>Ga0307929_1000537_pt1 | contig 36047 bp, 22 predicted proteins | sample AceLakmetage1330_FD_203160 | JGI IMG/M metagenome (GOLD analysis project Ga0307929, IMG submission 203160) | Saline water microbial communities from Ace Lake, Antarctica - #1330 | ecosystem: Environmental > Aquatic > Non-marine Saline and Alkaline > Saline | place: Antarctica: Ace Lake...
ACATGACCCCCTACGGGCTGATGGGCGGCAGCATGGTCATTGCCAATATGATCCGTGGCCTTGAGGAAGGCGGGGAAATCGACCGATTACACTGGCTTTTGGACGCGGTTTTGCTGTCGATTTTCGTCACAATGATCGTCGCAGCATTCTGGTATGCCCGGATTGCCCGTGACTGGATCGGCCCGACCACCGGCCTGCCCCTTTTCCAGCGTATTGTCCGTTGGCCAATAAAATTGATGACAAACCCGGTTATTGTTAAGCTGTTGATCGGGGTGGGGATTTTCTGGATCAGCACGCTGGCCAGCTATTTTCTGCTGGATGACGGTATTTGGGTGAGTTTCGCAGCTCCCGCCTATGTGGCTGCGCTAAACGAGGCCCGCGAAGATTTTGAAGAATTGATGGAGAGTTTGCGAAATGCGCGCATACAAGCCGCTTAACCTCGCCGCGTCCGGTGCAGTCGCACTGACAGCCCTTATGGCAGGCCTTGCTGGTGGAATATCATCCGCCGCGGCCGCCGTTGGCCCGTGCACGACACCCACCGTTGCCTTCGTCAAAGACGTTCAGGGCAGTGACGATAGTGTCCGTATCAGCCGTGGTGGTGCCGAAGGCCCGCTGGGCGTGTTCTCGCCGCTCTGCGAAGGCGACGTGGTGAAGCTTGGCTCCTCCGCCGACCGGGTCGTGGTTGCTGTTGCCGGTGCAACAGGCCCGCGCGAATATCGCGGTCCCTCCTCCCACACCATCGGTGGCTCCGAGACCGGCTCGCAGTCGGTAACTGAGATCATTGAAGGCCGCCTGCTGCCTTTGGGTGACCGCATGGTCGCACAAGGCTTGGGGCGCTCGTCGGAAGAATTCAGCTTCGGCCTGCTCGACCTTGAAGCCGAGTCCGCACAGATCCGCTCGGGTTTCCGCCCGCTCTGGGTCGGCTGGACCGGTGGTCAGGCACCGTTCGAGCTTCTGGTGCTTGATCCCGAAGATCGCATCTTCGCCTCCACCACCCTGTCGGATACCTCGACCACACTGGCCGCCCGCGAAATCGTGCCGGGCCGGTATTCGATTGTCGTGAAAGACAGCTTCGGCCGCACCAACCAGACCTTCTTCGATGCGGTGGAAAAATCCCCGCCTGCACCCAATGTCGAAACACCGACCTGGATGGGCACCGACACCGCCGCCATGTTTGCCGCGTTCTGCGTCGCCTCCGAGGATCCGTTCACATGGTCCTATGAAGCTGCGCAAATTCTTGATCAGGCAAATGACAATGGTCTGGATCGCGAAGCAGCGCTGGCGCTGCTGGCATCCGGAGATACAGCGGCGCTCTGCCCGCTCTAGAAATCTATCTGCATCACAATAACGGCGACGTTGCCTAGCTACCTGCATCAAGCGCGTGGGTAGCGTCGCCGATCACCACATAAGGCGCCCAGTAATAGGGATGCGCAGTGGCGCTCTTGTTCATCAGCGTCGTCTGCGCATTCCGCAGCGCATTGTGCATGGCATTGCCGCGCGCTTCGGCAAAGAACTGCGTAGTGATGGCGTCCGCCGCCTTGTCGTCGGCCACCCAGTGCGTTGCCAGCACGGCGCGGGCGCCCGCATAGATGAAGCTGCGCACCAGACCGTCAAGCTGCGCACCATCAAACAGCGCTGCAATGCCTTGCGCCCCTTCAGCAGACCGCGCCGTATCGCAGGCTGCGAGGAACACAAGGTCGGCTGAAATCTTCATGTCGAGGATTTCCGTTGCCGACAACAGCGCATCACCATCATCCCCAAGGCTCGTCAGCAACGCGGGCTCGGTGATGCAAAACCCGTCACCGAAAAAGCCGTGGGTAACGAAAACCAGCACCTGCTGATCGCCGATTGATGCGTCCGACAAAATGCCCGTATCCGTGAAGGCTGCACCGTTAACCGTCCGCCTGCGGAAAGACCGGGCGACGCCGGGTGCCAGCGGTGTAAGCGGAGCCTGCAGATTATCCTGCCCGGCAAAGACCCGCCCGCACCGTTCAGGGCGGCCTTCGGCCACCATGCGTTTGGCATAGCGGTTGATCCATTGATCCGTATTGCGCGGCGGCGTTGGCGGACCAAATACGGTGAGGCCGCCCCGCGCCGAGCTGCGCTGGGTGCGGCGCGTCGCCACAAAGCTGCCCGCGCTGGGAGACGAGATAAACGCATAGTCGCGCGCCAGCCACGCAATCTTGCTGTAGTCACGCTTGCGCATGCGGCCGCCATCTTCAGGCAGCGCCGACACCAGAGCCGCCGGCGGCATTGAACCAAGCGACCCGCGCGGCGAGAAGATGAGCGTCTCAACACCGGCCGCCTTCATCTCTTCATGGATCGGGCCGAAGACGCCTGAAAAAAGGTCATGCGCCTCCTTAACCGCATAAGGCACGGTGCCGCCGCGCCTGCTGCGCAATGTCAGGCGCAACCGGCGCACCAGCTTGGATGCTTCCTCACTTGTAAGATCCGTCTGGAAGGGCTGGATTTTGCCGCCAAAGACCGCGTAGCCAAAGCCGCCCGAGCGCGTGGCGGAAAACGCGACGAATGCTTCGCCCGGCGCCACGGCATCCACCAGATCCTGCGCCGAGGCACCCTTGTTGACGAGCTGCATATATTGCGGCTGTGCGCGGCGGGCAGCGTCTTCGGCCTCCAGCAAAGCTGTTTCAGCAGCATCCGCCGCCCCGCGCAGTTCGGCCAGCCGCACCTGGTCCGCAACGCCTGCTTCTTCCTGCAAAAGTTTCTGCGCATCCGACAAGCTGCGTTCCGCATCCTGCAAGGCGCGGATTTCAACTGCCGCCGTATCGGACGACAACCGCGCTGCCGCCTGCGCCATGGCAGCGGCCGCACGCGGCTCCACCACATCTTCAAACGCGTTGATGAAATCAATTGTTGCTTTTGGATTGGCGCCTTCATTGGCAAGGGTCGCCAGCAAGGCCAGATACTCGCCCACCCTGTCTGGCGACACACCAAATGACCCTTCGACACTCGAATAAAGCTCAAAGGCTTCACGATAGGAGGCCAGGGCCTGTTCGCTGTCGCCCGCAGCCGCCTGCGCGCGCCCAAGGCTTGAAAGCAGCTGCGCTGTTAAAAGCGAGCGCGGTTCACGCGACCGCCAATCGCTGAGGATCGATGCGATCTGCGATGCAGCAGATGATGCACGGCCGTCACGCAGCGCAATCATCGCCCGCTTCTCACCAATCAGCGCGCGCAACCACGGGGCTGATCCCGGCGGCGCCGCTGCCGCTCGCCCGTCCGCTTCATCCAGCGCTTCAATGGCACCATCGCGACCGCGAATATCCAGAACGGAGGCAAGAATATACGCCCGGTGCGCTTTCAGGATGGTGGCGCGAATGCCCGGCTCCAGCTGTGTATCCGAATAAAGCGGCGGCACATCCTTGCCGCGCCGTTGATTGACGAACTCGGAATCCCGCGGGCTGATAGAGATGATCTCTCCGCCACCGAGCGAGGTATCAAATGCGGCAACGTCACCGGACGTCTGCGTTGAAAACTCTGATTCTGCCATCGCCTGCGCTTCGCGAAGCTGGCCTTTGTTGAGCAGGTGCACGGCCTGATAGTTGACCAGCTTGTCGCTCAGCCACGGCGTGTTGAGCTGGGGCATGAGAGCCTGCGCATCTTCGAGAAGGGTCTCCGCCTCCGCAAAGCGGCCCTGACTTGAAAGGTTCAACGCCAGATCAAGCGCAATGTCCGCCCGCCGTACCGGGTCACCGCCAAACAACCCATCCTGAATGGAAACGGCGCGCGCGAAATCTTCCGCCGCCAGCGCAAACCGGAACGACGCATTGCGCTTATGCCCGCGCCGCCGCAACACTTCTTGATCCTGCAGGGCGACAACACCCGGCAGGCCTTCAATCTCGCTTGCAGTAAGTTCAACCGGTGCTTCATTGCCGACAATCGCCGCAACGCCACGCCGCATCACCGGCAACAATGCGGGCAAGCCGCGCCCGGCACTCACCAGCCCGTTGCCCTCGTCCCGCACGGCAACATCGCGGAACAGATCACCCGAGCTACTTCCCGGGCAGGTCAGACCACCAGCAACAGCACCGCCTTCACGCGGCACACACTGATCGAGCAATGCCGCAATCTGGGCGTCGCTCTCACGCGGGAACACCTGAATGATACCGGCCGGCCGGCGCCATGCACCGCAGAACACATCGTATTGCGCGCCCAGCCCCTCAAGCCGCAGATCAATGCGGCGTGTCGCGCGGCACTGTTCAGCATCGGCGCTCTGGCCCAGATCAAGTGCTTCCGGCAAACCGCCTGCACCAGTTGAAGCGCCACTAAAGCCGGCACCCTCAAGCATGGTTTCACATGCCCCGAGCATCAGCCCCGCACAGGCAAACGCTGCCAAGCGTGCGCCAAAACGCAAATATGTGGATGAACTAATCATGGCAACCCAACACCCCACAGGCCTTCATTGCCCGCACCGGCAACGCCGCCCAGATCATCCTCATCGTCATCATCGTCTTCGTCGTCTTCAAAGCCGAAAAACACATTGTTGGTGAGGCTGCTAAGCGCGCTGTTGCGCGACCGCGCGCTTTCCTGCGCCTCTCGCAGAATGGCGATGGAGCAGCTTGATGAATCGCCGATCACGCACAGATTGAGCCGCAACTCGCCATTCTGGGTGAGACCGGTCTCAATCAGGTTGGGCTCAAGACCCGCCTCAAAGCTCGAAACACGCTGGCCCGCCGCATCAATGACGACACCAAAGAGATTGACCCGCTCCGGCCCGGCTCCGGCCTTTTCAATGGTTGCCTCACCGCGGGTTGCCTCGCCGAAGACAACGCCCGCACCCACCAGGCTGGTCCCGGTATTGAGCTGCACGATTTCTTCCGGCGCGTATAAACGCAACTGGTCGGCGGCAATGAAAACATGATCCCGTGTGCCGCCAAAAGCGCCCAGATTCGGCTCCCCGAGAGTTGCCAGATCAAGATTGCCGTTTGCCAACTCATAGGTATCCAGGAACTTCTGCGTGCCGATCACGATATCGCGGGCACTTTCAATGCGGACCATCTGCAGCCGGTCGCCGGCGCTGTCCGCCCCAAGTGATCCGGACACGAAGACGATATCCGGACGCGCCTGAATTGCACCGTCAACAAAACCAAGCTGCAGACTGGGCAACCCACGCACATCGCCCGCTGCCAGAATGCGGGCGTTTGAATCGGCACCCAGCACCAAAGATTGCAACGATGCGGGGTCAAAGGTCGCATCGAGCAGCGCTACGTCGTTGTTACCACCATCGAATTGCAGCTTCGCGGCGATAATCCTGGTCAGCTCACCGGCATCCAGCGTGAACCCCTGCGGGCGGCGCAGCGTCACCCCGTCTGTGCCACCGGAGCCACCGAAGATGATGGTCTTGCCGGTGCCAGCCGACGTCAGGTTGAACTGGTCGCCGGCGGTAATCGTGCCGGTGAGATCAAGGTCCAGCACCGTCAGTGTGATATCGGTGCTCGACGCAATCTCGTTGATGATGGCAGTACCGGCAGGTGCTTCGAGGAGCATGACGCCACCAAGCGCATTAAGTGCCCCCGCAATCGCGACATTCCCGTTAAGCGCCTGCAGCGATGCAGATCCACCGGTGGTGGAAGTGCCGGTCATGGTGACAGACCCGCCGATGGCGGAAAGATTGCCGCCAATAGTGACGTCATTGAGCGTCATTGCCCCGCCAAGCGCGCGAGCCGTCAGATTACCGCCGGGGGCCGTCACAGCGCTGGTACCGCTACCCGTCAATGCGCCCGTCACCGCTGTCAGGAATATGTCAGCCTGACTTGCCAGGGTGCCTGCAAAATTGACGATGGCACCGGTGACCGAAATGTTGCCGGGTGCCGTGATGCCCTGAATATCCACGGTGCCCGTCGCCGTCAGATCAGCCGTACCCGCCGTGGCGGTCATGTTGCCGCCACTGGCCGTGATACCGCCGGCCGATGCATCGAGATCAATGCCGGTGCCCGCTTGCACCGTGCCGTTGAGCACAATCGTGCCCGCATCGATATCGAGCAGGCCGGGTGTGGAAATGTCGCCCGCGGTGGCAGTGAGCGAGGCTGTGCCAGTGCCGCCATTGACCGCGCCGGTAAGATCAATGTCCTGCGCCGTCACACTTACGCCCGTCGCGCCGGAAATGCCCGCAGCCGAAGTACCGTCGAAATCACCATTAAGGGCGAGGACGACGACCGGCCCACTCGCGGAGGAAAGCCCCGCATTGGCGGCAACATTTCCGGTGGTCGCCGTCAGCGACACCCCGGTCTGACCACTGACGTTGCCATTGGTTGTGACCGATGTGCCGGTGATATCCACTGCTGTGGTGGACGTGGTGCCGGTGGTGGAGGTGAGGGTCGCAACACCGCCTGCAACCACCGGCCCGGTAAGGGCAATTGAGTTGCCCGTGAGACTGATGGCACCGGCTGCTGACGTATTGCCTGCCGATGCCGTGACCGAAAGCAGCCCCCCGGTGGCGCTCAGCACACCGCCCGCGCCTGTAAGGTCAATATCCGTGCCCGACAGCGTGACCCCGCCCGGCCCCGTGACATTGCCGACATCAACTGCGCCTGCGCTTGAGACGACGCGAACCGTCGTCGTTGCGGAAACATTGTCCACATCAATATCGCCGGTGGCATCGATGGACGCCGAACCGGCCGTCGCGGTCACGTTGTTGGCCGTGACGGTGCCCGCATCCGCATCAATGTCGATGCTGGTGCCTGTAGTGACACCCGACAGGGCCACGCTGTCGCCATCAATATCAATCGCGCCTGCTGCGGAAATATTGCTGGCCCCACCGCCTGTCGCTGTGATCGCAACGGCACCGCTGGACGACTGAACCGAACCGCCGGTGCCGGTGAGATCAATATCCGTACCTGAAATTGTAATGCCGCCGGGACCCGTGACATTGCCAACATCCACAGCACCGGCGCTTGAAACTACCCGGGCCGTCGTTGTGGCGGTCACTTCATCCACATTCACATTACCGGTCGCATCAATGGAGGCAGACCCGGCTGTCGCGATCACGGTGTTGGCGGTAACAGTGCCGTTATCCGCATCGACATCAATGCTGGTGCCGGTGGTGGTGCCGGACAGAACGACGCTGTCGCCATCAATATCAATAACGCCGGACGAGGAGATGTTATTGGCGCCGCCGCCGGTTGCCGTCAGTGATACCGCGCCGCTGGTGGCATTCACCGACCGGTTGGTGCCGGTCAGATCAATATCCTGACCACTGATGGTGATCGCGCCGGTTGCCTCAACGTCACCCACATCAATGCTGCCATTGGCGGCGGTGATGGTGACCGCGCCAGCCGATGCCTTGAGGTTACCGGCATTGGTGATGTCGCCGGTGGTTGCCGTCAGCACGACATTGGCCGTTTCGCTGCCGCCGCCACCTGAATTCAGCGGCCCCGCGCCACCGCCATTGGTTACGGCCGTGGCAAGTGCCGTCGCGGTACCCGGTGCAACAATCGTCATATTGTCCGTCTTGAGGGCGTCAGTCGCTGTCGCGCCCAGCGCGCCGGCGGTGATGTCAACGCCGCCAAGTAGCATGACGTCGCCCGACAAAGTGCCAACATCCTGCGCTTCGACGAGACCTTCCATGTTGAGGAATGCACCGCCGCCAACGCGCGACGCGTCGGCAATCACCCGACCGCCAATGGACCGGCCGGTTGAGGTCTGGTGCACAATATCACCACCGGTGCCTGCCGCCGACGACCCTGTATCGATAATGAAATCCGTCACCAGCAGTTCATCAAATGCCGCGCCATTGTTGCGCGCAGTGCTGACAAATTTGAGGCGGTAGGCTTCCGCACCGCCCAGCAGCACGTCGCCATGGGACGAGGTGAGGTCACCTGAATTGGTGACCAGCGGCGCCACCAGCGCCATCAGGCCAACTGAATCAAGGTCGCCCGCATTGCTGACTGTGCCAGCACCTGCAGTAAACGCATAAGTGTCGGTAGTAGGATCAAGGCCGATGAAGGTGGCCGGGTCCATATCGGCGCTGGTCGCCAGCAGCCCGCCCACATCCACATTGGCATTGGACGTAAACGCAATACCCGACGGGTTGAGCAGCCACACCTGGCCGTTGGAGCTCATCACCCCATCGATGACACTTTGGGGAATGGTACCGCCACTGCCGATCACCCGGTTGAGCGCAATTGACTGATTGTCCGGCTGGTTGAATGTGACGCTCTCGCCATTGGCGATTGAAAAGGATTCCCAGTTGATGGCGATCCGGTCGCTGCCCTGGGTGATGACAACCGCACCCGCTCCACCGCCAATTGAGTTGGCAGCGGCATCAGATGCCTGCACGATGCTACCGCCTGTCGGGTCCGCCAAGGCAGGCACAGACAGCAGCACGCCGACCGCCAAAGCCAGCGGCGAAACGCTGGCCGACAACCGCCATGTCCGCGAGCGTGTCATTGCACAGCACCCCCCGGAAACAGACCGGATGCGAAACCATAAGCGTCCTTGGCCAGCGAGCCGATATTGGCCGTCAACGAGAACAGCACGCGCGGGCCTTCGACACCTTCGCCCTGCCCGCGCGGTTCACGCAGCGGATGCGCATAGGTGAATTCAGCGCGTGCATAATCATTGATGGTGACACGCACACCACCACCGGTGGAGGTCAGGGTCCGCCGTTGGACGGCGGAGGCATCGCGGTTCCAATACTGGCCCGCGTCAAAGAACCCGAAAAATTCCACATGGGTGCGGTCGTTGAACGGGCGATAGCCAAGGCCGCTGAGTTCAATCGACCCCGCCAACGCCGAGTCGCCGGAGGCTGCACCGGGATCATAGCCGCGTAAAATCGTGTAATTGCCGAAGACGAACTCTTCCACCGCCATCAGCGGGTCGCGCGCATGTTGCCCAATGCCGCGCAGATCCAGCCGGAATGTTTCATAGGTGGGGGTCGTGATGTTTGTTTCCGCCAGCAGCGACCACGCGTTGGGCCGCGCTTCGGGCCGCGCCAGATTGGCATCACCCTTTTTGCTGGCATGCATAATGCCGACGCCCTTGCGGGCCTCAACCCAAGTGTCGGCTTTCCAGCCGTCCCACTCCAGCTCCGTTTCAGCACCGAGATAGGCAACCCGCACCCGGTCGTCACTGAGCAGGACCGACTTCTGGAACAGTTCGCCTTTGAGATCCGAGTAATCCAGCCCGCCATACAGGTCCACGAGATTGAACCGGTCACGATAAAGCGGATGGCTGACTTCGATCTTGCCGGTGATGCTGCGGGAGGTGGCCCCCAAAGTCGCCACGGCCCCGGTCGGTTCCGCTTCCCCATAGGTGCCTTCGACGCGCACTTTCAGGCCGCTTGCCGTCAGCACACGCTCATAGGCCATCTGGCCCACATATTGTTCGCCCCATTCCCGTGTGGTGAAGAACGAGGCCTGAAACTCGTCGCCAAACAGCGCGACACCGGGCACGCGCATCAGCCCGGTGACACCCTCGCGGCCCAGACTCTCGGACCCCCAGTTCTGGACATTGACCAGAAAACGCGGCTCCTCACGTTCGGCTTCCGCGATAATCCGCATGCTGCCCGGCCCATCGCTGCCGCGCGCCAAAGACACCCGCGCATCAAGCCCGGATACATCGGACAGGGCCGCCACCGCGGATTCAATGTCTGCAACCGGCACCGGACCAAGCCCGTCGAGCTTGGCCAGCTGCGCTTCCGCCTGACGCTTGGCGGTGGGCGATGAGCCCAGAACCACCACGCCTTCGATGCGGCCTTCGATGACCTGAAGCTGGATCGCGCCGGCCTCAACGCGCTGCGGTGGGAGCACCACACGCACATAGGGATATCCCGCATCGCGGAAAATCCCCTCCATGCCGGTGGCAATGCCGCGCAACTGCTCAAGGGTGACCTTGGTGCCCATCAGCCCCTCGGCTGCGACCAGCAATTGTGCGTCGGAAACGCCGCTTTCCTGCGGCAATTCACTCATCCGGATAATGTCGATTTGATCGAGTTGCAGCCGCGCGGCGTCAGGGTCCGCGGCAGGCTGCGCGGCAGAAACCTGCGGGCCGGACGACGCCTGGGGCAGCACCTAACAGCCGGCTGCCAACAGGGCCCAACAGACCGTCAGTGCCGAAATGGCGAAAATCCGCACGGAAATGTGCCCCCCAAGGCTCTCGATTGCTGCAATAGAAATCAGCAAGTGCAATTCCCGGACCTCCGCCCCCAAAGCGGATAATCCGTGCACAAGCCCCTGCAAGCCCCGGAAATCTATAGGATTTTGCGCCGAATCATATGGCAAAAGTTACGAAAGCATTAACGCTGTGCCATTCCGGCACGTGCCTTCGGGGAGACTGCGGTAGCGATGCCGATTTGGGGCATCCGGCCCGCCCGGACATAAGCCGCGCTTACCAGCGGACCTGTCACCAAAGTTTCACACCAAGACAGAGCCATGAAGCTCGCATGACACCCTGCGACCCCGCTATATTCCGGCACAACAACGGCAAATTGCGGGGAAAATCGAATGTTTGATGCACTGAAAAAGCTGGTCGACATGGCCGGATCCGGCTTGCCGGACGAAAATGCCGTGGCCGTTGGCCTGCTGCTGGAAGTCATCCGCATGGACGATGATTTTGACACTGCCGAACGCGCCGCCGTGACGCGCATCATTTCCCGCCGGTCCGGTGCTATGCCGGCAGAAGCCGCCAAGATTATTTCGGAAGCGGAAGGGCTGCCGCGCACGACCTATGACGACAACGCCCTGCTCAAGCGGGTGAACGACAGCTACACCGCCGCGCAAAAAACCAAACTGGTGGAAATCCTGTGGGAAATCGCCCTCGCAGATGGCGAACTGCATCGCTTTGAAAACCACGCCATTCTGGTAATTGCCAACCAACTTGGCATGGGCCAGGCACAGCTTGATGCCACCAAATCCGCCGCGCGCGTGCACTTGGCGGATTAAGACAACCTAGATGTCAATCAGCCGATAAGGCTTGCCCAAGAGCGGTTTTTGCCTGGGCATATACCTGCGACCGCCAGGCTGAGTCATCAGGATAGAAAGCATCACGCATCATCTGCTTGATTGCGGGTGCCTCAGCACCCTGCGGATCGCCGTGCATGTGAAGCCAGTTGTCAAACCGTAATGCCTTCAGCACCGACACCGGATCGACCGTCCCGTATTCCAGCGCCATCACCGCCCTGTCGATTGATGCGGGCAGTTCCTGAAGCACGGCGGTCGAGATGTCGCCGCGCACCGGCGCCGAGACACTTTCGCCGCTATCCACATTCATTACCTCTTCACCCCAGATGCGCCGCGCCCGGGCGACATCCTCCGGGCTGCCCAGCCCCAGCTTCTCGCCATGGCCGAACGGGCCAAGCCCGGTATGAATATCGATCATCCGCAAGGAGCGGACACCCTCGCCGAGCGCACCCATCAGTTTGCGAAACATGCGGTTGGACCATGCAGGCCCGCGGCCCCCGTAAAAAAGCCCGTCGGGATGCACATATTGGCCACCGCTCACCGCCGGCTGGAATTTGCCCATGCCGTGTTCGCTGATCCAGCTCAGCGTCGCCGCATTCCACTCCTTCGGCCGCGCGCCATAATCCGGCGGCGCGATAAACCCGTGGATTTCCGCATAGGCCGAACTGTCGGGATAAGTCCCATCGGTATGCGGCACGAAATTGCGGTTAAGGTCGATATTGTCCTCATTGACCCGGCGTTGATGGGCAAAGCCATACGGATTGACCGCATGGACCAGCATCACCCGCGTATCGTCGGGCAGGGTATCAAACGCCCCTTCCTGCATCAGCGCCACCTGACAGCCGGAGCCGCAATAGCCCTCAATGCCATGGGTGCCGGAACTTATGAGAATGACCCGCGCCGCGTCCGCCGGCCCCTTGCGCGCCACATCCGTATAAAGCGCACCCCCGTCCAGCCCCTCGGCCTCGTCATTGCGCAGGCTTTCCACCGCAAAACCATGAGCAGTGCAGGCAGCCAGAAATTTGCCCCGCGCGTCCTCATAGCTGGTTGAAAATGCAGCCTGAATGTCTGCGTCACTCATAGATGCGCTCCCCGTTTAGCCCTATTTTTTCAATGACAGTTTGCAGGCAGGCCCAAAGCCGTGCCAAACGCTAAAGCAACGAAATCGCCAAAAAGCGGAACAAAAGATCCGCGTGACACGACAGGAAGGCAAATCCCATGAGCATCAGGCTTTATCACTGCAAAGGGGCCCGCTCCATGCGCGCCGTATGGTGCATGGAAGAAATGGGCATCGACTACGACCTGGAGGTAATGCCGTTCCCCCCGCGCGTATTCCACAAGCAGTTCAAGGAAGTGAACCCGCTGGGCACGATCCCCTACCTGATCGAGAGCGATGCAGCCGACCCGGTGGCGGACCCCGATGCGGTGCGGATGACTGAAAGCTGCGCCATCTGCCATTACCTTGTGACCAAGCACGGCCCCTCGCCGATGAACGTGACGCCGGACGAGGCGGATTACGGCGAATTCCTCAACTGGCTCTATCATGCGGACGCCACCATCACATTCCCGCAAACGGTGATGATCCGCTACACGATCGTCGAACCTGAAGAGCGCCGGTTGCCGCAGGCGGTGGAAGACTACAAAGGCTTCTTCCTTGGCCGCCTTCGGATGCTCGACACGGCGCTGGGCGACGGCCGCAACTATCTGGTCGCCGATCGCTTCACCATCGCCGACATCGCGGTGAGCTATGCGGTCTATCTCGCAGGCACCCTGGGGATCACCGAGGCAATGACCGACAACATCAAGCCCTGGTACGACCGGGTGACCGCGCGCGACGCCTTCAAGCGCGCAGTCGAGCTTTAATCAGTCCCACACGGGCCCCTAATCCCACGCAGGGCGGGGCGTCATGATGGGCCAGCGCGGGGTGAATCGGTCAAACAGGCCGGCAAGCTCCGCGAAGGCCAGCGCCTCGCCGTCGATCTCCAGCTTGCCCTCCCCCATCAGCGTCGCGGCGTCCTTGATCTGCAGCATCAGCAGCTTGAAATCGAGGCTCGCAAGCTTGAGGGTTGCCGTCGGTTTGGGGTTGGCGCGGCCGGGGAAATAGTTGAGCACGCAGTTTTCCAAGGTCAACTCATAGGTTTCGCCGGTGTCGGTGAAGGCAAAGTTGAAGGCATAGGCCTTGCCGTCCGCCTTGGGCCCGTTGAGCCGCACCGCCATCGCCTGAAACAGGTTTTCAAGCGGCATGCCCTTGGCCATGCCTTCGCTCACTTCAAGCGGCTTGCTCTCCGGCACGCCGTGGCGAAGCTCCATCGCACCCGACAGATAAAAATTGCGCCACGGGCCTGATTCCGCCTGATAGCCCATCTGCTCCAGCGCATCCGCCAGCAACAGTCTTGCAGACTCATTGGCCGGATCGCTCATGACCACATGGTTGAGCACTTCCGCCACCCAGCGGTAGTCGCCTTCGTCATACGACGCTTGCGCCTGTTTGATGACATTGGCCGCGCCACCCATGAATTTGACATAGCGCGCGCCTGCCGCGGCTGCGGGGTGCGGATGCAATGTCGCTGGGTTGCCATCGAAGTGGCCGAGATATTTGACATACACCGCCTTGGCATTGTGGTTCAGCGTGCCGTAATAGCCGCGATTGTAGAACTCCTTGGCGAGTGACGGCGGCAGCTCAAGCTGCTCTGCAATCTCTTCCTTGTTGTAGCCGTGGTTTGCCAGCCGCAGCGCCTGATCGTGGATGTATTTGTAAAGGTCGCGCTGCTTCTTGAGGTAATCCACTGCCGCGTCGCGGCCCCAGATCGGCCAGTGGTGGGACGCAAACTCGACCTCCAGCCGGTCGCCGAACAGATCAATCGATTCATTGATCTGCGCCGACCAAGCCAGCGCATCGCGCACCTGCGCCCCGCGCGGCGTATAGAGATTGTGCATGTGATGCGAGGTAATTTCAGACATGCACAGCGCTTTGAACTGCGGGAAATAGAACACCATTTCGGCGGGCGCCTCGGTACCCGGCGTCATCTGGAACTCCACCTCAATGCCGTCCAGTACCCGCGTTTCGCCGGTTTTCGAGATGATGTCGTTGGGCGGCACGAAACCGGTGGTCCCCATAGACAGCGCCGCGCCAAGCCCCGTGGTCAAAAAGCCCTTGGGGTCGGGCTTCAGCAAGTTGCCGTACATATATGTGGCGCGCCGCTGCATGACCGGGCCTGCCAGCACGTTCTCGGAAAGCGCTTCCTTGGTGAAACCTTCAGGTGTCACCAGCGGCACTTTACCTGACGCAACATCAGCCGGATCAACGACACCAAGCGTGCCCGCGAAATGGTCCGCATGGCTATGGGTGATGATGATGGCGGTAACGGGCCGCTCGCCCAACTCCCGGTTGGCCAGTGCAAGGGCGGCGGCAGAGGATTCGGACGATGTCAGCGGATCAATGATGACCCAGCCCTTGTCGCCCTTGATGAGGGTCATGTTGGCGATATCGAACGAGCGCACCTGATAGAGGCCCGGCACCACTTCATAAAGCCCGTGATTGAGGCCGTTGAGCTGCGCCTGCCGCCACAGGCTGGGATTGGCGCTGTCGGCAGCCTCGCCCTCCAGGAACTTCACGGCTTCGAGATCATAAACGGTCTTGCCGTCGCGCTCGCGGGTGATGGTGATCGGATCAAGGGTTGCGATGAAGCCGCGCTTGGCGTTTTCAAAGCTGGTGCGGTCGGCAAAATCCAATACACCGTCCCGGACCGCCTGATTTGCCTGCGTCGTTACAGCGCTAGCCGGTTTTTGGCTCTTGTCGCTCATAATCCCTCTCCTGATATAGTGACGGAACGGGCCGTTTTTTCAGCCTCGCCGCCTATTTTCTGGCAGTATGCCCGCACCACATCCCCGACGCCACGGATTTGATGACAGACATTACAAAACCCGCGCGCGGCACCTCGGTGCTGCGCTTCATCTGGCAATTTTTGCGCAATCCCAGGAGCGTTGGCGCCATTGCGCCGTCCGGCAATGCTCTCGCGCGGGCGATGGCCAAAGGGCTTGGCGCGCAGTCGCATGTGCTGGAACTTGGCGGTGGGACCGGCACCCTGACGCGCGGCCTTGTCAAAGGTGGCGTCCTACCCGCCCACCTGACCGTCATTGAAATGAACCCGGATTTCATCCGCTCGCTGACGGCACAGTTTCCCGGCGCCCGCATCGCCGATCATTCAGCTTTTGAGATCGAGACCCTGCCCGCAGAAGTACGCGATCTTGATGCGGTCATAAGCGGGTTGCCGCTGGTGAATATGAGCCGGGACAATCACCGCGCCATCATGCGCGGCGCATTTGCGCGGCTGAAGCCTGAGGGCTTCTACCGGCAATTCACCTATCGCCCGCGCTGCCCGGTGGGAGAGGATGTGCTGGCGGAATTCGGCCTCAAGGCCAGCTATGAAGGCATGGCTCTGCGCAACATCCCGCCCGCATTCGTTTACCGGATAGAGCGCGCCTAATTCAGCATCTCAAGCGCGATTGCCGTGGCTTCACCGCCGCCGATGCACAGCGACGCAACACCCTTGGTCTGGCCGTGCTTCTTCAAGGCGTTCATCAACGTCACCATGATGCGTGCGCCTGACGCGCCAAGCGGATGACCAAGCGCGCAGGCACCACCATGCACATTGACCTTGTCATGCGGCAGGCCAAGGTCATGCATCGCCGCCATCGCGACAACCGCAAAGGCTTCATTGACCTCATAGAGATCAACGTCTTCGGTCGTCCACCCGGCCTTACCGAGCACTTTTTCGATCGCCTTGACCGGCGCCGTCGTGAACCATTCCGGCGCGTGGCTATTGGTGGCATGGCCGCGAATGGCGGCTATCGGCGTCAGCCCGCGCTTTTCAGCTTCAGACAGACGCATCATCACGAAGGCCGCCGCCCCATCCGAGATGGAGCTTGAATTGGCCGCTGTCACCGTGCCGTCCTTGCGGAAGGCGGGTTTCAGGTTGGGGATCTTTTCCGGTGACGCCTTGAATGGCTGCTCGTCATTGGAAACCGTCACCTCGCCCTTGCGGGTCTTGATGGTGATGGGCGCGATCTCGCCGTCAAACGAGCCATCTTCATTGGCGGTCTTGGCGCGGCGCAGGCTTTCAATGGCGTAGGCATCCTGCGCCTCACGGGTGAACTGATACTTTTCTGCGGTGTCCTCCGCATAGGTGCCCATGGCGCGGCCCTTGTCATAGGCGTCTTCGAGGCCATCAAGGAACATGTGGTCCTTCACTTCGCCATGGCCGATGCGCATGCCCGCGCGGGCATTCGGCAACAGGTAGGGCGTGTTGGTCATGCTCTCCATGCCGCCTGCCACAACGATGCTGGAGGTACCGACGAGAATGCCGTCATGCGCCATCATCGCAGCTTTCATGCCTGAGCCGCACACCTTGTTGATGGTGGTGGCACCCGCTTCATCCGGAATGCCCGCGCCGCGAGACGCCTGCCGCGCCGGGGCCTGACCCGTGCCTGCGGGCAGAACCAGCCCCATAATGACTTCTTCCACCTGATCCGCCGCCAGTCCTGCATCAACCAGTGCTGCTGCAATGGCGTGGCTGCCAAGAGCCGTGGCCTCGACGCCTGAAAGATCGCCCTGAAATCCACCCATGGGTGTGCGCTTGGCACCAACGATGACGACGGGATCTTTTTCCATGGGGTCTCTCACTCTTTAAAGGCTGAATTACTGTCTGGCAGGGGTTTTACCCCATCTCGCTCGCGGGGGTTTTACCCCAGTGGCTTCTCGATTGAAAATGCAAAGCTGTCATCGCGCGCCAGCACATAGTCAGCCCGCGCGGGCATTTCGTCCCAGATTCTCAAGGTCAGACGCTCGTAATGGGCGACAAACCGCTCTACCGCCGCCTTGTCCATGCGCGGCATTCCGGGCTTTTCGGCAGCCAGTCCGCGTTCCTGCTGAAGCCGCGAGGCGACGACGCTCGCCATGCCCGGCACCCTGATAAGCAGCAGCGGCGACAGATCACGCCACAAAGGCCAGTAGTTGCGCGCCAGTGCCGCATTCCACCAGCGCCACCAGTTACCGTCAGGGTCTTCGGCCCGTTCCAGCGCATTGATCGGCCCGGCCCACGCGTTTTCATCTTGCGGCCGCGCGCCAACGCACCAGCCTTCGAACATCACGATGTCCGGGCGGCCGGTATACTGCCGCCACTGCTCTGGCGGCAGCCGGTCATCATCAAGTTTTGAAAATTGCGGCAGCGCCGTCACATCATCCGGCCCCGCAGCGCCAAGCGCTGCCAGTACTTCCGCGTAAAGCGCCATGTCATGGGTACCTGGCACACCACGGGTCAGGCACAAAGGGTGCACCGTTTGCGCCAGCACCTCGCGCTCAGCGCGGGTGCGATAAAAATCATCAAGCGACAAAGTGAGCGCCCGAACGCCGCGTTCAGCCAGCGCATCTTCCAGCAGATGCGCCAGCGTCGTCTTGCCCGACCCCTGCGCACCGCATATGCCCGCAACCGCAAATCCGTGCGGGCCCTTGGGAGCAGATGAAAACCCTGCTGCCAGGTGTGGCAGCAGGGCAATCAGGCTCGGGTTTATGTTCTTGTCAGCAACACTCAAGCGACGGTCATCACCGCAGCCACGCAAAGCGCGATGCCAGCCGCATAGGTCACCATCGCACCAATGGCCTTGAAGATATTGATCTCATCAAGGCTCCTGCAGGTGAGGAAGCCAAAGACCACGAGATAGCGCGCCACCGCTGCCGCAATCATCGTCCAGCCAACCCACGGGGCAACAGTCTGCGTGCCCAGATAGAGCATCAACACTGCCAGCGCCGGCACATATTCAGAAGCATTGCCATGCGCGCGTGCCGCCTTGTTGAGACTGCTCGTGGGATCACTCTCAAGGCCGAAGATAACCTTGGAGCTGCCGCGCCGCAGCGACACCAGCAGGCCGAGCAAAAAGATAAGCAGTGCCATGGCGGCAATGCAGAAAACAGCGATAGTCATAGGTTTCCCTCCCCCGATAACGAAATTGCCGGTTGATCCGGCTTGTGTACAAAAGGCTAACACACCAGCGCGGATCAGCCCTTATTCATTGAACAACCGCTTGGTGCCCATCGCCTCAATCGCGTCGGCCAGCCGAACCGAGGCCAGCCGGTAGGCCGCTGCCCTAAGACCCGTCCCATCGGTTGCGGCCCGCGCGGCAACCGCATGCGCCGCGCGTTCCATGCGCGCATCAAGATCAGCAAACACCTCTTCGCGCTGCATTTGCTTGCCGGAGCGGTTCTGCACCCATTCCAGATAGGACACGCTCACGCCGCCCGCATTGGCCAGGATATCCGGCACCACGGAAATACCGCGCGCCTCCAGCACATCGCCACCTCCCACGGTGCAGGCCTGGTTGGAAATCTCAAGCACCGTCGCCGCTGCCACACGGGCTGCACTGTCCTTGTCTATCCAGCCGCCTAGAGCCGCGGGCACCAGCACATTGCATTCCACATTCCGCAAATCGTCATTGGGCGCAGGATCGGCCATGCCCTTGAGGCCGCCATGCACGGATTTGTATTTTCCGGCTTCCTCGGGATCAAAGCCGTCGGCGGAATAAATGCTGCCGCTTGAATCCGACAGCGCGCAGATTTTGTAACCCGCCGCCGCAATATCACGGGCAAACTGCGCACCTGCATTACCAAACCCCTGAATGGCAATCGACGCGCCATCCGGCAGCGAAAGATGATCCTTGAGCGCCAGCAGCACCTTGGCAGCACCGCGCCCGGTGGCTTCCTTGCGTCCTTCTATGCCGCCAAGCGAAATCGGCTTGCCGGTAATGCTGGCCGTGCGCACGCTGCCTTCGAGCGCTGCAAGCTCATCCGCCATCCACGCCAGCACCATGCCGTTCGTATTGACGTCGGGGGCGGGAATATCCCACCCGGTGCCCAGATCATGTTTGAGCGACCGCACATAGCCGCGCGCCAGCCGCTCGAGCTCATGCCGGCTGAGTTTGCCCGGATCAACCGCCACCCCGCCCTTGGCACCCCCGAAGGGCAGCCCCACCAGCGACGTCTTGAAGGTCATCAAAAAGGCCAGCGTGCCGACCTCACCCGCATTGACCGTCGGATGAAAGCGGATGCCGCCCTTGGCCGGCCCCAGCGCGTTTGAATAGATCGTCCGCCAGCCGCTGAAGGTGCGCAGCGCCCCATCGCCCATCCGCACATTAATGCTGGCGGAAACCGACCGGGTGGGATGCCGCAGTACCTCGCGCACGTCATCGCTCAATTCAAGCGTCTCAGCTGCCCGCTCAAAATAGGTGAGGACATCCAGATCGTCGGCGTCGGAAGGGGTATCGGCAAAGCTATCGGCGGGCATATTGGTCTACTCCGGTGGTCATGACACATTGGTATTGGGCAACACTCCAATATCCGCGTCATATCAGAGCCAAGCTGATAATAGGCCCAACTCAAACTAAAATGTGATTCTCGTAATTGCCGCAGGATGGCCTAAAATCAAGGGCCACAATTTTATGTCTGGATTTATCGCCGTGCGTAGCACCTTTTACTGCATTGCCTTTACACGCTTCACCGCATCTTCGCTGCTGATAGCAGCCTCCCTGATGGCAGGTGCATTGCCGGCAGTAGCTCAGGGGCGCGGTGGGCCGGTATCCGTCTTTGTTCAAGAGTCCGCGACCAGCCACTTCGTTGACCGGCTGGAAGCCATCGGCACCCTACGCGCCAACGAGACTGTCGAAATCACGGCAACGGTCACGGATACGGTCACCGGCGTCTATTTCAGCGACGGCGCCCGCGTGGCCAAAGGCGACACATTGCTCACCATGGCGGATGGCGAAGAGCGTGCGCTGCTGGAAGAAGAAAATGCCGCCGCGGAGGAAGCCCGCCGCCAGTTGAACCGCGCCCAGAGCCTTGTCGGTCAGGGGACTATTTCACGTTCCGTGCTTGATGAACGCCGCCGCGCCTATGAAACAGCCGTCGCCCGCCGCAGCGCGCTGCAATCGCGCCTCAAGGACCGGGTGATTACCGCCCCCTTTGATGGTGTCGTCGGCCTGCGCCGCATTTCAGTTGGCGCCCTCATCACACCCGGCGATGTCATCACCCGCATCCATGATGACAGCGTCATGAAACTGGATTTCTCGGTTCCCTCAGCCTACCTGTCTACGCTTGCCCCGGGCATCGCCATTCGTGCCAGTGCGCGGGCGCTGGACGGCCAGGTTTTCGAAGGTGAGATTTCAAGCCTCGACAATGAGATTGATCCGGTCACGCGCTCGCTTATCGTCCGCGCCATTCTGGCCAACGATCACCGGATCCTGCGTCCCGGGCTTTTGATGTCGGTCGAGCTGCTGCGCAACCCGCGCGACGCCATCGTCATCCCTGAAGCCGCCATCGTGCCGATCGCGCGTGAGACTTATGTCTATGTCGCCGTCGAGAAAGACGGCCAGTCCATTGCCGAACGCCGCCGCATCAAGATCGGCGCACGCCGCCCCGGCGAAGTGGAGGTTCTCGAAGGACTGGTAGTGGGCGAACCGGTGATCACACGCGGTGCGCTGCAATTACGGCCCGGCCAGGAAATCATTGTGACCGCTACCGGCAAGGCGGGCGACACACTTGAAAAACTGCTTGGGCCCGACGCCCACACCAAAAATCTGCCCGAGACCCCCGCAGGCGGCTGAGCCCAATAGGCGCAACACAGAAGGCGCAACACGCAATGTTCATCTCCGATCTTTCCGTCACCCGGCCGGTCTTCGCCATGGTGCTGGGCATGCTGCTTGTGGTGTTCGGCATCGTGTCGTTCACCCAGCTTCCTTTGCGCCAATATCCCGACATCGACCCGCCGGTCGTCACCGTGCAGACCAATTACCCCGGCGCTGCTGCCTCCATCGTTGAAAGCCGCATCACCGAGATCATCGAAGATCGCATCTCCGGCATTGAAGGCATAGACTACATTCAAAGCAGCAGCGAAGACGGCGAAAGCAATGTCCGCATCCAGTTCAAGACCGGCCGCAATGTGGACGCCGCCGCCAATGACGTGCGCGACCGCGTCTCGCGCATTCTCGACAACCTGCCTGAAGAAGCCGATCCGCCGGAGGTGCAGAAGGAAGATTCCAATCAGGACGTGATTGTATGGCTGTCGCTTTCAAGCCCGGACATGTCGGTGCTTGAACTCACTGACTTCGCCGAGCGCTATGTGCTTGACCGGTTTTCTGTTCTGCCCGGCGTTGCCCGTGTGCGCCTGTCGGGTGCCAAGAGCTACGCCATGCGCATCTGGCTCGACCGCATGGAAATGGCCGCCCGCGGCCTTACTGCGACCGATGTTGAACTCGCCCTGCGCGCCGAAAATGTGGAACTGCCCGCCGGTGCCGTTGAAAGCCTTGAGCGCCAGTTCACCGTGCGTGTCGCGCGCTCCTTCAATGATGCGGATGATTTTGCACGGCTGGTGCTGGCACGCGGTGAGGATGGCTATCTTGTCCGCCTCGGTGACATTGCCCGCGTCGAGCGCGAAGCGGCTGAAAATCGCACTTTCTTTCGCGGCAATACGTTGCCACGCGTCGGCCTCGGCGTCGTCAAGCAATCCACCGCCAATACCATTGAAGTGGCGCGCGCCGCCAAAGCCGAAGCTGAACGGCTGAACCCGACACTACCCGACGACATGGAAATCACCGTGAGCTTCGACACCTCCATCTATGTCGAAGGCGCCATCACCGAAGTTTACAAGACCTTGGCCATCGCCATGGTGCTTGTGGTGCTGGTGATCCTTGCGTTCCTCGGCAATCTGCGCGCCATGCTGGTGCCGGCATTGACCGTGCCCATCTCGATTGTTGCAAGCTTCACCCTGCTGTTGATTCTCGGCTTCTCGATCAACCTGCTGACCCTGCTGGCGCTGGTGCTGGCCATCGGCCTTGTGGTGGATGACAGCATCGTGGTGCTGGAGAACATTCAACGTCGCATGGATGAGTTCGGCGAGACAGCACTCGTCGCAGCCTTTGAAGGCACGCGGCAGGTGGGTTTTGCCGTCATCGCCACAACCATGGTGCTGATCTCGGTCTTTGTGCCCATCGCTTTTACCGAAGGCGACATCGGCCGCCTGTTCGCCGAATTTGCGCTGACCATGGCCGCAGCCGTTGCCATCTCAAGCCTCGTCGCGCTCACCATCTCGCCGATGATCGCATCGAAAATCCTCAGGCCCAACGCAGCCGGGGGCGGCATCAGCATGCGGGTGGAAGATTTCCTGCGGCGTGCACGCGACAGATACGGCGTGTGGCTGGACTGGTCGCTTGATCGTCCGGTGACTGTTGGCGTTACGTTTCTGGTGCTGCTGGCAGGCACCGTCGGTCTTTTCACGCTGCTGCCGAGTGAATATTCGCCGCAGGAAGACCGCGGCGCTTTCTACATCATCGTCAACGGGCCGGAAGGCGCGACGCACGAATACATGTCCGACTACATGGACGAGATCGAAGCGCGCCTCGTGCCCTATCTCGACAGTGGCGAAATGGGCACCTTACTGGTCCGCAGCCCGCGCAGCTTCGGCAACATCACAAATTTCAATACCGGCATCGTCATCTGTGTGCTGGAAGACTGGTCCGAGCGCCGCTCCGCCTTTGTCATCATGGACGAAATCCGCGCCGCCCTGTCAGACCTGCCCGGCGTCCGGGCTTTCCCGGTGATGCGCCGCGGCTTTGGCGGCGGCACGCAAAAACCGCTGCAATTCGTGATCGGCGGCGGCACCTATGAAGAACTGGCCGAATGGCGCGATATCATTCTGGCCGAACTGGAAAAGAACAATCCGGGCCTCGACGGCATCGACTGGGACTACAAGGAAACCCAGCCGCAAGTGGAAGTCGATGTGGACTATGACCGCGCCGCCGAACTTGGCGTCACTGTCTCCACCATCGGCCGCACCCTTGAAACCATGCTCGGCTCACGCCGCGTCACCACCTATATCGATGGTGGCGAGGAATATGACGTGATCCTCGAAGGGGAACGCGAAGCCCAGCGCACACCGACCGATCTTGAAAACATCTATGTACGCTCTGCACGCTCCGGTCGGCTGATCCCGTTGTCAAATCTCGTCAGCATTCAGGAGTTTGCCGGGTCAACAACGCTGAACCGCTACAACCGCGTGCGAGCGATCACCATTGAAGCAGACTTGGTGGACGGGCTGGGCCTTGGCGACGCCATCGCGCATCTCAATGCCATCGTGGACGACAAGCTGCCGGACACCGTGGTCGTGGATTACAAGGGCGAGTCGCGCGACTTTTTCACCGCGGGCAGCGCACTACTGTTCGTGTTCCTGCTCGGCATCGCCGTCGTATTCCTGGTGCTCTCCGCCCAGTTTGAAAGCTTCGTGCATCCGCTCATCATCATGCTGACGGTGCCGGTGGTGATCGGTGGTGGGTTGCTTGGGTTGTGGCTGACCGGTTCAAGCCTCAACATCTACAGCCAGATCGGCCTTGTGATGCTGGTGGGGCTAGCCGCCAAGAACGGCATTCTCATTGTCGAATTCGCCAACCAGTTGCGTGACCAGGGCGTGGAATTTTCACACGCACTGCGCGAGGCATCCATCACCCGCTTCCGCCCGATCCTGATGACAGGCATCACAACCGCCGCAGGTACCATACCGCTCATCATCGGCTCCGGCGCCGGGGCTGAAACCCGCGCCGTCATCGGCATCGTGGTGCTGACCGGCGTTTTAACATCGGTCGTGCTGACCCTGTTCGTGGTGCCGGTCGCCTATGACCTGATGGCCCGCAACACCGGCTCGCCCGGCGACGTGCGCCGCCGGTTGTCCCGCGAGCAGCCCGCCGCTAACCAGCCTGCTGAGTAATCTTGCGCGGTGCCAGCCGTTCAAGTGCCCATGCAAGTGCGGGAAGCAATGTAACGGCGCCGATCATGTTGACCAGGAACATGAACGACAGAAGCATGCCCATATCGGCCTGGAACTTGAGCGCTGAAAACGCCCAGCTTGCAACGCCGATGGCAAGCGTCAACCCGGTGAACACAACGGCCATGCCGGTTTCCTGCATCACCAGCGGGAACGCATCTTCGATACGCATGCCATCCTCAAGCCGGAACTGCAGCCGGTTGTAGATGTAAAATGCGTAATCAACGCCGATGCCCACCGCCAGCACCAAGACCGGCAGGGTTGAGGACTTGAGCCCGATGCCCAGCGCCGTCATGAACCAGTAGCCCATGAAGGTTGCAACCAGCAGCGGTGCACAACAGCACACAACCGCGCGCCAGTCGCGATAGGCGAGCCCCACCAGAACAATGATGGCGATGAACACATAGATGAGCATAGGCAGCTCATTGTCCGAGATGACTTCATTGGTGGCTGCAATGATGCCCACATTGCCGGTGGCCAGTCGCAGGTTCAGCCCTTCCAACGGATGGGCTTCGATATATTCCTCCGCCGCGGCCACCACACGCTGGACGGTCTCCGCGCGATGGTCCGTCAGGAAGGCGATGACCGGCATGACATCGCAACGCCGGTTGATAAGCCCGGTGCTGGTGGGAATGGGCGAGGTGACAAGACCAAGGGTGGTGGGATTTCGTGGCAGTGACATCCATTTTAGATCGTCCTGCATCCACAGCCGCATGGTGTTGCGCGCAACCGTCGCCGCGGACACAACGCCCGCAACGCCGGGCACATTGGCCATGTGCCAGCCATAGTCTTCCAGCGCCATCATGTATTTGTAGTCGATGCACGCTTCACCGGGCAGCTCGGCCACAGTCACGAAGGCATCAAGCGAGATGGCGAAATGACTGGTGACGTATCGCACGTCAACATTGTAGCGCGCATTTTCCTTAAGCTCGGGAAGGCCCCCATGGAGATCGCCCACATGCCGGTCGCGGGACTCATAGATCGAGATTCCCAGCAGCACGGCACCCACGGCAAGAATAGCCATCGCAGGCTTGGGACGGGCTACACCGCCAAGCTTGCGCATGATCGCCGCCCGCGACGTGCGCAGACGCGCGACCTGCGCCACATAGTTGGCGCGCGGCTTCATATAGGACGCGATCAGCGGCAGCATGATGAGGTTGGAGACAATCTTGAGCGCAATACCCACTGTCGCCACCACGGCCATTTCCTGAATGATCGGGATCGGCACCAGCGCCAGCGTCAGAAAACCGACCAGATCCGTAATGAGCGCCATGGAACCGGGCAGGAACAAGCGGCTGAAGGTGGCACGTGCCGCCTGCTCGGCCGTTGAGCCCTCGACAAGCTCGCTGGTGAACAGATTGATCTGCTGCACGCCATGGCTGACGCCGATGGCATAAACCAGGAACGGTACCAGAATGGCTAGCGGGTCCAGCCCATAGCCCAACAGATACAGCACACCAAACTGCCAGATGACCGAGGCAAGCGAACTGCCGACCGCCAGCACCGTTAGCCGGAAAGAGCGCGCATACAGATAAACGGCAACAGCCGTTAGCAGGAAGGCGAGGCCAAAGAACATGACCACGCCGCGCGCGCCGTCCGCAATGTCGCCGATGCCCTTGGCAAAGCCGATGATGCGAATGGTGGTGACGTCATCTTCAAACTTGGCCCGCAGCCCGGTCTCAAGCTTGTGTGCCAGCTCGATATAGTCGAGCCGTTCGCCGGTGATCGGATTGATCTCGGCAAGCTCAAAGCGGATCAACACCGCCTTGTTGTCGAACGACACATATTCACCGGCAAAGCCGCCGCGCACTGTGTCGATGCGGATCGCTTCCAGCGCCTCGGGCGTAATCAACTCGCGCGTGACATTGGCCGGGATCAGGTTATAGGCACGAAAGCCTTCCTCAGTGATTTCCATCACCCGCGTGTTCGGCGTCCACATGGAGCGGATCGTCGCCCGGTCCACGCCCGGCAGATAAAACACTTCATCAGAAATGTCGTAATAGCGTTGGAAAAATTCCGGCGTCCAGACTTCACCCTCAACCGCCTCAACGGCCACGATCACCGCATTGGCGCCCGGCAGTTTCTCGCGATAATCCGTGAAGGTCTCAATGAAGGGATGCTCGGACGGCAACTGCTTCAGAAAGCCCGCATCCACCTTGAGCTGCGTCGCCAGCCCGGCACTGATAATCGTCAGCAGCGCGAAGAAAATGAGGATGAGGCCGCGATTAGCGAAAAATACGCGTTCGGCAAACGCAACAATGGCGCCGAGCACACCCGGCGCAGAAGAAGCAGAGGACATTTAGGAACCTTGGAAAACCATGCGGCGGTGCCCGCACGCGAATGTGCTCGCATATCCGCCGTGCGCCGACAAGAGAAAGGCCGGTTAGCTTACTATTTTGATTGATCGCACTTTTCGTGGCCAACTGGCTTCATGGCGAGTCGCACGAGCAGCAAAAAGCGCCCAAAGACGACAGAAAACGCAGGGTAAACATGGCGGAAGACCAAACATCAAACGGCCAGCTTATTGAGGCCATGACAGCACTGCTGCCGCCATTGCTGGCTGCCATGGACACGTTGGAATACGTCGCCCGCAAACTGCACCCGCCGCAAATTGACGCGCTGATTGACCATGTGGCCGGGGTTGATATGGCGGTGCGCGATGCCCGCCCGCAATTCGAAGCCGCCCCCTGGCCCGAGCACCTGTTCCCGGTGCGCGACCGCATCCTCACCGCAGCCGACGAAGTGCTGCTGGCCTATGCCGAACTGACCGCCGCCAAAAATGCCGAGAACGCGATCATGGATGTGTTCAAGGCGCTGCGGCACGCACCGCGCGCCAGCGAGGCTATCTATCCCGTCTCGGCCATTCTGCCACCGGTCAGCCGGTTTTTTCTGGAACCCGCCTACCGTGACAATGCAGCCCGGCTGGAGGCGCTGGCGGCAGGAGCCGAGCGCGCTGATACCGGCGTGATTGAAGCCAGCAATGAACGCGGCAAGCGCGGCGGCTTTTCCATGTATGTGCCGGAGGACTACGACGAGACAACACCAACGCCGCTGGTGATGGCACTGCACGGCGGCTCGGGCCATGGGCGCGGCACCCTGTGGAGCTGGCTACGCGATGCCCGCAGCCGCAGCACGATCCTGATTGCGCCTACCTCCGTCGGCGACACATGGTCGTTGGCAGGTCCCGACGCAGACAGCGGCAATATTGACTCCATGCTTGCCCATGTGCGCGGACGCTGGAATGTGGACCCGACAAAAATGCTGCTCACCGGCATGAGCGATGGCGGCACCTTCTCCTATGTGACGGGCCTGCGCGACGAGAGCCCGTTTACCCACCTGGCTCCCATGTCGGCAGCTTTCCACCCGATGCTGGCCGAGATGGCCTCAGCCGGCCGCACCAAAGACCTGCCCGTCTATGTGGTGCACGGCATGCTGGACTGGATGTTTCCGTACAAGCTGGCGCAGACAGCGGCCGAAACGTTGACAAACGCCGGCGCGAAAGTCTCGCTCGATATCATCGAGGACCTGTCTCATACCTATCCACGCGAAGCCAATGCGCGCGTAATGGACTGGTTTCTGGCTGCACCCTCGACAAAAGCCTGAACGCACAAAGAAAAACGCGGCACCCTGGAAGGGCACCGCGTTTTTTGTGTCAGCTCATGCACTCTGTCTCAGGCATGGCCCTAAGCAGGAATGCGCACCGGCATATAGGTGTAGCCCTTCACGAAGCAACCAGGTGACCGGGTCGGCTCTTCCATCACTTCGATCTTCGGGAACCGCTTGAGAATTTCTTCCCACAGGATCTTGATCTGAAGTTCGCCAAGGCGATTACCGACGCAGCGGTGAATGCCGTAGCCGAATGACATCTGCCGACGCGCATTGGCGCGGTCGATGATGACGTCATTAGCATTCTCAAACACGCTCTCATCGCGGTTGCCCGAGACGTACCACATGGCGACCTTGTCACCCTTTTTGATCATCTGGCCGTTGAGCTCATAATCCTCAAGCGCGGTGCGGCGCATGTGAGCAAGCGGTGTCTGCCAGCGGATGATTTCCGATGACAGGTTGGGGATCAGGTCCGGATTGGCGATCAGCTTGTCATACTCGCTCGGGAACTTGTTCAGCGCATAGACGCTGCCGGTCATGGAATTGCGGGTGGTGTCGTTGCCGCCCACGATCAGCAGAATGATGTTCCCCAGATATTCCATCGGCTCCATGTTCTTGGTGGCCTCACCACGCGTCAGCATGGTGATGAGGTCATTGCCCGGCGTATCTGAGTTGACCCGCTCATTCCACAGGTTGGTGAAGTATTCCAGGCACTGAAGCAGATGGCCGCGTTTTTCTTCAACGCCACCTTTGAGAGTTCTGGCGTCGGTCGTCACCATGTCCGACCAAAAGGTGAGCTTGCGACGGTCCTCAAACGGGAAGTCAAACAGCGTGGCGAGCATCATGGTGGTGAGCTCGACCGACACATTGTCGACCCAGTCAAAGGTTTCACCGCGCGGCAACCCATCGAGCACAAAGGCCGTACGCTCGCGGATCAGGCCTTCCCAGTTCTTCAGATTGTTAGGCGCCACGATCGGCTGCACGGTAATGCGCTGCTCATCATGCTTGGGCGGGTCCATCGCAATGAACATCGGCAACCGGAAATCCGTCGGTGAATCGAAAAGCGTGATGCCCCCATGGGTCCAGTCGGAGGAGAACACCTTGTGGTTGGTATCCACCGCCATGATGTCTTCGTAGCGGGTAACAGACCAGTACTCGCCAAACTCTTCGTCATAGGATTTGTGAACCGGCGATTCCTTACGAAGTCGCTCAAAATACGGCCAGATGGCATCACCCTGGAAGAGGTCCCGCTGCGCCGGGTTGATCTCGCTCAGCGGCATGCTCCATGCACGCTCGGTGTGATCGATATCTGACTTGGTTTCCAAAACAGCCTGGGACATTGGTATTTCCTTATGCGTCCGGAGTGACGCGCGCACAGACGGGCTGCGACGCGTCACTCAAATACAACCAGTGCAGCTGTCTTAAACAGGAATGCGTACCGGCATGTGGGTGTAGCCCTTGACGAAACATCCAGGCGAGCGGCTGGGCTCTTCCATCACTTCGATCTTCGGGAAGCGCTTGAGAATTTCTTCCCACAGGATCTTGATCTGCAGTTCGCCGAGACGATTGCCGACGCAGCGGTGAATGCCATAGCCAAACGACATCTGCCGGCGCGCATTGGCGCGGTCGATGATGACGTCATTTGCATTCTCAAACACACTCTCATCACGATTGCCCGAGACGTACCACATGGCCACCTTGTCGCCCTTTTTGATCATCTGGCCGTTGAGCTCATAATCCTCAAGCGCGGTGCGGCGCATATGCGCCAGCGGCGTCTGCCAGCGGATGATTTCCGACGACAGGTTGGGGATCAGATCCGGGTTGGCGATCAGCTTGTCATATTCGGCCGGGAACTTGTTCAGCGCATAGACGCTGCCGGTCATGGAATTACGAGTCGTGTCATTGCCGCCGACGATCAGCAGAATGATGTTCCCCAGATACTCCATCGGCTCCATGTTCTTGGTGGCCTCACCACGCGTCAGCATGGTGATGAGATCGTTGCCCGGCGTCTCCGAGTTGATCCGCTCGTTCCACAGATTGGTGAAATAGGCCAAACATTCCAGCAGGTGCCCCTTCCACTCTTCCTCGCCGCCTTCCAGCGTTTCGGGGTTCGTGGTCACCATGTCCGACCAGAAGGTAAGCTTGCGGCGATCTTCGAATGGGAAATCAAACAAAGTCGCAAGCATCATGGTGGTGAGCTCGATGGACACATTGTCCACCCAGTCAAAAGTTTCGCCACGCGGCAGCGAATCCAGTACCGCGCCTGTGCGTTCGCGGATCAACGGTTCCCAATTCTTCAGGTTATTGGGCGCCACGATCGGCTGAACCGTAATGCGCTGCTCATCGTGCTTGGGCGGATCCATGGCAATGAACATCGGCAACTGAAAATCTTCCGGACCATCAGCCAGCGTAATGCCACCATGTTCCCAGCTCGACGAAAACACATGGTGGTTGGTATCCACCGCCATGATGTCTTCGTAGCTTGTCACCGACCAGTATTCGCCGAACTCTTCGTCATAGGATTTGTGGACGGGTGCTTCCTTGCGCAGGCGCTCGAAATACGGCCAGATCGCATCATTCTGAAAGAGCACTTTATCCGCAGGGTTGATCTCATTCAGCGGCATGCTCCACGCACGCTTGGTGTGGTCAATATCCGTTGGGGTCTCGAGAACAGCCTGCGACATGGAGATTTCCTCTTGCCTCTGGAGTTATGCGCGCCCGGCCTATCCGGGACGCATCACTCAGTACAAAACAAACACGGTGCCCTTAAGCGGGGATACGCACCGGCATATAGGTGTAGCCCTTCACAAAGATGGACTTGGTGCGTGTGGGCTCTTCCATCAACTCAATTTTTGGAAAACGCTTGAGAACTTCTTCCCACAGGATCTTGATCTGAAGTTCGCCGAGGCGATTGCCGACACAGCGGTGGATGCCGTAGCCGAACGACATCTGCCGGCGCGCATTGGCGCGGTCGATGATGACGTCATTGGCATTCTCGAACACCGTCTCATCGCGGTTGCCCGAGACGTACCACATGGCAACCTTGTCGCCCTTCTTGATCTGCGCACCATTCAGCTCAATGTCTTCAACCGCAGTGCGGCGCATATGTGCCAGCGGCGTCTGCCAGCGGATGATTTCCGACGACAGGTTGGGGATCAGGTCCGGGTTGGCGATCAGCTTGTCATATTCCGCCGGGAATTTGTTCAGCGCGTAAACGCTGCCGGTCATGGAATTACGGGTGGTGTCATTGCCGCCGACGATCAGCAGGATGATGTTCCCAAGATATTCCATCGGGTCCATGTTCTTGGTGGATTCACCACGCGTCAGCATGGTGATGAGGTCGTTGCCCGGCGTGTCGGCGTTGACGCGCTCGTTCCAGATATCGGTAAAGGCGCCAAGGCACTCCATCAATTCACTGCGCCACTGCTCGTCATCCTTGACGATCTCGGGATTGTTGCGACCGGTCGCCACGTCAGACCAGCGGGTCAGCTTGCGACGCTCTTCGAACGGGAAATCGAACAGGGTGGCCAGCATCATGGTGGTGAGTTCCACCGACACCTTGTCCACCCAGTCAAAGGTTTCACCGCGCGGCAGTGAATCGAGGATATGTCCGGTGCGTTCGCGGATCAGGCCTTCCCAGTTCTTCAGATTGTTGGGGGCCACAATCGGCTGCACGGTAATGCGCTGCGCGTCATGCTTGGGCGGGTCCATGGCAATGAACATCGGCAGCTGAAAATCGGAAATCTGATCGAACAGCGTGATGCCGCCATGGGTCCAATCGGAGGAGAAGACCTTGTGATTGGTATCCACGGCCATGATGTCTTCATAGCGGGTCACTGACCAGTAATCGCCGAACTCTTCGGAATGGGCTTTGTGGACCGGTGCATCTTTGCGCAGCCGCTCGAAATACGGCCAGATGGCGTCCGCCTGGAAAATGTCGGGGTCGGCGATATTGATCTCTTCCAGCGGCATGGTCGCTGCCCGCGCTACGTGATCAATCTCCGCCGGATTTTTAAGGGCTGCCTGAGACATCTCGGTTTCCTCCTGGGAATCGCTGTGTCGGGCCTTATCCCGATACAGCCACATTGTCGGCGTCGGCTGCTCCCATCCATCTTATGGCGTGGCGCAAGAACAGAACCTTACCGGAAATGACCAAAGGCCATTTTCCCTATGATACCGCAGGGGAACCGGTGTTTCGAGCGAAAAGATGACGCAGGCGTCATTTTTGCTGCGCTGCAAAAAAGGGAGCGGCCCAAAGGCTGCTCCCTGATTCAGTCGCCAAAACCCTAAAAACCCTAGGGAACGCCTGTTAAATCTGCCTCGGCCCGCGATTGGTCGCGTCAGCAGACCGGGCAACTTCCCACAGCGGCACCGGCTTCACAGCGGCGTCACTGTCAAGAATGGCCCCGACACGAACACCATCGCGCACCTTGAAGAGCTTGAGCGACAGGCGGTCATCGCCCTGCTCGGCATGCCAAATGGAGAGCGCCGTCAGGCTCATTTCGGTCGGACCATAAACGCCCATCCCGGCCGACAGGCTGACATTGACGGCACTGCCGACGGTAAGCTCATGCAGATCGTTCAGCCGATCCGGCGTCAGCGCGACATTCGCCCGAAGGGCTTTGCCGGTGTCGCAGAACTCAATGCTGTCCGGGCGCAACGAAACGGTGCGCAGGAAGTTTGCGCCGTCGATATTTGCCTCATAGGCCAGCATGTACCGCGCCACACCACCACGCGACGTGGCAACCACGTCAACGACAGACCCTGTGAGGGGCATGCCGCCGACATGGATATCGGCATTCTGAATATCGTTGAAGTTGATGACCGGTTTGGCGACGCAGCCGTCGGCGAGAACCGGGCTGTTGAACGCGGCAAGGCCCAGCGCCATCACCAGTGTCCCGCCGATCAGCGCGATCTGGCCCACAGGATTGCGAAGGCTCTCAGTCGCGTCTTGTTTAATCTGCATCCAATTCATAGCGCCCACCCATGGTCCGGCATTGTTCTGATGGAGATAGAACAACGCCGGAGGGGAGTGGTTCCCCGGCCCTATGCGCCTACAAGACGCAAATGGCCGGGAATGCAGTGTATGTCGCGGGATTCAGCCCGCTTAAGCGGCGCGGAAGCCCTCAAGCCGCTTTGAAATAATTTCGTCGGCTTCAGCCATGATCCGGTCAATCAGCTCTTTGCAGGTGGGAATGTCGTGGATCAGACCCGCGACCATGCCACAGCTCCAGGCGCCCGCATCCATGGTGCCTTCCTGCATGATCTTGGGATAGACGCCGCCCACATATTCGCGGATATCGTCGATCGTCATGGCCGCACCCTTGGCGGTTTCAATCTCGATGATCTTCTCAACCGCGGCGTTGTTCAGCACGCGCTCGGTATTGCGCAGCGGGCGCATGACAAGGCGCGTATCAAGCTCGCTGGCATCGACGATGGCCTGCTTCACATTCTGATGCACCGGCGCTTCCTTGGTGGCGATGAAGCGTGTGCCCATGTTCATGCCTTCCGCACCCATGGCCAGTGCGCCCACCAGTGAGCGCCCGTCCGCCATGCCGCCCGACGCAACGAACGGGATCTTGAGTTCTTCGGCCGCGCGCGGCAGCAGGATCATGTTGGGGATATCGTCTTCGCCGGGATGCCCGCCACACTCAAACCCGTCAACACTCACGGCATCGCAACCGATACGCTCAGCCTTGAGCGAATGGCGCACCGACGTGCATTTGTGAATGACCTTGATGCCGGCCTCTTTCATTGGCGGCATATAGGCTTCCGGGCTGCGGCCCGCGGTTTCAACGGCTTTGACGCCACCTTCGACGATTGCCTGGATGTATTCGGGATAGGGCGGATTGGCGAAGCCCGGCAGGAAAGTGAGATTGACGCCGAACGGCTTGTCCGTCATCTCGCGGCACTTGGCGATTTCCTTGGCCAGATCTTCCGGCGTCGGCTGCGTGAGGCCGGTAATGATGCCAAGGCCACCTGCGTTAGAGACCGCCGCTGCCATCTCAGCGAGACCGACAAAGTGCATGCCGCCCTGAATAATCGGATGTTCAATTCCAAAAAGCTCGGTGATACGCGTGCGCATGGTTCCTGCCCCGTACAGTTTTATGGTTCATGGGTTAGGCGCGCAGCTACGCGCCGCTCTGCCCGGCATTTTGGCCAGACAGGCGGAAAAAGCTAGCCAGTTTCTTTTTAAAACTATGAAGCGTCGGCAGACGCTGCGTCAGCCGGCTTGGCTTCGGGTGCCACCTGCACAAGCTCCGCAGGCTCCTCAGCACTCTTGTCGTCCCATCCACCGCCAAGCGCGCGGAACAGATCGATCTGATACTGGGCGGTCGCGGATTGGGATTCCGCCAGCGTGATATTGGCATCCGCCAGCGTGCGCTCGGAATCCAGCACTGTGATGAAGTCATCGGCGCCAAGCTCATAGCGTGCTCGCGCCATCTGAGCCGATTCTTCCGCCGCATCACGCGCACTTCTCAGCGCCGCCTGCCGCTCGAGTTCAGCCGCATAGGTCTGCAGCGCCGTTTCTGTTTCCTGCAGAGCAACCAGCACCGACTGGTCGAACTGCGCCAGCGCAACATCCATGCCCGCTTCGGCAGCCTTCACACGGGCGCGGCTGGTCCACTGATTGGGGAATGTCCAGGAGATCAACGGGCCCGCCGAAAACGACACCGCGCCATCTTCCTTGAGGCTGGCAATCTGCAACGCAGTCGTATCAATCGACCCACCAAGCGTGATCTTTGGAAAAAGATCCGCCACCGCCACGCCGACGCGTGCAGCCGCAGCCTCAAGCGCGCTTTGCGCTTCATGAATGTCAGGCCGCCGGGCAAGCAACCCCGCGCCGTCACCAACCGGAATGGCAGCCGTTACCACAGGCGGTGACATGCAATCCGCAGCCGCGCCCACCATGGCGCGCGGCGGTTTGCCGACCAAAGTCGCCAGACGGAAGCGGGCATTTTCGCGACCTGCCTTGAGCTGCGGCAGAGTCGAACGGGTGTTTTCCACATTTACCTGCGCGCGCACGATATCAAGCTTGGTGCCCTGTCCGCCCTCAGCAAGCTGGCTCGTCAGGTCCACCGTGCGGGTCTGCAGATCAAGCGTCTCTTCAGTCACTGCAATCTGCTGGTTGGCCGAGCATATATCCGCATAAGCGCGCGCCGTTTCAGCTGCAACGGTAATGCGGGTGCCCAGAAGTGCTGCCCGCGCCGCATCAGCATCCGCCCGCGCAGCAGCAACGGAGTTGCGCACCCGGCCGAACAGATCAATTTCATAGGAGAGGCTGAAGCCGGTCGAGTACTCCAGCTCTTCGGTATTGCGCTTCTGGCTTGGCAGTGTCGCAGCATCGCGCTGATAGTCCGCCCCCGCACTAATCTCCGTAGACGGAATAAACTGGCTGCGGCTTTCCCCAAGCGCAGCCAACACCCGGTCAAGATTGGCGAAGGCCGCTTTCAGGTCGTTGTTCTGCGCAAGAGCCTGGGTGACATAGGCGTCGAGCGCGGGATCATCATACAGCCGCCACCACCGGCCCTCGGGCTGCGCGGTTTCCACCGGTGCAATCTCGGCACTGACGAATTCACCTGTGGCCACCGGCGCGTTAGAGACGGTTTCAGTGGGGATGTCGGGCGCAAAGGAGCAGGCAGCGAGGAATACCCCTGCCAGCGCCGGATAGCCGCGCATGTGAACCAACATCGCCAAGACCTCAGAAAAATGCGTGAGAAACGCATGCTTTGAGGAGTGAGAATGGCGTATTTGGGTTAACGCAGCCCTTAAAACCCGTGTGTTTTAGAGGTAACGCCGCCCAGCGGACCTAGAACATCAAATCCGCCAGTTTGCGGCGCTGATAGGCTGAATCCCCATGCTGGCTGTCACCCCAAAAGGCACGACGCCTGTAGAGCTGCGCGTCGCAATCATAGGTAAACCCGAAGCCGCCATGAAACTGGATCGCCCGGTCAGCCGCGAATGAAAGCGCGGTGCCTGCCTGTGCCTTGGCCATGCGGGTGGCGATTTCGCCTTCGCCCTGCTCCGAAAAACTGTGGGCTGCGGCATAAAGATGGCTGCGCGCCTGCTCATACCCCACCAGCGCATCAACAGCTGGATGCTTGAGCGCCTGGTAAGAGCCGATCAGCTTGCCGAACTGCTTGCGGGTTTTGAGATATTCCACCGTGTAGTCGATGCAGCTTGCCGCACCGCCGCACATTTCAGCCGCCGCCAACAGGCTCGCCACAAGTTCGATATGCGCCAGCGTCTGCGTGGCCGGAGCCCCATCAAGCAACTGGTCTGCGGCAATACGAACCCCCTCAAGCTTCACCTTGTAGGAGCGTCGCGTCTCGTCAATCACGACCTCGCGCTGAAGTGCGTCGCCCCCAAGCGCAGCCTTGGGCACAACAACCAGCACCGGCTTACCGTCGAGATTGACGGAAACCAGCAGCCACGCCGCTGCAGCAGCATCCGCCACCAGAACCTTGGTGCCCGAGAGCACAAGATCATCACCATCTCGCTTCGCGGTACATTCGACATGGGTAAGGTCCCAGTCGCCATGCGGCTCCATCAAAGCAACCGCGGCAGGTGTGCCCGCGCACAGGTCCGGCAACAGCGCGTTCTTTTGCGCGTCAGACCCACCATGCAGCACGCCTTGCGCCGCAACAGTTGTAGATACAAACGG
>Ga0307929_1000541_pt1 | contig 35954 bp, 36 predicted proteins | sample AceLakmetage1330_FD_203160 | JGI IMG/M metagenome (GOLD analysis project Ga0307929, IMG submission 203160) | Saline water microbial communities from Ace Lake, Antarctica - #1330 | ecosystem: Environmental > Aquatic > Non-marine Saline and Alkaline > Saline | place: Antarctica: Ace Lake...
TTGTTTATTCTCAACGCATCCTTTGACCTGCGCATCGGCCTCAACACCACCAGCAACGGCACAGAGGTTGCGCGGCTTGCAGCATTTGCCCTGTGCGCCGTCGTCGCCTGGGGCGTTTTCGTCTCGCTGTTGCGGACGCTGAGCAGCGGATGCCTTGGTCAGGTTGTGCGCACCACCACCGAGATCACCTCCATGGTGTTCGTCATCCTGATCGGCGCCGCGCTGTTCAGCCTCGTCTTCCGCGGCCTTGGCGGCGACGACACGGTGCATGAATTCCTCAGCAGCATGCCGGGCGGGGTCGTTGGCGCCATGCTCATCGTCATGCTGGTGATGTTCGTGCTCGGCTTCTTCCTCGATTTCATCGAGATCACATTCGTCGTGGTGCCGATCGTTGCGCCGGTGCTGCTGATGATGGGCGTCGATCCGGTCTGGCTCGGCGTCATGATGGCAATCAACCTGCAAACGTCGTTCCTGACGCCTCCCTTCGGCTTTGCGCTGTTCTATCTACGTGGCGTTGCGCCGCCCGAAGTAAAGACCACCGATATTTATCGCGGCGCCATGCCCTTCGTATTGATCCAGCTCCTTGCTCTGGTCATATTGTCCGCGTTCCCTGCCATTGCCACATGGCTTCCTGAAATCGTCTTCGGCTGAGGCAGACACCCATGAACACCAAAACCGGTCCGGCGGGCCGCAACTATTTTGCAACCTCGCTCATCATGCTCGCAGTTGTTGGCATCATCGCCATCGCCGTGTCTGAAGGCTGGATCAATCTCGACGAGGACCCGGTTCACCTGACGGTCACAGCGCCTGAAAAAGTTATCATGCCGCGCGACGGCGAGGTACCACTGATCTATACGGTGAACCTCAAGAACAACACCGACGATCCGGTGCTGCTGGAAGCCCGCGACCCCTGCCGCATCCACCGCTGGTTTGTCGCTGATGGCGGCGGCAACTTTGTGCAGGGCGAGCCCAAAGAAACCTGCGCCCAGGTTGTGATGAATGCCGACCTGACGCCCGAAAGCATGGTCGAGGATACCAACGAGATCGCGCTCGACGCAGAACGCTACACGCCGGGTGCCAGCTATCAGCTGATGGTCAGCTATTGGGGTTACGAAAAGATTCATGTGTTCGAGGTGGAATAGCCACCTCGAACACATGACTAACCGTCTTTTTGAACCGACCCGTCCAGCACGATCCAGTCGCGCTTGGGAAAGCCTGCCGGCGGCAACCGTCCGGCCTGCGCGCGGTCGCCGCGCCAGTCCTTGAGCGCCTTGGCATCGATCTGCTTTTGTCCACCGCCATCACGCCAGCGGAACCCTTCCTTGAGGGTAAACACCTTGGCCTGCCGCAAGCCGCCATCCTTGTACTTTTGCAATCGCACACCGCGTCCACGCGCCATCCGGTTGACCTGATCAAGCGGGAACACCAGCAGCTTGCGGTTGTCACCCATGACGGCGAGCGTATCCCCATCGGCAATGACACAGGTATGCGCTTCATCACCCCCGGCGAGATTAAGCACCTGTTTGCCCTTGCGGGTCATGGCGATCACATCGTCCTCATCCACGACAAAGCCGTAGCCGGTCTGTGACGCCACCAGCAGGGAACGTCCCTGCTGATAGACGAACAGCGACACGATGCTCTCGCCGTCCCCCAGATCAAGCATCACCGAGACCGGCTCACCAAAACCACGTCCGCCAGGCAGCTTGGCTGCATCCAGCGTGTAGAACCGCCCATTGGTGGCAAACAACACGATCTTGTCGGTGGTCTGCGCATGCACGGCAAAGCGCGGATCATCGCCGGTCTTGAACTTGATGCCAGACGTATCGTCCATATGTCCGCGCATGGAGCGTATCCAGCCACCTTCGGAGCAAATAACGGTAATCGGCTCCTTGGCGATCATCTCCTCGACGGCCGCCGCTGCTACGTCCACATCAGGCGCGTCAGCCAGCAGCGTGCGCCGCCTGCCGATTGCCGTCTTGGGACCGAAGGCCGCGCGCACCTCTTTCAGCTCCTCTGAAATATGCGCCCACTGTTTGTCGTCAGATTTCATCAGCGCGTTCAGCGTCTTGGCTTCAGCGGTCAGCTCTTTGTGCTCACCACGAATTTCCATCTCTTCCAGCTTGCGCAATGAGCGAAGCCGCATATTCAAAATTGCTTCCGCCTGCACATCCGTAAGCTTGAAGGCCTTGATCAGGTCCTTCTTGGGCTCATCTTCCTCGCGTATAATCCGGATGACCTCATCCAGATTAAGATATGCCGCGAGATACCCTTCGAGCACTTCCAGCCGGTGAGCTATCTTGCCAAGCCTGAATTCGGTGCGCCGCCGCAGCACCACCTGCCGGTGCTCCAGAAATGCCTGCAACACCTGCTTGAGGCTCAGCACCCGGGGTACCTGGTTCGCCATCAACACATTCATGTTGAGCGGAATGCGCACTTCAAGATCAGTGAGGCGGAACAGGCTCTCCATCAGCACTTCAGGCTCTATGGTGCGTGTCTTTGGCTCCAGCACCAGCCGCACATCCTCAGCGGACTCGTCGCGGATATCACCCAGCAGCGGTAACTTCTTGAGCTGCAGCAGATCAGCGACCCGCTCAATCAGCCGCGCCTTTTGCACCTGATAGGGCATCTCTGTGACGACAACCTGATAGCCGCCGCGTCCGGTATCCTCGCGCTCCCAGCGCGCGCGCAGGCGGAACCCGCCGCGCCCGGTGCGATAGGCTTCCGCGATGCTTTCCGCACCGTCAATCAGCACACCACCGGTTGGAAAGTCCGGACCCTGAACAAATTTTAAAAGCGTTTCATCTCGCGCATTCGGCTGCTTGATGAGGTGCAAAGACGCGTCCAGTAGTTCAGCTGCATTGTGCGGCGGAATGGACGTCGCCATACCCACGGCAATGCCGGTCGAGCCATTGGCCAGCAAATTGGGGAACGCTGCCGGTAACACAATCGGCTCTTTGTCTTCGCCATCATAGGTGTCGCGAAAATCAACCGTGTCCTCGTCGAGCCCGTCCAGCACCAAACGCGCAACTTCAGTCATGCGCGCTTCGGTGTACCGCATGGCTGCTGCGTTATCGCCGTCGATATTGCCGAAGTTCCCCTGCCCCTCGACCATCGGATAGCGTTGCGCAAATTCCTGTGCCAACCGCACCAGAGCGTCATAAATCGACTGGTCGCCATGCGGGTGATACCGACCAATCACGTCACCCACCACACGGGCGCATTTCTTGAAGCCCGACCCGGGATCAAGCTTCAGCTGCCGCATGGCGAACAACAACCGCCGCTGCACCGGCTTCAGCCCATCGCGCACATCCGGCAGCGCCCGCTGGGTGATGGTTGAGAGCGCATAGGCAAGATACCGCTCCTCCAGCGCCTCACGCAGGGCAATCGGTCGGGCGTTATCGGGAGGCGTGGTCGGTTTACTCATGGAATCCTGCTCGTTGAAACATACTTACGGGTGGGCCTGCGGCAAGCTATCCGTGTAAACCTGCCTCTGGCCCGAATCACAAGTTTCTGGGCTAATCTGTTGGTCGCCCGCTCGAACCATGTTTGCAAGGCCCTCGCCCCCACCATGATCTCAAACCTCAGATACTGGATGTTCATGGGCACCGCCGCGCTTATCGCAACGGCACTCACGCGCTATGGCATCCCCGGAGCCATCCAGCCCCCCCTGCAAATGCTTGTTGCCCTTGCTGCGGGCACGGCAATCCTGCTCATTCCTTCGGCCATCGTTGTGATCCCCTGGCGCCAGGTCCAGGCAACACGCCGTAATGTCACCAATACGCCGCTTTATGCCGGCACGGCTCTGTTCGCCTTCCTGGTACTGGTGGCACTTGTCGGCGCAGCCACAGGCACGATGGTCTAACGCGCCAGCGCATCCAGCAACGCAATCCGCGGCACCGGCAACGCCTTGTCACTGGGCGCAAATACCCGCTTTTCCAGAAAAAACCCGGTCAGCCGCAAAGCGTCCAGCACATCGCCGGTCTCAAATCGCTTACCACCGATCAGAAAATCCGGCAGCGGCAGCAGCCGCTCCTTGTACACACCCGCAGCCTCTTCCGTCACCGCACGGCCCGAGCGTGGCGACACATAGGCCAACCCCTCGGTTTCGCCAGTGACCGCGCAGGCAGCCAGATCAAGCCCAAAGCCCAAATCCTCAAGCAAGCCAAGTTCCCAGCGCGCCATGATGGCCGGCCAGGTAGAACTGTCATCCAGCGAATCCAGCAGGATCGTCAGCCCGTCATAAACCCGTGGATGCGCCTCTCGTTCAGGCAGCGCTGCACTTGCCAGAGCTGCCGCCGCGGTAAGCCCCGACAGCGCCTTGCGGTCCGCCAGTACGGTTCCCACACGCTCCGTCATGCCTTCAACGGTGAATGTCCCCAGATGCTCCTGCAGCCGTGCCCGCCAGCCGACACTCAGTGTATTACCCGGCTGCAGCAGCCCCCGCAGCCGCTTGGAGGTGCCGCCGCGCACCAGCCCCAGATGCCGCCCGTGCTCCCGCGTCAAAAGCTCAAGAATGACCGACGTCTCGCCAAGCGGACGCACATGCAGGACGACACCCTCGTCATTCCAGTCCATCTAACCCCGGTTTGAAAACTGAGTTGCCACGAAATCGCACAATGAGTCCAAAGTAGAAATCATACAAATCAATGACTTAAGCGCAGCGACTAAGACAGAATGACAACGAAACGGCGACAATGCACCGCCTTATCCCCATCTGTGGAAAAGATCAGCCCTGCTTGGGAAAATCGAGGCCCATCATCCGGTAGCGTTCCGGGTCGTTGCCCCACCCCTCGCGCACCTTCACGAACAAAAACAGATGCGCCTTGATACCCAACGCCTCTTCAATCTCTTCGCGTGCCGACTGACCGATGATCTTGATGGCCTGGCCACCCCTGCCCAGCACAATCGCCTTCTGGCTGGCCCGCTCCACATAGATGACCTGATCAATCTTGACGGAGCCATCCTTGCGCTCGGTCCAGCCCTCGGTCTCAACGGTAGTCGCATAGGGTAATTCGTCATGCATCCGCAAATACAGCTTCTCGCGGGTAATCTCTGAGGCCAGCAACCGCTGCGACAGGTCCACCACCTGATCCGCCGGATAGAGGAATGGCCCTTCCGGCATCATCGACGCGAGCTTCTTGCGCAAGGCCGGCACGCCGTCGCCCTTCAGCGCCGAAATCATGAAGGTCTCTTCAAACCGGCAGATCTCATTGGCTGCGGCCGCCAGTTCCAGCAGCTTCTCGCGCGGCGCCTCGTCCACCTTGTTCAGCACCAGCAGGCACGGCGTCTTTGAATTTGCCAGTGATCTCAAAATGGCGACAAAGCCCTCATGATCCGCCCGCGTGCGCGTGGCATCGACAATCAGAGCCGTCACATCCGCTTCATCAGCCCCGCCCCAGGCCGCTGAGACCATCGCTTTATCGAGCCGCCGCTTTGGCTTAAAAATGCCCGGCGTGTCCACAAATACAAGCTGGCTGTTGCCTTCAATTGTGATGCCGCGAATGCGCTGACGGGTGGTCTGCGCCTTGTGGGTGACGATCGCCACCTTCTGGCCCACGAGCTGATTGAGCAATGTCGACTTACCTGCATTCGGCGCGCCGATGAGCGCGACGAAGCCTGCTGAAGTCCCAGCGTTCTCATTTGGGGTCGCTGTCGGGATTTCTGACGTCATGATGCCGCGTCCAGTTTATCCAGCAGGGCTGCCGCAGCCGCCTGTTCTGCGGCGCGCTTGGAAGGTCCATTGCCCCGCGCCCGGCCGGCGTCTCCAGCATTCACTTCTACTTTGAAGACCGGCGCATGGTCCGACCCTTGCTTTCCGACAACCTGATAATGGGGGTGGCTTTGGCCCATGGCGTGCAGTTTTTCCTGAAGAATGGTTTTGGCGTCCCGTGGCACTTGAGCCACCGCCTCAAATTGAGTTGTCCATGCGGACAGAATGAAAGTCCGCGCAGGCTCAAGCCCGCCGTCCATATAAAGCGCTGCGATCACCGCTTCCATCGCATTCGCCAGAATAGCTGATTTCTCGCGTCCGCCCTGCGTTACTTCTGCAGGCGCCAGATGCAGATAGCTGCCCAGATCAAGACCCCGGGCCACTTCGGCGCATGTCTCTCGCCGCACCAGCTTGTTCAGCCGTGGCGCAAGTTCACCTTCGGTGGCCGCCGGAAACCGCTCAACCAGTGCATCCGCCACCACAAGGCCGAGCACCCGATCGCCGAGAAACTCCATACGCTCATTGTCCGGCCCAGAAGCCGGTGTCGCGCTCGCATGGGTTAATGCGCGGTCGAGAAGCGTTGCATCTTTGAAAGCATGGCCAAGGGCACGGGCAAGCTCATCCGGTGCCTTGTGGTGTTCAGGCCCGAACTTGCGGGCCGGCTTCCGCGTCAATTGACGCCCTGACCGATCCGGCCCCAGCGCGTGACACCGGGCCAGCGCCAGAACTCCCAGAACCGGGCAGATCCATCCGTCGAATAGAAAATGAACTCCGCGCGGCCGACAAAATTCTCGAACGGCACAAACCCGACAGCGCCTGCAAAGCGACTGTCCTGACTGTCGTCGCGGTTGTCGCCCATCATGAAATAGTGACCTGCAGGCACATTGAAGACACCGGTATTGTCACCACGCCCACCGCGCACCGTATCCAGCGTCAGATAACTTTTGCCGCTCGGCAACGTCTCACGATACCGCGCCACACGCCTGATATTGCCACTGCGGTCTTCCTCGACAAAGTCCTCGACGCGCTCACGCGGAATGCCTTCGCCGTTGATGAACAACTGCCCGTCGCGCATCTGCACAGTATCACCCGGCAGGCCGATCACCCGCTTGATGTAGTCAGTGCGGCCGTCAGTCGGCAGCTTGAACACCGCCACGTCACCGCGATCGGGTTCACTGCCGAGTATGCGGCCTGAAAAGATCGGCGGGCTGAACGGCAGCGAATGCTTGGAATAGCCATAGGTGTATTTGGAGACGAACAGATAGTCGCCGATCAGCAATGTCGATAACATTGAGCCGGACGGAATGGAGAACGGCTGAAAGAATAACGCCCGGATCACCAAGGCAATAAGCAGCGCATATCCGATAGTGCGCAGGTTCTCGATCAGCCCACTGGACTGCGCCGTTTTGGTCTTTTCAGACATAGTCACCAGCTTTCCGCCTGTTCTGCTCAACTCTAGGCCAAGTATTCAATGTGCCTAAATAGCATGAAGAAATGCCATATATGTGGCGCTGATAGCGCCATAATTGCTCAATAGCAACGAAATGACGCCGTATAAAGGCAATCCCCCAGATACCGCTCAAGACTTCGGAACAGCTGAAATGATGACGATCGCCTGCGCCAACGGCATGTCGTCGGTAATGGTGAGGTCTATCTGCGCAAGCATGCCCTCAGGCGTCATCCGTTCAAGATGAGCGAGCGCACCACCTGTCAGCACCATGGTAGGCTTGCCGCTGCGCAGGTTCGCCACCCCCATGTCACGCCAGAACGTGCCTTGTCGAAGGCCGGTCCCCAACGCCTTGGAGCAGGCTTCCTTGGCCGCAAATCGCTTGGCATAGGACGCGGAGCGGTTCAGCCGCCGCTCTGATTTGGCTTGCTCTATGTCCGTAAAAATTCGCTGGATGAAGCGGTCCCCGAACCGCTCCAGCGTTCGCTCGACACGGCGGATGTCGATCAGGTCATTGCCGATACCAAGGATCATCCGTCCACCTTCATATTCTCATCTGCGCGGCGCTGGCCCGCGCGGCATCCATCAACGATCGCATCTGGCGGATCGCCGGTTCGAGGCCTGTAAATATCGCCTCACCCACAATGAAGTGGCCGATATTGAGCTCTACAAGCTCAGGGATAAGCGCAATGGCGTTGACGCCATCAAACGTAATGCCATGCCCTGCATGCATCTCAAGCCCAAGCGCCGCACCGTCTGCCGCCGCCTGCTGCAGCCGCATGAGTTCGCGAGCGGCAAGCCCGGTCTCGCCATCAGCCAGCGCATCGCAAAACGCACCCGTATGCAGTTCGGTCACCTGCGCACCCAAAGATGCCGCGGCCTCAAGCTGCTGCCTGTCGGGATTGATGAACAACGACACGCGAATACCGGCACCAGCAAGATCACGCACGAAAGGCGCAAGCAAATTGTGCTGCCCCGCCGCATCAAGCCCACCTTCAGTCGTCAGTTCCTCGCGCCGTTCCGGTACGATGCAGCAGGCATGCGGCTTGTGCGCCAGCGCGATCCCCAGCATCTCGGACGTTGCCGCCATTTCCAGATTGAGCGGCAGATCAATCTCGCCCATCAGCCGCGCAATATCATCATCGACAATATGCCGCCGGTCTTCGCGCAGATGCGCCGTAATCCCGTCCGCACCCGCCTGCGCCGCCATATGGGCAGCCCGCACAGGGTCCGGGTGCCGTCCCCCCCGCGCGTTGCGGATGGTGGCTACGTGATCAATGTTGACGCCGAGGCGCAGTGCTGAACTTGTCATGCGCACAAAATGGTGTCGCTGAGCGGCAATGTAAACCGCCCGCCCATCAGGCCTGAAGGTTCCGGCTGCCCGGCTTCACCGCAGGGATTGCGGCAAGCTCGGCCGGAATTTCGTCAGGTGCGTAGCTGGGCACATCAAGGCACGCCAGCGGGACCATCGGCACGCCAAGGTCAGCCTTGCCGCCTGAGCGGTCCACGAAGCACGCAGCCGCCACCGGTTCCCCGCCCGCCTCGCGGATCGCCGCAAGGCATTCCCGCGACGACAGCCCCGTGGTCACAATATCCTCGACCATCAACACCTTCGCGCCGGGCTCCAGAACAAAGTTGCGGCGGAACACGAACTTGCCGTCTTCGCGCTCGGTAAACATCGAGCGCAAACCAAGCTGCCGGGCCATCTCATAGCCGGGAATGATTGCGCCAACCGCCGGTGCCACGACGATGTCGATGCCGTCCGTCACCTCCGCCTTCACCTTCAAAGCCAGCGCCTGCGCCAGCTTCGCCGTGCGTGCCGGGTCCATGAAGACCTTGTTCTTTTCAAGATAAGTGCCCGAGTGCCGCCCGGAGGACAGGATGAAATGCCCCTCCAGCAGCGCACCCGCACCGCGAAATTCGTCCAACACCTGCTCGAGGGTCAATGCGCCTGAATCTGTCATGTCAGGTGAATAGCAAACCGCAGGCCCGCCGCAAAGCGGCCTTAGCCGTATACCCGCCTTGCAGCGGAGACGCTCTTGAGCATCCGCAACCCATTCATCAGCCGCTCAAGGTGCTTGGCACTCTCAACCGCAATATCCACGGACATCTCGTAAAAATCGGGGCGGCGCTCAAGTGTGGTCAGGTTTTCGATATTGGCGCCGTGCTTGCCGGTCACGGTCGCAACCTCCCCCAGTGCACCGGGGGAGTTGGCAAGTGTCAGCATCACCCGCGCGGGAAACAGCCGATGTTCATCCGCGTCAATATCCCAAGCCAGGTCAATCCAGCGCTCAGGCTCATCATCAAATTCCGCCAGTGCCGGGCTATCGATGCGATAGACCTCGACGCCCTGACCCGGTTGCACAATGCCGACAATCCGGTCTCCGGGTATCGGCATGGAAACCGGCGAAAGGATGACCCCGGTCCCGGGGCCCGCACCGTAAATCGGGACCGCATCGCGCCGCCGCCGTGGCACGACACCGCTGCCCCGCGCGCGCTCGGCGGCGGCTGCCACAGTGGCGCCCTTCATGCCGGCCCGGCGCGGCCGCTTCTCCGGCGTGAAATGGTCTCCCATCACCTGCACCACTGTATCAATGCTCAGCGTCGTGCGGCCGACCTGCTCATACAGGGCATCAATCGTTGCCGCCTGCAGGTCGCCGATCGCCACTTCCAATGCTGCTTCGTCACATGGCAGGCCTTCAGCCCGCAGCGCCGATTCAACGATGCCCTTACCAAGCCTGATATGTTCGTCGCGCTCTGCCCGGCGCCGATGCGCACGGATTGCAGCCCGCGCCTTGCCGGTCTTGACGACGGCTTCCCAGCCCGGTGGCGGCACCTGTTGTTCGGTGGCGATGATCTCCACCTCATCACCATTGTGAAGCGCCGAGCGCAGCGGCACATGCCGGCCGTTCACCTGCGCCCCGACACACCGGTCGCCAATATCCGTATGCACCGCATAGGCAAAATCAATCGGTGTCGCGCCGCGCGGCAACGCTATCAACCTGCCTTTGGGTGTGAAGCAGAACACCTGGTCCTGAAACATTTCAAGCTTGGTGTGCTCGAGAAATTCCTGTGGTGTGGCGCCATGCTGCAGCATGCCCACCACTTCGCGCAGCCAGCGGAACGGCGCCACCAATTCATCAGAGGCGCTGATGTTCTTCTTCGAGCCGTTCTCGACATAGTCCTTATAAAACCAGTGTGCGGCGACGCCGAACTCATCCACTTCGTGCATTTCCAACGTGCGCAACTGCACTTCCACACGCTCCCGCTCCGGCCCCACAACGGTCGTGTGGATAGAACGATAGTTGTTGCCCTTGGGCGTCGAGATGTAGTCCTTGAACCGCCCCGGCACCGTCGGCCATTGCGAATGCAAGACGCCCAGTGCCCGGTAGCAGTCATCAACCGAGTCCACCACGACACGAAAGCCGTAAATGTCGGAAAGCTGCTCCAGCGAAATCGACTTGCGCTCCATCTTCTTCCAGATGGAATACGCCGTCTTGGTACGGCCTGAGACCCATGCCTCAATCCCAACCGCTGCCAGCCGTCGCTTGATGTCGTCCGCAATGCGCACCACCAGTTCGCGGTTGCTCTCCTGCTTGCTGTCGAGGCGTGATTTCACAGCCTCACGCGCTTCTGGATAAAGCTCGGCAAAAGACAGATCTTCAAGTTGATCGCGAAAGCTCTGCATACCCATACGGCCGGCTAGCGGCGCGTAGATATCCATCGTTTCCTGTGCGATGCGGCGACGGGTTTCCGGTTTCTTGATGTGCTCCAGCGTGCGCATGTTGTGCAGCCGGTCGGCCAGCTTCACCAGCAGCACGCGAACGTCTTTTGAAATTGCCAGAATGAGCTTGCGGAAGTTTTCCGCCTGCTTGGATTCCTCGTTGGTCAGTTCCAGCCGCGTCAGCTTGGTGACGCCGTCCACAAGCTGCGCAATCTCTTCGCCGAAAAGGCCGGCGATCTCCTCATGCGTCGCATCCGTGTCCTCAATCGTGTCATGCAACAGCGCCGTCACGATCGTGGCGGGATCGAGCTTCAGATCGGTAAGGATGCCCGCCACTTCCAGCGGGTGGGAAAAATAGGGGTCGCCCGACGCACGCGTCTGCGAGCCGTGCATCTTCATGGCGTAGACATAAGCACGGTTCAAAAGCGCTTCGTCGGCCGTTGGATAATAGGAACGCACCCGCTCCACCAGCTCGTACTGGCGGGTCATCCGCCGGGCACGTTTGGGTTTGCTTACGGGAAGAACAGGTGTTGTGATTTCAGCAACGCCGTGCGCCGCACCGGCGGGCCGTGCATCACGCTGCTCCACATCGCCATCAGGCGCGAAAGCCGCATGTGCTTCACGGGCCTGTTCGGTATCAACAGTGAGATGGGTCTCAACAGGGTGAGCGGCAGCATTACCACCGGAACCATTGGCGGAACCACTGGCTTCGGTGTCTATAGCGCGGCTCTTCGCCGGTGGCTTTTTGGGCCTAGAGGTCCGGGTATTCCTCATCGCTGCCTGCCGGGCGCTCCGCAGTTTTTTCACCCGCATCATGCAGGGCACGGAGCAAATCTTGGTCGCTCATATCACGGCTGCCGAAGCTGTCGCCTGAAGGCATGTCGTCGGCACGCGATTCCATGCCGAGCTGCAGGGGAACAGCCTCATCATCCTCGGGCAGATCTTCTGCCTGGCTCATGGCATGGCGCTGCAGGCCGGCGATCACATCCTCGCGCAGTTCCTTGCAGTCCACGGTTTCTTCGGCGATTTCACGCAGCGCCACGACCGGGTTCTTGTCGTTGTCGCGGTCAATGGTCAGTGCGGCACCGGATGACATGGCGCGAGCCCGGTGGGCGGACAGCAGCACAAGTTCAAACCGGTTCGGGACCTTGTCGATGCAATCTTCAACGGTGACGCGGGCCATGAAAAGCTCCTGATTCTGCGTATAATTGCGTCCGGCTTCAGCGGATTTCGCGAAGCCTGAAAGACACAAAATCCCTACGCGTGGAGAGCAAAGTCACATCCCACACGTCAGGGCATAAGTTGTTCCGAACAACGTACCTAACCGCTGCACTGCAAAAACGCAAGTAATTCCGGGCCTCTACCCGCTTTTTCAGCCACCTTTCAGACGTGTGCTAACGCCGCAGGCGCCGGCAGCCGATACGTGCAGAAAGCGGGAGATTTGCAGCCATCTGCCCGATCGTCCGCGCTTCCCCCGGCAAAACCAGCTGTGCTGCCAGATCCGCCAGCGGCAGCAGCACAAAAGCCCGGTCACCAAGCCGCGGATGCGGCAATTCCAGGGGATGCGGCACCTCCCAGGCTCCGGAAACCGCCCCGAATGCCAGCAGATCAAGATCAATCACCCGCGGCCCCCAGCGGGTCCGCCGCCTGCGGCCCAGTATTTTCTCCACCCCGAGCAACATTTCCAAAAGGTCCGGTGCCAAGCCAAAAAACCGGGCCTCCCACACCCCGTTCAGGAATATCGGCTGGCGCACCCCACCCCATGGGTCACTGGCATAAAGCGGCGATTGCGCCACCACATGAACCCCCTTTCGGGCCAAAAGCACCCGCGCAGCATCAATAGTTTTTGCCGGTGAACCCGCAGGTCCGGGCAGGTTTCCGCCAAAGGCAATGAAGACACTTTCATTTTTCATGTGCCTTGCCCTTCGCAATCTGTATCAAAGCACTATGTCCACTTACATATTCACCTGTGACGGCCTTGTATTTTAAGCCGCCGCCCGCAATCCGGAGCATTTTATGGATCTTTCCCCTACCGACCGCACCGCCGTTTTCATCGACGGGGCCAATCTTTACGCGGCGACCAAGGCTCTTGATTTCGACATTGATTACAAAAACCTGCTCGCCCTGTTCACAAAGCGCAGCCGCTTGATCCGCGCCTTCTACTACACGGCGATGAACGAGGACGCTGAATATTCCCCCCTGCGCCCGCTGATCGACTGGCTCGATTACAACGGCTACACGATGGTCACCAAACCGACTAAGGAATTCACCGATAGCCAGGGTCGCCGCCGCATCAAAGGCAATATGGACATTGAGATAGCCGTCGATGCCATGGAGATGGCCGAGCACATCGACCATATGGTGCTGTTCTCAGGCGATGGAGATTTCCGCTCAATGGTCGAAGCTGTTCAGCGCAAAGGCGTGCGCGTTACGGTCATCTCTACCATCAAGTCCCAGCCGCCAATGGTCGCTGATGAGCTGCGCCGCCAGGCCGACACCTTCATCGAGTTGCTGACGATGCGCGACGAGATAGGACGCCGCGGCGCTCCACGTTCCTCTCATGTAGTCGCCCCGGTTTCTGACGACGAAGATGACGGATACGAGTATGACGACGAGTTGGAAGACGACTATGATACCGCATGACTCGCAGCCAGCCCCTTACCCAGCCCCACACATTGCCAACCGCCGCGCCGGAACCTGATTACAATTGCTCGTTCTGCCCCCGGCTTGTCGCTTTCCATGAAGCCAACCGGCAGGCACATCCTGATTGGCACAACGGGCCCGTCGCCTCATTCGGCGATCCGCAAGCCCGCCTGTTGATCGTCGGACTGGCGCCGGGTCTTCAGGGTGCGAACAAAACCGCCCGCCCCTTTACCGGCGATTATGCCGGCGACCTTCTCTACGCAACGCTTGAAAAATTCGGCCTCTCAAAAGGCACATATGCGGCCCGCCCGGACGACGGCCTGACATTGCATGACGTGATGATCACCAATGCCGTGCGCTGCGTGCCGCCGCAAAACAAACCGACACCTGCCGAGATCAACACCTGCCGCCCATTCCTCAAGGGCCGCATAGACGCCCTGCCAAAGCTCACCCATATGCTGGCGCTGGGCCGCATTGCGCATGAAAGCGTGTTGCGCATGGGCGGCTACAAGCTGAGCCAGTATCCATTCGGCCACGCGTCGCGCCACGTGCTTGATGGGGTCACGCTTTTCGACAGCTATCACTGCTCACGCTACAACACCAATACGCGCCGGCTGACCGTCGAGATGTTTGAGGGTGTGTTTGCTCAGATCACGGATGAACTGAAGTCGGCCTAGCCGCGCTCGCGCATGATCCGCGCTTTATCGCGTTGCCAATCACGCTTCTTGTCTGCCTCACGCTTGTCATGCGCCTTGCGGCCACGCGCCACGGCAAGCTCAATCTTCGCGCGCCCGCGATCATTAAAATAGATCTTCAGCGGCACAAGCGTCATCCCCTCACGCTGAACAGCGTTGGAGAGTTTTACAAGCTCGCGTGCATGCACCAGCAGCTTACGCGGCCGCCGCGGCGCATGGTTGAACTTGCTCGCCGCTTCATAGGCGGGGATGTAGCTGTTGATCAGGTAAAGCGCGCCGTTCTCGATTGACGCATAGCTTTCAGCGATATTGCCCTTGCCTAGGCGCAGCGCCTTGACCTCGGTACCTTCCAGCATGATGCCGGCTTCATAGGTCTCGCCAATCTCATAGGCATGCCGGGCTTTGCGATTTTCAGCCACAACCTTGTGCTGAACCGCCGCCCCTTTCTTTGCCTGTGCCATGAGAAAATTCCTACCGAGTACTATCTAGCTGTTGAGCAGCCCGGCGCGGGACATGACATCGCGCACGCGGTCCTCACCAGCCTTGGATGCGGTCACCAACGGAAGCCGCACACTGTTTTCGCACAGTCCCAGCAGATGCACGCCATACTTGACCGGCGCTGGGCTGGTTTCGCAGAACATCGCCTGATGCACACCTATCATCCGGTCCTGTATCTCCAGCGCCCGGTCAAAATTCTTTGCCGCACACGCAGATTGAAACTCCGCACAAATGGCAGGCGCAACATTCGCCGTCACTGAAATGCAGCCGACACCGCCATGCGCATTGAACGCCAGCGCGGTGCCATCTTCGCCGGACAGCTGGATGAAGTCCGGGCCGATGGCCGCACGCGTATGCGACACCCGGTCTAGCTGCGCCGTCGCATCCTTGACGCCGACAATATTGGGGTGCTTCGCCAGCCGTGCCATCGTTTCCACCGACATGTCGATCACACTGCGCGGCGGGATGTTGTAGATATAGATGGGTATATCCACCTGATCCGCAATCGCCATGAAGTGCCGGTACATGCCCTCCTGCGACGGCTTGTTGTAATAGGGCGTAACCACCAAGGCTGCCTGCGCACCGACGCTCCTAGCGTGGGCGGTGAACTCGATTGCCTCAGCCGTCGAGTTGGACCCGGCACCCGCCATGATGGGGATGCGGCCAGCCGCCTGTTCAACAACAATTTCCACCACGCGCTTATGCTCATCATGGCTCAGGGTCGGGCTTTCACCCGTCGTGCCACATGGAACAATGCCGTCGGTTCCTTGTTCCACATGCCAGTCAACGAGTCCGCGCAGGGCTTTCTCGTCCACATTCTCACCGGAAAACGGGGTGACGAGTGCAACTATGGAGCCTTGAAACATCGGACTTGTCCCTGAAAAACCTAAGAAAACTTGGGTATCGGTTGATTATGGCCCGCGGCTTTCAGCCATCACGACGGGCGGGCGCGGACATTATGTGAACCCACGCAACCCCGCAACGGCTGATCCGCAAGCCTGCCCCGCACAGGTGCGCCAACCATCCGGCATACGCAACAAAATTGGGTCAACAGTGCGACACAATTCACGGCTACAATGAGTATGGATCACCCCCCTGATTCCACCCCATCGTCTGGAGATATGATGCCCCCACACCCGCGGCTCCCCCGTCCGCACGCCCGCCGTATGTCCGCCCCAGCAATCCTCATCGCCATGCTTATGGCCCCGGCTTTCCAACCGGCATCAGCGGAACCCGCAGTTCCGACAGCCCGCCCCACGACGGCAGCCATAAATCCGTCCGCCAAGGTGCCGCTGCCCGGCCTCAACCTCACCCATGCAGACTATGCATTGGTGCAAGCTGCGTTGTCCGACGCGCAATCCGGCGACTGGGTATCAGCCAACAGGAACGCAACTCGCATCACAGACACGACTGCCCGCACCATCATCAAGTGGCTGGAACTGCAGGATAAGGAGTCCGGCAGCTCCCATACCGAGATCACCAATTTCCTCGCCACCCACAAGGATTGGCCGCGCCGCGAGCGTATGGAACGCCGCGCCGAAGAAGCCTTGCTGGACGAGCAGCCCCGCGATGCCGATGTGCTGGTCTGGTTTGAGTTGAACCAGCCGATCACCGGCGAGGGCAAAATCCGCTTCGGTGAGGCACTGATTGAAGCCGGCGAAACCGGGCGCGGCAATACCATGATCCGCACAGGCTGGATCGAGCATGATTTCAGCCGCAAACGTGAAGCCGAGATCATCCGTGAATACCGCAAGGTGCTACGCAAGGAAGACCACATTGCCCGCCTGGACCGGCTGTTATGGGACAAGGATGCCACCGACGCGCGCCAGATGGCCGCGCTCGTAGGCGCTGAATATGCAGCTCTGGCCGAAGCCCGCATCCGCCTCATAAAGCGCAGCGCCGGCGTGGATAGTGCTGTAGATGCGGTCCCCGCATTTCTGGCCAACAACCCCGGCTTGCTGCTTGAGCGCGCCCGCTGGCGCCGCCGCAACGGCTCACCGGAGGCCGCCGTCCCCCTCATCATGCGCGCACCGGCGAGCGCTGAAGAAATGGTTCGTCCCGACGAGTTCTGGAGCGAGCGGCACCTGCATGCCCGCCGCCTCATCAAGGAACGCGACTACCGGACTGCCTATGATCTGGTGCGCCACCACGGCATGTCGGGCGGCGTTGATTTTGCCGAAGGCGAATGGCTGGCCGGCTGGTTGGCATTGCGCTTCCTGAATGACCCGACAAGCGCCTATTTCCACTTCCGCACCCTCTACAACAATGTCGCGACCCCCATCAGCAAAGCGCGTGGTGCCTATTGGGCCGGCCGCGCGGCGCAGGCCGACGGACGTCAGGAAGATGCCGGCTACTACTACCAACTGGCCGCGGAGTTTGAGACCACCTTCTATGGCCAGCTTGCCCGCCAATCCCTGCTCGGCGGTAACAATACCGTTTCAGTGATAGCACTGGCGACCAAAGCCCCGCAAAACTTCGAGACCTCTTCCGCCGTCGCAGCCATGAAAATGCTCAACGCGCTGGGCGAAGAAAGATTGGTGACTGCGTTCTTCTATCACCTGTCGCGCTATTTCGGGGACGCCGGCGATCTGGAAGCCATGGCCGCATGGCTCCTCAAGGTCGGCCGCCCCAACCTCTCCGTGCGCACTGCCAAGGTCGCATCCCGCAAGGGCATAGAGCTGCCGGATTACGCCTACCCCACAGCACCACTGCCGGACGTGCCTTCTGCGGGTTCACCGGTTGAGCGCGCATTGGTGTTTGGTATTTCGCGGCAGGAAAGCGAATTCAACCCGCAAGCCATCAGCCATGCTGGCGCCCGCGGTTTGATGCAGCTGATGCCTGCGACGGCAAAACGCACCGCCGACGCCTACGGGCTGCCCTTCGACAATTCACGCCTGCTGACCGACCCCGCTTACAACGCACAGATCGGCACCACCCATCTGGGTGATCTGCTGGATGATTTCGGCGGCTCTTACGTGCTGACCATCGCCGCCTACAATGCCGGCGGCGGCCGGGTGAGCGAATGGATCGACACTTATGGCGACCCGCGCACCCCGGGCATTGATCCGATTGACTGGGTCGAACAGATCCCGTTTTCCGAAACCCGCAACTATGTCCAACGGGTGCTTGAAAACACGCAGGTCTATCGCGCCCGTCTGGCAGGCAAGGCTGTGCCGGTCATGTTGATTGAAGACCTCAACCGCGCCGGCAATACATCCCCGGTTGCTCCCGCAGCCGTACCTGCACCCACAAAGGACCGGGATATTCAGTAGGCGATCAACCCGAAAGCACTGGCCAGCCCGAACCCGAACAGGCTCAGGCTGGCCGTGGCCCCAATGATAGGCACCACGGCGGGAACCCGAAAACCAGTGCCGCTCGCCTTGTAACTCGCCGTCCGCCTGAGCACCAAAAGCGCTGCATTTACGGTTGAGAAGACGAGCAACACCGCCAGCGACGCATAGGTCGCAAGTTCGGCAATTGGCAACACCAGAGCGGATGCCAGAACGACCAGCGACACAACGCCTACCGCCACATCCGGCGTCCGGGTCACCGGATTGATATGCGCCAGAACCTTGGGTAACCGCCCAAGCTCGGCCATGCCATACAGCAGACGCGAGGCCATGATGATCTGCACCAGTGCGCCATTGAGCACAGCGGGAATAGCAATCGCACTGAGAACATCCGGATTGCCGCCATTGGCCTCAAACACCATCGCCAGCGGCGCGCCGCTTCCAGCAAGGCGCCCCGGCTCGACACTCAACACAGAGACAATCGCAAGGGCCACATAAAGAATAGTGCTTATGGTCAGTGTAAAGAGTATTGCGCGCGGCATCGTCTTGTGCGGCTCGCGCACTTCTTCTGCCATGTTGACGATGTCTTCAAACCCGATGAAGGCAAAGAATGCCAATACGCTGGCTGAAAAAAGCCCCAGCCACACAATGCCATCCAGCCCCGGCAGCATCTCCGGCAATGCAGCGGGCAAACCACCAAGCAATGGCAAACCCGATCCGATCACCAACAGCAAACCGCCAATTTCAACAACGGTAATCGCCGCCACAATCAACAAAGATTCCCGGACACCCCAGAATGTGATGACCGCCAGTACAGCCACGGCACCAGTCACCACCAGGCCGTCAGAAACCTCAACCAACGCATTCAGATAGCCGACAAACCCCAACAGAACAGCGGCAGATGACGTGCCCCCGGTAAACACCACAAGCAGGCCGATGAAAAGCGTCAGCCAGCGCCGCGCGAACCGGATACTCAGTTCTGCATAGGAAAGTGCCGACAGCCCCGCGAGCACGCCGGCAATCAGGAAGGCGACGGGCGCGCCCATGCCGGCTGTCCCGGCCACTTCCCCCACAAGCACATAAATGCCCGCGCCCACGGTTACGCCGACGCCGTAAAGCGTCAGCAGCACCGGGCCGAGGGCCCGTTTCAGCCCAACAGTTTTCTGTTCCACAATGCCCCACAGAGTCCGCTCAACACGCCACACAATGTAGGGTGATCACGCGGCCGGATACAGGGCGCAAATATATATTCGGAAGGGTAAGACGAAAAATGTAGTGCCGCTTACTGCTGAGCAGCGGACACGATCATGCAGTCAGCCGCGGCAATGCCGAGGCTCGTGCAGGCCGTCGAGGCCTGCGGCAGGGTTGCAAACCCGCCAATGCGCAGCCGGTGGAAGACACCACGGCTGCCCAGATCAATCGGCTGCACATAAAGCGTGTGTTCAGCCAGCACAGATGCATATTTTACATTAGCTGATTCAAACCCGCGCTGGGCATTCTCAGCTGATTCATAAGATGCAAGCTGCAAGGCAAACCCGGGATCAACCCGCGACGTGGCGGCAGCCGGTGCACCGGCAATCGCTGCCGTCACCACATCGGGCCGGCGTGTCGGAATGATGCTTGTCACGCCCGCATTGGCCATCTTGTTGGCGGTCGTTGCATTTTCAGGGATTGCAGCGGTTACGATCATGTCGCCCTCGTCGGACGCAATCACAGCTTCAATAAGCGAGGTCAGCATTAATAAGCGAGGTCAGCATTTCACGGTCATAGGCCTGCAGGTCACCATTGGTGTCCTGAGCCTGTGCCCGACCGGCCATGCCGATAACGAGCGCTAAAAGCAGCGCGCCCGCCAATGCAGTATTGATCGCTTCACGCGATGCTACCAGTCGATCTAGCCAGAAATTATGCATGGGGCCTCTCCCCGCAATGGAATTACACTGCCCATGCTCGGGCAACGAGGTAAAGGAAGTGTTGCCAAATCTGCGATCATTTGAAGCCACTTGAATTTGATGACTGGCGGGCTTGATGTCTCTTAAGATGCCCATGTCTCTTAAGATGATTGTAAGGTTAAAGGGTAAAGCTCGTGTCATCGGCACAAAGACGGGACTGGCCGCCATGCGCGTACCAACATTGTTCAAATCTGCCCTTTTGACGGCAATCGTCGGCATTTCGCTTGCCTCACAGGCTTATGCGCTGCCCGCTACCGTGGTTATTGATGCCCGTAGCGGTGATGTTTTGGTCGCCGACAATGCCGATACCCGCCAGGCTGCCCCGGCGCTGCCCAAGCTGATGACCATCTATTTGATGTTCGAAGCGTTCGAGGCCGGCACCGTGAAGCCGAACACCAACATTTTTGTGTCCGGCACAGCCATCAAGCAGCCGCAGCCATCTCTCGGCCTCTCCCATTTCGACACCATCTCCGCAGGTGACGCACTCAATGCCCTGCTCGCAGCCTCGGCCAACGATGCCGCCGCCGTGCTGGCCGAGTTCCTCGCCGGATCGGAAGCCCGCTTCGTCGAAAAGATGAACGCCAAGGCGAAAGAGCTCAATCTCACAAGCACCAGCTTTGCGAATATTTCCGGTGCTCCGCACCCCAAGCAGTTCTCAACGCCACGCGACATGATCCGCTTTTCATTGGCTCTCATGCGTACGTTCCCTGAACGCGCGCAAGGCCTTGTTGGCACCAGTTTCGCCTGGAAGGGTAAGACCTACCAGGGCCCACGCAATTTCCTCAGCGCCCTGTCCGGCAATGGCTCAGCCAATGTCGCACGGGCCGCAACCCCCACCGTCAACCGCGCCCGAAGCGGCAAGGCCGGTGAGCGCGATGTCATTGCCGTTGTATGGAATGCCCAGTCGTCTGACGCCGCCGACCGGCTCATCGTAGCATCCCTGAACACAGCTCAGTCCGGCCATCTGGCGGCAGCCCCCAATCCTGTGACCACAGCCGCCACCCAGCAACCCGCGACAACAGCTCCCGGCGCAATCGCTACCGGCAACTGGGGCGTCCAGCTTGGCGCCTTCTCGACGGAAGCAGCAGCCAAGGCTCAATTGGCAACCGCACAAAAATCAATCCCGCAGCTTGCCCAGGCACAGCTGATCGTGGAGCCGCTGACGCGCCCCACCGGCACGCTTTATCGCGCCAAATATCTCGGCATTGATGAGGTAAGCGCCCGTAGCGTCTGCACGACGCTCAAAGCCGCAGGCAGCGCCTGCATTCCACTTTCCAAATAAGACTGGAAAATCCAGCGGTCTTAAACGGCGCCAACAGCTTCCGCTGTCAGCATCGAGCGCAAGCCGGATTTCAGACAGGGCATCGCCCGTTCCAGCCGCCGCAGTGAATCCATATCTGCATGATGGATAGCCATCGGACTGTCGGGGAACGACCGCATATGCGCGTCAGCCTTGTGCAGCAGTACGAGATTGCGGTGGCGATGGTCATCCTCAAGCCGTCGGAACAGCGATTGCACAGCCACCTTCGGCCCCTCGATGACCTGTACAAATCCACAGCGACTGGCCAGCAACAGACCGGTTACATTGTCGCGGACATTGTTACGCCGGGCACACGCGACGAGCGCGGTCAGATCTTCAGGCGCGCAGGGCCCGTCACAATCGCTCACATAGGCTAGTTGGCAGAACGCCATTTGCTTCACACAGATGTTGGTGCGGCCATCAAGAGCCACCCAAAAAGTCTGCGCCGAAATGGTATTGATACAGTAAACACCTGCCCTCGGTGGACGTTCAAAATTACTTGTATCACCGTGTACGGATTAAGACAGCGCATCATCCATGCCCATCTTCTGCATGTGATCACTCTCAATAGTCTTCGCAGTGTAGAAAAGCGCGATATGACGCGGAAACAGCCCTTACAATTCCTTCAGGCCGGCGGCCGTATGCGTGCACAGGCCTTTGGCGATCCCGTCCTTGATCGAATAGGCCCAGCCATGCACTTCAATCTTGTTGCCACGTTCCCAGGCATGACGAAGGATTGTCGTGTGAGACACATTGCGCACCTGCTCGATGACATTGAGTTCACACAGAAGGTCAACCGTCTGCTCTTCGGTCATGTCATCCGTAAATTTGGGCTCATGCAGCCGATGTACGTCGCGGATGTGGTGCAGCCAGTTGTCGATCAGGCCGTGATCTGAATCTTCCAGCGATGCCCTTACGCCCCCACAGCCGTAATGCCCGCACACAATGATATGCTTGACGCCCAGCACCTCGACTGCGAACTGGATCACCGACAGGCAGTTGAGGTCTGACGGCACCACCACATTGGCGATGTTGCGATGCACGAACACCCCGCCCGGTGGCAGGTCCATGATCTGGTTTGCCGGCACCCGGCTATCCGAACAGCCAATCCACAGATATTCCGGGGATTGCTGTTTGGCCAGCGATGTAAAGAAATCCGGATCGTCCTTCTTGATACGCTCGGCCCAAAGGCGGTTGCGCTGAAACAGGTCATCTAGCTGGGTCATAGAACGATTGGTCATCCGGTTGGGGCTGAATTGGTTGCCCTATATGACCCAATGCCGCCCCCCTTGGCCACCCTTCAATTCCCCCAACTAGGCCTTGAAAACCTGCCGCCCGCCGCACCACGTCTCCAGAACCTTGATGCCCGAAATCGCATCCGGCGCCACCTTGCGCGGGTCATGTTCCAGAACAACAAAGTCGGCATGTTTCCCCGGCTCAAGTGTCCCTACTTCATGGTCGGAATGGCACTGCCAGGCAGCCGTCCGCGTCATCGCTATAATGGCATCCTCCACGCTGACACATTCAGCCGGGTTGAGCACACTGCCCGGCTCCTTCCACATGCTGCGCGTCACGGCGTTTTCAATGCAGCGCAGCGGCCCCATCTCGGAGACCGGTTCATCCGAATGCATGGTCCAGGGAATGCCCGCATCCCCACACGAGCGCGCCCGCCCCAGCAGATTACTTTTCTCAGGCCCGAAGATCTCGTCGCGAAACGCTTTCGACCAGTAATGCACATGCCCGATCAAAAAACTCGGCGATAGCCCGAGCACTGCAATCCGCTCTATCTGCTCGTCATGCAGGATCGAGCAATGCTCGATCCGGTAGCGCATGTCCCGCGGCGCACCCGCCTCATAGGCTGCTTCAAACGCATCAAGCGCATTATCAATCGCCTGATCGCCATTGGCATGCACCACCACCTGCCAGCCTTCCAAAGCGCGCTGCTTTACCTTCGCCTTGAGGTCCGCCGCCGCCACATACGGGATGCCCCGGTCCTCACGCCCCAGATAAGGCTCGCGCTGCAACCCGGTGCGCCCCTGGTTTGACCCGTCGGACACAATCTTCCAGCCGGTTGCCCGTGCAAACTCATTGCCGTCGCCAAACGACACCTCAACCGTGTCGCCGTCCCAAATATGTGCTGACGTATCAAACAGCGAATAGCGCAGCCGCGTCGTCATATGGCCGGACTCTGAGAATGCCTTGAAGGCTGCAATTTCACCTGCACCCTGAAAGCCGCCCGTCCCCTGATCACAGAAGGTCGTGATGCCGACCCGATTGGCCTGCGCGCAGACCTCCTTGCAGGCAGCCGGCACATCATCCACGGCCATCGCCGCGAGGTTATGCGCCAGCACCTTGCCGAACGCCGCACCGCCCTGCATCACACCATTGAGCGACCCATCGGCATTGCGCCCATACGCCGCGCCCTCCGGGTCCGGTGTATCTGCATCAAGCCCGGCAATGCTCAAGGCCGCAGAGTTGCAATAGGCGATATGCAGCGACGCGTTGAAAATAAAGCACGGGATGTCACCCGTCACAGGGTCCAGCATCTCTCGGGTGATGGCGTCCGGCCCGTCCTGCAACGATGGATCAAACTGCCGTGCGACAATCCACTCGCCGGGCTTGCTCTCACCCGCAAGCTTGCCGATCCGCGCCACCACGTCAGCCACCGATGGGCATTTGATCGCCCCCACATCTTCCAGCTTGCCAAGCATGGCAATCGGGAAGAAATGCATATGCGGCTCAATGAAGCCCGGCAGGATTGTTGCCCCGCCTGAATCCACAATCGCGGCATCCCCACTCACCGCCCTGCGCACTTCTTCCAGCGACCCGACGGCAAGTATTTTATCTCCGTCAATTGCCAGCGCCTCGGCGACCGAAAAATTCGCGTCCGCGGTTATCACCGTGGCATTGCAGAATATCGTCAGGCCGACAGGCTTTGGCGGCACGCCCAGCGCATCCCGCCGCCACGCCGCCGGATTGGCTGCCGCAGCCATATGCGGCAGCGACAACATCCCCATCTCGCCCAACACCGGCGCACAACATGGGCAGCCAAACAGATCGTCCGGCGTTGTATGGACGACCCCGCACCCATGATCATCCGTCGCCAGATGAACGTCTCCGCCCGCCATCACGTCCCGCATCGCGCTTTACCCCGTTTGCTCAGCCAGCCTTTTTGTTGACGTTACTGTGCCACGCCGCCGGGGCAAAACAAATGCCGCCCCGCATATCCCTTCAAAAATCCCCCAAAAACTGAGAAGCTATGCCAACTTCGGCCATCCACCTCCCGCAACTCCAGCAATAACAAAAGAGCCAGACCATGACCGCAACCCATCCTGCGCCGAACGCCACCGGCAGGCCCCATTGGTCGTCTCGAATGATGTTCGTATTTGCCGCGTCAGGCTCCGCTGTCGGGTTGGGCAATATCTGGAAGTTTCCCTATATCGTTGGCGAGAACGGCGGTGGCGCTTTTGTACTGTTGTATCTGGCCTGCCTCATCGGCCTGGGTGCCCCATTGCTGATCGGCGAAGTGATGGTCGGCCGCCGCGGCGGCGCCTACCCCGCCTCCGCATTCGTCAATGTCGCCCGCTCGACCGGCCTGTCAGCAGCATGGGGTGGCCTTGGCGCTCTGGGTGCCCTGATCGCGATCCTCATTCTGTCGTTTTACAGCGTCGTCTCAGGCTGGGTCGGCATTTACACGGCGGACTTTGCCATTGCCGCACTCGGCGGCGATGCAGCGCGCTCCGGCGCTGAGGCCTTCTCCGCCATGCTGGCAGATCCGGTACTTCAGCTCACCGCCGTTGCCGCCATCGTCATCGCAGCAGGCATCGTCGTCTATTATGACGTCACCATCGGCGTGCAATCTGTGATGCGCTATGTGGCACCGCTTTTTGCCATCCTGCTGGTCGCCATGCTTGTCATGATCGCCACCACCACGGACACCTTCTGGCAAGCCGTTGTCTACATGTTCAGGCCGGATTTTTCCGCCCTTTCCTTTGATGCATTCGGCGAAGCGCTCGGCCATGCCTTCTTTACCCTGAGCGTCGGCATGTGCGGCATGCTCATCTATGGCGCCTACCTGGATGATGCCGCCAATGTCCCCCGCCTTGGCATCGGCGTCGCCGCCATCGACACCGGGATCGCCATTGCAGCCGCCCTGATCATCTTCCCCATCGTCTTTGCATTCGACCTTGAATCGGCGGCGGGTCCCGGCCTGCTGTTCATCGCTCTCCCGCAAGGCTTCACGCTGCTGCCGTTCGGCAATCTGTTCGGCTTGTCGTTCTTCGCAGCCACCCTCCTGGCGGCCTTCACATCGCTGATTGCGCTGATGATTATCGCCAGCCATTGGCTTTCCGAGACATTGCGCACAAGCAACCGCACCGCCAGCCTGATTGCAGCAAGTCTCACCGGGATCGGCGGCGCCACCGTCACCCTGTCCCTGAACCTATGGGACAACCTGACAATCCTCGGCTTCGGCTTGCTGGATTTCTTCGACGAACTCACATCCGCATGGCTACTGCCCTTGAGCGGGCTGGGCATGGCCATCTTCGTCAGTCGCGCCATCGTCCCCGGCCTACCCGATGGGCTGGTCAAAACCTATCTCAACATCTGCCTGACCTATCTGGCACCGATAGGCATCCTGGTATTTGTCTATTCCAAGACAGTCGGGTTCTAGAGGCCACCAGAGGAGGGTGATGCACCTCGGGGATCACAGCACCAGCGCTGTTACCAACAGGAAATAGAGAAACAGACTGGCGACATCCTGAATGATTGTACAGATCGGGCCGCTGCCCATTGCCGGGTCGGATCCCATCCGTACAAAGATCCACGGCAGGCCGAACCCCACAAGCGCCGACACCAAGCCCCCACCAAGCACCGCCAGCCCCACGGCCAGCGACAAAGCCATGCTGCCGAAGGTCAGGAACACAAGGCCGAAGGACAACAGGCCCAGCGACATGCCGATGGCAAATCCGATGACCAACTCATCCATCATCAAACGCGCGATCGACACATCCTCCGAGGCCAGACCGCGCACTGCCACAGACACCGCCTGCGTTCCGATGGCGCCAGATATGTAGACAAGCGCCGGAATGAAGAACGCCACCTGCACATTCGACGCCAGCGACTCTTCAAAGCCCGTCATCACCAGCGTAATCATGGATGACGCCAGCAGGCCGAACACCAGCCACGGCAGCCGCCGCCGGAACCTGTCGCTCAGCGGTGTATCCAGACTGACATTCGATCCAGTTTCAGGCGGCTCGATGCCCGCCAGCCGCTGCAGGTCTTCCATATGTTCGTCGCGCAAAATCCGGAACAGCGCTTCGGGCGGCACCGCCCCAATCAGCCGGCCCGTATCATCCACCACCGGCACCGCGATCATCTTGAGGTCCATCGCCAGCAGCGCAATCTGCTCCTGGTCATCCTCCCGGTGCGCCGCTTCGTGTTCCGGCTCCATGATCTCGCGGACTTCCCGGTCACCACCGGCCAGCAGATCATTTATGCGGACAATGCCAAGCAGGCGCTCCTGATCATCCGTAACGAATACAGTGTCCGCGCACTCAAAGTGCTGGCCGCGTAGCGATAAAATGACCGTATCGGCAGGCGTGTCCGGCTTGGCCCGCGGAATGTTCGCGACCATATGCGCCGCTGCCGTATCGCCGGAGATTACTCCCGCAGCATCACCATCTGTTGTCATTGCCCGTGTGCCCTTACCCATGTGCCTTTGTCTGCAGCTCGCTGGCGGGGTGACAGCTTGGCACCATGCACAACAGCCTAACCGGTTCCAGAACCGGTGGGCCAGCCAGCAATGAAGACGGCCGCAGTCCGGGATCAAGGTCAGCCGTCAACATCAGGCAGGGTATATCAAATGGCGTTGGCTGCGGGTTGCGTGACCTAGCGGGGCAACATCCCGTCGAAGAACAGGCTCACGGCCATCTCGGCCTTTTCCCGGACGCTCAGTTCCCCGTCCCCGGCACTCTTGCCACCCAGCCGCCCGGCAAGGTCAGAGAACGCAAACCAGCTCCCGGCCCCATGATTGACCAGAAAATACAGCGCCCCGATTGACGGCTTTTGGATGCGCCCTTGGGCGGCCAGCCTTTCCAGCCACCGCTCGGTAAAATCATTCCCCGGCTTGATATATTTCTCCAGCAGATAGTCCAGACGCGGTCCGGGGTTGCTGGCCTCCTGATTGACCACCTGCAGCAGCCAGGGATGCAGCGCGTACAGTTCAAGCACCCGCACGAACAATCCCCGAAGCACCACGAGCTCGTCATGACCAAGCCTCGCCCCTTCGCGGGTCAACTCTTCGCCCAGCTTGCCAAATCCGTAATCGACGGCGGCATACCAAAGCTTGGTCTTCGAGCCGAAACGCTGCGGTATCAGATTGTGGCTGATGTCCAAACCGCGCGCGACCTCACGCACAGACGTCCCGTCAAAACCGTTCTCACCGAACGCCTGCAGCACAGCCTCAAGCAACGCGTCATCCGAAACGATCTCCGCATCATCATGCGCCGGGCGTCCTCTTGGCCGTGTCGTCATCGGGTCCGCTTCCCTTCACGAAAGTGACATGTCGCAAGTCCTGTCCCATCACGCGGATAGGTCAAATCACCCTAGCGCCCGGTAGCAGCACCAACACGGGAACTGGCACGCTTCGCCGTGTGATAGGTCAGCGCCATACCGATGCAATGGCCCAATTCATCCTCCGGCAGTGGCTTTGCCGCATCCAGCACAACCGCACGATTGCCCTCAAACGACAGCACATCCGGGTAAAGCGCCCGGAACGTCTCAACCAGTGTCGTCTGACAATGAAAATAGAGCGCCACCCGCGCCGGCGCCTCACTCACCACATCCATGCGCACCGTCGTACCCGTGCGTGGCTTCTTCGGCAGATAGGCCGGTTGCCCCCATTTGAGGGTCTCTATCAGCTCGCCAATCTGCGGATTGTCTTTCGCCACCTCCCGCACAAGCGTGCGCAGCCGCGCCATGGCAGGCCGCACGGATTTGCCATACCCGTGAAACACAACATCAACATCTGTCGGAAGTTTTATCTGCGTCTGTGTTGCCATGCGCCAAAGCCTAGCCGCATGGCCGCCCTTCCGGCAAACCCGATCCCAGACCAATGACATACCGATGAGAAACAGGCAGACTACCGCCAAACAAGAAACGGGAGGATCCACCCCATGATAACCGTCACCCCCACAGGACAGGCCTGCGGCGCCGTCGTGACCGGCCTCGACCTGACCAAACCCCTGCCGCCTGAAACCGTGGCGGACGTCCGCAAGGCCTGGCTCGCGCACCACGTCCTCGTCTTCCCCAAGCAGGCGATGAGTGATGACGATCTGGAGCGGTTCACGCTTTATTTTGGCGACTTCGGCCATGACCCGTTCTTTGCACCCATTGACGGCCGCGAGAACATCGCCGCCATCCAGCGCCGCGCCGACGAGACCTCGCCACTGTTTGCCGAAGGCTGGCACACCGACTGGAGCTTTCAGGAAAAGCCGCCGATTGCCACTTGCCTCTTCGGCATCACCATCCCGCCCGAAGGCGGCGACACCTACTTTGCCAATCAGCACAAAAGCTATGACGAGATGCCCGCCGACCTCAAAGCCGAGGTAGAGGGCGTGATCGCCATCCACTCTGCCGAAGCGGCCTACGCGCCCGATGGCATGTATGGTCAGGACAAGGACGAAGAGTCGGACCGCAGCATGCGCATCATCAGCTCCGAGGAAGCGCGCCTTAAAAACGAACACCCGCTGGTTCGTCCGCATACGGAAACAGGCCGCCCGGCGCTCTTTTCAACTGTCGGCTATATCCAGGGCTTCAAGGGCATGAGCAAGGAGCAGAGCGACGACCTGCTCATGCGCCTCTACCACCATCAAACCCAGGACAAGTTCCTCTACCGCCACAAATGGCAGCCCGACATGCTGATCATGTGGGACAACCGCTGCCTGCTGCACCGCGCCAGCGGCGGCTACGACGGCCACGACCGCCTGCTGCACCGCACAACAGTATCCCAAAGGCTATGAACTGCGGGCTTAAGGATGCTGGCGGAGAGGACGAGATCATCTTCGTCGAGATCAGGACTTGCAGGTCCGAATGCCGAGGATGGAGTACATCGGACAAGTCCGCAAAAGCCCCGTGGCGATCAGGACCAGGCCCACGACCACAGCGCCATATTTCACGACCGTTCCATCAAAGAATGCGAGGCCGCTGAAGAGAGCGAGCACGATCAACACGGCGCCTAGCGACAGACGAAGGATCCGATCCATATTTCCGACATTCGCGGTCATTATCTATTCCTCTTGTTAAGCTGGACGTAAGAAAGCCCATGACGCCAAGCACTACGGGGTCGATGGCGCAGCGCACCGCGGAAACCTCTGGTCAGAAGCTTATGATCCGAACGCCATCGGCCAGAAGCCTTCCTGCCATCACCTTGGGATCTGCAACTGTTATTCCCTCTAGCAACGCGGACGCATCAAGTCCCTTGTTGGGCAGGTAGATCGCACAGACTTCCGCGCTTGTTTGCGGCTGGGCCAGGATCTTCGTCAGCAACCCCTGCGGGCTCATGCCTTTTGGTTTCTGCGGGGCTGTCGCTGCGGCAGGCGCATCCTTGAGCGCAATGTCGGCAGCATCTCCGCACAGCAGAATATGCGCCCCGGCACCCTGCTGAACGGCCTGCATTGTCAGCACCATGCCCATCAACTGAGTTTGCGCATTGGGCGACGTCAGGATCGTAATCAGTTCCATGGTGTCCTCGGCTTTGGCGGGCCCGGCCGACAGCAGAGCCAGCGCACTAAGCATTGCAATGACGTGTTTTTTCATCTGGGCAATCCTTGGTTCTTAAAAAGGGTTTCGGGCGATTTGCCCGGTCCGAAGATGATCAGTCCTTCCGGCAGGACTCGCGCATCAGCGTCCCTGCCACAGATATCTCAAGCGCTGATCGCCGCCTGTATGGCGCGCGCTCTAACCGCTTAAGAAGGTTTCATCTGACAGCGCTGTTCAATTCCAAACCAGATTTACCGCACCCTTCCCGACCCCGTGGGTCACTGTTTGGTCGGGAGGCATTCTTGGCAAATCTTCAAATCGTGGCGGCTATTACTCCGCCAGTTCAGGCGTTGCAGACAGTTCCTCTGGCGATTTCACCGCCATGCCCAAAGCCTTGGCAACCCCTTCGCCATAGGCCAAGTCGCAACGGGTGCAGTTGTCGATATGGCGCTGCTTGATGAAATCTGGCACATCACCCAGGTTTCGCCCCGTGTTTTCGAAGAGAACTTGCTGCTGCGCAGGTGTCATCAGTTGGAAAAGCTTGCGCGGCTGGCTGTAATAATCGTCGTCATCCTCGCGGAAATTGAACATCTCGGCATTGCCGTCAATCTTGAGCGGCGGTTCTGCATATTCGGGCTGATCTACCCATTGGCCGAAGCTGTTCGGCTGGTAATGCGGCAACCTGCCGAAATTGTCGTCCACCCGGCCCTGCCCGTCGCGGTGATTGCTCATGACCGGGCACTTGGCTGCATTGACCGGCACCTGCTGGTAATTCACACCCAAGCGGTAACGCTGTGAATCCGGGTAATTGATGAGCCGCGTCTGAAGCATCTTGTCAGGCGAAACGCTGATGCCGGGCACGAGATTGGATGGCGAGAAGGCGGCCTGTTCCACATCCATGTGATAGTTTTCCGGGTTGCGGTTCAGTTCGAACTCCCCAACCTCGATGAGCGGATAATCTCCCTTGTACCAAACCTTGGTCAGGTCGAACGGATGAACACCATAGGTTTCCGCCTCGGCTTCGGGCATTACCTGCACATACATCTTCCAGCGCGGAAAGTCGCCACGCTCGATCGCTTCAAAGAGGTCCCGCTGGTTGCTTTCGCGATCATTGGCAACGACCGCCGCAGCCTCAGCATCGGTCAGGTTCTCGATGCCCTGCTGGGTCCTGAAGTGGAGCTTCACCCAGAAACGCTCGCCAGCATCGTTCCAGAAGCTGTAGGTGTGGCTGCTGAAGCCATGCATGTTCCGGAAACTCTTGGGGATGCCGCGATCGGACATCACCACCGTGACCTGATGCAGGGCTTCGGGCAGAAGCGTCCAAAAGTCCCAGTTATTCGTCGCCGAACGCATGTTGGTGCGCGGGTCGCGTTTCACGGCCTTGTTAAGGTCTGGAAATTTCTTGGCATCCCGCAAAAAGAACACAGGGGTGTTGTTGCCCACCATGTCCCAGTTACCTTCTTCGGTATAGAACTTGAGCGCAAAACCGCGAATGTCCCGTTCGGCATCCGCTGCGCCGCGTTCCCCTGCCACGGTACTGAAGCGGGCGAACATCTCGGTCTTCTTGCCAACATCGCTGAAAATCTTGGCGCGCGTGTAGCGGCTGATATCATTGGTCACGGTAAACGTGCCGAACGCGCCAGAGCCTTTGGCGTGCATGCGACGTTCGGGAATGACTTCGCGCACGAAATTGGCGAGCTTCTCGTTGAGCCAGATATCCTGCACCAGCACGGGGCCACGCTTGCCAGCGGTCATCGAATTCTGATTGTCGACAACCGGCGCACCAAAGGCAGTTGTCAGGTGTGTCACCGGACACTTGCCCTTATTCAAGATTTCATCAGACATAACGATCCACTCTCCAGAACACAGGACTATTGAAGCAGCTTACGGCTGGCCTCGAATTTAATACAGCATAAAGCTCTGGCCGGGCGGCACGGATTTGCCAAACCCGCGAAACACCGCCTCAACATCCATCGGTTGTTTTATCTGCGTCCGTGTCGCCTTGCACCTAAGCCAAGCCGCATGGCCGTCCCTCCGGCAAACCCCGTCCCGAACCAATGACAGCCCGGCAAGAAACAGGCAGACCAGCGGCAAATAAGAAACGGCATGACGGCGCGTGACGGCACATTGCTTGCGATCCAGACGGTGACCTATGTGCAGTCAAAAATGAAGCTGCACGACCTCGTCTCGCATGTCCCCAGCCTGCGTGCGTATAGCGACAAGCGGCATATACGCAAACTCGAGCAACAACTTGCTCGATATGGCCATGCCCAGTTCACGACGGATGCAAACCAGTACAAGATTTTAACCGCGGCGTAGATAGCCTCGCGAAGTCTCTGCCAGCTAGATTCACGGCTTCAAAGACATGCGCAATGAGCAGAGCGGCAACCGCCGCCTCCACTGAACAACGGTGTCCGAAAGGCTCTGAACCTCAAACGCCGCCCGCACCGAGGACCCCGCCGCGCGCAAGATCGAGCATGCCTACGGCTTCAAACCCACCCAGGATTGCGTCGACCGCAATGGTGGCGAGCAGGATGCCCATCAAACGGCTGATGATGTTGGCACCCGAGGCGCCCAGCACCGGCTTGAGCCGCGCCGCCAGTAACAACAGCACCAGCGTGATACCCATCACCACCAGCAGGACGCCGCCGGTGACAACCTGCTCGGCAACCGAATGCTTGTGATTGTCGGTGAGGACCACGATAGCCAGCATCGCCCCCGGTGAGGCAATCGACGGCATGGCGAGCGGGAAGACTGCTCCGTGTAGCCCATCGCGCGAGGCTTCCTTGATCTCCTGGTCCGACTTCGCCTCCCCCAGCACCATGGTCATGGCAAACAGGAAAAGGATGATGCCGCCGGCGATCTGGAACGATCCAAAGCGCAAGCCCAGCGTCTCCAGCAAGGCTTGCCCGCCGACGAGAAAAGCCAACAACACGAGGGTGGCGATCAGCACCGCACGAACCGCAACGGCCCGGTGCACCGATTTATGCAGGCCTGCCGTCGCAAAATAGAAGACAGGCAGGGTGCCTATGGGATCCACCACCACAAGAATGGTGATGAACTCGCGTCCAATCATAGGCAAGTTCAACAGGTCCAGCACGCCAACACCCGGTTTCAAAATAAATGACTGAAAGCTAGATAGCACACCCGCGACGAACAGGCGTGCGGCCACCCATCTGCTGCGGCACCAACGGTTTGCCAAGCATGAGATGGTGGCGGAGGGAATGACTCGAATAATAAATTGGCTGTTTTGGCAGTTCGGATCGTGTCTAGACGCCACGAAAACGCCTGAAATCTTGAGAAAAGCGTCCGACCCCATTCCGATGGGCATCGCGCTGCCGCGAAGGGTTCGACATGTTTTCGACGGGTTGCGCCAATTTACGCCCGCACCGCCTGTTTCAAACATAGCCTCAGAGCACGCAACATACCGACTTGAATAGGTTTTCTTCTCACGCATTCGTTCTCTTGCGACCGAAGTGAGTTGCGCAAAAGGAGACGAACATGAACGAAGTATGTGTGAATCAGAAAGAACTGGCGGCCCGCTGGAAGATCAGCCACCGAACACTTGAGCGCTGGCGTTGGGTCCAGGAAGGCCCGCGATACCTGAAGATCGGCGGCCGGGTCGTGTATAGGCTGTCCGACGTCGAGGCATTTGAACGCCAGGTTCAAAGTTTTCCTGATGAGCTACTGGCCGAAGGCTGAGCAACCAACCTCGCCTCTCCCAAGGCTGCGACATCGCGAAAAGGACAATCTTACGAAGCATTTCGATTGAACACGACGTGACTCCCCGCTAGCGTGCAGTCAGCACAAAAAATGGGCGCGCATAATAATCAAACGCGCCAAGTCGGGAGTGCGAAGTGGATAGTGAAAAATCGGAGCTTCGTTGGGGAGTCGCGCAGCGCCTCGAGTTCATCGAGTTCCGATTATTTTGGGAGGGGCGAGTGAACCGCAGCGATTTGATGGAACAGTTCGGGCTGTCGGTGAACCAAGCGTCCGCCGACCTGAATCGCTACATCGGCTTCGCTCCGGACAACATGGTCTATGACAAGAGTGCGCGGACCTATGTCCGTGGTCCCGACTATGCTGCGCAGTTCCTGAAACCTGACGCCAGCCGCTACCTCGCACAGCTACGGTCCTTGGCCGATGGCATCATGGACAGCGACGATACCTGGATCGCTGAACTGCCATCCTATGATGCTGCGCCAACCCCGACCCGTGGTGTAAACCCTGTTACCCTGCGATCCGTTGTCGGTGCCATCCGCCGATCCGAGGCCATCGAGGTGAAGTATCAGTCCCTTTCGCGCCCCGAGCCGAGCTGGCGGTGGATCGCGCCTCACGCAATCGGGTTCGACGGTTTCCGATGGCACACTCGGGCGTTCTGCAAGACTGACGAGGTCTTCAAAGACTTCTTGCTTTCGCGCATCCTCCAAACACGCGGCGCTGAAGCCAGCAACGCCACCGAAGTTGCCGATGCGGACTGGCAAGAGCATGTCATTCTAGAGATCGGCTCCCACCCGGAACTGTCCGAAAGCCAGAAGAAGGTGATCGCGCTCGACTATGGAATGCACGGTGGCAAGGCGCAGATCAAGGTTCGACGCGCTCTGCTCTACTACGCACTCAAGCGTCTTGGGCTCGATACCGATCCCGGCGCCAGAAAGCCGCAAGATCAGCAGATCATTTTGCTCAACAAGAACCAGATAGACCACAGCGCAGGATGAAATTGCTATGAGCAACGATGTGCAGGCCCTCCGCGAACTCATCTCGCAGCTGGTCCCCGCCGACGGCTCTACGATCGGCAATCAGGCGCTAATCGCCGAACTGCAAAACTATCTGCCCGAACTGAGCGACGCCGAATACCATGCGGCGAAGGACGCGCTCGTCGTCGAGGGAATTCTTATGAAAGGGCGCGGTCGTGGTGGTTCGGTCTCCCGAACGGGAAGTGAACCACGCTTAGCCTCAGCGGCAACACAAACTAGGCCAAAGCCTGCACTCAATTCCGAGTACGCCGAAGTTAACTCTGCATTGAACGACTACTTCTTCCACGGCCGCTTCGAGATGCTGCCGGTCTACTTGGACCTGGAGGGGGACGCGGAGACTGAGTTGACTGAAGCGCTCGAAATGGATCCCGATGAACTTGGCGATTTCATCGGGCTATGTGCAGCGCAATCGCTACGCCTTGACAAGACAGACCCCTACTCTGACCATGTCGAGTGGCTAAAGGATTGGAGCCAAACGGGTCGCCAAGAGCCGCCGCCATTCACAGCCCTCCTAGCCGCTCTCTCGATTGCCGCCGAAAGAATGGGGGCAGACCAAAATTTCTCTCCTAACAACTACTATGAACGTCTTTTCGAGCTTCTAGGGGTCAAAGGCGCGACTAACCAACAAAAGCTAAAACTGTACGCAAAGAGCACACGCCAATTTTGGAGAGCGCTCAATCTTTGGCTTTCCGAGAATGACTTCTTACTGGGCCGTCCGACGGCAAGGGCACTGATCAGCCACTGGCAATACGCGAGCTATGCCTTATCACAAGCGCTGGTTAGGGACGCAGACCGAAATAGGTTTGCGGGTCTTTTCGAATCCTACGACCTTGTCCCGGGGGACCCTGTCCCCGAGGCGGAGATGGTCCTTCTAGTTCATGACTGGATGACCTCTCATGGACCCACGGGGCCTACGGCTTGGCTACGCAAGCTCTGGGCCGCGAATGAGCTCAGGGAGCGCGTGGTCGCAGCCGCACTGGACGCTTTTGAAACTTGGGAGAAATCGACTGCCACGACCGCGGATGGCTCCCGGAATGCCCGGCTCCAATGGCAGCTGGGCTTCACTGGTTTCCCAGGAAAGCGGGCGCGTCTTTCACTCGTGGTCACCCGCGGCGGACAGGAAGAGGCTCTTCAGCCTGATTCCTCGTCCGCAGGAGTCGAATCAGGGCTTTTCTTGGAAG
>Ga0307929_1000542_pt1 | contig 35916 bp, 26 predicted proteins | sample AceLakmetage1330_FD_203160 | JGI IMG/M metagenome (GOLD analysis project Ga0307929, IMG submission 203160) | Saline water microbial communities from Ace Lake, Antarctica - #1330 | ecosystem: Environmental > Aquatic > Non-marine Saline and Alkaline > Saline | place: Antarctica: Ace Lake...
CAACACATAATCTTATTCGAAGTCGCACACAATTCAAATTACTGGAAGAGATTCTTACCAATAAAGAAAAGGCTGAAAGTATTATTCAAGATGCATTTGTATAAGCAGTTTCCAAACCTCTAAAAAATTAAAAAGCTGCAACCAAATTATGATAGCAGCTTTTATTATGCATTAAAGCATTTAATCAATTTAACAGGCTGTTTATACACCCCAGGCTTTTAGTATTATACACTCTCAATGCTGCTGCATAACTCATTATTAACCTTATTGTCAACTCTGAAGGAGCAGGAACTTTTGTGCCTTTTAACTTAAGTTTGGGGTAATCCTGATGTTTCTTAGGAGTAAAGCTAATCATAGGCTTTGTTGTTAATTAATAATATAATTAATCAATTAACGCCAAAACTCTTTGTTTATTATTTATTGTTGGTTAATTATTTAGATGGCTATGGCATGTCACTCACCTTTAATCAAAGTCCAAAATACAAAGCCATGAAATATGAGCAATTTTAAGCTGTAAGAACAACTTTATTTTCCTCAATTATTTTACGCATATTAATTATTGCGTAACGCATTCTTCCAAGGGCAGTATTTATACTTACATCTGTTTGTTCTGCAATATCTTTAAAGCTTAATCCCGAGTAACATCTTAAATAAAGAACTTCTTTCTGCTCTTCAGGTAAATAATCAAGAAGTTTCCTAACATCACTATGAATTTGATCTTTCACAATTTGTTCTTCAACAGATGGATCGGTAAACCTTATTGTATCAAAAATATCATAATCGTTATAATTATTCTCAACAGTAGGAACTTTTTTAGATTTCCTAAAGTGATCAATCACCAGATTATGTGCAATTCGCATAACCCACTGGATGAATTTACCTTCATCATTATAACTCCCCCGTTTAAGGGTATTAATTACTTTTACATATGTATCCTGAAACACATCATCAGCCAGTTGCTTATCTTTGACTAATAAAAATATGTACGAATACAATCTGCTTTGATGACGTTCTATAAGTGTTTGAAGACTGGAGTGATTACCATTAATGAAACTTTTAATAAGCTCCTTCTCACTAGTACCTGATAAACCCATTTTACCTATTTTGAGTTAATTAAACAAAAAAAATGGTAGAGTTTACTCGATAATCTTTCTCCTATTGGTTAGTTAAACAATAATGCAAATATATGTAATATACTTACAAAAGCAAATAAAGTTCTAATTTTGCATACTTATTTTACAAATAAAAGTAAATTAATTAAATGAGCAATAGCGAAATTAATCACATATCTATCATAAATTCAAGGGTTAACAACTTAAAAAACCTTAGTGTCTCAATACCAAAAGAAATGTTAGTTGTGATAACCGGTTTATCGGGTTCGGGGAAGTCATCATTAGCTTTTGACACTTTATACGCAGAAGGACAACGAAGGTATGTTGAAAGTTTAAGTTCATACGCACGTCAATTTCTCGGGCGCATGGATAAACCAGAGGTTGATGCTATAGTAGGAATTTCACCTGCCATAGCCATTGAGCAAAAAGTAAAAAGTCGAAATCCTCGTTCAACTGTGGGTATTTCAACCGAAGTATATGAATATATAAAACTTCTTTTTGCAAGGATAGGAAAAACATACTCTCCAATTTCCAATAAACAAGTAAAGCGTCATAGTATAAACGATGTAATTAATCATATAGTTGAATTACCCGAAGAAACAGATGTAATTATATATGCACCAATACATATAAGAACTGATAGAAAACTGAAGCAACATCTTCAAGTGTTAATGCAACAAGGCTTTAACAGGATACTTAAAGATGGCAAAATAAGTAGGATTGAGGAAATTATTGAGGTAGTTGATGAAGATGCAAAACCCAACGAATGTTTCTTAGTAATAGATAGGATTAGAATTGATCATGATGACGACGACCTTAGTTCTCGTGTTGGCGACTCAGCTCAAATTGCTTTTTATGAAGGCAAAGGCAATTGTAGTATTTCTTATAAACTTGATGGAAAAGATATAACAACCAGTTTCTCCAACAAGTTTGAACTTGATGGAATAACATTTGAAGAACCATCAGTAAATATGTTTGCATTTAACAACCCTTTGGGTGCATGTAAACGCTGTGAAGGTTTTGGGCATATAATTGGCATTGACCCCGAACTAGTTATACCCAACCCAAGCCTGTCTGTTTTTGACGAAGCCATAGCCTGTTGGAAAGGTGAAAAAATGAGTGAATGGAAAAATCAACTCATCCAGAATGCATATAAATTTGACTACCCTGTCCACAAACCATACAATCAGTTAACTGCTGAACAAAAAGAATTACTTTGGACAGGCAATGAATATTTCAAGGGAATTGATGCATTTTTCGACTCAGTAGAGGAGCAAACATATAAAATACAATATCGTGTTATGCTTTCGCGATACAGAGGTAAAACCAATTGTCCGGACTGTAAAGGTACAAGGTTAAGAAAAGACACTAATTATATTAAAGTTGGAGGACTAAGTGTTAGCGAAATTGTTCAACTACAGTTGGATGATGCTTATGAGTTTTTCAAAAACCTAAAATTAACACAGTACGAAAGTAAGATTGCAAATCGTTTACTTATTGAAATTACAACACGGTTAAAATTCCTATTGGATGTTGGTCTTTCTTACCTCACAATGAACAGGCTTTCATCATCATTATCAGGTGGTGAATCACAACGCATAAACCTTGCCACATCTCTTGGCAGCTCACTGGTAGGCTCAATGTATATTCTTGACGAACCAAGTATCGGGTTACATCCACGTGACACCGAGAGACTTATTAACGTACTATATCGACTTCGTGATTTAGGCAATACTGTTATTGTTGTTGAACACGATGAGGAAATTATTAAAGCGTCAGATCAAATAATTGATATTGGACTTGATGCCGGAGAACATGGTGGCAATCTAATATTTCAGGGTAAATTTGATGATCTTAAAAAAAATGATAGTAGTTATACAGCACTGTATTTAACCAACAGAAAAAAAATTGAATTACCACAACGAAGACGAAAGTGGAGAAACTACATTGAGATTATTGGTGCTACTCAAAATAACCTAAAAAATATTTCTGTTAAAATACCATTAAATATTCTATTAGTGATAACAGGTGTTAGCGGCTCAGGAAAATCTACACTTGTTAAGGATATTCTTTTTCCGGCAGTAAAAAAACATCATGGGGGCTATGGTGAAAAAGCCGGACGACATGGACATCTTAGTGGTGAATTACGGAATATTTCAGCAATTGAATATGTCGATCAAAACCCAATTGGACGTTCCTCAAGATCCAATCCTGCAACTTACTTAAAAGCATTTGATGATATAAGGTCATTATTTGCTTCTCAAAAACTAGCAAAGTTACGAGGATATAAACCTGGTTATTTTTCTTTTAATATTCCTGGAGGAAGATGTGACCAGTGTGAAGGTGAAGGAGTTATAAAAGTAGAAATGCAGTTTATGGCTGATATTCATCTTAAGTGCGATGCCTGCAATGGAAATCGTTTTAAAGATGAAGTACTTGAAATTAAGTTCGATGGAAAAAACATTTCCGATATATTAAATATGACAGTTAATCAAGCCATTACCTTTTTTGGAGAATCATCTATTTCTGGAAATGCAGGTAAAAAAATAATTGAGAAAATTAAACCACTTGCTGATGTCGGTCTTGGCTATCTACATCTCGGGCAACCCTCAAACACACTTAGTGGAGGAGAAGCACAACGAGTTAAGTTGGCATATTTTTTATCTAAAGGTGCCGGGGAATCCCCTACCCTTTTTGTATTTGACGAACCAACTACAGGATTACATGTTCACGACATCAGTAAATTATTAATTTCCCTTAATTCGCTTATCGAAATTGGGCATTCAATTGTTGTTGTTGAACATAATTCCGAAATAATCAAATCGGCAGACTGGGTAATCGACCTTGGACCCGATGGTGGTGATAATGGAGGCGAAATAATTTTTGAAGGTACTCCTGATGATATTGTTAATTGCAAAGAATCTTATACCGGAAAGTATTTAAAAGCTAAGATATTGAATCATCATTAAAAAGTATAACTACTTGCTATCAAAATGCACCTACTAAATCAAAATATTTCATAAAGATAATTTTGAAAAAATAAAGAGTTTAAGTCATATTTAGGTGTGTATTGTTTTCAACAAATTAATAGTTTTGCCAACAATTAACAAACAAAAAACATGAAACTTATTACAATAATCCTTTCACTCTTTATAACAGTATTTTTATCATCTTGTTTTAATGAGGAGCAATCTCACAGTCATGGCACAGAAACTCATAATCATGACAATAATAAATCACCCGATACAACTGTACATTACCCACAAGAAAAACATTTAGCCAACATAAAACAATTAACCAATGGTGGCGACAATGCTGAAGCATATTTTAGCTTTGATAATTCAATGATAGTATTTCAAGCAAAAGTTCCTGATTGGGGAAGCAAATGCGATCAGATTTACTATTTTTCGTTTAGCGATGGCGATATGAAGAAAGATATGCCCAAACTTTTAAGTAATGGACTTGGTCGGACAACATGCTCATTTTTTATGCCCGGTGACTCTACTATTTTATACGCATCAACACGATCGGGTAGTGATGAATGTCCTCCTGAACCACAGAGAAGAGAAGATGGTAAATATGTATGGCCAATTTATTCTGATTTTGATATATACATTGCTGATCTAGAAGGTAATATTGTGGATACGCTTATTGCAGCACCCGGTTATGATGCTGAAGCAACAGTTTCTCCTACAGGCGATAAGATTGTTTTTACATCTGATCGTACTGGTGATTTGGAGCTATATACATGTGATATTGACGGAAGTAACATTAAACAAATAACTACAGAACTTGGTTATGATGGTGGCGCATTTTTCTCACCAGATGGAAGCAAACTTATTTTCAGATCATCACGCCCAAGAACTAATGAGGATATTAAAGAATATAAAGAATTGCTGGCCGAAGGTCTTGTAAAACCAACAAATATGGAACTTTTTGTTTGCAATATTGATGGTAGTGTCCTCAAACAAATAACACATCTGGGAAAAGCAAACTGGGCTCCATTTTTCCATCCCTCCGGAGAAAAAGTAATCTTTAGTTCTAATCATGCAAGCAAGCGTGGTTACGAGTTTAATTTGTATATGATTAACCTTGATGGATCAGGGCTTGAGAGAATTACATACGATGGAATCTTTGATGCCTTCCCTATGTTTTCTTATGATGGTAAAAAACTAATTTTCTCTTCCAATAGAAATAATGGAGGAACCAGAAATACAAACTTGTTTATTGCTGATTGGGTTGAGTAAATTATTAGTAATTGGGAGATTGGATAATTAAAAGTCAAATACCAATGACCAATTAAGGATGGCCAATTTTAATAACTAATGACCAATAACAAATTATCCAATGACTAATCAAAAGCGCGAGAAAGTTTTCAATATTCTTAAAGAGCTAAGTATTGAGTTTGATATTCACGAGCACCCTCCTCTCGACACAATTGAAATAGCTCTGGAATACTGGAAAGACATTGATGCCACGCATTGTAAAAATTTGTTTTTCCGTAATCATAAGGGTAATAGGCATTATCTGGTTATAATAAAAGACACTACACCTTTCAGTATACGAAGTCTTGAACTGAAGCTGAAACAAGGTAAGCTTACTTTTGCATCCGAGAAACGTTTGCTTAAATATCTTGGTGTTAAACCGGGATCGGTTTCTCCTTTTGGCCTAATTAATGATACAGAGCATCATGTTCATATATTTTTAGATGAACAATTGCAAAATTCTAACAAAATCAGTTTTCACCCCAATGATAATACTGCCAGTATGGTTTTAAAATATAGCGATTTTATTACTTATCTGGAATCTGTTGGAAATACTTATGAATTTATTGACCCAACACCAAAAATAAATTAGCTTTGTAATATGGAACCAATTAACATAAACATCAACTCTGAAATAGGGAAACTTGAAGGTGTGATTGTACATCTACCGGGTCCGGAAGTAGAGAACATGACTCCCGAGAATGCAGAAAGAGCACTATATAGCGATATTCTAAACTTATCAATAGCATTACCTGAGTACAATAATTTTGTCGGAGTCCTGAAGAAGTTCACAAAAGTATTTGAAGTTAACAACTTATTACTTGACATAATAAATAACTCAAAAGTTAAGCATAAGCTGATAAAACAAATTTGTGCTCATGAACATAATGATGAAGAAGATATCTGCCATCTGATTGATAAAATAGATAACGAATCCCTTGCTGCTAAATTAATTCAAGGTGTTGAGATGCATAAAAATAATCTAACAAAATTTCTCGATAATGAAAGATATTGCTTACATCCACTGCCAAATTTCTTCTTTACTCGTGATGCCAGTTTTTCTGTTGGAAATGAAGTAATGATTAGCAAAATGGCCAGAACTGTGCGCGACCGTGAAGCTTTTATAATGGAGGCCATTTTTAAATATCATCCTCTTTTTAAAGCTAATACTGTAAATCCTGTTCATTTATTTGATAAAACTGGAAAAGGCACAATTGAAGGTGGCGACGTTATTGTTGCTCGCGATGACATACTTCTTATTGGAAACGGTGAGAGAACAAGTACTCAGGGAATTGACTCTGTTATTGAACATATGAAAACTAAACCCGGAACTCACCATATAATTGTTCAGGAGTTACCGTACAAACCGGAGTCGTTCATTCATCTCGATATGGTATTTACTTTTCTAGATAAGGATACTTGTATGATTTTTGAGCCACTAATAATTCATGCTACAAAATACATAACAATTCATATAACAATTGAAAATCATAATGTTACCAGCATAAAAGAGGAGAAAAACATACTAACTGCTTTACGATCATTAGGCATGGATTTGGAACCTGTATTTTGTGGTGGTAAAAATGATCTGACCATTATGGAAAGAGAACAGTGGCAAAGCGGAGCTAATTTTCTTTCATTGGAACCCGGCAAAGTAATAGGCTACGGAAGAAACACTAATACAATTGAGACACTTAACAACCACGGATACGAAGTTGTAAAAGCAAGTGATATTGTAGCCGGAAAAACTACCCTAGAAGATCATAACAGATTAGTTGTGACTATTGTTGGAGATGAATTATCAAGAGGTGGTGGTGGTGCAAGGTGTATGTCAATGCCTGTTTCAAGACAAAAAGTATCGTGGTAAGTAATTTATTAAGAGTGTTATGATTTATACCAGTAGCAAACAATTAACATATTAACAATTGAAATATTGATCAATCAAAAATTAATATCTTATTATAAAACAAACCCTCTTGGACTAATACTGTTCATTGGGCTATTTTTAAGATTGTTAGCCACAGTATTCTCAAGAGGATATGGTTGGCACGACGATCAATTTTTAATAATCGAAATAGCCCAGTCGTGGGTTGACGGCAATGACTTTTACTCCTGGCTACCTGCTACCGATGGCCTCAATACTCCCGAAGGTTTTAGTTTTTTTTACGTAGGATTACATTTCCTGTTACTAAGTTTCTTTAATTCCATAGGAATTTTAGATCCTCAAATTAAAATGCTATTTATTAGATTATTACATGCTTTATGGTCGATATTAATTATATATTACGGTTATAAAATTACATTGAAACTAAGCAATATTGATAATGCAAAACTTGTTGGTTGGATATTAGCTTTATTCTGGATATTTCCTATGATAAGCGTACGTAACCTTGTTGAATATGTAAATATTCCACTAATCCTTGGTGGTTTATGGTTTGTAATAAAATATGATAAAAACACTAGTAACTATAACTGGCTATGGGCAGGTATTCTTTTCGGACTTGCATTTAACATTAGATTTCAAACCTTGCTTATTACCGGTGCAATTGGCCTTGTTATATTACTTCAAAATAAATGGAAAGAAACATTCCTACTCGGTTTAGGAGTATTAATCCCAATAATAATATTCCAGGGTGGTATTGATTATTTCGTTTGGGGTAAACCATTTGTTCAACTAATAGAGTATGTAGATTATAACATGCACAACGCAGCTTTGTATGTTGTTAGTCCGTGGTACACTTATGTACTATTTTTATTGGGAATACTCATACCTCCCATAAGCCTATTCATATTTGCCGGATTTTTTCAGCAATGGCGTAAACTTATGATATTGTTTTTACCAATTCTACTTTTTTTAATCTTTCACTCATACTACCCTAACAAACAAGAAAGATTTATTATCACCATACTACCGATGCTCATTATTATTGGAATAATTGGATGGCAACAAATAAAAAATAACTTTCTAACAGGTCGTGTTCCCGGAAAGATAATAGCGGCATCATGGGTATTTTTTTGGGTAATTAATTTCATTGTACTAATACCCGTTACGGTTATGTATTCAAAAAAGGCGAGAGTAGAAAGCATGACCTACATGGCAAACTATGGTTACATAAACAATTTCGTTATTGAAGATATTAATCAAACCGTACTGCGTTTTCCACCACAGTTTTATTTAAATAATTGGTATAATTATCAAACACTTATGAAAGGTGATAATTTTAACGATTTCGCAAAACAAAACTCAATTAAACTGGTTTCACAACAACCCGGATTTGTTTTGTTTTACCAGCCTGATAATATTGATGAACGAGTTAAACAAATGAAAACAGTTTTTCCCGAATTGGAATTTGAAACTATTATTGAGCCGGGCTTCATGGATAAAGTTATGCACTGGTTAAATCCTATAAATGATAATCAAAATATATATCTTTACAGAAATAAAAACGTTCTTCCTAAAAAAATAGAATAAAACTTTAATTTATCTAAATTGAAAACTTTTAGAAAAGTACTTATAATAGTAGTATCGATAATCGGTATATTGCTTCTAACTGCATTTATTTATATAAATGTAAGTCTTCCTAAGTTGCCTGCCCTAACAAATAAAATTATTGAAAAAGCCTTAGCAAGTGAGCAAAATAGAATTAGCGGAAAACAGGGATATGCATTAAACGGTGACACTAAAATATGGTATAATTCTATAGAACCAAATGACAGTATAAAGGGAAACATAATTTTGATAATGGGTATCGCAAATGATGCATTAGCATGGCCTGATTATTTTATCGAGCCATTAGTTGATAGTGGATATCGTGTTATTAGGTTTGATAACAGAGGAACGGGCATGTCTGACTGGGGTGACAACTGGTCGAAAAATAATGCATATTCTCTTAATGATATGGCAGAAGATGCAATCGCAATACTCGACACCCTCAACATTTACAAAGTACATGTAATTGGAGCCTCACTTGGTGGTATGATTGCGCAAACAATGAGTATTAATAATCCCGATCGGATTGTTACGCTTACTTCAATCATGTCGACTGGCAATATCATGGATAAGGACTTGCCATCGATGAATAATAGTACAGTAACAAATTTAGTGCTTGCTCATATCAGATACGGATTAATACAATCAGAAGCAAATAGTATAAAACTACACCTGACAGCACGATTACTGCTAATGGGTGATGAGAAATATGAACTGGATATAAATAATATTTCAAACTCTGTACTTTATAATTTAAGAAATAGAAACGGGTATAATCCGGATGCTTCAAAACAACACATAGAAGCAACATATCTCTCAGGGTCGAGATATGATGACCTTGCAAAACTAACTACGCCATGCTTAATTATACACGGAACAACCGACCCATTAATTGATTTTAAACATGGTGAAAAATGCTACAGTATTATCCCAAATGCACAGCACCTTTGGATTGATGGCATGGGACATGATATACCTCCTATATTTACAGATTTGATAATTAAAGGAATCCTTAAGCACATCGAGAGCAACTCAAGCACAGATGAATAAGGAGAGCGCCAAAATTAAAATAAACCAACTTATAAGCGAATTACAGCAGCATAATTACAATTATTATGTACTTTCAGCATCAACTATAAGCGATTACGATTTTGATATAATGCTGAAGGAATTAGAGAAGCTGGAATCTGATTTTCCTGATTTAATCCGCCCCGACTCCCCTACTCTTCGTGTTGGTGGTGAACCTACTAAAAACTTTATTACGGTTGTCCATAATTATCCAATGCTATCCTTATCTAATACTTACTCCGAAGAAGAAATTAAAGACTTTGACACAAGAGTAAGAAAAATAACAGGCGATGATGTTGAATATGTATGTGAACTCAAATATGATGGGTTATCAATTGGGCTAACCTATAAAAATGGCATACTTGTCCAGGCAGTAACCAGAGGTGATGGTGTTCAGGGAGATGATGTAACCAACAATGTGAGAACTATTAAAAGTATTCCTTTAAAACTACGGGGCAATTATCCTGAGGACTTCGAAATAAGGGGAGAAATTTTTATGACCATCGATGGATTCAACAAAATGAATAGAGATAGAGAAGATGTTGGTGAGCAACCTTTTGCTAATCCACGCAACGCAGCATCAGGTTCAATGAAAATGCAAGACCCGTCGGAAGTAGCTCAACGACCACTCGACTGTTTTTTATATTATATTCCCGGAAATCAATTAGATATTCTAACTCATTACGACAGCATAAAAGCAGCATCTAGTATGGGTCTTAAGGTTTCAAAAAATATAGCTGTTTGCAAAAATACTAATGAAATTCTTGAATTTATAAACGACTGGGCAGAAGGTCGTAAACACCTTAACTATGAAATTGATGGCATTGTAATTAAAGTAAACAGTATTGCCCAACAGAAGCAGTTAGGTACTACAGCTAAGAACCCCAGATGGGCAATTTCGTATAAATTCAAAGCCGAAAAAGTTGAAACAATATTAAAATCAATTGATTACCAGGTGGGTCGTACAGGAGCAGTTACTCCGGTAGCAAATTTAGTGCCGGTTCAACTGGCAGGCACTATTGTAAAACGGGCAAGTCTTCATAATGCTGATATAATACAAACTTTAGATGTAAGGATTGGCGACCATGTATTTGTTGAAAAAGGCGGTGAAATTATCCCAAAAATTGTTGGAGTAAATATCTTTAAAAGATTAGTTAATTCGTATCCGGTGAATTTTATTACTAATTGTCCCGAATGTAGTACACCTCTTACAAAAAAAGAAGATGAGGCTGCGCATTATTGTCCCAACGAAGACCATTGCCCGCCGCAAATAAAAGGCAAACTCGAACATTTTATTTCGCGCAAAGCATTAAATATTGACAGCCTTGGCGAAGGTAAAATTGAAATGCTCTACGATAACAATCTAGTATTAAATGTAGCTGACTTTTACTACCTGCAACCCGATATACTAATTGGCTTAGAAAAGATCATCCCGGGTAAAGATGGAAAAAAAGATAGCAAAATCAGCTTCCAGCAAAAAACAGTGAACAATATTATTTCTGGAATTGAAAAATCAAAACAAATATCATTTGACAGAGTACTGTTTGGCCTGGGAATAAGGTATGTAGGTGCAACTGTAGCAAAAAAACTGGCAGGTCATTACCGCAATATTACCGCACTTAAAGCAGCTTCTTTTGAAGAGCTTACAGAAGTTGATGAGATAGGAGTACGAATTGCTGAGTCGATAATTAATTGGTTTAGCAGACCTGAACATAATACAATTATAGAGAAGCTATCAGAAGCCGGGCTAAAGTTGGAAATGGATGATGTATTAAGTGAAGGCTCAAATTTGCTTGAAGGAAAATCATTTGTTGTTAGCGGGGTATTTGAAAACTATTCCAGGGATGAAATAAAAACCATGGTTGAGAAATTTGGAGGAAAAAACACTAGCTCCATTTCAACTAAAACAGGGTACTTAATTGCCGGCAGTAATATGGGACCTGCAAAAAAGCAAAAAGCTGAGAAATTTGCAGTACCGATAATATCGGAGGAAGAGTTTTTGGAGATGATTGAGAAAATCTAAAATAAAGGCAATTTCTAGGTATAATTACAAACTTCAACAAGGGAAAAATAGCAACTAAAATTCTAATGTATTGTCTGACTATCACTTAGAGATTCTTCACTATTGTTCAGAATGACAAAATACTAACTGTTGACTACTAACTGTTGACTGTTGACTAAAAATATTTCTGAACTCCTAAAACGAATATGAAACACCACCTGCTATCGATAGTACTCCAATATGCGCCTTTTGATTTTTATCCTTCCTGTTTCGTTCGTATTTAAAATCAAAAGTTGAGCCAATATATGAAGCATCAATATGTACGTTAAAATGTTCGTTAACAATAACCCTCGCTCCTGCAGAAGTTAAAAAAGCAAAAACAGTTTTATTATCACTCGTTTCATAATAATCAATAGATGAAAAAACAGTTGTTGTACTAATTAAGGCTGTAGGCTTATAAACATTCCTGAGACCTCCCATCAACTTAAAAGTAAATGAAAAATATTCATTTGGAGGTATATCAAATACTAATCCTGCCAGGCCGGATAAATCACGAAATGGTTCTGTTTTGGCACTTACAGTTTTAAATGCAGTACTTGAATTTAAATATCCTTCTTCTAATCTTCTATTATCAATTGGGTTAACACTATAATTAACCATAACAGCAACTCCTACATGCCAGGAATAAAAATATGCAGCCTCTGCTCTCAGGTTTGTCCCTGTTTTTACATAGCTTGTTAAATTAATACCTGACCCGCTACCAAATTCATAGGCAGGAATTGCAACTCCCATCGACAAAGTAGCCAACCCCCTCTGATATATATACTCCTGACTATGAGCAATATTAAAAGATATTAAAGTAAATAATGATATTATAAATATGCGCTTCAATAGTATCTTGATTAACGGAGCAAATTACAAAAAAGTTTATTTAATAATGAACTCTATCACAAATTAAAAAGCTTCTATTAATTTTTGCATTGCCACTTTTATTACTGAACGTGGTGTTGCAAGGTTCATTCTTTGAAAACCCTGGCCTCCATTTCCAAAAACAGGACCATGACTAAACCCTAACCCAGCCTTATTTATCAGTATATCTTTAATTTGATCATCTGAATAACCTGTATTTCTAAAATCAAGCCAGGCCAAATATGTTGCTTCCGGAGCTATTAGTTTTATTTTTCCGTTTGTCTCCAATAATGCCTGTTCTACTACAGCAAAATTATCCTTTATATATTGCATCAATCTATCAACCCATTGAGCACCATTTTTATATCCGGCTTCAGAGGCAACGGCCCCGAATACATTACCAAGTGATAAATGATACCTTTGGAGTAAACTATCAAATTTATCTCTTAGAGTGCTATTGGAAATAATTACCGATGATGTTGCCAAGCCTGCCATATTAAATGTTTTACTCGGAGCAATACATGTAACTGTGATATCGGCAATTTCAGGCGACAATGATGCCAAAGGAATGTGCTTATAACCGGGAAGGATCAAGTCATTATGAATATCATCGGAGATAATAATTACATTATTCCGAATACATATTTCACCTAGCCTCAACAACTCTTCTTTTGTCCACACGCGACCAACAGGGTTATGTGGATTCGAAAAGAAAAACATTTCAGCCTTTGCGGCTTTTCGCTCAAAATCATCAAAATCAATTAAATACCTGCCATTACTTAATATCAGATTATTCTCTAGCTTAACTCTGCCATTATCAGAAACTGCACTAAAAAATGGAAAATATACCGGAGGTTGTATTATTATATTATCACCCTTGTTTGTATAAGCAAGAGTTGAGAAATTTAATGCAGGAACTATTCCCGGGCTATACTTTATCCAGTTAGTATCTATTTCCCAATTATGACGTATGTGAACCCAACTCGCAATTGACTGATAATATGACTTAGGGCGAAATGAATAGCCATAAATTGGATGATTAGCACGTTTAATTATAGCTTCTCTTATAAAATCGGGGGTCTCGAAATCCATGTCGGCAACCCACATTGGTATTACATCATCCTTACCGAAAACCTTATTCCTTAAATCATATTTTATATTTGCTGTAGATTGCCTGTCAACAATCTTGTTAAAATCATACATAAAAAATATATATTTTACGTGGATAAAAAAAGAAATCAGGCAATTAAAAATATCGCCTTATAGGAAATCAGAAATGACCTAAACACTATTGCGTAAGCATTACCGGCATTATCAACATTAAGATATCTTCAGGGTTATCATCATCTTTCTCCGAAATAATTATGCCAGCCCTATTTGGTGCCGATAATTCGAGTATAATGCGCTCAGGTTCCAGAGTATTAAGCATTTCCTGCATAAATCTTGAATTAAACCCTATCTCAATATCATCACCTTCATAACTACATGTAAGCCTTTCTTTAGCTTCACTGGAAAAGTCAAGATCTTCGGCTGTTAACAGAAGTTCTTTACCCGATATCTTAAACCGAACCTGATGAGTTGATTTACTTCCGAATATTGACACTCTGCGAATTGCATTAAGTAAGCTCTTTCTATCAATGGATAAACTAAAAGGATTTTGAGTTGGAATAACAGCTTCATAATTTGGATATTTGCCATCTATCAATCTGCATATCAAAACGATATTAGCAAACTCGAGTTTAATGTTGGTGTCACTTATCTCTATTTTAACTACTTCCTCCACATCTTCTGACATTACATTTTTAAGATGATTTAAAGGTTTTTTGGGAAGAATTATTGAAGTAGGTGTTTCTGAACTAAAATCAGTCCGACGATAACGAACCAGTTTATGTGCATCGGTAGCTACAAAGGTTAACCCCTCTTCCGAAATTTCAAACAATACTCCAGACATTACTGGTCGCAACTCATCATTTCCGGTAGCAAAAAGTGTTTTGTTAAAGGCATTCACAAGTAATGCTGAATTTAATTCCATTGAAATGGTGTCGTCCATCTCAGGAACTTTAGGAAATTCATCACTTTGATGCCCGATAAGTTTATACTTACCTTCCCCGGCAAATATTTCGATACTTGTATCAGTAACTGTTATTGTTACCGGTAATTCGGGAAGTGTTTTCATTATATCCAGCAACATCTTAGCAGGGATAGCAATAATACCAGGGCCTTCTGACATGTCAGTAGTCAACAATACAGAAATTGTAGTTTCAAGGTCAGATGCTGTAATACGCAACTTATCTTCAGTAAGTTCAAACAAAAAGTCTTCTAGTATTGGTAGAGTATTATTGGTTCCTAAGACTCCACTTACTTTTTGCAAACCCCTCAGTAACGCTGTACTTGATATGATAAATTTCATTTTTGATAAGATTAATTGTTCAATGAATATTAAAAAGTAAAACTATGAAAAAAAATAATACGTCAATGGCTTATTGAGTTGAAAGTTATAAAGGATGATTGTTCGATTGCTCGATTGCTCGATTGTTTGATTGTTATGTTGTTCTATTGTTCTACTGCCTAATTCGCTCTCTCGTCCCTTCACCCTATCGCCCTCTCGCCCTTTCGCCTATCTACCCTTCATCTTTCTTAAAAAATCAACCTTTTTTCTGCGAGTGGAAATAACATATTCATAATAATCCATATCGCTATCAGGATTTAAAATCCTTTTTTCAGCTTTTATTATTTCAATACGTTCATTAAAACTATTATCAGATGATATTACCTGCATTATGCCATTTTTATAGTTAAAGAAATACCATGTTTTTTTAGTTGGCTCGATATAAATTGAAATACTACTCCCCGACCTCCCTTTTTCTATTTGCACCCATCCATTAACATACTTATTAATAACATTGCCGGCAAGATAACCAATGCCAATTTTACCTTTAGAAATATATGACCTGGTATTTTGATCCCAATATAAATTAAGATCGCTAAAAATAATTTTATGGGCTAACTTTTCAGGCATTTTTTTCATTTGGCCATAAAGAGCTAATTCTGTTAAATTTCTTTCCGCCTCATCCTCCGGCAAATTCTTTCGCACAAACATTGGAAACAAACCCTCCGACATATTACCACCACTACTATAAGTAAGGCGAATACTATCGGTCATCATTTCAAGAGCTTTATCATCGAAAAGAAAATCAAGTAATAACACAGTATTTATATAAGTTGAATCTGCGATAATTAAATGCTCAAAAGTTCCTGATGACTTAACTGTAATCATATTAAAGTCGAGCCCCATATTAAAATTACCATCACCTCTTAGTATACATCTTGTGTTATCAAGTGAAACAAAATTTTGCTGCATACTATTTTTTGAAAACCTATCGGCAGCACCTACCGAAAATCCCTCTTTATTTGTTTCAAATACTAATTGTCCTACCGCATTAACAAATAACAAATCAGATGGGCTGGCTAATGGCTCCAGTATCAACGGATAAAACTTGCGATACTGTTCAGAATATGCAAGTCCGAAAAACGCAAATCTTCCTTCAGCATCTTTTGTATTGGCATTAACATTGAAAAAAATATGATCAGGGTTAAGTACCTGATTAAACGCAACCCAATTATCAAGGTTTGACCCACATTCTTCATTAAGTTTATAACCACCTGTAAAACGCAGATTTTTTCTGGAAGCCAGCAAACTTACTTCTCCACGGAAAAAATATTCAGGACTTAAAAAGAAAATCTCCTCTTTTGGAATCTGACCAAAACCTGTTGTTACCCCATCATCATTAGTTGAAATGCTGCTCAAATATATTGGCTGTTTCATGCCATTTTTATCTGAATAATCAATCCAGCCTTTAGCAGAAAACTGCTTTTTATTATAAATACTTACTTCAGCTTCATAAACACTATGGTAAGTATTAGCAGTATCTACAATCATTAAAGCATTTGTTAATGTGTTAATTTGCGCACCCCTGGAAATTCTAACAGCCTCATCATCAGGGAATATAGCAGCATCTGCAACTTTAATCAACTTAACTTTTTCCACATCAATAGTATAATCACTTAGGTTATAAGTTGCACTTCCGGCAAAAAACCTTAATGAGTCATGCCCCTCCTTTACTGAAATAAACTCAGGTCCATAAAGGTTATAATCAATTAACTGCAATTTATTAAGCGTATCAAGCCCCGAATAATCATCTTGTAAGTTACTATTTAACAATAGCTTATCATTCTTCATCTGCCATTCTATTTCATCAAGTGTTGAAATAAAATTATTGAAAGGAAACTCAATAAATGAACGATCGTTTATATGGTTAAACCATCCAAGCTGTTTATCAAAATCAATTTTTGCAAAATAATCTCGCACCTCAAATACGAGAGAGTCATTCTGAATATTCTTTAAAAAGAAATCAGCAGTATCAGCAGTAAGCATACTATAGTTAAAAATAATGTTGTTGGAAACCACTCTTGATTGATCAAAAATAAATGATCCATCACCGCGCATATACTCAGGGTTGAGATATAAATCACCCTCAAGCAATGAGTTATCATAAACAATAAATGGACTAGCATCACTTTTTAACGTCATTACATTAGTGTCAATTGCCCATTGTATGCTAACTGTATCAGCTTGTGCTGATGGAAAATCATATTCATCAGGGCTTTTCATCACTCTAAAATCATTACTTATGCCTAACAATGAATCAGGATAAAAAGTGTAATCAGAAGAGGAAGAATGTGAGGATAAATAATATAAATTACCATCACCACTGAAACCGCTATTACTTAATGAAATATTTGAGCTAAACTTACCCAGACCTCCATATATTTCATAACCCGATTCATCTGTACTATGGGAAAACCCTAAAGAATAATCGGGCATAACTACTAATGGTTCTTCTATGGCAGGAAATATTCCGGCAGATGTTAAACTTCCTTCAAATGCCAGCCCTTCTGTTGAAAATGTTGAAATACTATCAAAAACAAAAGGATCAATTGAATAATAAAATCTATCCGGTAATAGGGTACTATCTTGTATTGATTTTCTATTAAAATACACATAACTGACATCGTTACTAACAAATTTGGGGAATTCTTCAAACTCAAGCAATCCCGATTTGTTAGTTGGCTGATCGATATAAACACTACCAACCATATCTACAATAACATTCTTAACCTTAATTAACGAATCTTTTTTTCTATTAGAATCATTGAAATAAACCATAAACGCCAGAGAATCTACATAGTTCATTTTTAGCATAAAGCTATCATAAACAAATGTGTTATTACGCGAATAAAAATCAAACAACCCCATATGTACTTGCCCATCAAAAGTAAAATCCCTATTTTTCTTAAACGAAATCGTTTTGTCGTAAGGGTAGATATACACCTCCTGCGAATCGCTTATGCTCACTTCCGGAACTCCATTAACTTCCAGATCCAATGTACTTAAGTTTATTGTTGCATTTGGTTTATCATCAATACTTGAAGTAAGTCTAATTACATCATAATCGATGAGGCCTCCTTTTGCATCAAGAAAATAATTAAACCTATCTTTTACAATCGCTCTTTTATTTCTTGAATCATAAACAAGAAAACCCTTATTTGATAGATCAATAAGCATAGCACTTACCTGGTCTATAGGTTTCTGCATAAATGATGCGAGCGCATTAAGTTTTATTTCATTTTCATCATACGTATGCAAATAATTATAAATAACATACAAAGGATTTACATCATCAATTCCCTGTAATTTATAAAAATCTTTTTGTTTAAAATAGTTACTTGATACGAATTGTGCAATATTCCGGTTACGAATATTTCTTATACGTTTAAAAATCAACTCAGGCTCATTCATTTTCCAAAATAATGCCTGCACGTAAATATCAAGCTCATGATATGAATCAAAAAAGGGTGTGAGCGATGAACTATTATTTTCGGAGTACATTACAAACTGACGATTATCATTAGTATATTTAACTCTGAGAGATGGATGATAAAGTGAATCTTTATCAAAGAAAAATACGAATTCAGCATTTGCAGAAATAAATCCATCTATTTCAAGGCGAAATTTTTCTGCTCTCACTATAGCATATAAGCTATCGCTTTTTGTAAGTTTTACATTTGCTTTCGTGTTCTTACTACCAATACCATATAATGTGAGCCCCTCAAGCTTAGCTCCTCCAAAGAAACTAACCTCAGGATAAATATTATACAACTCAAATTCATCAAAATATGCATCAAACCGGGGGAAAGAAGTCTTATTGTTTGGTGGACTTGATGCAATTCTATCAGAAACCCTACCTAAAACCGGATGATTAAAAAACCTATTATAATGTAATATGGCAGAATCAATTGTGTAGGAAGGTAGATTTACATCAATACTATATGTATTAACATCAACATATACATCATTGCCTTTTTCTTCACCGAAACGCGACCATCTCAATTTTCCTGAATGCCCATCCCACCTTTGGAGTTCATAATTATATGATCCCACTGTTTCAACAATAATCGAACTATCCTTTTTTGTTGCGCCAACCAGGTTACCCTTTTGAAATATTACTAAAAAATTTGTGTCAAGAAAAAAACTAAACTTTGAATTACGTTGATACCACGACAGGTTGTTTTTGCGATAAAACCTATTATTTTCTAATAGATCGACTGTAAATTCAATAAAATTTGAGAAAGGCTTACTTTTCTTTTCATTTAGTAGCTTTAAAGCATATGCATGCCATGATATTACACTTTTTGGCAATTGTTGTGATTCTGAGATGAGTGTTAGAGCATATAAATAATCGTACAAATATGGATAAGTACGCATATTTTTCGTACGCATCTTTTCAACTAAATTACGAACCTCTGTTTTTTCATCTTTATTAAACCTGCCAATACTCCATCGTGCATAAAATCTTCCTAACAGTACCTCTGATTTTTTTTGATAAGTCTTAGAAGTTGTATTTAATAATATTTGTGATATTTGTTGATAAAACTCCTCTGAGTTTGTGGAAAGCGAATCGGGCTGCTGAGCATAGATACCGTTAATATTTAATAAAATAAAAGCGAAAAAAAATGTAACGTATTTTGGCATTCTATTAACCTTCTTTCTCAAAAACAGCGGCTACCCAGCTATTTTTTTCTAAGTTACTCACAAATTTAAGACTATTCTTATTAGCCTCAGTCTCAATATCCAGCAGATCATTAGCATAATAACCACTAAAATAAATATATCCACCTTTAAATAACGCATTAGCATAAAATTTCATATCCCTAATAAGGATATTTTTATTTATGTTGGCTAAAATGATATCAAAATTATCAGTACTAACAACAAACTCAACACCGCCTTCTATTACCTTAACATTCTCAATACCATTCAATTCAACGTTTTCTATGGTGTTTTTATACGACCAAATATCTGTATCAATTGCGGTTATGGATTTTGCCCCCCGCATAGAGGCAAGAATAGCAAGCACACCCGTACCACAACCCATATCAAGCACCTTTTTATTTGTAAAGTTGTTTTTAAGAATCAACTCCAGCATTAGGGAAGTAGTTTCATGGTGAGCCGTTCCAAATGCCATTTTAGGTCTGATAACAATTTCATACTCCATTGATGGTATTTCATCATGAAACGGTGCTCTTACATAACACTTGTTAGCTATAGTAACAGGAGGGTAATTGCTTTCCCAAACCTCATTCCAGTTTTGGTCAGGTATTAACTCAACATCTAACTGTCCTAAGTTTTCACATTGAAGACAATACTCATTACCCAACAAATCATCTTTTATAAAATCCTTTTCAGGAATGTATGCAATTAAAGTATCTTTCTGCTCTTCAAAACTTTCAAAACCAATAACAGATAGTCTTGCTATTAGTATTTCAGTTTCAGTTTCAGTTGATGGTAGTGGAACTGCTACTCGTATGTAGTTCATTTTATTAATTTTTAACTAATTGAGGCGCACGGTCGTGCGCCTCAATTAGAAATTATTCAAAACTCATTGCAATCTTCACAAAGTCATCTGCTTTAAGTGAGGCTCCGCCAATTAAACCACCATCAACATCCTTATTGGCAAAAAGGGTTGATGCATTAGTAGGATTACAACTTCCTCCATATAAAATTGTAGTTTGTTCTGCCGTTTCAGAGTTGTATTTCTCACTAATCAAACCTCTAATAAAACTATGCATTTCCTGGGCCTGATCAGGTGTCGCAACTACTCCTGTTCCTATTGCCCAAATAGGCTCATATGCTACAATTACATTCAAGAACTCTTCGTTATTAAGGTGGAACAGCCCATTTTCCATCTGGCTTCTAACAACAGCAAATTGAGTATTGCTTTCTCTTTCTTCCAGTTGTTCCCCAACACAAAAAACAGGCTTCAAATTATAATCCAAAAGCTGGTCAACTTTTTTGGCTAGCTGAGCATCTGTTTCATTAAAAAACTTTCGCCTTTCGCTATGTCCAACAATACAGTAAGCAATTTCCATTGATCCTAACATAGATGCGGATATTTCACCTGTGTATGCTCCATTATTATGATCACTAACATTCTGAGCAGCAATACTTAATACAGATTCGTCAGCATAATCAGAAGCCATCTCCAAATATAACGAAGGGGGGCAAACTATCACATCACATTTAAGTTCCTTTTCATCTAACTCGTCTGCAATGCTACTTATCAACTCTTCTGCCTCCTGAAAACTCTTATTCATTTTCCAGTTACCGGCAACAATATTTTTTCTCATTTTGTATTTATTTAATAGTGAATTGTGAATGATTATTAGTGATTTGTTTAAAATCTCTTAATTCTACTGCTAGAATTTTATAACCATTAGTGATGATGACCACCTGCTCCATGTACATGACCATGCGAAAGTTCTTCAGCTGAAGCATCTCTAACATCAAGAACTTTGCCTGAGAAATACAGGTTTTTACCAGCAAGAGGATGATTAAAATCCATCACAATTTTATCTGCTTTTCGTTCAATAACTCGTCCATCTAAGGGATTACCTTCCTGGTCCTGCATTGTTATCAGGTGGCCTATTTTCACAAGCTCTTCATCAATTTTGCCATCCTTCTCAAAAATACTATTCTCCAACTCTATAATAGCATCGTTAGTGAATTCACCATATCCATCTTTAGAAGTTAAGCTAAATGAAAACTCTGCTTCAGGTTCACTGCCTTCCAGGTTTGACTCAAACGAGGGCAACAATGTTCCGTTTCCAAATAAATGAACAAAAGGTTCTTCTTCGTTAACCTCTTGAATAATATCACCATTTTCATTGTCATACCTCAATGTATATGTTAAAGTAACTACTTTATTCAATCCTATTTTCATAATATTTCAATTTATATTAATACTGGTATTTATTAAAAAGTGGCAAAATTACAAAAAATGAAGTGTTTTTATGTATTATTGCAATTAAATTATAATTTATCAATCAATAAGTTAACAACGAAAAAAGCAGTTATGACACGTAAAAACATTGCTCTTTACTGCATTTTATTGTTAGTTTTATTTGGGTGCAATACCTCCACAAACCTAAGCACTCTAAATCCATTGCATGATAATAAATATGATAGCGAATTCCCAACTATAAGTGTGTCAGATGAATTAAGCTATATTTCAAAAACTGTTAAAAAATTGAATATTCTTGCATTCTATGCAACTTACAGTTTTCCTTACGAAAGTAAAATCACACAAAATAGTATCAACGATTCGATACTCGAAGTTTACTCCAATAACATGACAATTACTCATGAAACAGTATCAGGAACTGCTTCTGTAGTTTATAACTCAAACGAACTTGTAGGATTATTAACTTGTGCGCATATTGTTGATTTTAACGATACCATATATTCATACTACATTAACGAAAATAACCATGTTCAAACTATTTCGATCAAAATAAGACAGCAAAACCATATTAGTGGCCTACCCACTGGAGAATCGTTAAAGATAGCTGCCATAAATATAGATAAAGATATTGCTTTGTTGATGAAGAAAATAAACCCCGAAAGTGGTGACAATCATGAAGAAATCCAAACATTAAATTATCCAATAGGAACAGTAAGTGACCTACAATGGGGAAGTCTGGTCTATATAATGGGTTATCCAAATGGCAACCTTATGGTTACACAAGGCATTGCAAGTTTGACTAATAAAATAAAAACAGGTTTGTTTCTTTCAGATGCCTTATATAACCCAGGAATTAGTGGAAGCCCTGTTTTTGCAATACGAGATGGAATACCTAATTTTGAGTTAGTTGGCATGGCATCAGCAGCAGCAGCTCAAGAATCAAACATCCTAATTCCTGATAAAGAAATAGTGGATAAAACAATTATAAAAACACCCTATACCGGTGATATTTTTGTTGACAATAATAAGTTAATAAGTTATGGTATAACCTATTCTGTATCTATTGATGAAATTAGTACTTTTATTCAACTTAATAAAGAAGGTCTTATAGCAAATGGCTTTGAAATAAATGACTTTTTTAAATAGATAACTTTACAAAATATTATGTGTAGTATATGTTAAATAAATTGACTTTAAAAAATGGGCAACAGTTTGACAGATACCGTATTGGTATTGGAAAAAGGTCATTTGATATTATTTTTTCGGTGCTGGCATTAACAATCTTCTCACCTGTATTACTGATTATTTCCATCCTAATAAAAACAACTTCAAAGGGTTCTGTTTTCTACAAAACATTAAGAGTTGGTACAGGATATGACATTTTTACATTCTATAAATTTAGAACTATGTACAAAAATGCCGATCAGGAAATGTCAAAATTATCGGAACTTAATGAATATCTAATTTCTCATAAACTTGAAAATAATAAATTCACAAACATTGAGAATTGCCCAGATTGTAAAGAAGGGAAACCGTGTTCACCTATACTATTTATTGATGGTGTAGAAATTTGTGAGAACTTATACTTGAGAAAGAAAAGACTAAACCTACTGGAGTCGACCTTTTTTAAAGTTAAGAATGATCCACGCATAACACCTCTTGGCAAATTTTTGAGAAATACTAATATAGATGAGTTTCCACAATTTATAAATGTTATAAAAGGAAATATGTCGATTGTTGGAAACCGGCCGCTACCCCTTTATGAAGCTGAAAAGCTCACTACTGATGAGTGGTCTTACCGATTTTTAGCACCAGCCGGTATTACAGGATTATGGCAAGTTGATAAAGATAAGGCGCTTCAAGCAGAGAATAGAGTAAGGCTAGACAATCAATATGCAATGGTATCAAATCCTAAACAAGATTTGATTATTATCCTAAAAACAGTCCTCTCTTTTTTCAGACTAAGAAAATATAATTATTAAAAGTGAGATTGTAGTTGGTGATCTGTGAATAGATTAATGATCTAATACACAAAGATTATTTTTAACTATAATGTCTTTCGTATTCCAATCATAAAACTAACTTAGTATCGCTTTCTTTCTTTGCAATAATGTTGGATGTGAATAATTGAAAAAAACATACAACCAGTGCGGAGTTAGATTACTTAAGCTTGCAACTGAGAGTTTTACAAGACCAACTATTAACGCATTACCATAGCCATAACTAGTAGCAAATGCATCTGCCTGGTATTCATGCTTTCGAGAAATGATATTTGTAAAAATACCTATTACTGTAGATATAGGAGAAAATAGTAACCCAAAGGCTACAATTCCCATGTAAAAGCTGGGAGATGAAGCACCTATCGCTAAGGATAACTCAGGTCTGCTTATTGCAACCGATAGCAGCCATATCATTAACCCACTCTGTACCAATGATATAATTAAACCAATAATAACATGTTTTAATTTATAATGCCCCACTTCGTGAGCAAGTACTGCAACAATTTCCTCCTCTGCTAGTTCCTTTATTAGAGTATCATACAATACAATACGCTTTTTAGATCCCATTCCGCTAAAGTACGCATTAGCTTTCGTACTTCTCTTTGACCCATCTATTACAAAAATATTATCAATCTGAAATCCGGCTTTTTCAGAGAAGCCAACAATAGCATCCTTTAAGTCACCATCCTCCAATGGTGATTGCTTATTAAATAATGGAACAATCAAGCGAGAATAAAACATGGTCATGAAAATCATAAAAATGCTAATTCCACCCATAACAATCAACCAAAACCAATTACCTGTTTCATTCCAAGCCCACATAATAAACAATAGCAGACCCCCTCCAATTATAGCACCAAGAAGCCACGATTTTATTTTATCACCAATAAATGTTACAGCCTTTGTTTTATTAAACCCAAACTTTTCTTCAATAACAAAGGTTCCATAAATCTGAAAAGGCATAGATATCAAATCCATACCTAATCCTAATATTCCAAAAAAAAGTAAGGCTCTCAAATATTCATTTTGTGTAATACCACTTACATAATGATCTAGAAATGCAAAGCCCTGCGTAAATAAAATTATTAAAATCAAAATAAAAGAGAAAGTTCCTGTAATCATTGAAAAAGCAAGGTTTACCTTTTCATATTTTTGCGATTTTCGATATTTTTCTTCATCATAAATACCTGCCAACTCATCAGGAATTACATCCTGCATCTTACTATAATTAAGATAATCCAGGAATTTATCGAGTAAATAATCAAATATTATTATACCTATTATCAGCCAAAAAAGGGTTTGAACCATATTAAATTTTGTATTAAATTAGTTAATAACTTCCAAAGTATTTCCTTAAAAACCACTCAACAGACAAGAGAAGAATTAATGCTACTAGTATATACAATTCAGTATTAAGACCTGTAAATTTATCTTCATAATGAATCTTTGAGGTCATGCTTCTAAGGTTATTAATACCCAACCTAAGCTTGCTAATTTGATCGGGATAATACATATTACCATTGTGCTCACTGGCAAGCCTGTTTAATACCCTATGGTTAGCAAGTAAATTTCGACTCTCATAATTAATTGATTGCACTATAAATTCACCAACATCCTTATAATTATTGTTACCAAGCTTAACATTTGCCTTATAACTGTATACTCCGACAGGTAATTTATTTAAGTTAAGTTTATAATAATCTTCAAATGGAGAAAAAATAAAATTGAACTTTTCATTATTCTCATTGCTGAGCACTATTCGTACATCGGCTGAGTTATCGGGCTCTAGAGACTTATTATAAAGTTCAGCAACTAAAATTACATCCGACCTGCTATCATATTCTCCCTTGGTTTGCAACCTAAAGTGTCTACTATCAGAATTAGCAATCAAGTACATAACCGCCTTGCTTAAAAAAGTTTCTACAGCAATTGAATTATTATACTGCAAATAATTCTGAATCCTCCATAACCATATGCCTTCTCCCAAAATTGCTCCACTACGAACCCCCGCAGAGCTATAGAATGTAATTAATGGAAAGTCTGTAGTAATGTTATTAATACGCTGCCACCCAAAAACTTCAGCTCCATGAGACAAACTAAAATTTCCGAGAGGAACTGTTAAAGGTGGGAGAGTTGATAATTGAGCTGCAAGATCATCATTAAATGAGAATAAAGTGAATGAACTATTAAACTCAAACTGAGCACTAACTGTGCTACCAGTAGCCGATATTATATTAAGTCCTTTATAATATTTGCTTGTTGCAGATAAACTACTTTGTTTTCCAATTACAAATAAAACAGGCACCTTATTTTCTGACAAACTAACTAACAGCCTGTTTGCCAAATTATTTTTTGATGGAAGCTGATGAAGAATTACCAAATCGAACTGTTTTACATCCTTATCAAAGCTACTAATATACTCAATTTCAACTTTATAATTTTGATTCTTAAGAAGACTTTGTTTAATTGCTCCAATATCAGGATGAGGTGCAAAAGCCAATATTAGAATTTTCTTCCTGCTGCTCACAACATCTACAAAGATATTTCTAACATTATTTTCGAAGTTTGTTTCATGTGCATCGAGAATATCAATCTTTACACGATAACGTTGCTTTCCTGCTTTCTCTGCAACAACATTAAATTTCACTAATTCTCTATAATTATCGCTAGATATAGATACTTCTTTTTGATCTATTACATCGTTATTCCCCAATAGTTTTATAGTTGCTTTTTTTCCTTTAAGCATATTAGCAGATAAGTTAACTTCAACCGGAAAAATATCTCCTGTATAAACAATTGAATTATGTCGTACATCATCAATTTTAATATCTGCAACTTGTAAAGTATCACCAAGAGCTACTGTAAAAATAGGGAAAGGAATATCGGAAGCTGAATAAACAGGGTCTATTCCATTGTTAACTATTCCATCTCCAATTAATATTAAAGCTCCTACATTTAAACCTGTGTAATTCTGCTTTACATAGTTAAAAAAATCAGAATAATTAGAAAGGTTATCAGTGTAATCAGGACTTATACTACTTTTTACACTATTACCAAAAATATAATTATCAATATCAATTTTTAATGAAAACTCATCAATTAAGTTATTAATAATAATTCCCAACGAATCTGCATAATACGCTGAATCTTGAGCCATTAATATGGACATAGAATTATCCTGACCAATTATTATTATAGGTTTCTCAATCTGTTTTTTTCTTGTTTTAATTGTGGGAGAAAGCAGCAAAAACACCAAAATTGCCACGGTAACAAACCTGAATATAAACAATATAACCGTTAAAACAGCATTAAGTTTATTCCTGGTATTTATGGCATATAATAATCCTGCATATACTAATCCGGCTAGAAAAACCAATAGTATTGCCCACCATGAATATGAAAAAATTATCTCAGGCATTGTTGTCAAGTTGTTATCGTTGTTGTCAAGTTGTCATTGTTGTATGGTTGTTATCCGGTTATAAGTTAAAAACCTGATAACCTGATAAATCTTGTCGTACCTTCACTAAGTATCCAAACCTCCACAAACATTAATAACCTGGCCTGAAACATATGATGACAATTCAGAAGCAAGGAAAGTAGCAACATTTGCAACATCTTCTGGTTTACCGGATCGTCTTAGTGGTATTGTTTTAATCCATGTTTCACGTACTTCATCAGCTAATTTACTAGTCATCTCAGTTTCAATAAACCCTGGGGCGATGGCATTGCAACGAATATTACGAGAACCCAGTTCCTGAGCAATCGATTTTGTAAATCCTATCATACCTGCCTTTGATGCTGAATAATTCGACTGACCTGCATTTCCACTTACTCCAACAACAGAACTCATATTAATAATTGAGCCATATCTCTGCTTCATCATAATACGTTGTACGGCCTTTGTAAGGTTAAAAGCAGACTTTAGGTTAACAGTTAATACCATGTCCCAATCTTTTTCCTGCATTCGCATCAATAGTTTGTCACGAGTAATTCCTGCATTATTTACTAATATATCAATCCTTTCAAAATCAGCTACAACCGTTTCAATCAGTTTCTCACTATCTTCATAAGATGCAGCATTAGAGGCATATCCTTTAGCCTTAACACCAAGTGCCATTAGCTCAGCTTCTGTAGCTATCATGTTATCATCATAATTAAGATCAGAAAAGGCAACATTCGCACCTTCGCTGGCGAATTTCATCGCAATAGCTTTACCAATCCCTCTTGTAGCACCCGTAATTAAAGCTGTTTTTCCTTCTAATAAGTTCATGTTAATATTTTAGTTACTATTTGGGGTCAAAGATATAAATTTAATTTTTGGAGAACTTAATTCATTTCAATCAAAATATTACATACGCCACGTGATGTTAATAATTGAATAATTTTTTTAACATAATAAAAAATAATGTACTTTTGCACTCCAAAATTATTGGACTCGTAGCATAATGGATAGTGCACCTGACTACGGATCAGGAGGTTGTAGGTTCGAATCCTACCGGGTTCACAGATGAATGGAAAGTCCGTTTCACGCCATAGGCGGGAACGGATTTTTTATTTTATGGCAAAAGCAATCTTTGTTTGCATTTTTGTCAGAAAATAAAAAATACGATTGAGCGTAGCGAAAGGACTTTACATTTTCAAGATGGAACCACAAGGATCATGAAATAATCCTGTCGGATCAACTTTTGACTCATATAAACGGCTGTAAATCTACGTTGTACAGCCTTTTTTCATTTAATAGGTACAACAAATCAAAATTTTTCTCATTTTAATAATGTAGATTATTTAAAATAGTCTATCGTAGGCAGATATATTTCAATATGGATGTTATTTGGTCTTTAGCTAATTTTGATCTAAAATACTGCTTATACCGCGATATCCTTCCTTCATATCTTTTGAATTACTTATTTAGAACCGAAATAAATTATATTTCAATCCAATTTGACTAAAAACATATCTAATTAAATTATATATTTACAAGCGTGTAAAAATGACAATAACGACAGCTAATACACCCAAAATTGCTATGTCACACGTTTTAAAGCATTTGAAAAGGTCTACAACAGCGAGTATAATGCAGATAAACGCAATATACTAGTGCTTATCTCATAGTTAGCAACAAGGCGAAAACCCACCGCACATTCAAACCCATTTGGTTTTTTTGCCTACACAAATTGCCAACAGAAAAAAACCAAAAGAGTTTAAATCTTAGCCGCCGCACCAAAAAAGAAAACAATGAAATCATAGACTTAAATCAACAAATTGACTTTACAGAATTTGACCGTTTGTAACAAAAAAGAAATAGAAAATTGACGTTTTTAATACAATTTCATACAGTAAAACTGAAAAATCCAAAAGCCCCATATTTCATTCATACAGAAAAAGTGGGTATTCATGAGGAAATATGGCACTTTTAATATTTTCAATAAATAAATCCATATCAAAACAAATATTTTATAACTTTCGCTCATATAACAGATAAAAAAACTTCACCATGAAAACAAAAACTATCCTTATCACATTAATCGCCATCTTGGCTGTAACAGCCTTAGTATTTCAGTCTTGTAAAAAAGAAACTAATGATGATCCACCTTCCGATAATAAGATTCCAGAAACAACGAAAGTAATTGAAGCCCAAATTTGGCAAAGTAATTTTACAGGAATTGATTCATCAGATTTTACATTGTATTTTGATAAAAAATTATTATCTGAAATATCATTGGAAACAGGAGACATTATTGTATCAACTGATGGATATGGTCTTTTGAGAAAAGTAAATAAGATAACAGAAAGTGCGGACGGTTTGGAAATAGAAACAGGATTTGCAAGTCTTACTGAAGTTGTAAATGAAGGACAAACATCATTTAGTTCATTACTTTCCACTCAAAAAATAATGAAGATAAATTATCATAAAGACGGTGTAATATTAGATACTTCATTAATGAAAAGTACTGAAGATACACAATTGGAATACGATATTGATGTTTTTTTAGATCCAAATGAGAAAATTCATATACAAGGCGATTTCTCTATTTTAACAGAATTAAACGGACAATTAGAAATTGGGTATATCCCACCAAGGATTAGTTTATTTGAAATTACTTATGAGATAGACCAAAGCCTTAATCTTTCTGCAGATATTGAACTTATAAACCTTAATTATGAACATAAAGTTGATTTAGTGAGCGTATATTTTCAGCCAATTATTGCAATTATTGCAGGAGTACCTGTAGTATTAGTACCAGAACTAGAAATTGCTGTAGGCATAGAAGCAGAGGTGTATTGCGATGTGTATACAGGTATAAACCAAGAAATGGATTATACTGTTGGATTACGATATGAAGAACATGAATGGACAACAATTAGTGAATTTAATAAATCTTTTAATTACACACCTCCACAATTAGACTGTAATGCAGGAGCAAGAGCATATATAAGACCACAATTCAATATTTTAATTTATGGTGTTGTATCCCCATATCTTTATGGAGATTTATTTGGCAAAATTGAGTCAGACGTACAAAGTAATCCTTGGTGGAATTTGTATGCAGGTGCTGATTTAGGTGTTGGTATTGAAGCGGAAATATTAGGAAGAGAAATATTTGATTTTAACACAAATCCTCCTTTAATAAGTTATGAGCAGTTGATTGCCAGTGCTTCTATTTCAGAACCTCCAACTGCCAATTTTTATTCCAATCCAACTAGTGGTGCAGCACCGTTAACAGTTGCGTTTACAGACCAATCTACAGACAACCCAACAAGTTGGCAATGGGAGTTTGGCGATAGTGGTTCAAGCACACAGCAAAATCCGTCACATACTTACAATACAGATGGTTCATATACTGTAACATTAACCGTAACCAATAGTTATGGTTCTGATACAGAAAGTAAAACAGATTATATTATTGTTTCTGGCGACAACACCCCACCAACAGCCTTATTCACAGTATCGCCATCAAGCGGTACCACAACCACCAACTTTGCATTTGATGCCTCTGGCAGTACCGACAACGAAGACCCAACAAGCAACCTGCAAGTACGCTGGGACTTTGAAGGTAATGGCAGTTGGGATACAGGATGGGATTACGATAAAACCATAAACCACCAATACGCCAACGAAAGCACATATACTGCAAAACTAGAAGTTAAAGATACCGAAGAACTGACCGACCAATATACAAAGACCATTAGCGTTAGCAATGGAGGTGGCGGCACAGGCACCTATACCGACCCACGCGACGGACAAACTTACGCTACAATAGAAATAGGAAGCCAAACCTGGTTTGCCGAAAACCTAAATTACGAAACCTCCAACTCATGGGAGTACGAAAACAGCAGCGCAAATGGTAATATTTACGGACGCCTTTACACATGGGATGCAGCATTAACAGCCTGCCCAAGCGGATGGAGTTTACCAAGCGATGATGAGTGGAAAACCATGGAAATGGCACTGGGTATGAGCCAAAGCGAGGCAGATGACACAGGTTACCGTGGAACAGATGAAGGCGGCAAAATGAAAGAAACCGGAACAATTCATTGGAACTCACCAAATACAGGCGCAACCAATACCAGTGGTTTTACTGCCCTCCCAGGGGGCGGCCGCAGTAGCAGTGGGTCGTTCAGCGGCCTTGGCGGCCGCGGCTACTGGTGGTCTTCGAGCGAGGGCTCGGGTACGTACGCATGGCGCCGGTACCTGTACTACGACCGCGGCCAAGTGTACCGGTACGGCTACTTCAAGACGAACGGCTTTAGCGTTCGCTGTTTGAAGGACTGAGCATCGCTTTGCGCCTCGACAATTTGACCATTTGTCAATTTGCTCCGCTTTTTCGGCGGAGCCAAATTTTTTTTTTCACCATTTTGGCTTTGTATCAATTGCTTAATCAACAATGAAAATAGTAGATATTATAAAAACAGAGGATAATCAGAGTATTTTTCTTCATAATGAGGGTTTGTTTTGGCGTGCCTACGAATATTCTGCTTATGCTTTTGTAAACAGCATAAAACAGTATAATGCAAAAAAGAAATTTATAAAAATAGTGAACAGTGATATTGTTTTTATTGGTTTTCCGGATAGTGCATTGTCAAATATTTTAGATTTATGTAAACAAAAGGGGTTTGCTATAAATAAAAACGAAAAAATAATCACAATTGAACTAAAAACAAAAAAGGAAGGCTATGTAAAATGGAAAAATGATATAGAAATTGCAGACAGTATCAAAGTAAAAAAGAATGATAGTGATTTAATTAAACGTATTGCAAGTTTTCCTTTGGCTACAAAAACGCCTATGGAGGCGCAACAGTTTTTATATCAATTACAAATGGAGATAAATGGCAACTTATGATAATTTGCCTGTTTATAAGGCTTCGTACGATTTGCTTCAGGAATTAACACTCTTTCGCAAGCAACTAAACCGGGAGTATAAATATACTTTAGGCGAGCGCATTATAAATGAAACCGTGGAAATGATAATTGGTGTTTTTAAAGCAAATGTGAGCATCTCAAAAAAAGAACTGATATTAAAAAGCCGTGAGCATCTGGAAATAGTAAGGCTGCTTTTACGTTTGCTTAAAGACTTAAAACAAATTAGTTTAAAAAGGTTTGTTGCCATAAATGGAAGAATAGAATTGGTTTCGAAACAACTTACAGGTTGGATGAAATCATCAAAACAATAAATGCTTGCTAATATAAAACCCGCCTGGTTTTTTCCAATCAGTCGGGTTGAAAGAATACAAAATAAAGAGACAATGTCCAGTCGGGTTTTTTTTAACCAGACTGGACAAAAACACAAATAAATGCCCGAGCCTGTTTGCCACGGCAAACGGGGTGTGCACAAATCAGTTCAATAGCCCTCCAAAGGAGTAAATGCCTGTTAAAGGTAAATAACACAGGTTTCTTTTGGGTAAATAATTCTCCATGTCTGCAAATGGCAGGGCGAAGTGTAAAGTGGTTATTCAAGCAGTCCCTCCCAGGGGGCAACCGCAATAGCAGTGGGTCGTTCAACAACCTTGGCAACAACGGCAACTGGTGGTCATCGAGCGAGAACTCAGGTACGAACGCATGGAACCGGAACCTGAACTACGACAACGACCAAGTGAACCGGAACAACAACAACAAGACGAACGGCTTTAGCGTTCGCTGTTTGAAGCACTGGTTAATACCACCGTGGAGCGTTGCGGCGGTATTTTATTGCTTCAGCAATTAAACATGTTAATCATGCAATCCTGTCTAAACTTTACAGACTTGCTCAAAATAGTTTATCAATAAAATGAACCTATTCGAAAACCAATCAAACGATAAACTGCTAATCGACCTGTTTCAAGCCTATTACGATGCTCGCAGTAATAAGCGTAACACCTTAAACGCATTAAACTTTGAAATGGATTATGAGCATAATATTTTTAAATTGCATGAAGAAATAATTAACAACACCTATAAAATTAAGCCAAGCATCTGTTTCATAAACTATAAACCCGTGCAGCGTGAAATATTTGCCGCCGACTTTCGTGACAGAGTTGTGCATCATCTTGTTTACAATTACATTGCACCAATTTTCGATAAAACCTTTATCAACGATAGTTATAGTTGTCGCAAAGGAAAAGGAACACATTACGGCATAAAACGGGTTGGCAAATTTATACGTTCCTGTTCACAAAATTACCATAAGGATTGCTACGTACTTAAATTAGATATAAAAGGATATTTTATGTCAATACACCGAGGCTTGCTTTACAAGCTGGTTAAGTCAACATTACTAAAATATCGTAACGAAACTGATTTTGATTTGCAACTTATTTTGGGCTTACTTGAACAAATAATTTTCAATGATCCAACTAGAAACTACATATTAAAAGGAAACAAAAAAGACTGGGATGGTTTGCCACCATCAAAATCACTTTTTCATTCAGGCGAGGGCAAAGGATTACCAATTGGCAATCTTACTTCACAGTTGTTCAGCAATGTTTACTTTAACCAATTCGACCATTTTGTAAAAAAAGAACTTGGCATAAAATACTATGGTCGTTATGTTGACGATTTTATTATTGTTCATCCAAACAAAGACTATCTGAGACAAATAATCCCTGTAATAAAGGATTATTTGCAAACTGAACTAATGCTTACGCTGCATCCTAAGAAGATTTATTTACAACACTTTAGCAAAGGAGTACAATTTTTGGGAGCAATAATAAAACCCTACCGCAATTATGTTTCAAGCCGTACCAAAAGCAATTTTTATATTGCTGTGAAAAATTGGAATACAATATTACAAAACGAAGAAACAATGTCAGAAATACAAAAACAGGATTTTTTAAGTACCATAAATTCATATCTTGGCATTATGAATCATTACAAAACAAATAATTTAAAAAACAAAATAATGTTTGAAAGCATGGACAAGAAAATTTGGAACTATTTTGCACCTGTGTTTTAAATAAAAACCCAGCCTACATAATTCATTGACTTTTTATAAAAAGTGCAAAAAAAGACAAATGACTACAGCAAAACAAACATCACAAACAGAATAGAAAATAACTATTAACAATATAAATACCGACTAAAAAACCCCATGCTTCGCAGCCATACACATTGCCAAGTCGCTCAAAAAGCCCACCGCCAAAACCTAAACTTGTCAATAAGTATGCCTGCCCCACCGCACCAAGACAAGAAATGCCCAGTTGCTAACAAACGCTAATACTGCATAGCGCAATTTGTTGTAAACATGAAGTTTATGTGTATTAATTTAATATATTTGTAAGCAGAAAAATATGTAATATTAATGCGCAACGCAGCATAGCGCAATACGTTAAAAAATGAAATTTCCTGACATTAATTATAATTTCTGGTTATCTAACTGGAACAAAAGCATTGGTGAAGGTAAAGTCTACACAATAATAATATTGCAAAGTATATAAGCTTTGGAAAAGACATCAATGCTTGCCAGGATTTTTAGTTTTAATGAGTCAATACTTAGGAAGCATTAAATTGCTGGTAATAAGCAAATTTAAGAATAAAAACATTCTTTCCCAAATTCAGATCCCCAACTTCAAAAAACAGAAAATACCTTTACCTAATCACTCATACCTAAGTGCTTTGGCCGGAACAATTCGAGTGATATAATAGGATGGAATAACCAGCACCAAGACCGAGACTACAAATGTACCAAGGTTTAATAAAAATACATACGTCCAATGTAATTCAACAGGAACATAATCAACATAATATGATTCAGGCGACAAGCCTATTAATCGGAAATTCAATTGTGCAAAATAAAATAGTAAGCCAATAATATTACCCCATATCATACCCTTTATAATTATTCCGGAAGCCTGATAAAGAAATATCTTACGAACGGAGCTGCTATTTGCACCCAGCGCCTTTAACAAACCAACCATGCTGGTACGCTCAATAATTAAAATCAACAGTGTTGAGACCATAGTTATTGTTGCCACAATTATCATTAAAACAAGTATAACTATAACATTCATATCAAGCAGGTTAAGCCAATTAAATATTTGTGGAAATTCATCATAAACAGTAATTACCGATAGATTATAAGGAATATCATTATATAGCTCAAATGAAGTGTTGTTAATATCCGCTATATCATTCAGCATTATCTCAATGCTACCAACTTCATCCGGTTTCCAGTTATTGAGCTTTTGCAAATGCCGTAAATCACCTATGATATACATATTATCAAATTCTTCCA
>Ga0307929_1000543_pt1 | contig 35827 bp, 34 predicted proteins | sample AceLakmetage1330_FD_203160 | JGI IMG/M metagenome (GOLD analysis project Ga0307929, IMG submission 203160) | Saline water microbial communities from Ace Lake, Antarctica - #1330 | ecosystem: Environmental > Aquatic > Non-marine Saline and Alkaline > Saline | place: Antarctica: Ace Lake...
CTATGAAACGCCAAGCATATGGATTCAGAGATTATGAATTTTTCAAGCTGAAAATAATGGCCCTTCATGAAACGAAGTACGCTTTAGTCGGATGAACCGCAAATATTATAAAACCTCTGGGTTTTATGGATAGGGAGTATTTTATTATCCGTCACCATCATGAACGTATGGATGGTGGAGGGTATCCCGATGGACTTAGCGGTGATGAGCTCGATGTGTTAACTAAAATTTTAATGGTTGTAGATAGTTATGATGCTATGACTTCGAGAAGAAACTATCGTCGTAATATGTCCATGGAAGAGGCTGTTGAGGAGTTGAATAATTGCATAGACTCACAGTTTGACAGGGAATGTGTACTTGCTTTCAGTGGGGCCATTGTCAATTTCACCTCAACCGGAGATGCTTTTTCCCAGGAGTATCTGGAAAATTTCGAGATTGATCGGGATAATTAACCCTGTTTTTAACCTGTAATTCTAAGATATTAAAGTATATATACTGTAATGAAAATAACACGTGAAGAAGTCGAACATGTAGCAACACTTGCCAGACTGAATATGAGCGAAGAAGAGTTGGTCAAAATGACGGGTCAGCTCGACACTATTCTTTCCTATGTGGCAAAACTTGATGAGCTGGAAACGGCAGACGTGGTTCCCACCACACATGCTTTTTCAATCAACAATGCTTTCAGAGAAGATGAAATGCAGGAATCTCTTTCCCAGAAGGAGGCTTTGGCAAATGCTCCTAAGGAAAATGGTGAATCTTTCACAGTACCAAAAATTATTTAAACAATCCTACAATTACGAAAGAAATTTTTTTAGAATCCTTGTGATTCTTTTTTTTATTTGAGGCATTATTGTAATGAATCCCTGCGAATTAACCATTGCTCAGGCAAGAGTTGCTTTAGACGATGGAAAGCTGTCATCCCGTGAACTCACAACAAGTTGTCTGGAGCGGATAAAAGCCGTTGACTGCAAAATCAATTCTTTTATTTCTGTAACAGAGGAAGAGGCACTGCAACAAGCTGATGCTGCAGATAAGCAAATCGGTAAGGAATCTGTTGCACCTTTGTGTGGCATTCCTTTTTCCATAAAAGATCTTCTCTGTACCCGTGGGATACCTACCACCTGCGGATCAAAAATCCTTGAAAATTTTGTTCCTCCATACGATGCAACCGTTGTGGAAAAGTTGAAAAATCAGGGTTCTGTTATTGTTGGAAAGGTGGCTATGGATGAATTTGCCATGGGCTCCACTTCCGAGAATTGTGCGTTTGCTGTTCCTGAGAATCCATGGAAAAGTGGTTTTGTTGCCGGAGGGTCCTCTGGTGGTTCGGCCTCTTCTGTTGCAGCAATGGAGTGTTTAGGGTCGCTTGGATCTGATACTGGCGGCTCCATCAGGCAGCCCGCATCTCTATGCGGTGTGGTTGGGATGAAGCCAACCTATGGCCGCGTTTCCCGTTACGGCCTGGTAGCCTTTGCTTCATCTCTTGATCAGATAGGTCCGCTGACCCGAGATGTCACGGATTCAGCAATGATGATGAACGGAATCTCCGGATATGATAAGCGGGATTCAACGTCAGTTCAACAGAATCTGCCAGACTTTACGGCATCTCTTACTGAAGGAATGAAGGGAGTAAGGGTTGGTGTACCGAAAGAGTACTTTGGAGAAGGTTTGGACCCGGATGTAGCAAAGATTGTTAAGGATGGCATTCAATCACTAAAGAGTGCCGGGGCTGAGATTGTGGATGTTTCCTTGCCGCACACTGAGTACTGTGTTGCGGTGTATTATCTGATCGCTTCCGCAGAAGCCAGCTCCAATCTGGCTCGTTACGATGGGGTGGTTTATGGATATCGTGATCGGGATGCGGAATCGCTTATAGATATGTACAGGGAAACGCGTTCCAGTGGTTTTGGGGACGAAGTAAAGCGGCGTATTTTGATTGGAACCTACGCACTCTCTTCTGGATACTATGACGCCTATTACAAAAAGGCATCTCAGGTTCGAACATTAATTTTAAATGATTTCAAGAAGGCTTACGAGTCCTGCGATCTTATTATTTCTCCGGTGACCCCAACTCCTGCCTGGAAACGCGGGGCCCATGCCGACGATCCTCTGGCTCTGTATCTTTCAGATATTTTAACAATATCTGCCAATCTGGCTGGGATCCCGGGAATATCAGTTCCCGGTGGCTTTAGCAGCGCTGGCCTTCCCGTTGGTATCCAGCTACAGGGGCCTCATTTTCGTGAAGATACACTTTTTAAAGCAGCGTATAATTTGGAACTCGGAACAGAATTGGCTAATAAATGCCCGGAAATAGCGTAAAAAGGTTTTTCATTTAACACAGGTGAGCATGGTGAAAGTACAGGTTCCTGAACATATTAAGTCCATTGTTCCCTATCCTCCCGGGAAGCCCATTGAAGAACTGGAACGTGAGTATGGGGTGAAGGGTTCCATCAAGCTTGCTTCCAATGAAAATGCCTGGGGCTCATCGCCTAAGGCCATTCAGGCGATCAGTGACGCACTGACCAACCTTCACCGCTATCCGGATGGTTCAAATTATTATCTGGTACAGGCGATAGCTGAGAAGGAGGGTTTTTCGCCGGATGAGGTGGTTGTTGGAAATGGTTCCGATGATATTATCGAGTTTCTGGTGAAGGCCTATGTGGAGTCTGGTGATGAAGTGCTTACCAGTCATCCTTCTTTCCTTATGTACCAGAAAGTGGTTCAGGTCCGCGGGGGAGTAAATATTGTCTTTCCCTTAAAGGGAATGCATCACGACCTTGATGCCATACTTGAGGCGGTCACCGACCGTACTCGTTTAATCTTTCTTGATAATCCGAATAACCCCACTGCAACTGCGATTAATCCGGGTGAACTGTATACCTTTCTCAGCAAAGTACCGGAAACGGTTATTGTGGTGCTTGATGAGGCCTATAGAGATTTTATGGATTTCGAAATGCAGGTGGATGTGTATTCTCTTATCCACAATTCAAAGGGACGTTGCGGGGTTGTAGCATTACGAACCTTTTCCAAGGCATATGGCCTTGCCGGGATTCGTGTCGGCTACGGGCTGATGACTGCAGAAGTTGCAGGCTATCTGCACAGGGTACGGCAGCCCTTTAATGTGAACCAACTTGCTCAGGTGGCAGCTGTGGCTGCTTTGAACGACACAGAGTTTTATCAAAAAACGCTGGATGGAACCAAAGCCGGAATGGAATGGCTGCAAAAGAAGGTGGATAAGCTGGGGTGCACCTGTTATCCCTCCCAGACTAATTTTTTCCTTATTGATGTGAAGGGGGACGCCACAACTCTTTATGAAGCCATGCTTCATACCGGGGTGATTATTCGTTCCATGAAGGCCTATGGCTATACCAATGTGATTCGGGTGACCGTTGGTACAACCGAAGAGAATTATCGTTTTTATCATAGTCTGAAGAACTGTCTTCTGGAACTTGGCTATGTCTCATAAACCAAAAGAGATGATTGTTACAATCGATGGTCCCTCAGGGGTGGGCAAGTCAACCGTTAGTCGTAGGGTTGCTGCCAGTCTTTCCTTCACCTACCTTGATACCGGAGCTATGTACAGGGCTGTTGGGTTACAGTTGAAAAACAAAGCCGTTGACCTGGAAGATGATGCTGCTGTTCGTGAATGTCTGGAGACCACTACGTTACAATTACTTCCGGCGGACAGTGCCACCGATGATGTGGGGGTGTTGCTTGATGGAAATGATGTCAGCCAGGAGATCCGAACTCCCAAGATGGCCATGGTGGCATCGGCAGCTTCCGCACTTCCTGCTGTTCGTGAAAAACTTACTCAGATGCAACAACTAATAGGAAAAGAGGGGAGGATAGTTGCTGAAGGGCGAGATACCGGTACTATTGTTTTTCCGGATGCTGCCTGGAAGTTTTACCTCGATGCTGCGTCTGAAGTACGAATGCGGAGACGGGCCGACCAGCTTTATGCACAGGGAAAAGAGGTGGACGAAGGGGAACTGCTGGCCATGATTATAAAACGCGATCACGATGATCAGAACCGAACAATAGCTCCGCTGTGTAAGGCCGTGGATGCTTGTACCATTGATACCGGGATATTAAGTATTGATGGTGTGGTGGAGGCGATGCTCCTGGAAATCTCCCGTCATCCCGTTGCGGAGAGGTAAGAGGAAAGGTCGTGTTCCGTGGGGTGGTTGATCACAAAAAAAGGGTATGGAAGAGAAGATCTTCCATACCCTTTTTTTGTTACTTTCAGCAATAGAACTATTCGACGATAAAATCAGCCCGTCTGTTTTGGGACCAGTCCAGTTCGTTCTGGCCAATAAACAACTGACGCTCCTCACCATAACTTACAGTGCGGATTTGAGCTGGATCGACACCAAGGTTAACCATGAATTCTTTGGCATTGATGGCACGACGCTCAGCAAGTGCCAGATTGTATTCATTGGTACCCCGTTCATCGCAGTTTCCTTCAATGACAATCATTGTATTGGGTGTTTCCTTCATGTAGGTTGCGTTGGTTTGAAGTATAGGGGCCATTTCAGCGTTGATTCCAGCCTGATCAAAGTCAAAATAAACAGGGCTGAAAACCGTTGAAGAGCGACCATATGTACGGCGATACTCTTCCGATTGCTGATCGGCACCACTGTTAATAGAGAGGTTTCCACTTCCAGCTCCACCTGTAGAATCCATGGATTCTTCGCCAGCCAGTCCAGTTTCTGAATAGGTACCTGCTGCAGGGTAGTCAATATTGGTTCCACCAGACATTGTAGATCCCTCTGCCGGAGTTCCTTCTGGGGGGACAACTGTTTTTTTACTACATGAGCTGAGCATAATAATCGAAGCAAGAAGGGTGGTGGTGATAAAAGCTGATTTAACCATCGGATTCATAAAGGACCTCGTGTCAGGAAAATACGGATTAGGGATTTAGAAAATAGTTCGTGTCTCCATTAGGTTACATTGTAGTCGTAAAAGAAGAGACGTCAAGATTTTTTCGCTTGCTTCGGAACTTACGGATTATTGTCTTGCCTCCACTGAATGATCGTGGTAACGATTTTTGTTTTAGGCGCAACGTATTATTTATAGAGAGTTTCGGTAAAGTGGTATTCAATTTTAGAGGAGAAGAAAATGTTTAAGAAAATCGTACTGACTCTGGCAATGCTGTTATGTGTGACCAGCACTGCAATGGCTCAGAAAACCATTGTTTTTGCTGTTGATGCAACCTGGCCGCCAATGGAATTTATGAACAGTGATAAACAGATCGTTGGGTATTCCATCGACTATATGACTGCAGCAGCAAAGGCCGCTGGTTTCACCCCGGTATTTAAAAATGTAGCCTGGGATGGAATTTTTGCAGGTCTTGCCACCGGAAAATATGACGCAGTATGTTCTTCCGTATCCATTACTGAAAAGCGTCAAAAAACCATGGGATTTTCCACTCCCTATTTTAAAGTACGACAGGCTCTGATTGTTCCCGCAGATTCCAGTGTGAAAAGTTTTGCTGATTTGAAGGGCCAGAAAGTGGGCGCTCAGATTGGTACCACTGGTTATTTTGCCATCAAGGGAGCCGATGGAGTTGAGGCCAAATCATATGACGAAGTTGGCCTTGCCATGGAAGATCTTAAAGTTGGCCGTATTGCCGCAGTTGTTTGTGATGATCCTGTTGCCGCAAACTATGCAATGGATAAGTATAAAGGAACTTTGAAAATTGCCTCCACCATTGAAACTGGTGAGGTTGAATTTTATGGAATCGCTGTAAAGAAAGGAAACAAGGAAGTACTTGACCTTGTGAGCAAGGGGATTGAAGCTGTTAGTAAAACCCCTTACGTTGAGGAATTACAACAAAAATGGATAGGCCAATAGTTTAGGTTGGTCCCAGGCAGGCATCTTCGGCTGTTTATCCCTCCCCGTATAGGGAAAAACTATTACGGGAAGGGATCAACAACCGAATCTGTACTGCCTGCAACCACCTAAACTGGTGGTGTTTGTAACCATCCTGAATTGGTGGTATTTTGTCCGGGTATGTTCACACGTTGTGGTGAGAACAGCCCGGATTTTTCTTTTTTAGTGTCTGGGTAGATATAAAGAACAATGAGAGAAAAAAAAGTAGTAATTGAAGTTGGTGATGGTGCTGCCATTCCGGATCCGGAAGATAAGGGGCTCTTTACGGCCTGGCGGATTTCGTTTTTTGGAACCATTGCCATCATGGTCTACCTTGTTATCACTAAGCCGGATCCCTATCTTGATATCCTGAAGTATTTGCCCGATGGTATTGTGATAACCTTTAAGGTAACTTTCGCCTCCATTGCCCTGGCTCTGGTTCTTGGGCTTGTAGCAGGGCTTGGTCGTATATCCAAAAATAAGTTTTTCAACCTAACCGCCTCAACGTATATTGAGGTCGTGCGCGGTATTCCGCTTTTGGTGCAACTCTTTTATATTTACTTTGCACTGGGACATTTGATTCGGGTTCCAGATCTGGTGGCGGCAATTATTGCCATGGGGTTTTGTTATGGAGCCTATATGGGTGAAGTTTTCCGGGCAGGGATTAATTCCATTGATGATGGGCAAAGTGAAGCTTCACTCTCCCTCGGGTTTAATCGTTCTCAAACCATGCGTTATGTTATTCTTCCTCAGGCATGGCGAACAATTTTACCGCCGGTTGGTAACGAGTTTATTGCCCTTTTAAAAGATACTTCCCTTGTTTCGATTCTTGCGGTATCCGACATCCTGCGTCGTGGTCGAGAATTTGCCTCTGAGTCTTTTTTGTACTTTGAAACCTACACCATGATCGCCCTGGTCTATCTTCTGATTACCCTGGTGTTGTCTAAACTTCTCAGCAATATGGAAAACCGATTGAACTATTATGAACGCCGTTAACCCAATTATTTCTATTCAGAATGTAAATAAATTTTTTGGTTCTTTCCAGGCCTTGAGTGATGTCTCTCTTTCGGTTGAATCCGGACAGAAGGTGGTGGTTATTGGTCCCTCAGGTTCCGGAAAATCCACTTTACTGAGAACAATCAATCAGCTTGAAGAGATCAGTTCCGGAACAATTGTGATTGATGGTCAAGATATTACTGATCCCCAAAATGATATCAATCGTATTCGGGAAGAGGTTGGTATGGTTTTCCAGAGTTTTAATCTTTTTCGTCATAAAACGGTGCTGGAAAATCTTACTCTTGCTCCCATTAAGCTCAAAAAAGAACCAAAGCAACAGGCGGATCAAAGAGCAATGGAGTTGCTTGATAAGGTTGGTCTTGTTGACAAGGCAAAGAGTTACCCTGTACAGCTTTCCGGTGGTCAGCAGCAGCGTGTGGCCATTGCCAGGGCACTTGCCATGAATCCGAAAATAATGCTTTTTGATGAACCAACCTCAGCACTCGACCCGGAAATGATAGGGGAGGTGTTGGAGGTTATGGTGACTCTTGCCCGGGAAGGAATGACCATGGTGGTGGTTACTCATGAGATGGGCTTTGCCCGTGAAGTTGCTGATAATGTTGTTTTTATGGATGAGGGCAGGATTGTTGAAATTGCTCCCCCTGATCAGTTTTTTGACCATCCCGAACATGGTCGAACCCAAAGATTTCTGGAACAGATTCTCTAGATCTGTCTCTGCTTTTTTCTTCATTTTTCATCGACTATCCGGTATTATATAGAGTTACTGGAGAAAATTTCTCGTTTTTGACTTGTGGAACAGTGTAGTATGGGGTACGTTTAGTTATTTCATTAAATAGTTATCTCCCCTTAAAATCGAACAAATTTCATTTTTCTAATGTGAAAGAGTCTTTTTATGATCAAACCGGGTAACACTTTCCTGCTGTTTTTCCTTTTTGTAAGTCCGCTTGTTTCGGTCGCCTCTGAAGATATTTCTGCTGTCCCCGATGTCTGGACTGCCAGAAACAGTGTGGCATTTTCACTTGCTAACAGTCCCGATAGTCGTGTCGCTTTACAGCGTATGAATATGGCTGCTGCTGCAGTTGACCAGGCTCGAGTTGGTTACTATCCGAATGTGGATATTTCAGCTCAGTACGGACAGACCAATAATCCCATGTATTCCTTTGGAAATATTCTTAATCTTGGGACCTTTAACTCTTCGATTAACTTTAATGATCCCGGACGTACAGATGACCTGAACCTGCGGGCTGGAGTGGAGTATCGTTTTTACAATGGTGGCCGTGATCAGGCCGGTGTTGAGGCGGCGGAGGCAGAGGTTTCCAGGTCTCGTACCGAGCGTGACGCAATCCATGACCGTCTTGCATTTGAGGTAGTACGAAGTTTTCAGTCGATGGTCCAGGCCCAGGAAATGCTTGCGGCCCGCAATGCTTCCATTGAGGCTATTCGTGCCTCACTAGCGGTAGCCCGGGCACGGTATAAGGCAGGGGATCTTTTAAGGATTGACCTGCTCAACCTTGAAGTGCAGGAATCCAGTGCCAGTGAAAGTATTATTTTAGCAGAACATGGACTGGAGCTCTCCCAGAAGATCTTTCTTAATCTGCTTGGCTTGCAGGATGGTGCTGTTGGTATTGATTCAACCCGGGACTGTGATCAGTCTATTCCCCAGGAACGCTCCTATCGTTTGCGTCCCGAGCTGCAAAGCTTTGACTATGCCGAAGAGGCAGCGATTGCTAATGTTACAGCAGCCCGGGGTGGGAATCTTCCCACCGTGGATGGTTTTGCATCGTATCAGTATGATAAGGGCTTTGTTACCGATGGGTCAGGTGATTCCTGGATGGCCGGTGTGAAAGTGAATTATCGTCTGTTTGAGGGAAAACGAACATCAGCCGATGTTGCCAATGCGATGGCGGCACTAGCAACCATTCGGGCCCAGCGTGTTAAGCTAGAGCTTGGTATGGATCTTGAGGTGAAGCAGGCCGATCTCAGCTATCGTCAGGCGATGCAACGCCTCAAGGTAACCAAAAAAATGGTTGAGCAGGCTGAGGAAAGTGCCCGTCTCAGTAGAAGCAGATTTAAGGAGGGGGTGATTCTTTCCTCGGATCTCATTGATATTGAGATGCGGCTGACAGATGCCCGTGTCAGACAAAGTGTTGCGAGTGCAAATATCAAAGTGGCAAAGGCAGATTTGCGGCGAGCCATGGGGCTTTCGCAATTTGAAGAAATAAGCACGGAAGGGGAGAGTAAGTGATGAACTGGAATAGCGTATTATTCGGGGCACTGCTCCTTACGGGGGTTACCCTGCTGCTACCGGGATGTAAAGGCCCGGAAGAGCATAAAAAATCTGAGTCACCGCTGTTGCCTACGGTCTCCGTGGCAGTGGATGAGGTGACAGAGGAACGTGTTCGATCGCGTATTGAAGTTGTCGGTACTTTGGAGGCTGTGGAAAGAGCCTCTATTTCAGCACGAATTTCCGGACAGATTATTGAGCTTCCAGTTGTGCTTGGATCGAAGGTAGAGCGAGGGGATCTTCTGGTTAAGATCAGTGCAGGGGAGATTTCAGCCAAGGTTTTGCAAGTAGAAGCTCAGCTGTCGCAGGCTCGTCGAAATCTGGCACGTGAACAAAAGTTGCAGAAACAAGGCGCGTCTACCCAGGAAACAGTGAAATCCCTGATTGATGTTACCCGAATTGCCGAGGCTGCTTACACAGAGGCTCAAACCATGCTTGATTATACCACTATCACGGCTCCTTTTTCTGGAGTGATTACGGAGAAAATAGCAAATATTGGTGACCTGGCATCTCCTGGAAAATTGTTATTGCAGATGGAAAACAGTGATGCTCTACAGGTGCTGGCTCAGGTGCCGGAAGCACTGTTACTGAAGGTTGCCGTTGGAGACACTCTTTCCGTTGATATTCCAGCTGCCAATCTTATTTTGACCGGTGAGGTGGCAGAGGTTGCTCCAGCTGCCAATCCCATGTCTCGCACTGCTCCTGTGAAAATTAATATACTTTCCGGCCCGGATCTTCGGGTGGGACAATTCGCCCGTATTGCTCTTGAGGGAAGTGGCGAAACGACCCTGATGATGAGTGAATCCGGTATCCTTGTGAAGGGACAGATGGAAATCGTTTTTGTGGTTGATATAAAAGAAAAAATTGCCCGTATGCGACTGGTGACAACCGGAGTGTCCTATGATGGTGAGGTTGAAATTCTTTCCGGTCTTGATCCAGGTGATCTTGTGGCTATAACGAACACTGACAAGCTTCAGGATGGCCAACCCGTGGATGTAACGCTCTGATGGAAAGTCAGGAATTTGAACATCCGGGTTTTGCCGGGAGAATGGCAGCAGCTTTTGTTGATTCCAAGCTGACAGCCGTCGGTATTCTTGCCTCCATGCTTCTTGGAGTTATGGCTTTAATGCTGTTGCCACGCGAAGAAGAGCCGCAGATCAAGGTACCCATGATCGATGTTATGGTGTCCATGGAAGGGGCCACACCAAAAGAAATTGAACAGCGTGTTTCCGTTCCCATGGAAAAACTGCTCTATGAACTGCCGGGGGTGGAATATATCTATTCCACTTCCATGGCCGGTCAGAGTCTGCTGGTGGTACGTTTTTATGTGGGAGAGGACCTGGACAGTTCTATTGTGAGACTGAATCAGAAACTGGCCACTAATTTTGATCGTATTCCACATGGTGTTTCCGCGCCCCTTATAAAGCCGCATATTATTGATGATGTTCCTGTTCTGGCACTCACTTTTCATTCAAAAGAGTACGACCATTTTATGCTGCGCCGTCTGGCAGCTGAAGTGGATAATTCTATAAAAAGTATTCATAATGTGGCTGAGACCACATTGATCGGAGGCACTAAAAGAGTAGTCCGTATTCAATTTGACCCACTGCTCCTTTCGTCCAGAAATCTTACCGTATCCCAACTGGTGCCGGCGCTGCAACAGGCGAACCGGCAGAGTTACAGCGGCAAGGTGAAGGTGATGAACCAGGAAATACTTCTGCAGGCCGGAACTTTCCTGGAAAACAGTCAGGAAATCGGGCGTATTGTGGTGGGAGTGTATGGTGGCAGCCCGGTCTATCTGTCAGAGGTGGCAACCATCATTGATGGTCCGGAGGAGCCCGACAACTATGTTCTCTTTGGAACCGCAAATGGCCATAGCGAAGAGGCAGCTGTTACACTCTCCATTGCCAAACGGCCCGGTTCAAATGCCGTAAGTGTGGTGGATGAAGTACTTGAGAAAGTAGAGAGCTTGAAGGGAACATTGATTCCAGCTGATATTTCAGTTGCCGTAACCCGTAATTACGGGGAGACAGCCGCTGAAAAATCCAACGAACTGCTTCTTCATATGGGGATTGCAGTCTTTGGTGTGGCTATTCTTATCCTCTTTTTCCTCGGCTGGAGAGAGTCTACGGTGGTTATGCTGGCCATTCCTTCCACTCTGGCCCTTACTTTGATGGTTTTTTATCTCTATGGGTATACGCTTAATCGTATTACTCTCTTTGCCCTGATTTTTTCTATTGGAATTCTGGTGGACGATGCCATTGTGGTGGTTGAGAATATTGTTCGTCATATACGGTTGCCCGCCAGTAAGGATAAATCACTTATGACCATTGCAATCGAGGCGGTGATTGAGGTCGGAAATCCTACTCTTCTTGCCACCCTGGCGGTGATTGCTGCTATTCTGCCAATGGCTTTTGTTGGTGGATTGATGGGCCCCTATATGCGTCCTATCCCAATTGGTGCTTCCGCAGCCATGGTTTTTTCCGTAATTATTGCCTTCAGCGTTACTCCCTGGGCTTCTGTGCGGATACTGCGCAAGAAGTGCAGTCCTGCTGAGTGTGTAGTAGGGGAAGGCATTGATGAAGATCATGCACCCGATGACTTCTTTACCCGATTCTATCACCGAATCATGGATCCGCTTTTAGGAAGCGGCTTTGCCCGTTTTGTCTTTTTTGTGGGTATTACAGCCATGCTGCTTGGGGCCTGTTCCATGGTGTATTTTGGGATGGTCAAAGTAAAGATGCTGCCCTTCGATAATAAAAGTGAATTTCAGGTTATTCTTGATATGCCCGAGGGGTCAACCCTTGAGCAAACAAGTAGGGTAGCACTTGAGATGGCAGAAGTGATTAAGCGTGATCCTGCAGTGATCAATTATCAGGTGTACGCAGGAATTGCCTCTCCTTACAATTTTAACGGTCTGGTGCGTCATTATTTTATGCGTAAGGGGCCAACGGTTGCAGATATTCAGGTAAATCTTCTTCCCAAAGACGAGCGGAAGTTAAAGAGCCACGCAATAGCGGTACGGGTTCGTCCGGCAATCGCTGAAATTGCCAAAAAATACGGGGCAGCCGTGGCTGTTGCTGAAGTTCCACCGGGTCCTCCGGTCCTGCAGACTCTGGTGGCAGAGATTTATGGACCCACCACGGATGACCGGGTAAATCTGGCCGCTGCGGTGGTGAATATTTTTAATACAACCGAAGGAGTGGTGGATGTGGACTGGTATCGGGAAGCTGATCGCAGTCGCCTGGTACTCACTGTTGATAAGGAAAAAGCAGCTTTGAACCATATCTCGGCAGAAGAGATCACCCGGGCTGTACAAATCGCAATGCAGGGGATGTCCATCGATATTTTTCATCAGCCCCGTGATAAGGAAGGTATTAATATCGTCCTTGAACTCCCTCGTGCCATGCGGGCATCCACCGAAGCTCTGCTGAATATTGATCTGCGTTCTTCGTTTGATCCTGGTGCGCCGCTTGTACCGTTACGAGAACTGGTAACAGTGGATGAAGTTCCGGTGGAGCAGCCCATCTATCGAAAGAATTTAAAGCCTGTTATTTATGTGACGGGTGATGTTGCAGGGTCGGTTGAAAGCCCGGTCTATGCCATCTTTGATATGAATACACGACTCGCTGAGTTAAACCCTGAAGAATTTGGTGGTACCGGTGAGAAAGTTACGATTTATAATCTGAATCAACCTTTTTCCAATGCGCAACCGTCCATGAAGTGGGATGGCGAGTGGCATATTACTCTCGAAGTTTTTCGTGATCTTGGTCTTGCATTTTGTGTGGTCATGATTCTTATCTATATGCTTATGGTGGGGTGGTTTAAGGATTACTTTACACCACTTGTGGTGATGGCAGCCATCCCCTTTTCGCTGATTGGGGTTCTGCCTGCTCACTGGGCATTCGGTGCATTCTTTTCTGCCACCTCCATGATTGGATTTATGGCCGGTGCTGGTATTGTGGTTCGAAATTCTATTATTCTTGTAGATTTTATCGAGCTTCGTATCAGTCATGGTCTGCCCCTTGCCGAGGCGGTGGTAGAGGCTGGTGCTGTACGTTTTCGCCCGATGCTGCTCACCGCCCTGGCTGTAATGGTTGGTGCCTCGGTGATCCTTGCCGATCCAATTTTTCAGGGTCTGGCTATTTCACTTATGTTTGGCGAGATTGCATCCCTGCTGGTAAGTCGTATGGCGGTACCGGTATTATATTATATGCTCAAAAAGCGTTCTCACAGTAAGCAGATTGAAGCGGCCTAAAGTGAAGATGGTTGGCACATGATTAATTTAGATGTTCTGCTCCATGCTGTAACCAGCTATTTCGTAATTATTGATCCGATCGGCACAGCCATAGTATTTCATACCCTGACGGATGGCGGGGACAGAAGATATACCCGTCGTATGGCTGTTCGGGCGGTGATTATCTCAACGGTTATTGTGCTGCTTTTTGGATTTTTAGGTGAGCAGATTTTGACCAGCCTGGGTATCAGCATTGCTTCGCTGCGTGTGGCCGGCGGACTACTCCTCTTCTATACCGCTTTTGGGATGATCACTAGCAAACAGATTCAAAAGCAGTGTGTTGACCTTCAGGTTGATATCTCGGTTTACCCTCTGTCAATTCCTCTTATTGCCGGTCCCGGCTGTCTCACCCTGACGATTCTCCTGTTTGCCGACCGTTCCAGTGTTGGGCATACCCCAGCCTTGATTCTCGCTGTTCTTATCAGCTATATAGCAGTTCTTGTCAGTATGCTTCTATCGCAGCATATACGGCGCCTGATAGGCCGTACCGGAGATGATATTCTACGGCGTTTACTCGGGGTTATTCTGGCAGCTCTCGCGATTCAGTTTATTGCCGATGGTATTCGTCAACTCGCCGCTGTTTAATTAAAGTGCCAAGAAGTGACGGATGAATAGTCGAATGGGGTCACTATCGGTTGGTTTTTAGGAAGTTCTTTCAAAAGTATTCCAGGTGTGATTGAATGAGAGTATGAGCTATTGGGAGAGAGATTTTTTATCAACACATTGTCCAGGACCATAAATGAGCACTGTGGAAAAGTATATCTGGCATATTGAAGGCGGGATGCGTGCGGGCAGACGATTAGATGTACCGGTTCATGTCAGCCCCTTTCTTGTTGGCAGAGATAATAATTGCCACCTTGTGGTAACGGCTCCAGGTGTGTCGAGACATCATCTGCAGATTGAGCTTGGAGATAATGCAATTTATGTCAGTGATCTGGGAAGTACAAATGGAACCTTTGTAAACCGCAATAAGGTCTGTGGTCGGGTAGAGCTTAAATCAGGAGATGCTCTTCACCTGGGAAAAGAAGAACTTCGCATTGTGAAACATGTTGATGTCGGAGATACCCGTAGTTTTGTTGTGGAGAGTTTTGTTGATCAGACGGTTATGATTAATATTAATGATCCGGCCTTTGATTTAAAAAGTTGTTTTGTTCAGCAGGAAAGAGAGTTTCACTCCATGCTTGCTGAAAGGGATGTGAGCGTAGTTTTTCAACCGATAGTGACATTGGCAAAAGGAGAAGTTGTTGGATATGAGGCTCTTGGACGAGGAGGCAAGGCCGGACTTCCTGTTTCCCCTTTGGGCTTGTTTGATATTGCAGAAAAACTTGGCAAGGAAACAGAGTTAAGTTCTGTTTTTAGGACCCGAGCTATTGAGGATTGTCAGGTCTTCCCCGATGTATCGCTAATTTTCGTGAACACTCATCCCGCCGAAAATCTAACCAGTGGTTTACAAAACAGTATTAAAGAAATGCGCAGGGTGACAGCTCCCTGGCAGGTGGTATTGGAAGTTCATGAATCTGCTATTACGAATATAAAGATGATGCTTGAGTTAAGGGCAATACTTCGTGATCATGAAATGTATCTCGCCTATGATGATTTTGGATCCGGACAGGCCAGATGGAATGAACTGGTTGGGGCACCACCTGATTATCTGAAGTTTGATCTGGAGCTGATTCATGACATTCATAAGCAACCAAAGCAGAAGCAGGAGATGCTTCGCAAGCTGGTTGAGATCTGTCTCGATCAGGGAGCACATCCATTGGCTGAGTGTGTTGAAAATGAGGAAGAATTAGAGGTGTGCAAAGAGCTTGGTTTTACATATGGTCAGGGGTGGTTATTTGGTAAGCCGGCTCCGGCATCCAGCTTTGGTTCTACTAGAGAGTAATGAGTTTTTTTTCAGGCAGAAGAGGCAGGATATCACTCTATATCAGGCACAAAAGTCGCATCATAATAGATTACAAAAGAAGAGGCTGGCGACATCTTCTTCCCTAAAGAAATAAGTCCGCATCCTTCCAGTCTTGCAGCATTTCTGTGAAGAAACTGCTCTTCTCCCAGTGTATTTGTCACAAAGGACCCATTGGTACTGAGGTCAGTAATAAAAAAGAGACCATTTGCCTGATGTTCTATAATGGCATGATGCCTTGAAATCAGTGGATCGTTGATAATAATGGCGTTGAGAGTGTCCCGGCCAATTGTAAATGTGGGTGTTTCACTGTCGATAACTATGGTTTTTTCTTTATAGAGGAGTTTCAGGGAAGTATTTGCGAAGATCGGTGTTTGGAAAACAGATCCTGTTATGGTCAAATCGGAGACGTTTCCCCAGGTGAGTTCATAAATTTGAATGGGTTTTGTTTTCCCTTTTATTTCGGTGGTGTTTAACTGGCGACTTGAGAGCTGGAGAGTATTGGAAAGTTTCTGCAGTGTTTCACTGGTAGTAATGATCTGCTGAGCCTTGGCAAGAGAGGTAACACGGGCTGCAAGGTTTACGGCATCGCCAAAAACATCGTTGTCTTCAACGATAACCGTGCCAAAATGAAAACCGATTCGTACCTGCAGGCAGAGGTTGGGTAGGGGACAAAAGCTGCAGAGACTTTCCTGGATGGTGATGGCTGCATTCCCCGCGTCTTCAGGACGTGCAAAGGTACACATAATCTCATCACCAATGGTCTTGATTACTGTTCCATGGTGTATTTCAACCAGATCACTGATATGTTGCAGACAGCTCGAGGTGGCCTTTTGGGCCTGGGTGTTACCTAGTTCCTCGTAGAGGCTGGTACTGCCGACAATATCGGCAAAAAAAAGAGTTAAGTGGTTGTTGACCGTCATGCTTCCTCTGCAATAGTGTAGGGATGAGGTTTTCTCTAGTAATGGTTGCAGAATGGGGATTGGAAGTCAATGATTTCTTTTACTATAGAAGCTATTACTAATGTTGATTTGAAAAGAGCGGCTTTAGAGCTTTTGTCGAATCATTCGCATATCGCTATTGTCAATTTAATCAAACAGCATTACCCTTGTTGCTATGATGGAAAAAAATATACAATATAGCATTAAGGCAAGCTGTGCTGCGGGTCTTGAAGAGTTGGTGGGGCAGGAAGCAAAGGACCTTGGTGGAAGTGATCTAGATCATGCAAGAGGACTGGTGAGCTGGAAGGGGAATTTGGAAGCTGCCTACCGAATGTGTCTCTGGTCACGTTATGCCTCACGGGTTTTTTTAACTCTTGCCGAGTTTTCGGCACCTAATGAAGATGCTCTCTATGAAGGAGCATTACAGGTGGATTGGGGGCGGCATATGGATGTGGGGACCACATTTGCAGTGGATTGTGCTCTGCATCAATCAGCCATACAACATAGTGGGTTTGCGGCACTCCGGGTAAAGGATGCGGTGGTGGACCAGTTTCGCGAGAAATGTAATGAACGGCCATCTGTCTCGGTGGTAAGGCCTGGCATACGCATTCGGGCATCCGTCTATAAAGATCATGCAACAATCTCACTGGATTTAAGCGGTGAGAGTTTGCACCGGCGTGGATATCGTAAAGAGGGTGGTAGCCTTGCTCCTTTAAAGGAAAGTCTGGCGGCAGCCATTGTTGCACTTTCCGGGTGGACAGTGGATACCTCAAAGGAAGTTGTTTTTCTAGATCCCATGTGTGGTTCGGGAACTATCCTGATAGAGGCGGCACTGATTTTTGGTGATGCGGCACCGGGACTATCCCGGAGTTATTTTGGTTTTAGCGGCTGGAAAGCACATGATCAGACTCTATGGGATAGTCTGGTGGATGAGGCAATTGCAAGAGAAGAGGCTGGACTTGAGCGAGAGTGGCCTCTTATGCTTGGCTATGATGCTGATCCTCGTGCTGTGGCAGTGGCTCGTAGCAATATTGAAAACGCGTGTTATGAGGATAAAATAATAATTAAACAGAGCCAGCTTACCAATCTGCATCGTCCGGCTGCCAAGGGTATTATGGTTGTCAATCCTCCCTATGGTGAGCGTCTCTCCGAAACAGATCAGGCAGAGCAACTGCACCGGGCCTTAGGCCGAATAAGTAAGCAGGAGTTGAATAACTGGCAGATAGGAGTGTTTACTTCAAACCCCGATTTCGGCGATCGCATGGGGATTAAATGGGACAGGACCCATCGTTTGTATAACGGTTCTATTAACTGTCGTTTGTTTTGTGGTACGGTCCATAGCGATGATGTACCGGACTTTCAATGGGAGCTTACTCCTGAAAAGGGACCGGATGAAGGAATAGAGTTTGGTAACAGGCTACGAAAAAATTCCAAAAAATTTCTTAAGTGGGCCAAACGTGATGGAGTTCGTTGTTTCAGGGTCTATGACAGGGATCTTCCCGAGTTCAATGTTTCCGTGGATCTCTATGAAAAATGGATTCAGGTCCAGGAGTATGCGGCTCCCGATACCGTAGATGAAAAAGCAGCACAGAGACGATTTCAGCAGGTTCTGCACCAGGTTCGGCATCTTTTTGGAGTACGCCGGGACAGGGTCTTTTTAAAGATCAGACGAAAACAGAAGGGGAAGGCGCAGTATCAGAAACAGGCCACCCGTAAAAAGATGCATACCGTGCGAGAGGGGGACTGTTTGTTGCTGGTGAATTTCACCGATTATCTGGATACCGGAATTTTTCTCGATCATCGTAATATTCGCTTGAAAATAGGCCAGCAGGCGAAAGGAAAACGTTTCCTGAACCTTTTTGCCTATACAGGAACGGCCACGGTTCATGCGGCAGTTGGTGGTGCGGAGTCTACAACAACGGTGGATCTTTCTGCCACGTACCTCAATTGGGCCCGAATGAATCTGGCACTCAATGGTTTTGGCGGGCTGGCCCATGAAACCGTTCAGATGGATTGCCTTAAGTGGCTGGAAGAGGATCGGAAGGAGTATGATCTTATCTTTGTTGATCCTCCCACATTCTCAAACACCAAAAAAGAACGACGGGTCTTTGATGTGCAGCGTGACCACCGTCATCTGATTGAAAAATCAATGGATCGTCTGGCAGAGGGAGGGGTGCTGATTTTTTCCACAAATTTCAGACGTTTCCAGATGGATGAGTCAATTGATAGATATTATGCAATTCGCAATATAAGCGGGGATTCCATTCCTCTTGATTTTGCAAGAAACAGCAGGATTCATCATTGCTGGGAGATACGGAGAAAATAGTAATGGTACAGGAATTAAGCCCTGCAGAGGTGCGAGAGAGAATGAACCGGAAGGAAAGCTTTGTGCTGAATGTCGTTGCTGCCTGGTGTCCGGATTGTACGGTGCGCCAGCAGCCGAATTTTGCAGGATTTGTTCAGAAAATGGATAAGGCAGGGATTTCGGTATATCAATGCTGTGTCCAGACGGAAAGACTGGTTTTTATATCAGCAGAGCATGAGTCACTGACCGCTGATTTTGGCGGACATGGCTATCCTCGCACGGTTCTGATAACAGATGGAAGGATGGCAGATTCACGGGTGGAGGTTATGGACGCCCTTGCCCTATCCATGCTTGCAGGTGAGTTTTCTAAACAAGTAGAATAGTATTTTATTTCAGTGTGTCCAGTTCCTTTTGAAGCGCGTGGAGCGTAGTTCCTTCTTCAGTTATGTTAACCTGATATTTTTGTATCAGTGCCTTAATTGTTGGTTAAAGATAAAGACATCTCATGCCAGTTCATCCCGCCATGGTCCGAATCGGATGGTCCTAAATTTTGATAGCCCTGTTTTTCATACACGGGTATTAGGTCACTCTGACAAATCAAAAAAATATCAGTTTTGCTCAATGTTTTCATCTTCTTTGTAAAGTGCTCCAAGAGCATGGAGGCGTATCCTTTTCTCTGGTAGTCTGGATGTACCACCACGGACATGACCACAATATGCTTTCCCATCGGATCATGGCCGATTAATTCCTTAAAGTCTTCATCGGAAAGCTCGACTTTGTGTGTTGCGCCCGAATTGATAAAGCCGATAATCTCCGATTTGTTTTCCAGAACTATAAAGCCTTCCGGGTAGCATAAAATTCGTTTCAGGATTTTATTTTTTGTTGCAGCTTCATCTCCTGCGTAGGAGACACTTTCTATTTCGAAGCATCTCGCCAGGTCCTGTTCTTTTACGATACGAATATGTGTTTCAGACATTTAGTATTTATTAGTGTAAGTGGAATATTCAGGGTGATGCTGCCAAAAACAGCCAGTAAGGTAGCGCACAACTATACCTGGTAGCGCTGAATTATTCCTCGTTGTTTTTCGGTGGGAATTTCAGTAATTTCCCTTTTTTCTTCAAAGGGACAGGGCCACAATTGGGGCAATTCCTGCAGCCCTGGTTCAGCATGCTGTTGATATGTTTTAACAGGATAACGCGACAATCCGGACAGAGTTGGAGGATAATTTCCTGGTAAATATCCTCAAGGAGCTCATTTTCGTCCTTTCCAGCTATTTCGGATAGAGCCATTGCGATAAGTTTATCCGGGTGTTTCAGTTCGGGAATGGTTTCATCCTTGGCAGCAACGAGTTCCGTACGACAATGGTAGAATAATGTGCCATCCGGAAGGTCTTTTCCACAGGAATCACATTCTCTTTTAGATATGGTGGGGATCTCTGTCATACGGTTTCCTGTAATAGTCTCTGTGCATTGTCACCGAGAATCCCGGTGAGTAGTTTTGTCTTAAGCGGTAATGCTTTTAAGCGGCTGATGCATTCCATCTGGTCAACCCAGGGTGAGTCGCTGCCAAAAAGCAGGTAGTCCGAAGGATGATTGTTCAGCATTCGAACCATCTGTTCCTCTTTAAGATAATGGAGGGCAAAGGAGATTTCCATATAAATATTTTTACCAATAAGGATCTCTTCCACTTCATCCCAGATATCCCATCCACCAAAATGAGTACTTATCAGACGTAATTGAGGAAAGCGTTTCTGGAGATTGAGTATAGCTGCCGGGTCTGCACGACGGGTACGGGGAAACGCAATATCGTAACCGCAGTGAACTACAAGCATGAGTCCCGTGTCGCTAAGAGCTGTATAAAGTGGATCTAATCGTTGTTCATTTAATGAGTAGTTCTGGTAAAAAGGGTGCATTTTTATCCCGACAAAGCCTTCCTGTTGCACAGTATACACCCGCTTCACGCACTCTGGATCGTCGGGATGAATGGAGGGCAGCGGAATAAGGCGATTGCCTCTTACCTGGCGTGACCAGTCGAGGATGGGGGCAAATTGTTCGGGACGGGTGGCAATGGAGCAGATAAGACTGCGATCAATGCCAGCCAGATCCATGGAAGCTAAGAGTGATTCGACTGTACCGGTCGTATGAGCTTTTATTTTTCCGACCTTTTCAAGTGACGGGATGGCTTTTGCTGCCACGGCATCAGGAAAGGCATGGGTATGAAAATCGATAATGCTGTTCACTGTGATCACTTTCAAAGTTTGATTCTAACAACTTGTATAAAAAAGATGTTTTTTCAAAAAACGTTAGTATACTTTGGGCTACTTGCTTTGTAATTAAATCTTTTACCACTATCTTCCAATGCATGTTTTAGTACCTGAAAAGAAAAAAATCTGGCGCTCTATCAACAGATCTCCATTGTTCGATATCGCACAATTTTTGCTGCTCCTTGCCCTGATATCCTATTTCTTCTACCATTCAGTGCAAAATATGGGGTATCGCTGGCAGTGGTACCAGATTCCCCGGTATATCTATAGCTGGGATGAATCCGGGTTTGTCGCAGGGCCACTTTTGTACGGGCTGGGGGTAACCTTAAAAATATCTGCAATTGGTCTTGGTTTTGCATTTGTTATCGGCTTGCTTACTGCACTTCTTCGTCTTTCAAACTCGGTGCCGGGAAAAGTTGTATCACGACTGTATCTCGAGATCAGCCGTAATACCCCTCTTCTAATCCAGCTTTTCTTTCTCTATTTTGTGATGGGTCCGGTTTTGGGCCTGGATCGTTTCTGGGCGGCAGTACTCGCCCTTAGCCTTTTTGAAGGCGCCTACGTCTCCGAGATTCTTCGTTCCGGAATCATGTCCGTGGAAAAGGGACAGTGGGAGGCTTCACACAGCCTGGGGCTTAGTTATAACCATGCTTATCGATTGATTGTTCTTCCCCAGGCGGTGCGACGTGTGTTGCCGCCTCTTGCCAGTCAGGCTATTTCCCTTATTAAGGATTCTGCACTGGTGAGCACCATTGCCGTCTATGATCTTACCATGGAGGCACAGGCACTGGTCTCCGAGACCTTTCTCACCTTTGAACTCTGGTTCACTGTGGCTCTTATGTATCTTGTTATCACCATAGCTCTGTCAATAGTGGTTTCCTGCCTTGAAAAACGCATGGCATCACCCTACAGGTCAGATTTGTCTTTTTGATCATGATGCAATAAGATGTCACATAGTTGTTGTTATCTTATTTTTTGAATATTTCCTGGGAGGAACAATGAAAACACTGAATAGACGTGTTCTATTAACTTTTGGACTTATTGCAGTGCTGCTTATGGCTGCCATGCCTGTTATGGCAGGAAAGCTGCAAAATCAACTGGTATCTGAGTCAACGATAGATCAGGTTATGCGGCGCGGGGTTCTGCGAGTGGGGATGGATACCTTTCTTCCCTGGGCCATGAAGGATAAAAAAGGTGAACTGGTCGGGTTTGAAATTGATGTGGCTAGAAGGCTGGCTGCTGATATGGGAGTAAAGGTGGAGTTTGTTCCTACCAAGTGGGCTGGAATTATTCCGGCATTGCTCACCGGAAAATTTGATGTTGTTATCGGTGGTATGGGGATTCAGACTAAACGAGCCCTTAAGGTCAATTTTTCTATCCCTTACGATTATTCTGGTATGGCCATTGTTGCCCACAAGAAAAAAGCTGCCGGCTTTGCAACGCTTAAGGATTTTAATAAAGCCGAGGTAGAGATAGCTTGTAAACTTGGAACCACAGCCGTAACAGCTGCAAAAAAATATTTTCCAAAAGCCAGATTACGACTTTTTGATGACGAGGCTCAGGCGTATCAGGAGCTGCGTAACGGAAATGTTCATGCCGTTGTTGGATCTGCTCCACGACCAGCGTATGAGGCTATTAAATACCCGGAAACAATGTTTTTACCGCTCGATTCTAATTTCGCCAAAGAGCCCATTGGCTTTGCTGTCCGTAAGGGAGATTTTGATACCCTTACCTTTTTCAATAACTGGATTACCATAGTCAGCCATGAAGGGTGGCTTAAAGAGCGGCATCAGTATTGGTTTGGAACCAAAGAGTGGTCCCATCTGATAGAATAATCGTAAATCACACTGGAAGAACAGAATGAATCAGGAAGATCATTTTATTCATCGCTGCACAAGTGATATCCTGCATGGTTTGCAGGAGGGCTTGTCTGAGTTCTCGGGGTTAAGCCGTGTGGCGGTGATATACTGTCTGACACCTCAGTCAAAACTCGCTATTTGTGACCCTCAGGGGTTGTTAAAGGGCTATGATCCGGCGTTGAGGATGATCTACTCCAGTGATGGGAAGTGGCGTGCCGATGTCGATCTGCAATCTGATAAGGCGAAATACAGTCATATCCTTGCTGAAAAAAACCTGGATCTAGACGGACTTGTCACATACGGAGGGAGATCCGGGTCTGTTTTTTATCAGATGTGGTTTACGGAACATCATCCAAATATCTGCTCAATTGGCCCGACCGAACGTTGGCTTGAGTATGCTGTGCTACGTTTTTCCCATGATATTGCCAATGAGCAGGAGTTGTATTCCGGAATATCTGGCAGTTTTCTAAAAGAGTATTCCACCCATGCCGTGCGGGATCATCTGGTTGACGAGGGTAATTTGCGTCTGGGCATTGATTCGAGTGTCCGAATCTATCCGGTTCTAAAAGCAGTTCTTGGTATATCAAAGACACTGGAAGAGGGGGCTTTGCCCAATGGAGCGCTTCTCTTTGTTGAACCCAGGTTGATGGAGCAGCTCCCTTTTCTTGCTCGTTTTCAAGAGAACGAACAGCCGCAATTGAATAACTCCAAGCATGTTCGTAAATTACTGCAAAGCGTTGAAGGTTCACACAACAGACTTGTTTCCGATGGTGTTTCCATCGTTGGCATTGCCACCCCAAAACAGCTCGATTTCTCTATTCTGGTTGAGTTCTGTGGAAGTTATGGTTTTATCAAAACAGGGGAAGAGACCGTTTGCAGTTTTTCCGACGGGAAGTTTCATTCCAGCACCAATGTGGCCAAACTGGTTGAAGTTGAAGAAACGCTCCTTGAGGCGGAGTCATTAAGCAGTGATTCTGTCTATAAACTTTTTCAGATTATCAGTACTCTTGTTCACCATGCTGAAAAATCCTCCCATGGATGTACCCTGGTAATAGATCTGGAAAGTTTCCCCCTTGAGATTCCTGGTCAGAAATTTGAACACCCTCTTGATCTTTCAAAAAAACCTCTGCTCTCCTTGGCAGCCTCATTTTCTGCTGTTGATGGAGCGCTGCATATCGATGCGAATTGTTATTTACGCGGTTTTTCCTGTCTTCTCGATGGCCGTAGTATTCTTGGTGAAGATCTGGCCAGGGGGGCCCGTTATAATTCGGCTCTTCGATTTTCAAAAGAGCACGATGGGGTGATTGTGGTTGTTGTCTCCTCGGATCGCCCTGTTTCAGTTTTCAGGCGTGGTATTGAAATTCATGGCCAGTGTGGGTGGCGGGCACCGGAAAGCTGCGTATTTAAGCCGATTTTGCTGGACGAGTGGCTGGATGAATCACAGTAGATATAACGATTGCTTCCAGAAAGAGGATTAGTGTGGAGCTACGTATTTCCAGTACTCTATTTCTGGTAATCCTTTCTCTGATAGTAGGAATACTTCTGTATATCGCTCTGTTTTTCAATGGAACGGCCTCTCCGCCCGTATCAGAACCTCCACTGCTCAGTGAGCAGTCCACTACAGCCGATGCATACTCTTCTGAGCAACGGGATATTCCAAGAACAGGTGTTGAGATATCTGCAATTGTTCTCAAGGATACCAGGACAGAGCTAAAATCGAAATCCGAAGAGGTTCCGTCTGCCTGTGAAAAAATGGGAAGACGTGTTGCAAGATCACTGGTATCGATTGTCTCTCCTCTTGGACGGGCAACGGGCTTTTTTATCGATAGAAAGGGACATATCCTGACAATAAAGCAGGTGGCAGGGTATAGCGCAGCAGAACTCACCAGGATAAAAAAGGAAAAGGAAATTCTTGATCAGATTATTACCCTGGAACAAAAAAGACTGCGGACTATTCGTCAGAAAATGACACTGCTCCAGTCTGGCTATGAGAAAGAGAAGTATCAGGGCATCACCGATGAAAAAAAGAAGGAACTTTTCAGTAGTCTTGCCAGAAGTCAGGAGTTGGATACTCTTCTAAAAAGCAGCGGTGGCAAGTCTCTGGAAGAGTTAACTGATATCCAGGTTTTCTCTCCCGATGGAACGCAGCTGGAGTTGACCAAAGTAACTCTTGCTGCTGACAGTGACATGGCATTGCTTGAGGTGAATACGGCAGGACTTCAGTACATTCCCCTGCGTCCCCGGACCATTCCATTCCAATCCGGAGATTCGGTTTTTAGCGTGGAATATTTGGAGCAGTTTAGTCTTGCTGTACGGAAGGGGCGTGTGGTGGAAAACAGTGAAACAGGTATCTGCACTGATATCCAAATTGAAGTGGGGGGCAGTGGCGGCCTGCTACTGGACAAGTATGGTAATATAAGTGGTCTCAATAATGGTTTGGCAGAACCTGGAAGGGCGAGGGATTGCGCCATACCCATTCTTGCAGCCTATAATGAATTCAATTTCAGCCTGATTCCACAGATACGAGCTGTACGATCAAAGATTATTGTGAACGGTGCAATGCTGTAATCTCTTTCATGGGGTGAAAAAAGGAGGTATTATTTTGCAACGTCTTTGACACTCTCCTTGAGGCCTGATGTCGATTTTTTTCTGGCTACACCTACTGCTGCACCAGCAGCCGCACCCAAAGCTGCTTTTTTGACTACCTTTTTCCTGACTTTGGTTTTTCCCTTCCCTTCACTCTTTTTTTCATCCCGGTCAAGTACACTTTTCTCAGAAGAATCTTTGAGGGGCTGTTTTTTAATATTAGGTTTGGACCAAGCCGGAGTGGCGAATACAAAAGTTGCCATTACAAGGAGGCTGATGATTGCAGGAAGAATTGAAACTCTTTTTAAATTCATAATGTATGTACCTTATATTTTGTTAATACTGCTACTTGTTACAATCAGAGAAGTGGTTCTCTTTGTTAGAACAATGGTGAATGTGTTCGTCTCGTTCTTTTTGACATTTTCTGTTTCATAAATTAGTCCCCTGGGGACTGTTAAAGGTAGCAGATTATCCACTTATAGGCTTGTTCAAATTATTGGAGCCACTTCTTTACGTAGAATGACTACGTGTTAAGTGCTGTTTTCTATGTGTTGACAACTGCCTCATCTATCCTGCATACTACATTAATAGTATCTATACGTTTTCCAAGGACAGGGCCGTTTAATGGAAAACGGTATGCGTATTTCTTTTAATCCACAAACAAACCTACGTTTATTTATGAAAGAAGAAAATCAAAAAAAGCGACGTCTGCAATTGAGATTACTACTGATTTTTGCTGCTTTTGCGATTATCTGGTTTGCAGGGTTGAAGCAGGTGCAGCATGATCATGAGTCGCAGCAGCTGCAACGAATAACCGAGCGATATGAACTTGCCTATAACACTATTTATGATCAATATAAGCAACTCTCTACAACTCTTCACTCTGGTATGATGGAACGATTTTCTATTCAGGAGTTGTATCAAGAACTGCTTACTGCTGATACCATGCAGAAAAAGATGCTGCGGGGAGAACTTTTTGCCAGGATCAGTTCACGGTATACAGAATTGGAGCAGGATGTTGGTTTAAGGCAGCTTCATTTTCATCTTCTGGATAATGAGTCCTTTCTTCGTTTCCATCGACCCGAAAAATTTGGAGATGATTTAACAGAAATACGAGAAACTGTTAGTTGGGTTAATAGGGAACATACGGCCATTGATGGCTTTGAAGAAGGAAGGATATTCAATGGCTATCGATTTGTGTTTCCTGTTACGGCAGCTGACGGGACGCATCTTGGCAGTATGGAGATTTCCTTTGGGCCGAATGCGCTGACATCTGCCATGATGAGACAGTACGCTGTACTCAGTAATTTTTTTATTAAGGAAATATCTGTACAAAAAAAACTTTTCCAAGAAGAACAGGAGCAAAACTATATAAAATCACACCATAAAGGCTATTTATTTGACAAGGCGGTCTTAGCTGAACTCAAAACAAATTCCGGAAAAGAGCCGAAAGAGCTTTTTTCGGATAAACAGACTGTGGCAGCCGTATATACCATGGCTCATCGTGGACTTCCCTTGTCACTCTATGATCCTGGTATGGATGCAGTGACTACTACCATTCCTGTTTTTACTCCGGTAAGCCAGGAAATGGTGGCTTTTTTGTCCATTAGAAGTCGGTCTGATTTTTTTAAGAATGAAATAATGTACTTTTGTGCTGTTTTTTCCATGGGGCTACTGGTACTGGTTATGATCCTTTTCATATTTTATCAACAGTACAACAAAAGGATATTTTTTGAAGAAAGTAGCAAACAACTGCAAAAGCAACAGCAGCAGCTGATGGATGCCAGAACAACGGCTGAAACTGCTAGTCAGGCAAAGTCATCATTCCTCTCAAATATGAGCCATGAGCTGCGTACTCCACTCAACGCAATTCTTGGGTATACCCAGATTTTCAATGCGGATGAAAGTCTCACCCTAAAGCAGCAGAGTGGAATACGGACCATGCATCAGTCCGGTGAACATTTGTTGATGCTGATTAATGATATTCTTGATCTTTCAAAAATTGAGGCCGATAGAATGGAACTTGTAGAAAATGAGTTCCGACTACCGGGTTTTCTCCAGGGAATCGCAGATATTATCAAGGTGAGGAGTCTTGCAAAGGGCATAGAGTTTTGTTTGCAGGTGGACGAGACACTTCCTTTGGTGATTAAGGCCGATGAACTTCGGTTGCGACAGGTACTTCTTAACCTGCTTTCAAATGCGGTTAAATTCACATTCAAGGGAAGTTGTACCCTGTCTGTTCTGGCGCGGTCAAGTTCTCCACAGATGACTTTCTTGACATTTATGGTGGAAGACACGGGGGTTGGTATCGCATCCGAAATGCAGGAAAGTGTATTTGAACCTTTTAAGCAAACCGGAGAGCGACTTCAATATTCAGAGGGGTCAGGACTGGGGCTCGCTATCAGTCGTAAGCTTGTTAACTTAATGAATGGTACGTTGCAACTGATTAGCCCTGTAAACGAGCTGCAGCAGATGGGAGAAAGGAAGGGAAGTCGTTTTTTCTTTACCATCGAAGTAGCAGTGTTGGACAGGGTTGCTTCTACTACTGTGAAGACGAGGAAGGTAACGGGATATGTCGGAGCCGGTGATGAGGTATCTCCAAAAAAGATTCTGATTGTTGATGATGATGAAATCAATCGTATTGTTCTTTATGAAATCTTGAAGCCTCTAGGGTTTATAATTGAAAAGGCTGAAAATGGTCGTGATGTGCTGAGCATCTGTGAACGGTTCAGGCCGGATGCAATTCTGATGGACCTGCTTATGCCGGGGCTGGATGGCTACGGAGCAACTAAAGCACTGAGGGAGCACGGGGATTTTTCCGATGTACCGATAATTGCCGTTACTGCACTCTCCAGTACGGGAAAGGATCTGCGCCAGCACTGTTTGCAGCATGGATTTAATGAATTTATTGCCAAACCTTATGTGACTACTGATTTGTTGGATATTCTCGCTGGGCAGCTTCATATTGAATTACAGACAGGGGATGAAACAGCTGATGCTTCAGAGGATGAGGAATTCGAAAAAATTGTTCCTCCACCGCAGGATGTGCTTGATGTTTTTGTGGATCTTATTGAATCCGGCAATATAACTGGAGTCGCCGCAAAAGCCGCAGAAACATTAGTTCTCGAATCCGGAAAATACCGGAACTTTGCCAGCCAGATTCAAGAGCTTGCCGATGATTTTAAACTGATTGAGATAGAAAATCTTTTGAGTACCTACAGGAAAAATTAAACAATGGATGCAAAAAAGGCCGCAATTTTAGTGATTGACGATCAGCCCGCGAACTTGAAAGTGCTGCTCTATTCACTTGAGCAGTATAATTTTGAGGTTCGTATTGCCGAGAATGGTGAGAGTGCTCTGAAAATATTAAACAATTTCGAGCCGAATCTTATCCTGCTTGATGTGATGATGCCGGGATTAAATGGTTTTGATACCTGTCGGAAGATAAAGGACAATCCGGATACGGCAGATATTCCTGTTATTTTTATGACAGCGCTCGATAGTCTTGAGGATAAGGTAGCCGGTTTTGACGCAGGGGGTGTGGATTATATTACCAAGCCGTTCCAGCAGGTCGAAGTTATAGCCCGGGTGAACACTCACATTGCCTTAAACCAGCAGAAACATGAATTACAGCAGGCATTGGCAGAGGTAAAAAAACTTTCCGGGTTTCTACCAATCTGTTCCCATTGCAAGAAAATTCGGGATGATAAAGGATATTGGCAGCAGGTTGAACAGTATATTTCTGAGCATTCGGAAGCGTTATTCAGCCATTCCATCTGTGATGACTGCGCAGAAGAACATTACGGTGATCTTTTTCGTGAACTGAAGAGATGAGTGTTCATATGGATACTGTTGCACATCCTGAATGTAACCATTGAGGCGGCTCGTGCTGGAGAAGCTGGAAAAGGGTTTTCTTGCAGGAGCAGACGTTCTCTGTATGATAATTTTATAAACCATCTGTTCCCCACATGAAACCTGCTAACTGTATCAACCATTGGTAATTTGTCTCAGTTAGTGTAGATATTAGAGAGCTAAAGCAGGCAGGCACCAAATGAAGATACGGAAAGGTTGGAAGTTGTCATGAGTAGTGTGTTTTCATTTTGTCCATATCAGCAGTGTTTGGTTAGAAAAATATACAATATGGCTTTATTGTCAGTGAGAAAATTATGTTTTTAAAGAATTACCAGAAGACGGCTCTTAAGTGGAAGGATCAGGATATAAGTTATGCGAATCTGCTTCAGGAAGCGGTTCGTTTTGCAAAATTGTTTCCCGATACGGCCGAACGGGTTCTGATTTTTTCCGAAAACAGGCCTGAATGGATATACAGTTTTTTGGGTGCGTGGGAAAATAACTGTACTGTTGTTCCGGTTGACTATCTTTCCACCGTCGAAGAAGTCACTTATATCGTACAGGATTGTTTACCGGACGTTGTCTTCTGTTCCCGTGAGCGGGAACCTGTTATCCGAAAGCTTATTGAAGCAATCGATTATACCCCTCTTGTCCTTGTCTATGAAGACATGGTCGTCGCTGATAATCTTGCCGGAGAAGATGTCGTCGATATCAACTTCGCTGAAGGTGCATTGCATGACACAGCGCTTATTATTTACACTTCGGGTACCACGGGTGATCCCAAAGGAGTAATGCTCTCCTACGAAAATGTGCTGGCAAATGTGGAAGCAGTTTCCATCGGAGTCCCAATTTACTCAATTGATGAACGGGTTATGCTTTTACTTCCCTTGCATCATATCTTTCCTCTGCTTGGTTCGCTTGTTGCTCCTTTATCTGTTGGTGCAACGATTGCGATGTCACCATCTTTACAGCCACAGGACATTATCAGTACCCTGCAGGATAATCGGGTTACCATTATTATTGGTGTGCCACGGCTTTATAAAACGATCTGCAAGGGGATTATTGATAAAATTAATCAAAAGAAAATCGCCCGCATATTTTTCTCACTAGCTGAAAAAGTCGAATCGCAGGCCTTTTCCAGGGTTCTTTTTAAGGCTGTGCATCAAAAATTAGGAGGAAACCTCAAATATCTGGTTTGCGGTGGAGCTGCCCTTGACCCCGATGTCGGCAGGAATTTTACAACTCTTGGTTTTGAGGTTCTTGAGGGTTTTGGAATGACCGAGGCCGCCCCGATGATTACCTTTACCCGTCCCGGTCAGGTTACCATTGGTTCTGCAGGAACTGCGATGAGTTGTACGCAAATCGAGATACGGGATAGTGAGATTGTCGCTTCGGGTAAAAATATTATGCAGGGCTACCTGAATCGTCCGGAGGAAACCGCCGAAGTGTTAAAGGATGGCTGGTTGTATACCGGAGATCTCGGTCGTCTTGACGAGAAGGGAAGGATCTATATTACCGGACGTCGAAAGGAAATAATTGTATTGGCTAGCGGCAAGAATATCAATCCGGTTCTGGTTGAACAGAAACTGGAGAAGCTGACTGACTGTATTAATGAAGTAGGTGTTTTTGTAAAAGAAGATATCCTCCAGGCGGTTATTCAGCCGGATTTAAAACAGGTGAGGGCCAGAGAGATTACAGAACTCGATGATTTCTTTCGCTGGAAGATTATTGATACCTATAATAAGACAGTATCCCCATCAAAACGTATTCTGAAATTTACGCTGATCGATGAAGAACTCCCCAAGACAAGACTTTCCAAACTGCGCCGTTTTCAGTTACCGGATCTTGTCGGGAACCGTGAAGCACGGAAAAGTGATGCTGAGCAGCCCACTTTTGAAGAGTATCTTATTATAAAAGGTTTTATCGAGCGTCAGAGTAAAAAGGAAATTTTCCCCGATGATCATCTTGAGATTGATATTGCCATGGACTCTCTTGATCAGGTGAGTCTGCTGGCTTTTTTAAAGTCCACATTCGGGGTTGAACTCAGTGAAGAAAAATTGATGTCACATCAGACGGTGCGTCTTTTAAGCGAATTTATTCAGGAGAAGAAGGAAAAAATCAGTGTTGAGCTGGCAAACTGGAGTGAGATCCTAAAAGAAAAAGTTGACCTGACACTCCCCAGAACATGGATAACAGCGAATGTGTTTAAGGGTTGCAGCAAGCTCTTCTTTAAGTCCTATTTCAAGTTTAGAGGAGTAGGACAGGAAAATCTACCCAATACACCCTGTATTATTGCTCCAAACCACCAGAGTTTTTATGATGGGATGTTTGTGGCCTCTCTGCTAAAGGGAAAAAATTTCAAGAATACCTATTTTTACGCTAAGCAGAAACATGTTAAAAATCCTCTGGTCCGCTTCCTAGCGGATAGGAATAACGTTATTGTTGTGGATATAAACTCGGGGCTTAAGGAGTCTATTCAGAAACTTGCCGAAGTGTTAAAAAAGGGAAAAAATATTATGATATTCCCGGAGGGAACCCGGAGTATGGATGGGACCCTTGGTGATTTTAAAAAATTATTTGCCATTCTTAGTAAGGAACTGAATGTTCCCGTCGTTCCCGTTACCATAAACGGTGCTTACCAAGCCCTTCCCGTGGGGACTCTTTTCCCCCGACCTTTTCGTGAAGTGTCAGTCAGCTTTCAGCAACCGATTTTTCCGGAAGGTTATAGTTATGATTCATTGACGGAAAAAGTGTATCAGCAGGTGAGAGGCGGACTGCATTGATGATGAAAATACAGGCTTTTGTCAAACATCGTCATTCCTGGTATCTATAACACAGTATGACAGGTGTCTATCTTATACGAAAGAACTCCATTATTCTTGATGGTGTTGTCACGGCAACTCTTCTCCTCTTTTTTGCCTATATCACCTATCGGGTGAGTGTCGGACTTAATTATCACTGGGACTGGGGGGTAATTCCAAACTACCTGTTTCGCTGGGATGAAGAGAAAAGCCGCTGGGTGAGTAATATTTTGCTCGATGGTTTTTTTACCACCATTCGTCTCAGTGTCTGGGCAGTTCTTTTAGCCACTGGAATCGGGGTTGCTGTGGGGATTATGCGAACCCGAAAACGACTTTTCTTTCGCTTAATAGCACGCAGTTATGTGGAGTTAATCCGTAATATCCCGCCTTTGGTGCTGGTCTTTATTTTCTATTTTTTTGTTTCAGATCAGTTGATGCTGCTACTCGGGGTGGATGAATTTATTCGCAGTAGAACAGGGATGACCGTACAGTTACTCAGTTTTACTGTTGCCCCGCCAGAGCTTTTTACGGCCTTTGTTTCAGGTGTTTTCACGGTCGCCCTGTTTCAGGGTGCCTATATTGCAGAGATTGTACGGGCAGGAATTCAGTCCATAGATACTGAACAGTGGGAGGCATCTGCTGCACTTGGTCTTACTTGGTTGCAGCAAATGCGTTTTATTGTCCTGCCACAGGCCACTAGGCGTGTATTACCACCGCTTGCCAACGAGTTTATCAATACCATTAAGTACTCATCCATTGTGTCCATCATTTCCATTCAGGAACTCACCTTTCAGGGAATGCAGGTAATGTCATCTACCCAGCGGACCAACGAAGTCTGGCTAACCATCTCGCTTATGTATTTTCTGCTCTGCTTTGCAGTTTCACTCGGTGTACGTCGTCTCGAGCTTTCCATGGCCGAAGTCACCCTGTAGCGACTGCCCGTCCGGTTTTACTAAATCTGATTCAAGAGCAGTTTCGTCCGGTCATTTCAGGATCAAGTGCCGAGGTTGGGTATTTGGGTCCATGGCAAGGGCTACACGCCGCTGCCCACCGGAGAGCTGTGGTGGGTAATTCATCCAAAACCACACCTATCCGCAAAGATTGCAACATATCTGTTGAAGAAAAACCACACTATTTTGATTCAATGCTACACAAATGTTCTTCGCTGCGTGTTGTGACAGCGCAAGTGTGGTGTGGTGAGACTGGGATATTTGTCTAAGTAATATGCCGTTAAAACAGCGTGGTAGGATGTTTTGTTGAGGGGAAAAATCGAAAAACAATAAAGTGGCATGGTTGATGCTATATAGGAAGCATAGAAACTAAACGAAAAGTTAAACCAACCCTATATGGAGGACACCATGACTACTAATACAAATACAACTACTAGAACTCAAGTTGAAGCCGGATACGAAACTTCTAAGTTTGCCTTAGGCGCAGGAATGACCATGGCTGCTCTCGTTGGTATTTGGGGATTTGCCTGTTTGACAAGCGCCATGGTAAGCATGGGACCTTTGAATGTAGTTAAAGGGTACTTGACCGCAGTTATTGGCTAATAAAACAAAAATCAAATAATATAAAAATTAAATACGGATAAGACGATGAAAGAAAATACTTTAAAAACAGGATCAAGATTACTATTAGCAGCTGGTTCAATAATGTGTCTCTGGGTTGCCGCAGCTCTTACAAGTGCTCTTTCATCAGTTGGTTGGTCGGTAAGTGAATTGGCAGGACAATACATGGTATCAATCGGAATGGTAAAACCTCTGCATACTCTGGTTGATTACTACACACATATCAAAGGTATTGAATATCTGCTCTGTGTAGCCTTCTTCGTAGCATTCCCAGTTTTCTTTAAATATGTAAACAAGGCTCCTGCAAAGGTTACAGCTGCAAAATAACGAGTAGTCAATAAGGGGTATCAACCCTGCATTCAGAACCTCCTGTTAATCGAATTTAATATTCGGTAAACAGGAGTTTTTTTTTGTTATTCAATATATTACAAATAAAAATTAGCTATCATTCGATAACCAGGTCTCAGCTTCTGCCTTTTGGTTTCTGTCAAAGGTTAGCTTGTAATAAGTATAAAAAATAATTTTAAATTTTTTGAGCACTCGGTATTCATCTCATCACCTGCTGTAATGGATATCTGACATAGCGAGAGATGTAAGCGGGAATAGGATCAGTTAAGATCAGATTTCCAAAGATCCCTGATCAGAGTGGCCAGGGAATCAAATTCAATTCGATTCTTTTTCCGCCCTATCTGAAAAAAAAAGAATCGTATTGGAAAAGTGTTGTCTTGGCCTTATCCTAAAGGAATTCAACTTTAGATTTTTAGGAAGCCTTGTATGCTCTTCTTGGACGGCTCAAAAAAGCTGAAAAACCTTTGTAATACCTGAGACTAAAAGTGGGGGTGGGGTGGCAACTGCGCTTCTTTTATGTCTGTTCTGTTAGAAGTTGTACCATCTAATTCCTGGGGGTATAAGGCTAAGAATTTCACAATAGAAAAGAGTCCTTGTGAAATTCTTAGCTTAGAAAGTTTCCTGAAGCAGCCTCTTTGGATTAATTCATGTAATCAGTATCGTTGAACAGGGGGCGGGATGTTTCCGCGATTTCCGTTGTCATTGTCTCTTGTTCCACCTCCCATCCGCATGGATCGTGGTCGGTCCATTTATCTTCATTAATTTGTGCAATGGTAAGTTCCTGCAGTTCATCTTCCTGCTCCGCGTTCCATCCGCATGGATCATGGTCGGTCCATTTGTCTTCATTAATTTGCGCAATGGTAAGTTCCTGCAGTTCATCTTCCTGCTCTGCGTTCCATCCGCATGGATCATGGTCGGTCCATTTATCTTCATTAATTTGCGCAATGGTAAGTTCCTGCAGTTCATCTTCTTGCTCTGCGTTCCATCCGCATGGATCGTGGTCGGTCCATTTATCTTCATTAATTTGTGCAATGGTAAGTTCCTGCTCCTCATTATCCTGCTCCACGTTCCAGCCACAAGGGTCGTAATCTGTCCACTCATCTTCAATCGCTAATGCTTGATTGGCTGTAAAGGTGAATGCTACAAATCCTGCCATTATTCCTAAACCTAAAAATAATTTTCTTACCTTCATGCGATCTCCCCCATTTTTATAAATTCTAATGGACAGCAATGCTGCCTGGAATGTACTACATTTTTTCCCTATGTATTTATTGATAGCATGGAATCCTTAGGTGCGCAAGTTTATTTGCACCCAATGGGCAAAATATATTGCACCCGTTAGTTCTTCTTATCTCACTATAATGGCATACGTTTTATGCTTATTGGTCGGGAAGGTGTTGAAAACAAACAGAACATATGTCCATTTTAGCAATGTGAATGATTCCTGTATGGTAAAGCCGAGAAAATGATATTTTTTATGAAACTGTATTAGGGGGGGAGTTGTACATCCGGAGATGATTGAGTGGTTGCTGTATGTTTATATTTAATTGTTTTGTCTTACCAGCAATTTCCATCTGGCTGCCAAAACGATTGAAGAGCAACAATTCTTTCATTGCCACACCTATCCGTAAAGTCTGCAACATATCTGTTGAGGAAAAACTACACTTTCCCACTAAATACCTCACAACTGTTCTTCGTCTCGTTTTGCTACAGCAAAAGTGCGGCGGGGATGTTTAGGCGAGGATGTTGTTAATTTAGCTGCAAATACATTAGGATAGGTTGTTTGGAGAGAAAACATACAAAAGAAAACATAAAGTGGCATGGTTGATGCTATATAAGAAGCATAGAAACTAAAAGAAAAGTTAAACCAACCCTATATGGAGGACACCATGACTACTAATACAAATACAACTACTAGAACTCAAGTTGAAG
>Ga0307929_1000545_pt1 | contig 35778 bp, 29 predicted proteins | sample AceLakmetage1330_FD_203160 | JGI IMG/M metagenome (GOLD analysis project Ga0307929, IMG submission 203160) | Saline water microbial communities from Ace Lake, Antarctica - #1330 | ecosystem: Environmental > Aquatic > Non-marine Saline and Alkaline > Saline | place: Antarctica: Ace Lake...
GTTCCAGGGAAGGTCCCCGCCAAACTCAAAGCGCTTGCCGAGATGATCGACTTCCCAGAAAAACTAGTCAGGAACGTCAAAAAAAAGGCAGCATGACATCAAATCCAACCGGATTTTGCGGTAATAGGCGTCTTGGGCCTATTTCTATTCGCAATTCACTGCGCGATAGCATGTTGAACAGACTCATACTGCAGATTCCTCCGGAATCATAGAGCAACGCCCCAAAGGGCGACAGAAAGCGTCATACTGGTGTAAAATTCTAAATAACCGGCTTCGCAATGAAGTCAAAGAGGAGCAGACAGATGCCAACGGCAGCGGGTGAAAATGTGAGAGTACCTCTGTTTGACGGATTCCGAAAACGATCTGATCTGGTGGTTCCGTTTCGGCAGGACAAGATCGAGAAGGCCATTGCACGTGCTGCTGAGGCCGTCGCCCGCAATTTGGGCCATGACCCTAATCGCAAGACCGCTCCCACAATCGCCCAGCGCGTGGTTGACCAACTCAATACGCCTGCCAGCGAGTACTATGTTTATAAAGATGACAATGGGCTTCGTGTTCCCAACATCGAGGATGTTCAGGACTTAGTTGAGATTCTTCTGGCCGAATCCGGCGAAACGATGCTGGTGGCGTCCTACAAGCGCTATCGCAAAAAGCGCGAACTGGCCCGCCGCAACATTCGTGTCCGCGGCGAGAGCTGTGAAAGCGGATTGGATGTCACCGATGCCAGCCTGTTGCTGGTGGAATCGGCGACAAGCAATCTGACGCTTCCGTGGAATCGCCGTCGCATTGTGGGGCAAATCATGGACAAGACCAACCTTTCCCCGGAGGTCGCCATCAGTGTTGCCAAGGCTGTCGAAAACTGGATCATCGAGAGCGACATCAAGACGGTAAACACGACGCTGATTCGCGAGCTCGTCAACAATGAGCTTGCCGAGCGTGGTCACAAAGAGCAGCTGCGCGATCTTTCGATCTACGGCGTGCCGGTCGATTTTGTTGAGAAGTTAATGTTTACGAAGTCGACCGAAAACAGTAACATTGTGAACAACAACCCCGAAGCCGTAAATCTTGGCATTGCCGAGCTAGTGCTCAAGCAGTGGGCGTTGGACGCCATTTTCTCTACAGAGGTCAAGCGAGCACACGATACCGGTGCCATCCATCTTCACGACTTGGGCTATCCTCATCGCGTCTACTGTTCCTCGCATTCGATTGAGTATGTCAAAAAGTACGGATTGAAGGAGTTGGTAAACCTTAGCACGGAGTCCAAGCCCGCGAGAACCGCATCCGTATTGACTGGCCACCTCAACACCTATCTGGCGTCCATGCAGGCAAACTATGCGGGTGCACTTGGAATCGCTTATATCAACATTCTCTATGCCCCCTTCCTTGAGGGTATGTGCGCAGCCGAGTACAAGCAGATTGCCCAAGAGTTGATTTTCAATGGCGCGCAGAACGCGTTCTCCCGCGGCGGGCAAACCTTGTTCCTGGATTTCAACATCCACACCGGCGTTCCCCGCTATCTTGCGAGCGTCCCGGCAATTGGTCCGGGAGGTAAGTACATGCTGCGCCTGAAGGACGGCACAAAGGTTGAGCTTGAGGAAGAATTGCGCGCGGCAAAGGATAGCAGCGGATATCCGCTCATGGATTTGTACTATACGGACTCATCCACCTCCGAACCGCGCTTGGTCTTGCGCGAGTTGGCAGATGCAACGCATGGCACTCGCTATGATACCGCTGTTTCGGAAGCGCTCGCAGAACACGGCGAGGCCATTGTTACTTATGGAGACTACCTCAGCGAAACGCGCATGTTCTGCAAAGCCCTTCTTGAAGTCTGGGGTGAAGGGGATCGTAATGGGCGTATCTTTGAGTTTCCAAAGTGCGACTTCCATGTCAGCGAGGAAACCTTCGAGGATCCGGACCAGTACGAGATCTTCATGGATGCCTGCCGCTTGGCCAGCAAGAACGGATCAACCTATTTCATCTTCGACAGGGACGAGGTGACCCTTTCGGCCTGCTGCCGTCTGCGCACCACCATCGATGACAACCGAATGCTGCGGCACCCTGAAAGCATGCGCTTCTGCGGGTTTCAGAATGTCACCATCAACATTCCTCAGGCGGCCTATCGCGCCTCCAGACTTCAATCTGGAAATCTGCTCGAGAATTTCTATTCCGAGCTAGATCGCACCATGGAGATTGCCGTTAACGCACATCTTCAGAAGAAGGCAAAAACGGCAGAAATGATCTCTGGCCCCGGCCATCCTTTGTGGCAAATCGGCAAGGAATCCTGCGACGGGAAGCCCTACGTTGACCTTGAAACCTGCACCTATATCCTGGGTTTAATTGGTGTCAACGATGCCGTCAACTTCTTGATTGGACACGAGTTGCACGAAAGCAAAGAGGCAATGAAGCTTGGTCTTAAAATTGTCGCGCACATGTACACCAAGACCAAGAAGCTTGCGCGGAAGCACAACCTCAAGTTCACGCTTGAGGAATCCCCCGCCGAAAGCGCTGCACGTCGGCTCGCAAAGACCGATTTGGTCTACTTCAATCGTGAAGCCGAAGATGTGGTCAAGGGGGATGATCCAGATACGATCTACTACACCAACTCCATCCACCTCTCGGCCGATGCACCCGTCTCACTGGTGGAGCGGATTCGTGAGCAGTCCAAGTATCACAGCATGATTGAGTCTGGTGCCATCACGCATGCCTTTGTCGGGGAAGAGCAGCCCTCGGCAGCGTCTATTGCCACATTGATGAAGTCGGTATTCTTTCGCACACAGTCCGCTCAGGTATGCATATCCCCTGAGTTCACTTACTGCGACAGCTGCAACCACTCGATGCGTGGACTGATTGAGAACTGCACGCGATGTGGCTCAGACAATGTCTGGGGCGAAACGCGGGTTGTGGGATACTTCAGCAAGATTCAGAACTGGAACAAATCAAAGCGCTACGGAGAATTGGTAGCGCGACAGCGTGGACGCTATCGCGTGGAGACTGCAGATGCCGGCGGATCCACAAGGGCACCCCAGACGTCTTCCGCTACGAAATAATCAAACTAACCCAAGAGAAGAAAATCGCTATGCCAGCTAATTATCGCGTTCATGTCTTTGGCAAGAGAAACTGCGACAAATGCACCGTATTGAACCAGCGCTTAGATAAGCTTTTGAAAAACGAAAAATGGAGCGCGTTTGAAAAACACTACAATGACATCGAGACCGAGCTGGGGCTTGTAGCATTTGCCGAGGCGGAATGCATCAATCCTCAGCGAATTCCTGCGATGATGATCATGAAACAGAACACAGAAACGGGTGAATATGAACCGGTGCCAAACTCAAAACCGGGAGCAAACGATCCCGTATTCAAAAAGTCAAAGTTGTACCAATATCTTGGTGTTCAAACCGACTATACGGACACAGGCCGCGGTGTGATTTCACCGAACATGATTAAAAAATGCCTCCAGGAAGCCAGGGGTTAGAAAAAGCTGAAATTGGGAGTGCTGTCGGCTCTGCTCTTCATATACGAAGGCCCCCGGTGTCATGTCTCGTAAATAGACTTGCAAGACCTAGGTGTCATCCCGAGCGGAGTCGAGGGATCTCCACCTCGTGAGGGGACGAGATTCCTCGACTTCGCTCGGAATGACAATTATTCACACATTTCACAAATGCAATATACAATACATGGCACTACCATGACCCCTGACGCATTATCGCCCATATATGGCTATCTCCAAAATCCATCAATGGTGGACTATGCCGGGCACCTGGCTGCTGTCTTCTTTACATCGGGTTGTAACTTCACGTGTGGGTTTTGCCACAACGCCAGCCTGATGGGGGCCTCTCAGCCTGGGATGTCGTGGCATAAGCTTGAAGGTGGATGTCGAAAATTTGTTGCCGATTGGGTTGATGGTGCCGTGATCACAGGAGGAGAACCGACGCTATCAACCGAACTCCCGGAGCTGATTCGCTTTTTAAAGACCTTTGGATGGGCAATCAAGCTCGACACCAATGGATCAAACCCGGAAAGACTCGCCGAATGCCTCCCTCTGGTCGACTATGTCGCCATGGACGTGAAGGCTGGCGAATCGGGATATCTCCCCCTAACAGGATATAGCAATCTCAAGCGCTTGAAGTCATCCATCGCGATGATTAAGACGTCCGCACGGGACTATGAGTTCCGAACAACAATCCTTGAGGGGTTCCATGACGATACGCAAATGATCGAGATTGCGAAACTGGTCGCTGGAGCACGGCGCTATATTATGCAACCCTTTGTGCCGTCGGAAAATCTGCCAAACGCTCAGTACCGCGATGCAACACGAACCTCTGCCGGACGTCTAGAAGCCGTTGCCGCCTTAGTAGCGGGTTGCGCCGACACCGTTACCGTGCGCGGAGGATGAAGGAGGCTTAAGTAAAGATGTGGCCGCTTCACAAGCTCCCTTCGGGAAGCTTGCCCTACAACGAGCCATGTAGGAAGGGCTTCCCCGGTATTCCGGGGAACCCGTGGTTTGAGGAACGGGTCTGCACGCGCTCCCCGAATACAGGGAAGCACGTCCTACAAGGTTAGTGGCTGTGTTGAGATGTTGTGTAGCCCGTGGCAATGACTACAGTATTGTTTAAACCGCTCTAAGCAATTAAAGAATGGAGATATAATGGATGACAAAGGATTACTACAGGATATGTTTTCGCTCCAGGCGAAGTTGAATCAACGCATTGGGGTGGATACCACCGCACTACCGGAAGCGGACAAGACAGAGTGGATTCTCAACTACTGCCGGGCAATGTCACAGGAGGTTGCCGAACTGACCGATAGCGTCCCCTGGAAATGGTGGGCGAAGTATCAGACCCTTGACAAACAGAACGCCCGCGTCGAAATCGTTGACCTTTTCCATTTTTTGATTTCGCTTGCTCAGGTGCTCGACATGTCGGCCGAAGATGTATACGAGCTCTATTGCCGCAAGCACCAGGTGAACCAAGAGCGTCAGGACTCCGGCTACACAACCAAAGACGAGAGCGACAACCAGGCACTAGGCTGAACTAAAACTTCCCTCGCATTGCTCGTTCGTTTCGAACGTCCAACATCGAACAAAGAAGGGATTCCACACTTCAATGTTCGATGTTGAGTGTTCGATGTTCAATGTTCATTCCAAAGTTTCCAAGCCCCCCCCTGTATACTTCAACAGAGGAACGACGCCGGGGGCCTACTAGCCCTGCCGACCTCTGACTTCCGACCTCTGGCCCTACGACATCTCTTCAATAGATAAGTCATAGAACCCGACGTAGTCATCAGGGGCATCGCTAGCGCGTGCCGCAATCGCCGTGCGCGGATGCTGGTTGAGCTGTCCGGTAATGGCGTAAGGAATGCTATAACCCCAATCCATTGTTTTCGACAACGGAAGGAGACGATCCTGCGTACACTCCAGAATGGGGCGCACGTGAAATTTCGGGTTGTGGAGGAAGCCGAGAATAAGCTCCATAGGACAATTTCCCGCCCCTCGGCCAATCCCCGCCATGGTGGCATCTACACGACTCGCACCACAAATGATAGCTTCAATCGTATTCGCAAATGCAAGTTGCTGATTGTTGTGCGCGTGAATACCAATCTCTTTTCCCGTGCCTTCCATGGCACTAACGTACTTCCTGGTGAGCGCTTGAATCTGCTCCGAGTAGAGAGAGCCGAAGCTGTCGACGATGTAGACACCCATGGCATCTGAACCAGCCGCAATAGCAAGAGCAGCATCAAGATCACTTTCCTGCACGGTCGAAACCGCCATGAGCTGTAACATTGCCTCATAGCCTTTATCAACGGCATCCTTAACCATATCAATAGCAAGAGGAATCTGGTGGATGTAGCAAGCGACCCGAATGAGATCAATGACACTCTCGCTACGAGGTTGAATATCGGTCTTGTAGTTCGTGCGCTCAGCATCTGCCATCACTACAATTTTTAGATCCGTATCATTATCCCCCACAATACGGCGCAGAGCATCTTCATCACAATGCTTCCAGGGGCCGTGCTTCGAGGGCGGGTAAATTTCCTTGGAGCCTTTGTAGCCGAATTCCATGTAATCAATACCAGCGGCCACATTAGCCTCATAAACGGCTTTGACCATCGCATCGTCAAACTGATGATTATTGATCAGTCCTCCATCGCGAATGGTGCAGTCGAGAACCTTGATATCAGGTCTATATGTAATCCAATCGCCATGCTGTTTTTCTGCTTTGGTCATGATTCCACTCCTCGGCGCACGCGCCCTACTCTTCTCTGATTCACGAACAGCATACCAAAAACCCACGGCAAGCTGTAGGAAAAAGGGAGAGTATGGAGCCTGTTCCGATGCGTCAACCCAGAAAGTGCCTACAGATACTCCGCCGCAACAGCGGCAAGCAAACTGCGTTCGCGTGTCTTAAGCGTCATGTGGCCGTGAATGGTCTGCGCCTTAAGACGCTCGGTCGCATATGTCAATCCATTGCTGGAGGCATCAAGATAGAGGTTATCAATCTGGTACGGGTCACCCGTCAAAATCATCTTCGTATTTTCCCCCGCTCGGCTGACGATCGTTTTTAATTCGTGCGAAGTGAGATTCTGAGCTTCGTCTACAATCACATACTGCCCGGAAATGGAGCGTCCGCAGATATAGGTCAGGGCTGAGATGGGTCACGCCAAGTTCAACAACACGAGCCCGTGCGGTCTTTTTATGCTTCCGGTTTGTCCGCTCCCTCATCATGACAAACTCGTTTGGATACGTCCCAAGCTTCGGCTTTTTGTAAACGCGTTCTTTAAAAAAACCATTGATGGTCGCGACGGGGGGTTCCACTTCAGAGTAGCTCGAATACAGGTCATCAAAGTTGATTTTTTCCTTCTCATAATCAACCGCTTGCAGTCCCAATGCATCCGCTTTGAGGCGGGCATTAATGTCTTTACTGACAAAAATGACGGGCTCGCCTTCGACCAGCAGCTCGTAAGCCAATCGCAAGATGAGATTGTCGGGGATGTTTTCTGTTAATATGCCGTCAGCCGAGAGGGTTGCGGCACTCCAGATCCGATGACAACCCCCCGTTGGGCAGCGGAACACCATCACGCAGATTGCCTTTCGCGCGCAAGGCATCAAGACGGCGAATCACATTGCGGCATTTCGCCCCAATTCATCATTGTGCGTTTTAAACTTGTCCAACTCTTCAATGACCGCCATCGGGATGACGACGCTATTATCAGAAAAAGCCTCGATGCTCTCGGCATTGTGAAGCAACACGTTGGTATCCAAAACGAACGTCTTGGAGATCAAATTGCAGGCCTTCTTCGATTTGCGTGTTGTCATTCTCTTATCCCGTAGATTGAGGTTTTGTATTAAGAGAAAAGGCGTGAGGCAAAAGCGAATCTAGGCGATAGGTTTGAATGGCTCCGGGCATATTCAGACTGGCCAGCAATACGGTCAGATCGCCCTGACAAAATTCCACCATAACTTGTCGGCAAGCCCCGCATGGCAGGGGTGGCGTATCGCCAGATGCCACAATCGCAATCGCATCAAATTCCCGCGCCCCAGCTGCAATCGCCGCGCCAAACGCCACGCGTTCCGCGCACATTGTCAGCCCATACGATGCATTCTCGATATTCGTTCCTAGGAAAATGCGTCCGTCGCGCGAAAGCAAGGCAGCACCCACACAAAATTTGGAATACGGGCTGTATGAATGGGCCGTGACGACAATGGCTTCTTTGACAAGCTGGGCGGGATTGATTGTACTCATAAATCCTTTGGGCGAATGGTTTCGACAATAAGGGAAGGCGAAGAAGTGGGTGCAGATGGGGAAATGGTGATGGCGCGACTCACCATACTCTGTGCAGCGGACAGCTTGTCCTCGGCATTTGCATGGAGTTTAAGTAATGGCTGCCCTTTCGTGACCCAGGCGCCAATTTTGCAGAGCTCTGATATACCAACGGCAGGATCAATAATGTCGGTAACCTGAACGCGCCCACCCCCTAGCAGCATAACCCCTCTTCCAATTCGATCGGCATTGACTTCGGTAACAACGCCATCCGCATCGGCCACAAGCGACTCCACAAAGACTGCCTGCGGGAGGCGGCTTGGGTCATCCAATACGATAACATCCCCACCCTGTAACCGGACCATGGTTTTGAATTTTTCGAAAGCGGCACCTGACGCGAGTGTGTCCATCAATATTTTTCGGGCCGCGTCCAGAGAGTGGCTTTTTCCGGCTAGTAAAAGCATTTCGGCAGAAAGCGCCAGCGTGACCTCCATCAAGTCTGCTGGGCCACGGCCCTGCAAGGCCTCTACGGTCTCGACCACTTCCAAACTATTACCTGCGGCACACCCGAGGGGCTGGTTCATGTCGGTCAAGATCGCTGTAATGCCTCGCCCCATACTGTGGCCAATGGCAACCATAGTACATGCGAGTTCACGCGCCTCATCCAGAGTCTTCATAAAAGCCCCCTGCCCCCACTTAACATCCAACACCAGATTTGCAGCACCCTCCGCAAGTTTCTTGGACATGATGCTAGCGGAAATGAGCGGGATAGAGGGAACGGTCCCTGTAACGTCACGCAGCGCATAAAGTTTTTTATCCGCGGGCGCCAACTCGGCGGTCTGCCCCGTAATGGAGCAACCACATGCGGCAAGGGTTTCCAAAAACGCTTCAGGAGAAAGGTTGGTGCAATAACCGGGTATGGACTCCAGTTTGTCCAACGTGCCACCGGTGATACCAAGCCCCCTACCCGACAGCATGGGCACAGCCACCCCACAGCAAGCCACAAGGGGGGCCAAAACAAGCGAAACCTTATCGCCAATGCCACCAGTAGAATGTTTGTCGGCTGTAGGCCACTCAAGGGAATGGGTGTCAATCAACTCACCGGAGCGCATCATGGCGTCGGTCAACACCGTCACTTCTTCGAACGTCATGCCCTTGAAATATATAGCCATTGCAAGAGCGGCCATCTGATAGTCAGGAATATCACCTACAGCATATCCGTGAATGAACTCCCGGATATCACTCTCGCTGAGAGGATGTCCGTCGCGTTTCTCTTCAATAACCCACTGTGGCAGCATGCGGCAGTATACGAATACTTTTCATGGCATGTCAACGCACGGGATTTACGAGTTGCGTTGCTAAAGATCTGAACCGCGGACGACTTAGCGCGGCATAGCCGCAACCCAAGAAAAATGAGAAGAGAAATTTGACAGAATCATTGACAGCAGAATGATTGCATGGATAGGGAGTATAAAATAATTCTGCTGTCAATGATTCTGTTGCTCATGAGTTACAAAACGCGTTAGGAAAACACTCCCCACACTCTACAGCGGCATCCGTGCTTGAATCATAAAGATGGTGATGACAGCAACACCATAGAGGAAGATCGTTGCGAGCAGCGGAATGTCAGTAAGCAGGATTTTTTCGGGGCGATCGCCCTTCTCGTGACGATACACCAGATCCAGATAACGAAAGACGCCAAACATCACAAACGGGATGGTGAACCCCAGCATGCTGGTGCCAAACTTTTCGACGGTTTCTGGCCATAGGGTGTAGAGGGCATAGGAAACGATGGTGGCGGAGCTAACGATGGCGATGAGTTGATTCAGTAGCTGGGCATCATATTGACCCAAGCTAGCTCGCTGGTCTGAATCGTTCTCTGCACAAACCACCTTCTCATGGCGCCGCTTGCACAGTGCAAGAAAAAGGGCGAGCAGGAAGGTGCAAAGCAGCAACCAGGGTGAGATGGTCACACTTATGGCGACAGCGCCAGCAATCGCCCGCAGAACAAATCCGCCAGCCAAAATAAAAACATCCACCAGAGCAATTTTCTTAAGGAATAGCGAGTAAACGACTTGCAGGGAAAGGTAGGACATTACGACGGCAAAAAAACGGAGACCCAAAAGCCAGGAACCCACCCCCGCGAGAACAAACAAAAGAAACGCCGTCACCAAAGCCACCTGAATAGAGACCAATCCAGCCGCGATGGGGCGGAACCGTTTTGTCGGATGCACGCGATCACCAGCCAAATCGTGAACATCATTAAAGAGGTAAACACTGCTCGACGCGAGGCAGAAAAGAATCACACCAGGAATGATGAGCCGTAAACTTGGAACCAGTTCAATCTGCTGACTTTTATCCCAATATCCAAAAATCAAGGCCGCGAGAAGAACCCCGTTCTTCGTCCATTGGTTAGGCCGCAATGCACGTAACAAACTTATTATTGGATTATTCTGGGCCTGTGCGACCATTGTTTATTCCTGGGGTAGTGTTGCGACAACTCACCGCGTCGGTGGTCGCCGCCTGAAGTGATTACGAAACGCCAGCTTCCACACCAACCAGATCGCTTCCCGAAAGATCTTTCCGCTCATCTTGGAATATCCTGAACGGCGATCCACAAATGTAATCGGAATTTCGCCAATGCGAAACCCATGCATCCACGCCAAGTGGGTCATTTCAATCTGGAATGAGTATCCATTGGCAATGACCTTATCAAACTCGATCGCCTCCAAAACACCGCGACGGAAACATTTAAATCCACCGGTGGGGTCTGTCACAGGAATTCCGGTAATCAAACGAACATAGGTAGAGGCACCCTTGCTCAACATCAGGCGACTCAATGGCCAATTGGTAATTCGGATGCCATTGACGTATCGGGAACCCAAAATAAGATCCGCTGTTTCTGCGGCGTGCACCAAATTGGGCAGTTCAGCGGGATCGTGTGAGAAATCGGCATCCATTTGGAAAATGAGATCGTATTCTTTTTCAATCGCCCACTGAAACCCGGCAATATAAGCGCGCCCCAACCCGCCTTTTTCCCCGTGGTGCAAGACATGCACAAACGACTCCCGTTCACAGAGCGAATTAATCACGTCCCCCGTGCCATCAGGAGAGTTGTCGTCAACGAAAAGGAGATCGGCATCCGAGCAATGCTGATGCACCGCCTCCGCCATAGGAACAACATTATCCTTTTCATCATAGGTCGGTATAACAACAAGCTTCGATATCATGGGAGCAGACTACCGAAGGACTAAAGAGGCCGCAAGCCTTTGTTCCTATTGCATCAGCGCTCATGATAGGCTATCGTCATTGTACACTTTAATTGATATCTAGAGAGGGAACCCATGTCGATATATCCAATCGTGAAATTTGGTAACGAGGCGCTCCGAAAAAAATCGCAATCCATTGCGCAGGTTGATGATGGCATACGCAAGCTCGCGTCCGATATGCTGGCCAGCATGTATGCTGGCAAAGGTCTTGGCCTTGCCGCAGAACAAATTGGCCGGGATGAGGCCATCTGTGTCATTGACGTCCCCAAAGAAGAGGCTTGTGGCATTGCAATGCCAGTGGTTCTTATCAACCCCAAGATTTTGGCAACGGAAGGCGAGCAGGTTGGACAAGAGGGATGCCTCAGCTTCCCCGACATCTACGTAAACGTGAAGCGCTCTGAAAAGGTAACGGCAACCTACATGGACACGGACGGCACAACACAGACGATCGAAGCTTCAGGATTGCTCGCACGCGCAATCCAGCATGAACTAGATCATCTCAATGCGGTTCTACTGGTGGATCACATGTCTGCCATACAAAAAGTGGCTAATGCGGGACGTCTAAAACGGTTAAAGCGCGAAACTAAAGCAGCTGCGCGATAATCGCGCCTCCCCCGCTCCCAGCCATCTGCGGGCCCGAGGGCGGACTAACTGCACCCCGCGAAGTCCTGAATAATGGAGTTGGGGCGCCCTCGCCCCGAATAGCTTCACCTACTGGTCCAACGAGATCGTTTTAAGTGTCGTTGAAGCCATTCTGCTCCTTTGTCTTTACCGTAATCTTTGCCTTAATCTTGATGCAGATAAGACGTGGGTAAAGAATTAGAGTAAAGACAAGGGATTTGTGTGCGGCTAATGTTTTTCTAAAACCGAGCTAATAAGCGGTGGATGCCGGACTCTGGACGGCATTGAGCAAGAGGGGAGCCTAAAGAGAGACAGGTGGGACCGGGGGGGGCCAGACTGTCACAATCTAGGCGCTCATGTTGCACAACCGCGTCGGGACGCCACGGTCCACCTGGTGGCAAATGGGGGACAAGATGCGAACAAGGACCTCGCCCCGAAGGCTACACCTCAGAGAGATCTTCAGACTGATCAAACTCGCCGGACTCTGGATTCTGCTTCGGTAACGGATGGTCAACGCGCTCAACAACTTCTTGAGCAAGTGCCCGGTAGGCGATCGAACCTGTGCAGCGAGAATCGTACATGATGACGGGCTTTCCAAAGCTTGGCGCCTCGCTCAAGCGAACGTTGCGGGGAATCACCGTTTTGTAGACCCGCTCTCCGAAGTGCGTCCTTACCTCATTGACAACTTCTGACGCCAGTCGAGTTCTGGCATCAAACATCGTCATCACAATCCCCTCAATCTCAATGTTTGGATTCGCGCGCCCCTCACGCAGCTGCTGCATGATGTGGGTGATAACACTCAATCCCTCAAGCGCATAGTACTCACACTGAATCGGTAGCAGGAGGCCTTGCGCAGCCGTAAGCGCATTCATGGTCAGGATACCCAGCGAAGGAGGGCAGTCGATGATGATAAACTCGTAAGCATTACTGCGAATCAGGGGTGCCATGGCCATATTGAGGCAATGCAGATACCCCTCCATCCGGGCAACATCAATTTCCGCCCCGGCAAGATCCAACTCAGAGGGAATGATATGAACACCCTCAACCACGGTTTCCTGAATAAGACCATCCAGTGAGCGCTCGCGCAGGAGAACCCGATAAAGACTGGTGTCTTTTTGCCGGGGGAGCCCCAGACCACTCGTCGCATTTGCCTGAGGGTCAAGGTCGATAACAAGAACGGTCTTGCCCAACTCTGCCAGACAGGCCGAGAGATTGATGACGGTCGTGGTTTTACCCACACCCCCCTTTTGATTGGCGACAGCCAGAACGCGAGTTGCCATCAGATTAGTCTTTCTGCTTTATCATTCCCGTTGCACGGGCATAACCAAAAATGCCACCAGCGGCAATCACCGGTGCTACCGCTCCGGGAGGAATCAGTTCATAGCTCTCGCAAGAGTTTACATTTGTAATGCGGTTGTTGCTCATGTCCAATTCTGCAACATCCCCCGTATTGAAGAGATCACACAGGCGCGCTTTGACCTCGATGGGGAAAACTTCCCCCGTCGCCACGGCGTTGCGAAAAAAGATCCGGGCATAGGATTCGGCTACGACGGCCTCAACTCCTGCAGCCCCGAGGCAGATGGGCGCATGCTCACGGGATGAACCACAGCCAAAATTACGTCCCGCGACGATAATGGCATAAGGCGTTTTGCTCTCTCCTGGAAGAATAAATGCCGAGAATGACTCCGGAAGCCCTGCCATTGCATATGAGCCCAGTTTCGCATATTCCTCTGGGATCGTCGGAACCAAATTCAAGTATTTCGCCGGAATGATCTGATCCGTATCAATATTGTCAGTAACAACGTAAACGCTGCCCTTTATGATTTCATTCGCCATCGTGTTGTCTCTCATTTCTCCACAACTATTTGTGAGGGATCAGGCATCTAGCAACTCTCGGGGATCGGCAATGGTCCCAGCAACAGCAGATGCTGCCACAGTCAGGGGAGATGCCAGATAGATGGATGCCAGTTTCGACCCCATCCGCCCTAAGAAGTTACGATTCGTGGTGCTGATTATCACTTCATTTCCATGCGCGTGACCAAAGGTATCTTCGGGGCCTCCCAAACATGCTGCGCATGACGGTGGGGCAATAGGCAAACAGCCCGCTTCAGAAAAAATCTCAACCAAGGATTTTCCGTCGATGCTCTCGCGAAGAAGTCCTTCCGCCACTTCAACAGTGGCGGGAACAAGAAAGGTATCAATCATAACCCGCCTCCCCTTCAACACGCGGGCAGCCATCATGAAGTCCTCCAGCTTCCCGCCGGTACATGACCCAATGTAGGCGCGATCGAGCTTAACCGTACCACGCTCTACGGCGGGGGCATAGTGCGAGGGCAAGTGGGGTTCCGCCACACAAGGCACAAATGTGGCAACATCGTAGTGATACTCCGCCTCAAGGGGGGCGTCCCTATCGCCATAAACCGGTTCAAACGGCTTATCGGTGCGGGCCTTCACATAAGCAAGCGTCTTTTCGTCAGGAGCAATGATGCCATTCTTGCCCCCCGCTTCAATCGCCATATTGCAGATAGTCATGCGCTCTTCGATACTCAGGGCATCAATGGCAGACCCATAAAATTCCATGGCACAGTAGGTCGCTCCATCAACACCAATGTCGCCAATGATCCGCAAGATAATGTCCTTTGCCACAACACCAACAGGAAGCTCACCCTCAAGAACGAACCGAAGCGTCTTCGGCACTTTCACAAGCAACTTACCGGTGCCCATAACAAATCCGCCGTCCGTATTACCAATCCCCGTCGCAAAAGCACCCAAAGCGCCATGCGTGCAGGTATGTGAATCCGTTCCCAAAAGAACTTCCCCTGGCCGGACATGTCCCGCCTCCGGAAGCGCCACATGACAGACGCCCTTATAGGTAGCCGTGCCGGGATCATAGAAATAGGGAAGATCCTGCTCCTTAGCAAAAGCCCTCAGCGTATCAACGTTGCGGTGGGCCTTTTCATCGGCGGTATAGATATAATGGTCAGGAATAATCGCAATTTTTTCAGGATCCCAAACGCGTGCGTCCTCGCCAAACTCCCGCTTAAAAACACCAATGGTTCCTGGGCCGCAGACATCATGCGTCAAGAGCATGTCAACGTTAACCCATATATTGTCGCCAGGAGAAACGCTCTGCACGCCCGCTGCACGCGCTAAAATCTTTTCGGTAATGGTTGCTGCCATGGTCTTCCTCTGATCTACTTGCTTTGCTTGGACTTCACGAGTGAGAAAAAACGGTCTTCATACTCACTAAACAAGCCAAGGCCACGCAGCTTGTTTCCCAACGACTGAATCAAAGTAGAATCAGCGTTGGCAGCCTTAAAGACCGCCTCGATGTCATTGCGAACACCACGCGGCACACCCTGTTCATTTTCAAAAAGGCGTTTCTTCTGCATTTCGCGAATATTCACAAGCGCAGAGCTCTGGATAACTTCCCAAAAAAGTCGAACGATACAGACATCCCAAGGATCATCCACCCCAACCAAAACTGCACTCATGGGATCGCCCTTAGCTTCGACCGCCGCTTTGACACGTTCCACAACAGGATCCAATGTATCGGTCACAATATGCTCACTGTAGGATTCCTGTTTCAGTTTGTACCCATATTGCAAAATGCGAATATCCTTTTCATGCTCTTTGAGCCAATCCACATATTGGCGAGCCTCATCCCCAAATCCCTCCATTGCCGTTTGGGAATAGGCATCGGGTGTGATGATCTGTGGCCGCCCGGCTTCCAGACGGCCCTCGCGAATGCGAATCTGGTTCGTCGAATCCATCAGTTCGGTAATCAGATGGTAATTTAAGAGGGTCGCACCAAACGTCTCTAAGTGCTTCTGCGGCATCAACTTAACATCGGTATTGTTGACCGCATACCAGAAATCAAAACTGTCTCTTTCTTTAGCCATTCGCCCATTCTCGAATATTTCCCGTTTACTGGGAAGTCAATTCCACCATTTAGTCTATTATATGCGCTTGCAAAATGTGCTTCTGGAGGTAGGACACCCCCGTTCCGCACATCTGACCAAGCACAGTATGTCAGGCATTCCTGCCTGACCGAGTCAAGAACAGTATGTCGGGCATTCCTGCCTGACCAGATCAGACGCAGTATGTCAGGCATTCCTGCCTGACCGAGTCAGGCAAGAATGCCCGACCTACATAGAAAGCCTACGTCCCACTCCCCCATCTGTCGTCAGCATTAGGGTCACAGGACCATCGTTAATGATCTCTACCTCCATCGCAGCGCCAAATTGCCCAGTTTGCACGCGGGTATCACCCAGCTCACGGCGCAATGCGGCTACATACTCCTCATATAAAGCTCGCGCAACATCGGGGTCTCCCGCACGGATGAAACTGGGACGATTACCCTTGCGAGTATCCGCATAAAGTGTGAACTGTGAAATCACAAGAATGGCGCCATGCACATCTTCAACCGAGCGGTTCATTCGATCCTGCGCATCCGGAAATATGCGCAATTTGATCGTCCGTTGCGCCAGAATACGCGCATCTTCGGCCGTATCCCCCGTTCGCACCCCAAGCAAGACGACATATCCCTGCGCAATCTCACCGATACATGAACCCTCAATCGTGACACTGCCACGCTTAACCCGTTGAATAAGTGCTTTCATACTGGCACCCTATCTCAAATCAGAAGGGAATTTCAACACCCAACAAGTGCAGGAAAGTTACAGTCGCTAATCCTAATCGCACTCTCCCCGCTCGCGGATCGAGGGGCAGGCAGGAGAAAGGTGGATGCCGGCCTCCGGACGGCGTTGAGCAAGAGAGGATGCCTGAAGAGAAACAGGAGAGCCCGGGGGCTATACTGTAACAATCGAGGCGCTCACGTTGCACAACCGCGCCGGGACGCCACGGTCCACCTGGTGGACGACTACGGCGACGAGAACAGTGGATGATGGGGATGCTTTCTTCCCTGTCATGCCGAAGGCGAATCGTTATCCGCTTTCGTCGCCCGTTATCGTCTACCGGTTCGGTTTTTTCGCATCACACAAAAAAGACCTCGACCCTTTTCGGGCTGGGCCATAGTCTCTGGCGACATTCTGGAAATCTACGGAGAAACTTTATGGATCAGCTTGTTAAAGCAATGTCGCCGGAAACCCAGATTCGTTTTGCAGCCGTTGAGGTAACGATGGCAGCTAAGGCGCTTGAAGCCCGCCACCTTTCAGGGCCAACAGCAGCAATGGCTCTCGCCGAAGGTCTTGTAGCCATCGCGCTGATGTCTCAAGACGCTGCCAGCGATGACGAGGCCTTGATGCTGCGTGTGAATGCGGCGGGACCCATCGGAGGCATGATGGTAGAAGCGATTGGGTGTGGAGGACTGCGCGGCTTTACCAACATCAAAATTCTCAACGATCTCGATGTTTTGGACACTATCGCGACAGATGACGCTTGGGGAAAATCTGGATCTGTCCAGATTTTGACATCGCTTCCGGGGAAAATTCTCAATCAAGCCTCGCTCAACGTAAATCCCCCACACATGAATTTCGTTTTGGCGCGCTATTTTAATCACTCCATGCAAGTTCCAACAGCGTGTGAAGTATGGGCAAAAGCAGATTCCGGGGGGCTTATTTCAGCGCGAGGCTTTATGGCTCAACGGATGGAGGATTCAGACCAAAACGCCTTTGTACGTGTGCTGGAAGCCTTCGAAGCAGGGAGTGTTCGTGAGCAGCTTGCCACTAATGCAGATGCGCTCGCCTTTGGCAAAGTCTTTGGATTGCCTGACATTGAAGTACGCGAAACACGACCATTAGCATTTCAATGTCGCTGCACGAAAGAACGCACGCTCGCAGTCCTCAAAACGCTTCCGCGTGACGAGCTGGAGGCGATCATCACACAAGGCAATCCCCAAAACGTCACCTGCCATATGTGCGGCAATACCTATACAGCAACCCCGGATGATGTACGCGCAATCGTCGCAAAACTGCCGTAGAGAAACAGAGGTCGGAAGTCGGAGGGCAGCCCCACCCCCGGCGTCGTACCTCCGCCGGACTAAACGAGGAGGAAACTTCCATGTAGCCTCCGGTGCCAGCCAGTGGATGACAGACGGGAACAGTAGGCAACACAAAAAGGGATGTTGTCATGCTGAGCTTTCCGAAGCATCTCGCCGAAGGCGCTGCGGGGAGTTCTTCAACAACCATTTCAGTTTACTCATCATGTTTTTCCCGATAAAAGGGCTCCACACGGATGTGCGTTTTTTAAGGTCATCGCGGAAGTGTGTACGTGATGGCCCAATAGATCGAGCCTATCTGAAAAGGTATTGCGCACTCACAACCCACAATCTCACTCTCCAAGTTGTCCTCATTCGCAACGCGTGGCGTCCCGACACGATTGTGAAACGTGAGAGCCTGGGGTACGATAGTGTTCCTCTCTTCGGTCTTCCCTGTCTCTCTTCAAGCCTCCCTCACTTGCTCAACGCCGTCCGGAGGCCGGCATCCACCGTCTCTCTTCAGACTCCCTCTCGGCAGGTTACACGTCGATCTTTTTTATCTCCCGAATATGGGAGATTTGCGTGTACGAGTAGGTATACGAGTACGGAAAGAGAACAGGCGCTCCCTCTACCTCGAGAACTTTGCCGTAAAACCCCCATCGACTAACTCCACCGTCAACTTTTCCGACCCTAGCCTCATCGAATGAAACGTGTGGCATAGCCGCTCATATAGGCCTACCTCACTGGGAGCAAGGAGAACATATTCACGAACCCACCCTATCCAAAACCTCTCTCACTTTGCGCGCGAGCGGGTCGCGACCGAAGGGCTTGGACAGGAAGTCCATGTCCTTTTCGAGTATGCCACGTTGGGCGATGACGTCGGCGGTGAAGCCGGACATGAAGAGAATCCGAATCTCCGGATGCGTTTTCGCCAGTTGCTTTGCCAGGTCGGGGCCACTCATGCCCGGCATGATCACGTCAGTGAGCAGCAGGTGAATCTTGCCGGTATGCTCCGCGCTCAGGCGTAGGGCCTCTGCAGGATTCTCCGCAGTTAGTACGGTATAGCCGAACGCTTTGAGAAAGGCCTTGCTCGTGATGCGGATGGATTTTTCGTCCTCGGCAATCAGAACGGTTTCCGTGCCACGGAGTGGCGATCCCTGCGGGACGGCGAGCGCTGGGGCATCGCCTGTGACGGCAAGTTGAGGAATGTAGATCTTAAAGGTCGTGCCTTTGCCCGGCTCGCTGTAGACGTAAACGAACCCGTTGTTCTGCTTGACGATGCCATACACGGTGGCCAGCCCCATTCCTGTGCCTTCGCCGACCCCCTTGGTAGTGAAGAACGGGTCGAACACGTCCGCCATGGTAGCCTTGTCCATGCCACAGCCAGAGTCGCTCACCGTCAGACTAACGTAGTCGCCAGGAATGGCTCCCTCATGGGTTGCGCAATACGTTTCGTCGATAACCACGGCTCCGGTCTCGATAGTAAGCTTGCCCTCCCCTCCGATGGCGTCGCGGGCGTTAACGGCAAGTTTCACCAGAATCTGGTCTATCTGGGACGGGTCTATCTTGACCATCATCGCCCCGCTCCCGGGAGACCATTTTATCTCAACATCCTCGCTGATCAACCTACGAAGAAGCTTTAGCATGCCGGCAACCGCGTCGTTCAAGTCGAGCACCTTGGGCTTCACCATCTGCTTGCGGGCAAAGGCAAGAAGTTGACGGGTGATGGTAGCCGAGCGCTCGGCCCCCTCGGTGATTGCATCAAGATACTCGAGAACAGTGGGGTCCGATCCGACCTTGTCCCGGCACAGTTCGACATACCCCATCATCCCCATGAGCGCGTTGTTGAAATCATGCGCCACGCCACCCGCGAGCCGGCCGATGGACTCCATCTTCTGTGCCTGTCGGAACTGCGCTTCCAGCTCAAGATGTTCGGTGATGTCGCGCTTGACGGCCACATAATTAACGATGTTGCCTGCTGCATCGAACACCGGTGAAATCGTAGCCTCTTCGGTATAGAGACTTCCATCCTTGCGTTTGTTGACAAAGTTTCCGTGCCAGATCTCACCGCGGGAGAGAGTTTGCCACATGTCGCGATAGAACGCATCGTCCTGCTGACCGCCCTTGAGAATGCGCGGGTTTTGGCCCATTGCCTCGGCGTTAGCATAGCCCGTGGTGCTCTCGAACGCCGGGTTGGCATACTGGATGGCCCCCGTGGGGTCGGTAATCACAATCGTCTCCGCCGCATGGTCGATAGCCACTATCAGCCGATCCTTTTCCTCCTCGACCTGTTTGCGATCGGTGATATCCAAATACATCCCGCACATGCGCAGCGGCTTGCCGTCGGCATCGCGCTCGAGCACCCGACCTCTGCCCTGAATCCAGACCCAGCGGCCCGATTTGTGCCGCATGCGGTGCTCCATCTCGTAGCCGTCCGTCGTTCCCTCCAGATGTACATTCAGGACTTCCATAACGCTCGACAGGTCATCGGGATGAATCAATTTTTTCCACGACTCTACATTCGGTTCGATTTCGTCAAGCGTATAGCCCAGCATCGCAGCCCACCGTTTGTCATAGATTACCTCGCCAGTAAACACATTCCAGTCCCATGCGCTCAGATCCGCTCCCTGCAACACCAGCGCCATCCGATCCTCGTTCTCCCTGAGAGATTTCTGGGTAGCTGTGATCGTCCTGTTGTCCCGTCGTAACCGGCGGTTCAGTTGATAGATATAAATTGCCAGAACCAGAATGAAGAGAGCTACCGTCGACGTAATGGTTATGATGCGGTACAGATGGCTTAGGTTGGGCTGTGGCGGGTGGGGGTTGTAGAGGAATCCTGCTAAATCGAAGTCGGGCTCCATGAGTCCGAGTTCAGCGTATGTGTCGGCAATGTGGCGCCACCGGCCGGGGTTCATATGGCCAATTTGTACCAGATTAATTTGCATCAAAGGGGCCATTTGGGCGGCTTCGAAGCGCAGATGTTCCAAGCTGTGGCGCTGGCTATAACGGGAGTGAATCAGTTGCGCCAGTTCTTCCGGATGCCGCATGGCATAGTCCCAGCCTTTAAGGCTGGCTTCACGAAAGGCTACGACGGTTTCGGGGGCCTGGTTCAGTTGCTGCTCGGAGGTGAAGAGGGTGTCGCCGTAAAAATCGATTCCTACGGCTCGCGGGGAATAGAGCAAGTAGTCCGTCTGCGCTCTTTTTAGATCAAACGGCTCGTCGGTGACATAGACCGACATGGCCTTCACGGTTCCATTGAGTAGAGCTTTCGTATCGAATTGGTGAGGTGCCAGAGTGAATTTGTCGGAGCTGATGCCTTCTTTATTGAGGTAGGCCTGCAACTCCGCTGAACCGGGCTCCAGCGTTATCTGACTTCCTACTAAATCATGAATGCTTTGTACCCCATCCTGCTTGAGCTCCATGAGTGCCAGTGGAGAGTGCTGGAAAATCACCGCCAGCGCCACCACCGGAGCCCCTTGCTCTCTCAATAGAAGTAGATCCGTGGTGCCGACTCCAAACTCTGCCTTCCCCTGTATCACTTGCTGGATCGGATTCTCGTCTGGTTGGCTGGGGAGTATTTCTACATCGAGTCCGACGGCTTTATAATAGCCTTGTTCCTGAGCGGCATAATACCCGGCAAATTGGAATTGGTGCTCCCACTTGAGCTGCAGGTGCACGGTTTCCGCATTCAGAGCAGGTGACAGTGTGAGCAGAAAACCCAAAGCAACCAGTGAACCCGACACATCCCATTTCTTATTCATCGCAACTCCGTCTGCTTTTCAGGCTTTTTCTTCTGCGGCATGCTTCTCTCGACAGTATAGATGCGTGATTTTTAAAATACTTATAATTCACAAGGTGCTAATTTACAGTTTGAGAACGACGGGGCTGCGGGTCAATGTAAAACATAGGGGGTTTGTGCCGCTGGCGCGGGTGTGCGTTTTTCGTTCTCGTCAACCGTTACTTCATTATGTTTGCGCCTCTCTATGTGGGACGGACATCTTGTCCGTCCGTGGAAGTCGGACTACGGGCGGACAAGATGTCCGTCCTACAGGAGACAAGTTTCCACACTATATAATCAGAGGAAGGCAAGACGCCGGGGACTCCCCAGACCTGAAGCTTGGCCGTTTTGCGGAGGTTCTTGCATCTCGTGTAGAGAGGGGAATCTTCCCACCAGTCATCCCTGTGTCTCCACACCCTTTCATGTTTCGTGCTGGTAAGACTCAACTACCGGGGAGGCGGCGAAATTCTGCTATGCTTCGCGATCCCAATCATCTACGCGACCTGGTGTGTCATGGGCCTGTTTGTGGTTGGCATTCCGATTGAGGAACTCATCTATGCAGGGCTCGCAGGCATGTCGGGCACCGTGCTCTATCCGTTGCTGACGCGCAGGGAGTTTGTCCGCATCTGAGTACGGTGATCATGCTTCTGTTTTATGGTTCTTCAAGAGCATCTGTGGGTAAAGCGTGAAGGAAGCACGAACCGGAACAGGCCATAGGGATGCGAGAGACGATTAGGATTGTGGTAAAAAATAGACAGGATTATCTCGTATCAAGATCGTTGGACGGTTAAAAATCAAGTAACTTGAGTGGTTGAGGGTCTCCGAGTAAGGGGGGCGGTTAAGAGTTGGGAAGGTGCAAAGCGCAACACTTTTGCGACACACAGTTGCTCGGATCCCCTTAAACGATAAACTTTGATCGAGCTATATGCTTTGTGTTTGTGAGAGCCGGAGGGATCATCAATTTACCCACCGACTCTGCGGAAAACCCATTTGATCCAGAAAGAATCCAAACGATGTCCCCAGAAAAGAATACAAAAAAGCACACCCGACGATTGACTATGTTTTGTTTGTTCTCAAAAAGCATATTGATGATGATGACTCCAGCGGCCATTGCCATCATTTTTAGCTGTCTTTTTTTCTGTCTAGATGGAAACGCTGCAGAGAAACAAGACACTGCCGCCACTGTCGCGCAGATGTACCAGCAGTACAAAGCGCACTTTCCCGAGATTTCCGACCTCACCCCTGAGGCCGTGATGAACACGACCAACCGAACCGCATTCGTTCTTGTCGATGTTCGCAACATGAAGGAGATGGCGGTCTCCATGATCCCAGGGGCCATTACCCGGCAGCAGTTTGAGCGTGCCCCAAAACAATACTCCGGGCGGAAGATTGTGACCTATTGCACCATCGGCTATCGCTCAGGGCTCTACGCCAAAAAACTACAAAAGCAGGGCTGGGAGGTGTATAATCTTACCGGCAGCATTCTTGGGTGGGTACATGTTGGCGGACACGTTGAGCACGAAGGCGTGATCACAAAACGAGTTCATGTCTATGGGAAGAAGTGGGATCTGTTGCCAACAGGATATGAATCTGTAAAATGAACGATATGATCACAAGTTACACGTTCTGGCTGGTTGTCGTCTCGACCTTTTGCGTCGTGGCTGAGCGCATTTTCCCCTGGCGACGCACACAACCCCTGCTGCGCCCTGAGCTGAGTCAAGATCTGTTCTGGCTGGTGTTCAATGGCTATCTGGCCACATTTGTTTTGGGTGGCGTGTTGAGGCATGTTGAGTGGAGTCTGGGAACAACCTTTAGCTCGCTGGCAAGGCGCGCACCGAGTTCGTTTCAACTGCTCGGTGACATGCCCTTAGCAGCACAAGTCGGCATTGTGCTTGTCGTCTCCGATTTTGTGGAGTGGTTTATCCACAATGCCTTGCATCGCTGGGGTCCATTGTGGTCGCTGCATCGCGTGCACCACTCCATCACAACAATGGATTGGATTGGAAACTTTCGGTTCCACTGGGGAGAAATCCTGCTTTACAAGAGCATCAAGTATATTCCTCTTGCGATTCTCGGTGCGCGGTGGGAGACCATTCTCATTGCCGCGGTGATTGCCACCCTGATCGGCAACCTGAATCACAGCAACCTCAACATTTCGTGGGGACCGCTGCGCTATGTTCTGAACTCCCCACGCATGCATATCTGGCACCACGACAAAAACCCAGACAGACTCGCCGGCGTCAACTTTGGGGTTGTCTTCAGTGTCTGGGACTGGATTTTCGGGACCGCATACATGCCCCGCGATGCAAGGCAACCCACGGCCCTCGGGTTCCGCAACATGTCAAAAGTCCCATCGTCCCTGCTCTACCGCTTCTTTGTACCCATGGTATCAAAGAAAAACTAGCTCTTCTGAATAATCTGTGGGTAAATTATGAGTTCTTTCCGCACTCATGATCGACAAGCGGGTGGACGAAGCGTAACCGACTAAGAATGCGACGAAGTATAGGACGCGCACCACGCCTATGGCGCGGCAAGCACTTAGTCCCCCCACTTCGTCGGTTACGCTTCGTCGAACTGCTTAATCGGCGCCTATTCCTCCTTCGCAGTATCTCGATATAAGATAGGTTCTCGCATATTTCTTACCCATTCCCGCTCGTCGAGCGAGCTGGGCTGAAATTACCATGGGGAATAGGGCTAAATCGCGCGCAAAATGGCGCCTTGTAATTGACTGTATCCTAAGACAGACTGTCATCCTAAGGAGCAGCAATGATGCAGCCGGACAAGAATGGCAGCGACCTTCCCCCTCCAGCGGGCGAAATCAGCAAAAGCGCTTCAGCCCCCCCTCGCAGGGAAGCCCTGCGAGAGGAGGAAGCTGAGATCGTTCGCCCCACGGTGGAGCGCGCCATTCTGCTCAGCGGGCAACATGATCGCAAAGTCCTCGCCTCAGCCCTTGCTTCAGTAGTCGGCATGGCGCTGCGCCGTTCGATAACAGGCGTATTCAAACGAATCATTCTCGGACTCAACCGGTTTCTTGTACAAACCTTCTCCATTGAGGGTATCCGTTGGCGATTTGAAGCATTACGAACAGGCAAACCTTTTCAACAAGTCGTTCAGGAGCACAGCCTGACCTGTCCGGTCACTCAAGTTTTTTTGATTCATCGCCGCACCGGCCTGCTAATTGAACAAGTTCAACAGGAGTCCACGCAATCTGAGGATGGCGATATGATGTCCGGCATGTTGACGGCCATTCAGGACTTTGTGCATGACTCATTTCAAGCAACAAGTGCGGGGCAGCTTGAAGTCATTCGCGTGGGTGACGTCACGGTCCTTCTCGAACAGGGGCCACTCGCCATTTTAGCCGGAATCATCAACCAGGGGTTTGCTCCTCAGAATCTACGCAAAACCTTTCGACAGGCTCTAGAGCAGATACATGACGACTATCATCAAGCGCTGGTATCTTTTAGAGGAGGGGCTGAGGACTTTGAGGACGTTCACCCGATTCTGGAGGCATGCCTAAAGACACGATTAGTTAAAGGGGAGGAACGCATATCGCCGCTAACAGGCATGATTCTGATTGCCCCTCTTATCGTCATTTCCGTTTGGGGCTTTTTTGAGGTACAACAATCGCGGCAATGGCGGCAGTACCTTGTTGAGATTGGCAAACAACCGGGACTGGTTGTTGTTGAAACCGGGCGAAAGGGCAGACGCCGATATATCCACGGACTGCGGGATCCCCTCGCGCAAAATCCCGTTAGGATGCTTGTTGACTCGGGCATCGTTCCAGAAGATGTCATAAGTGAGTGGGAATCCTATCAGGCGTTGGATTCAGAGTTAGTTCTTGAACGCGCAAAACGCGCTTTGAATCCGCCCGCATCCATCACACTGGAGCTACGCAATGGAACCCTCTTCATTGAAGGCTCTGCCCCATGGTACTGGGTTGAGGAAGTCCCCCACTGTGTAACATCACTACAAGGCGTTTCACGTGTGCGAAGCGATGGGGTCCAAAAAACGGGCAACGACTTGAACCTGGCCTGGAACCGGTATCTGACAAAACTTGCTGAGACGCCCGGCATTCTGGTGCTGGAGAAAGGACGTTGGAACGACTCCTTTTATATCGCGGGGATGCGGGATCCAATGGCTCCAGATCCTACAACGCTGCTGCATGAGGTTGGACTGAATGCGGCAGGAGTCAGAAGTAAATGGGAACCCTTCCAGGCACTGCACCCATCTCTGATGCTGGCACGGTCCAAGCGCATGCTTGCACCACCCCGTTCGGTTGAAATGACCATGAAAGACGGCGCCCTCATTGCCGTGGGAACGGCTTCGCATACGTGGATCTCAGAAGCACGCTTGATAGCACGAGCCATTGCCGGTGTCTCTCACTTCGATACGAAACAGCTCCAGGACACAGACATGCAGGCATATGAAGCCCTAGTGCCACTGCTTGAAAATCAAGTTTTCTATTATCTCGTCACTCGGCGAGACTTATGGCCAGGCCAAGAGAAGAAGTTCAAGCAGTTTATTGAAAACGTGTCTCAATTCTCGCGTGTTACACGACGACTCGGAGGTGGCTACCATATTGAGATTTGCGGACACGCGCGCGATACTGGCGAAGAAGAGGTCGATTTATCCGCAAGCCTGACAGTTGCCGAAAGTTTCTACCTGCGACTCCAGAACCAACACGTTGATATGGGATTATTTGAAAAGCGTGGCATGGGAGGCGAGTCTGCGCCTGCAGCAATAGCGGCAGATGTCCAGAAACGGGAAGCCCACATATCCTTCCGCGTTGTGGTGGCCGACTAGTACAGCCCCCGAATGGCACTAGCTTAAGCATTTCTTCCAAACTTTGTTGGGAGCTTTGCCGCGAGCTTTGTCGTTTCAAACACCTGCAAATATAGATAATTCGACAAAGCTCAGAACAAAGCTCGCGATAAAGATATGCTGGGGCAGAGCCTTAAACTAGTGCCATTCAGTACAGCCCCCGGCGTCGTGCCTCCGTCGGATTAGGAACTGTTAAGAGTTAATGAAACAATGAAAACGCAAGCCGGTTGACGAGTACGTGCGACGAAATGGCAGGAAAGACGCAGAAACTCTAAGAGATAGGTCACCCCCCCTAAACCCCATCGTTTCACGTTTCACCAACATGAGACGTCTCGTTTCATGAGACACAACACCGCGTTGAGCTCACTCTTTGCAGGTAATGAATTTCCCTATATAAAGGGCGTTTTATAAGGTTTTCTACCTTTCAGCTTCTGGAGGCTCAAAGATTGGCACGCCGGCTGCTATATAGGGAGCCAGACCGAGACTGGTTTGGTATGAGAGGTCCACATAGCTTGGCACCAATGAAACCCTGCTGGTCAAAGGCCGGCCAATTATAACACTTGAGCCAGGAGATTCAAATCTCTTGGCTTTTGTGTTTTCAGCGCATCCGCTTCAGTACCGAGAACTTCACCACTTGGTTAGAAAGCATGATAATGCGTCTCATTATGGCACGTCGTCGCGTCATACTCCCCCTTGTAGCGTTGGCCGTCCCGGCCAAGCTGCCTCATTTCGGTTGCCGATCTATAAGGCACACGCTACCATGCGCCCCTTGTTTATCAACCCCTCTCGGCAAACAGCATGATTGATTTTCAAAATGTGAGTAAGCGGTTCGGCGGACAGCATGTGCTGATTGACGCCAGCTTTCGGATCAATACCGGCGAGCACGTTGGTGTTGTCGGGCCCAACGGTTCCGGGAAAAGTACCGTTGCCAATATGATCTCGGGCGAGAGCGCGTGCGACGCCGGAAACATAACACTGCCAAACAACACCTCCGTAGGCTACCTCCACCAACAAGTCTCAGAGGAACATAGCGCCACGTCGCTGCTTGTATTTGCAGAGGGGGGCACGCCTGCCCTGAAGCGAATTGAGGAAGAACTGGACGATATCCAGATTCGCATTGGAGACACACCAACAGACGCACGAGAAGATCTTCTCAATCGTCTTGGTGAACTGCAGACCGAGTTCGAACATCTCGGCGGATATGACCTGCGCCACCGAACCGAGGCCGCCCTAACAGGATTGGGATTTTCTGTAACAGACTTCAATCGCCCCATCGGCGAGTTCAGTGGCGGATGGCAAATGCGTGGCGCGCTCACACGCTGCCTAGTTGCCAACCCCAACATTCTGCTTCTCGATGAACCCTCAAACTATCTCGATCTCCCGGCCGTGGAGTGGTTGCAACGCTATCTCCGAAATTTCAAGGGGACGTTGGTTCTGATCTCACATGACCGCTACCTGCTCAACACGCTTACCAGCGTAACCCTGGAAATCGCGAATAGTCGCGCAGAGCGCTATGCCGGAAACTATGACCGCTATATTCAAGAGCGAACCACCCGTTATGAAGTCCGAATGGCCGCCCAAAAAAATCAGGACCGTAAACGCGAAAAAGCAGAACGCTTCGTGACGCGCTTTCGGGCTCAAGCCACCAAAGCCTCGCAGGTTAAGAGTCGTGTCAAGATGATCGAACGGATGGACTCTGTCGACGTGCCACGCCAGATCGTGAGCCGCGGCACCATTCGAATCCCACAGCCCACACGCTGTGGACATGAAGTCATGCGCCTTGAGGATGCAGGGCTCACCTACGACGGCAAAATATGGATTCTTCGCCATGTCAACCTACGCATAGAGCGCGGTGCAAAAATTGCACTAGTCGGTCACAATGGCATGGGAAAAACCACACTACTGCGGATGATGTCGGGCACTTTGGCTGCCAACGAAGGCAAGCGTGTCCTTGGACACAAAGTCATCCAAGGCTACCAATCCCAAGAGTTTGCCGACACCATGGATCCCAATCTAAACGTCATGGAAACACTCAAATCCCTCAGCTTTGATATCAGCGAACAGGCCGTACGCAGTCTGCTGGGTGGGTTCGGATTTTCCGGGGATGCCGTCGACAAAAAAGTCTCGGTCTTGAGTGGCGGAGAAAAAGTGCGGTTGGCTTTTGCCCGACTGCTGATTCATCCCCCCAATTTGCTCCTGCTTGATGAACCCACAACACATCTGGATATTGCGGCGCGAGAAACGCTGGAAGCGGCCCTACGCCAATACGAAGGCACGCTCTGTTTCGTGAGCCATGACGTATCCTTCGTAGAGAACATTGCCACTTCCGTCATCGCGATGCGCCCACAGAACATTATGCAATTCAACGGGGACTACGCCTACTACCGCGAGAAACAGGCATCTGGCACAACCGCCTCTGGATCCGGGGCACCCTCCTCGTCCACCACAACCTCGGCGAAGGCGGGACCCGGCGGCACCACCAAAGCCCCCCCCATCGACAAAAAAGAACTGCGACGGCAAAGGGCGCAAGCCCGCCAAGTCATGACCGTAGAAATTCGAGAACATCGCAAAGTCATCCGGCGTGCTGAAAAGCAGATTGAAACGTTTGAAACTGAGCAGGCCAAGCTTCTGGAGCAGATGTCTATCCCCGTACCCGACTTCGATTTCCAGGATGCAGGGCGGCGCTTAAAGATCATCCAAGGTGAAATTGCCGAATACACCCGTCGCTGGGAAGTAGCCTCCGAGCAATTGGAAGCGCTGGAAGCATAAACTCAAAAAGAGCAGTTCAACCATGAAACACGCGAAAGACACGAAAAAAAGACTTCAGTATCAATGCATTACAGCCATCTTTCTCCGCAGATAGCTTTCACCCAACGGGTACGAACCAAACCAGTAATGAGCTTCCTCCAATTCCCTATGTCTATTATGATTTAGTGATTTTCGCGTATTTCGTAGTTAATCAACTGCCGAATGTAGGGTAATATTTACGTCCCGCGCTATGCGCGATCACCATCAACGTGCTGAAGCTTCGCTCCATCCACTAGTGGCGGCAGCTGCTGATCACTCGGATGCGCTCCGCGCTTGCCTTCGGCGGCGTTGTTGTAATAGCGCATCGTCGGGTAGGCAAAGTCGATGTCATCACGCCTTGCAAACGACTTCAACACCTCTTCCCAAATCCGCTCGGCACTAATACGGCGCTTACGCGGATCACACAAATAACGAATCGTCAACGTGACCCCGCTATCCACGACCGAGGTCCAGACTATCGGCGTGAGCTGTGAAAACAGAATCATGTACTTACGCGCCGCTTTGCGCACTTCCTGTGCTGCCCGCTCTGTTTGAATCGCAGAGTGACGCTCAGAAATCTCCGTCAAAATAGTCTTTGCGGATTGCCAATCACTTTCAAATGTCACCGTCACGGGGATCTCGTTCCAGATAAAGTTAAACCCCTGTGTGTAATTCGACAGCGGGTTTGTAAACACCCACCCGTTGGGAAGATGAATAATCCGGCCTGTGCTCTGATCGGCATCCACCCAATTACCAATCTCTACAATTGTGAATTGCAATAGACGAATATCAATGACATCACCTGCAAAATTTCCAACTTCAATGCGATCCCCCACCGAGAATGGCTTGCAGGTGCTCAAAAAGATCCAACCCGCAAAATTCTTCAGAGGATCCTGCAAGGCAAGGGCAATTCCCACCGACAACAAACCTAAATAGGTCGCCAAGCCGTCGCCCCCACCACCCAACCAGGTCCGCAACATGATGGCACAAGCCGCAAACCCAATCACGTAGTGGACTGTCTTGAGAATCACATAACGCCGCGCCATATCGGAAACGCGACGATTCACCATTGCATCAAAAACCCACCTCAGGACAATGGCGAACAAAATCACGAGAGCCGTAACCATCAGCTTATTGAATATGGGGTCCGTAATCCCAACTCGGGCGCATACCAAATCACAAAGGGGTGCAAATATTCTGTTCATGCTTCCATCATGCCCAAGCCCACGTCAGAGCGCAAGTCTAGCTCTGCGGAGGCTAAGGCGATGACCCGAAATTGAACAGCCGATGGCACGGATGAAACGGATGGGGGAGGATCACAGCTATTACGATCAGGAACGGGGGGAGGATTGGCAATTCATCTCCGCATCGAAAATCAGTTCGGGCTCGGTCGTAAGCATGATCACGTGAACCGTGACCACGCGCTTATTAAATATAGAGACGAATCATCGTCACAGAATTGCTGTAGCGTTGGCCGTCCTCGGCCAATTGGATTTGCTTACGAAACCTCTCACGAACTAGATTGACCGGGACGGCCAACGCTACAACAGAGCGTATAACACCCCCCCCTTTCACACGTCTACCGCCCTTGGCTATGCAGCAGAGTCAGCCCAGCGAGGCCTTTCGCCTGTGGCGTGATGGTACCTTTGGCCTTTTCCCAATTCGTGATGGTGGCTATTGACACACCGACCTCACGAGCGAAGTCGACTTTGCTCATGCCAAGCTGTTTCCGAAGATTGGCGATTTTTCGGGCAGTGGGCGCAAATGGAATCTGTTTCTTTTTACGCGCCTTTGGGGGCTTTGCAGCAACCTTCGTTTTTTTGGCCGCTTTTTTTCTGGGTCGTCGCACGGGGGCAACGATCGGCACTGCATCTTCAGCATCATCCAGTTCCACGCCAAATACGTTTTCAAGGGTCTTTCCGGAAAGCGTCCGGCGGCGAGAGCGCTGTGAACCTTTGCCTGTAATTGCATCGGCGGCGGCACCAGCTGTAATCAGATCTTCATGATCAACGCCACGAAGCAGAAATAGGAGTTCCGGCTGCGTATCCAAGCGGGCTCCGATCCCATACATAACGGCAGCGATGTGCTTGCACATGGTGGCACAGTCGGGACAATTGCAGGTATATTTGATCTCACCGGGCAGTGGAAAGAGTCCGTCATTCCGGTCGGTGACCGTCCCCATGATTTCTTCGGACAGCTTGCCTTGCAGTAGTTCAATCAGCGAACCAATCTTGCCTGTACAACGCTGCTTCAGCTTTGTCCACTTTGCTTTCTTCAGCGGTGCAACAGTGACCGCAACACGATACAGCTTCGATCCTGAAACAATGGCCTCAACCTTTCCCTTGCTAATGCCAAGATGGCAGACAGATCCATTACGTGCATAGGAGCGACCACGTGGAAGGCGATTGCTGTAGTCGCCAAACGATTCCAAATGCGTACACCACCCCTTCCCCCAAAAACTGCGGGCAATGGCACGCCCCTCAATCTCAACCGGTTGAATGTCCTTTCCCTTCTTGCGAAGCTTATTAACCTCACGCTTTGCATTCGCACGCCGCCGCGCCACCGGCACGTATTCAGGCCACCCACCATAATCATCGTATCGACTTCCTCTTCCCATCAGAATCATACCTCCGCGCGTTCAATGTCCAGTGATACCATGTTCAGTATTTCGTCGTCACTCATCTCTGTCAAAGCCTTCTCAGCGCCCCCTTTGAGCAAGGAATCCGCCATATTCTGCTTCGCACTGATCAAAGCGTCAATCTTCTCCTCAATCGTACCGCGCGTCACAAACTTGTGAACCAGCACGTTGCGCTGCTGTCCAATACGAAAAGCCCGGTCCGTTGCCTGATTCTCAACCGCCGGATTCCACCAGCGGTCAAAGTGGATCACATGTGAGGCTGCCGTCAAATTCAATCCCGTGCCGCCAGCCTTTATGGATAGCACAAAAAAGGGAGGCCCATCTTCATGCTGAAAGTCTGCTACAAGCTGTTTACGCTTCTTGACAGCGGTGCCCCCGTGTAGCACCAATCCCTCACGTCCAAATATCGTCGCAAGAAATTCAGCCAGGGGATCAGTAATCTCGCGGAACTGCGTGAAGACCAAAGCCTTCTCGCCGCGTGATGCAATCTCGCTACAAAGCGCTCCAAGCCTATCGAACTTCGCACTGGCGACAGGGTCATAGACGCCGTCCCCGGTAAGTTGGCTGGGATGGTTGCAGATCTGCTTGAAACGCATCAGATAACTAAGGACCAACCCCCGGCGTTGAATACCATCGGTAGCCGTCTCTTCGAAGGCCTTGGTCAATGCATTTACGCATTGTTTGTAAAGTACAGCCTGGGGCTTTGCCAGACCGCAGAACACCTGCATCTCTGTCTTGTCCGGCAAATCGGGCACAATCTCAGGGTCTGTCTTCATACGTCGCAAAATATAAGGTGCAATTAGATTGCGTAGTGGTGCGTAACGCGCGTGCTTTCGCGCCTCCAACGCTTTCGCGAATGACTTGAATCGCGAGGCACTTCCCAGTAAGCCGGGATTGAGAAAATCAAAGATGGACCATAGGTCCCCAAGGCGGTTTTCAACGGGCGTCCCCGTCAAGGCCACACGGGCGTTTCCACCGAGCTTCTTGACGGCTCGAGTCTGCCGGGTTGACGGATTCTTGATCGCCTGGGCCTCATCAAGAATCACCCAATCCCACGCGATCGAAGACAACCACTCCAGACGCATGACCATGTTGTAGGTTGTGATGACCAAGTCCACACCATGCAGCCGTTCCGCAGGTTTCGACGCAAGATCGGCCAACACCTGTTTCGATGTCTCGGAGGAATGAGCTACCAGGAGGGCCAAACTCGGGGCGAAGTGGGCCGCTTCCGCCTTCCAATTCCCAATCAACGATGCCGGGACAATCAGCAAGGACGGCCCTGGCGTTTTGGCAGACGTTTCCTGTTTGTGTCGCAACAACGCGGCCAGAACCTGAATAGTCTTCCCCAACCCCATGTCATCAGCCAGACAAGAGCCAACCCCAAGTTGAGCGCACAGCCAGAGCCAGTTTAATCCGGCGAGCTGATAATCACGCAGCTCGCCATGAAACGTCGAGGGTGCAGGCCCCGCCAATCCGGCGGGCGTACGCAGCCCTGCCAGCGCGTCGCGCAATCCCTCACCAGCTTCGACAAGCGACCAGGACACATGCTCATCAAGCGCCGCATCTGCCTTCAGATCAGAAGAGGCCCCGGCAAGAAGGCGCATGCCCTCGATAAACGAGATCCCGTCGTCCCCCACCTGCTGCTCAATTTTCTGCCAATGCGCCAACGCTTCGTTCAGCTTCTCGCTATCCACCTCCACCCACTCACCGCGCAACAGAACGAGCCCCTCCGTCCCACTCAGCAACGCCTTGGCCTCCTCGGGCGAAAGCGCTTCCCCCCCCAGCGCAAGCGACATGCTGAAATCGAGCAGGGCATTTTTCCCCAATGCAGCACCCTTCTTGCTGTCCAGCGTCACGCTCACACTTGGCCTCGCCCGTTTGCGCCACCAGTTGGGAAGCTGAGCGAGCAGCCCACACTCCTCATAGAGTGGAATCTCCTTCAAGAACGCATAGGCTTCAGCGGGCGTCCAGGCCAGCGGATGAAAGACATCACCCGCATCCACAAGCTCCTCGATCAACGCGCTACGCTTTGCCGCGGCATTCAAGGGTGAAAGCAGCCGCAGCAACTCCGATTTCTTGCGCGCCCCCGCATACTCTCGCAAAGCGCGACCCAGGGGCAGACGACTCACCTTCCCGCTGCGCGTCAATCCCGCCGCATAGGTAGCCATGAAGGCAAAGGGGTATTCTGCATCGCCCTTGTTCTCGGCCAAATGCAGTGTCACCCGCCCAACGCGGGACCACTTCGGAGCATACGTATCCAGAAATACCGTTAGCCCCCCGCACTCGCGTGCCTGCTCGACAGACCAAGCTAACAGCCGTTGCCAAATACTGAAGAGGACTTCCGGCGAAATATACTCCGCCCCCTGCATCGGGGGTGCATTCAGAACCCACTCTGCGAGCACCCCGGCAGTAGGCGATTCGATAGAATTCTGCGTGAATGACTCCGACTCAGGCACATGACAAAGCGAGCGCACGAACTCGGCGGAAATATCGCGCCAATACAGAACCGACGCCTCCACATGATGTGGCACGCTCGCAGCCGCCAACGCCACCAACCCAGCAGCCTCATGCTCTGAGAATCGCGTCGCCACCCCACAAGCCCACCGCAGTTCCCCACCATAAGGCCGCGCTGCCACCACCCCATGCGGCGTCAGCCACAGTTCTAATGCTTCGGTTTCATTGTTCATCGGCGTGTTCCGAAAAAAGTGCTGTGCTGGCCCTCAGTTCGACAATCTGCTTGGCCGTATCCAAAACTCGCGCACGCGTTTTCGGCGGAGATTCTGGAGAGAGATGTCCTTGAATTGTCTCAAGAAATGCAGGTGCAGAAAGGAGGCGTCGCATCCCGTTGGCAATGCGATTGCGAAGCGCTTCCGGCACAGACTTGAGTTCCGTCAGCAACTCGGTGCATCCCTCCAACAATGCAATGATATCTTCGAGATCCTCGCTCCCGTAGTAGTCTTCCTTCCCGCGATCAAAGAAGGCATCAAGCTTGGTCGCCATCAGACAGCTTGAGTTAATAACGGCAACCGAGATTCCCTCTTCGATCTCATGAGAGGTCGACAGATCGAGTGCCATTTCAAACCATGGCGACCCAAACTCGGCTGCATCTGGTGATGTGGGAAGAATATCCACATCAATTCCCTCAAATTGCCATCTGCACTTCGGGGCACCGGGACGCATATCGTGCTTAAAACCAAGATCGCGGACCCGAGCTTCGAGTTTTGAATAGGCGATTCGCGAATCGACCTCGACAGCAAAGTCTACATCCATAGTGGGGCGAGCCGTTGCCCGATAGCGGGCATCAACAACAAAACGAAGCGATCCTCCACCAACCAGAACATAACGCATCCCCAGAAGCTTAAGGCGGCGTGCGACAATACTGATATCCTTCAGGTCAATAGCTGGCATATTTCTTCTCCATTGGGAATGGACTATGGGTCAATGAATTGCTCTGCATCAGAATCAGCCCGTTCAGCGTACCAAAGTAGATTCTGTGCACCACCGTCAATTAGCGCGGCTGTGCGAGGGTAGTTGTCCCGTATTCGGTCGGCCGCCGCATAATAAGCAGCGGACGACTTCCGCTCCTGCGCTCCACCTTCTGAAAGCGAACGAGAGATAACGCCACGACGATTGAAGTGTGCAACACTGAGTCTACTGCCGATCTCAGTAATTCCAGATTCAATATATTTTCTCGCCACGAGACAGGGCCAGACCCCATCGCCTTCGTAAGGGGGAACACGCTCGAGAATTTCGCCAACCTCTTCCTTTCCAATCGCTTCACGGTCAGCTTCTTTAGCCAGTCGCATGACCTCATCGCACCACCGTCTCAGAATACGGTCCCGTTCTTCTGCGGGCTTGTCATCTCCCGGATACCCCTTCCATAGCCGAAGAATACGAAGGGCATTGTCTACCCGAGTCTTTGTTGCATCATCGAGGGTCACGGCTGAGTCCGTCTGCGCGTCGACATCGGATGCCTTTCTGTATAGATCACAAAGCATCCTGACAAAGAAAGCCGCATCCTCTCCGAGCAACCTACCTAGGTGCTTGGTTTTGTACTCTGAATGCTGTAACCGTTCACGGGGTAGCAAATCAGAAATAGCGTAGTAGTGCAAGTGTTTTTTCGTACGCGATCCTAAATTTTGGTGAGTGGCTGCTGTTGGCCGAATTAG
>Ga0307929_1000546_pt1 | contig 35770 bp, 32 predicted proteins | sample AceLakmetage1330_FD_203160 | JGI IMG/M metagenome (GOLD analysis project Ga0307929, IMG submission 203160) | Saline water microbial communities from Ace Lake, Antarctica - #1330 | ecosystem: Environmental > Aquatic > Non-marine Saline and Alkaline > Saline | place: Antarctica: Ace Lake...
ACATAGAAGAACTATAAAATTCAGAAGAATTATTCATTGATATTATTTCTAAACCAATATCTCCTCTGCCTAAAATATCATTCCTAAATGGGGCTAAATAAGGGCCTATATTTCTTTGTATGATTCCCATTAATAACAAAATCATCATTTTTTATATAAAGCTTAGTGAAAGAATTATTCTTATATGAATAAAATTAAAGAAATGCTCAAAAACGCATTTAGTTTTTGGCATGTAAAATAAAAATTTTATTTAAAATAAATTTAATCAAATATTTTTTATTTTAAAACAATTTGTTCTCGTCCAATTGTTTGTTCGCAATAATGGCATCTAAGATTTAGAGGTTCTTGACTTTCAACATAAAACTTATGTGGTGCATGCTCGTGATTTTCTGGCGTGGATATGCATTTATCATTTTGACAAACAACTAAATCTGTGAGTTCTGAAGGTAGAATCACATTACCTTTTCTATAAACTGCCCCATCTCGAATGATGTTTATTGTTGCAGTATTTGAGAACAAGCCAACTTTAGATAATTCTTTATTTGATAGTTCTTTATCTTCAACACCGATAATCGCTTTATTACCATATCTTGAGCTGTTTAAATTTTTCACTAAGAATTCCACAGTTTCATAATAATTATCTAGTCCAAGAACTGTTTGAACAAGAGCACCTTTTTTTTGTTCGATATGATCAATTAAAGTTCCATTTCTTAATGTGTGTGAATCTTGGTTATAATTCTTTGCAGCTCCATTTATAATTTCTAAGTCACTCCATATATCTTCTGAGCGAAGAATGTGACTTTTTCCTTCAAAACCTTTTCCAAGCACAGTCATAAGAATTGCTTCTCGCATAGGAACTCCGTTTGCAGCTTGTTTAAAGTACCAGGCATGTTTTGTTGCATCAACATCCATTCCAACTTCGAGATTGTGTTTATATCTTGGAAGAGGGTGAAGAACAATCATATCTTCTTTTGCACTTTTTAACATGTCAGCATTTAAGTTATACAATGAACTAACTTTTTTGTATTCAAGTTCACCTTCTGCTCCTTTTAGAAATCTTTCACGTTGAACTCTAGTCATGTAAAGAACATCGGAATTATCAATTGCTTCTTGCAAATTATCTGTGAAATTAATATTCTTATCTGTGTTATTTTCATAATCAAAAACTCTCCATTCTGGCATTTTGAGCATTTCTGGAGCAACGAGAGTTATGTTTACATCATAAAGTTCAAGTGCTTGAAGAAGTGAATGAACTGTTCTACCATATTTTAAATCTCCAACCATTGCAATATTAAGGCCATCGATTTTCCCATGTTTTTCAACAATAGTCATTAAATCTAAAAGAGTTTGAGATGGGTGCTGATTACTTGAATCTCCTGCATTAATAACTGGAATTTTCAAATAGTCTGCAGCCAGCCTTGCCGCGCCTTCAAGATTGTGCCTCATAACAATGGCTTGGTAATTTTGCCCTTCTAGCATTCTTACAGTGTCAATTAAAGGTTCTCCTTTTTTAACAGAAGTACCTTCGCTACCTGCAAAACCATTAACATAAAAACCTAAATTATGGCCTGCAGTTTCGAAAGTGAGTCTTGTCCTTGTGGATGGTTCAAAAAATAATGATGCAATTTTTCCATCAAATGTTGTAGTATCTTCTTTGCGTTTTCTTTTAAACGCAAAATCAATTAAAGATTCGATGTCATTTTTTGAGAAATCCCTTATAGAAATAATATTTTTCATCTCAAAGATAATTAAAGGTGATAATAACTAAATAAATATTGTTGTGATGAAGTAGCGATAAGAATTTAAAGATTGAGTTTCATAAAAGGTTAGGGTTTTAAATTATACTCTAATAGCTTAATTCTTAGAATTTATGTTTTCATCATTTCTTAACAAGTAGGTTTTTAAACTAGACTTTCTAATGATTAGTATGATTTCATATGGGGGAAATATAATAAGTTCTGAAGCAGAAGCAAAAGCTGATAAATTAATTAATGCAATAATACTTTCTGATTTAGAAATAATTTATGATGAAGACGATTTAATTCCTTATTCTCTTAAATCTACACCTGGACTTAAAATTGAGCGGAAGGAATTATCTCTTGCTGCGAGAAAATTTGCTGGTGATGATTCTTTATATTTTCTTGCGCACGGAACTCGTTCACCTTATTCACTTTGTCAAATATTAATTGATGAGCAATTAACACATATGAATGAAGAACCTACTCATGGAGATTTAAGCGGACCTGTAAATAATTTCTTTTTAGGAGGATATCTTGATGAAGGATGGGGAATATTTGTTATAGAACAGAAAAGACTTTGGTCAGTAACCTATGACCTTGCATTAAGTGATAATTCTTATAGTATACCTTTAAGTTTTGTTACTGGAATAATTTTACCTGAATCCTATTTGCCTACAGTTAAAGATATATTTCCTCAACATAAAAATCTTTTACATAGTTATAAGGAATTTTCTAAATTACTTTTAGATGGCAATATAGGCGATAAATTATAGATTTATTTATTCTTATTTTCACTTTTCTCAAGCAATAATATTAAATACTAGTTAGAGCTAATATTTTCCTAAATGGTTAAGACTAAAATGCAATCGCAGAAAAAAGAAATTATTTCTAGTAAAAAAATTGCGAAAGACAAGAAATTAAAAGAGTCAAAACCTAAAAAATCTGTTGAGTCTAAAGAACCAAAGATATCTAAACAAGTAAAAAAAAATAAACGAGAGTTTAAGTTATTTAAGAAAAAAGTCATTAAATGGTCAACTATTGTTTTAATTGCTTTGATAATTACATTAGTTTTGTTTTATTTTTTAGGATTAAAAATTAGATTTCTGATACAAGACGAACTTTACTTATCTGTATCTCCTTTAACAAAATCTTATGATGTCCTTTATTCAGAAGAACCATTGATTGAATTTAGAGTTTCAGTTGATACTGCTTTTACTTGTAAAGTTGCATGCACTTATGAATTAATTGATATAGGTGAAGGAAAAGTAATTTATACAAATTCTACGGTTGGGGAAAATTCCCATGTGGAAAGTTTTACATTACCTATAAATACTCGAGGTTCGGGACAAAAAATCTTTAATTATAAAGTTACTTGTAATAATATTAATAGTCGAACTTGCTCTACAGAAGAGAAGAAATATTACAAAGAATCTGTGGTAACTGTTAATTATGATATATCTCCTACTGAACAATTAATGAAGGATGAATTAGCTATTTCACTTGCAAAAGTTTTATCTGATTCTCAATTAATGAATGTTTTAGTTGCAGAAACTGGCCTTTTAATTGATCAACTTAATTACAATTCTAATGGTCTTGTAACTAGTGATGAAAATTATTTTTGGTCGGAACAAAAAGATTTAGAACAGGAATTATCTTCTCAGTTAGAAGTAAAAGATATTTTAATTGATATGTGGGATAGAGAAGAATATTATGCTTTAAATGATGTTTATGGAGAAGAAAAGGAAGATTTTGCTAAATTTTTAGATGTAATTCAAAAGAATAAAGCTTTAGTTGTAATTAGAATTAATGATTTTAATTTTGTATTAGAAACTTTGAATGATATTGCATTACTTGATTCTGAATTATCCGAGGTTCATGGATTCTATTCGCGATATGATGATTTTAATTCTGCGGGTGATGTTTTGCAATTTAGAATTGATTTTCAAAGAGTTCACAATTTAGTTTTAAATCAAGGCTTTAAAAGTTTTAAAGATTTAAAGAATCAAAGTTTAGAACTTGAATTACAAAAGAACATGCTTTTATCAAAATATGCTAAAGATTATTCTGAAGCAGTTATTGAAGGAAATAATCGATTGAATAGATTGAACTCAGTTATTTCTTTGATGCAAACTAATAATATCGATATCACTAAAAGTACTAATTCTGATTTATCTGCCGTTTGCTCTAAATTATCTTTATTTAGTCCAATAATGAAAACTTTTAATCAAACAGCAAGAAATAAACTTATAGAATTATATCCATTTTTACAAAATTCAACTCTTTTAGATTCTGCAATTGAAGAATATTTAGATTATCTAATTCAAATTGTGAATGGTAGGGATATTGAATTTACTTTAGACGTTGATAAATATTCAAATGTGACAACTGACTATCCTATAAATATTTCAGGAAACATAGTTTCTGTTTATGATATAACTACAATTTCAAATGAAGATTTTTCTAAAATAACTCCTTTAATTTTTGAGAAATTCTTTAATGGATATGAAGCTCATTGCACTAATTTTTTGTTTAATTTTAGTTTAGATACTGATTTGACAAAAGTTAATGAATTAAAAATGGCTAGCTTTATTGGTGTTCCTGTTGGTACTTATGTGCCTGAAACTTTGAATTCTAATAATCCTGAGTGTTGTGCTTTTGGTAAATGTAGTGATTGTTGTAGCTTTGACACTTGTCAAGAAAATTATCCTTTAATACTTCTTCATGGTCATGCAATTAGTATTGGTAATACACCTGAGAATACTCATCTTAGATTTTCAAAAATGCAAGAATTACTAGAAGGAGACGGTTATATTAATGCAGGACAAATAGGTTCTGAAGGCATATATGCTTTATCTGCAGGCGAACTTGGAAGAGTTCCTGCTCCAATAAGTATTCGTGCAAGTTATTATTATTTTGCAACAAGCGTGGGTTTTGGAAAATATGATTTAATAACTCAAAAGACTGATGGGATAGAAAATTATGCTATTAGATTAAAAGATCAAATTGAACTTGTAAAGAAATTAACTGGGAAAACTAAAGTTGATATTTTAGCACATTCAATGGGTGGGCTTGTTGTTAGATCTTATTTAGACTTATTTGGCACAGACGATGTAAATAAAGTAATTCTTCTTGGAACTCCAAATAAAGGAATTACTGGTAGAGTTAGACAATTATGTTCTGTTGTTGGAGCAAAAAAAGAATGTGAAGATATGTATTCTGATAGTCCATTCATGGCTAATTTAAATGATAATCAAGAAGTCTTACAAGATGTTGACTCATATACTATAAGAGCTAATGGCTGTATTGTTGGGGGTTTAGATGGTGATGGGATTGTATTCTCGAAAGATGTTCCTTTAAATTTTACTAAAAATTATGAAATCAATGGTTCTTGTACTGATATTTTAGATACAAATCTGCATGTTAGGTTTATTGATCCTGAATTATATCCTGAGACTTTCCAGCTCATTAGACAGATTTTACTAGCTTAAGAGTTCGTTGATTTTTATGTTTATTTGTTCATGGGTGTTCCCAGTTGTAAATCTCCCTTATGGCGCGCAGGGATTGTTAAAATTTCTATAAAAAACAAAAAATACTTAAATACATACAAATATATATTAATCTATTTCGGGGGGAGACGCTAGTCTAGGGGGTAAAGATTGACACTATCCTGCTAAACAGTGTTAGTCTTTGCAATACTACGTCTCTACCTCCCTCATATTCTATAAGTTCGATTTATTTTATACATATTATTCTTTCGAAAACTTTATATATTACTTATTGGTAACCGATATATCGGTGAGCGATACTATGGCTTCAGGTTATCTAAAAATATTGGTTTTAAAGGAATTGAATCAAAGTCCAATGACTGGATATGATTTAATGAATTCTATAGAATCTTCTCAAGGAAAAAGACCTTCTGCAGGTTCAATGTATCCTTTATTAAAAATATTACTAGAAAGAAAATTAATTAAAGGTGTTGAAAAGAATAGGAAAACAATTTATTCTATAACTGTTAGCGGTAAAAATAGGATAGAAGAAATCATTAAAGAAAAAAGTTTTTTATTAAAAAAAGGTTCTGAACTTATTAAGAAAATTAACAAAACTTGCGGTTGTAAAGTTAAATTACCTTTTTTATCTAAAAAAGAAGATCAAAACATAATTCCTCATTTTACATCATCAATCCATAAATTAATTTCAGTACTTACAAAAAAAGATGAATCCAAACTTAGCATTGAACAGAAAAAAGATATTGATAAAATTTTAACAGAGACAAAAAAGAAACTACAAAAGGTGATTAAGTGAATTTATTAAAGAGTATTGCTCGTTTTCAAAAACAAAATGCTAAACTTCTATTAGTTTTTGTATTATTGATAACTATAATTTTAGGTATTGGGATAAAAGATATTAGATTAGAATCTGACATGGCAAAACAAATGCCTCAAGATTTACCTATATATCAATTAAATGATAAAATAAAAGCTTCTTTTGGCGGACAAGAAAGTGTTTTAATACTTGCACATTTAACTGATACTTCTTGTAAAGCATGTGTGAAAGATATACGTGATCCTGATGTTATAAATGCCTTAATTGATTTAGATAAATTACTTCTTGAAGAAAGTGATATAAGCCAAGTAATGTCGGCTGCAACTTTTTTTAAGAATATTCCATTCTCAAGTTTAGAGGATGTGCAATCTGTTTTACAAGCTTATCCTGAAATGAATGGTTTTTTTAGTTCTGACTATACGAGTACATTATTTATATTAAATGCTGATGTGGGAACTTCTGAAGATGAAATAATTTCATTAAATAAGTTAATAGAGGAGAAAATAGCTTCAATACCTACAATTCCTGGTATTGAAATTGCTGTTACTGGAAATCCGTCAGTTCAAATAGCAATTCTAAAATTATTAGGTCATGATGCTGTTTTTACTTTATTAGTCGCAGCTGCAATAATTTTCTTCTTGTTATTTATTATGGAAAGATCATTTCAAAAAGCAATCGTAGTATTTACTCCATTAACAATTGGTTTAATTTGGACTATGGGTATTTTAGGTTGGGCAAATATTCCTTTAGGTTTTGCAACTGCAGGTCTTGGAGCGATGATTTTAGGTCTTGGAGTCGAATATGGCGTATTTATAGTTTCAAGATATTATGAAGAAAGAGAAACTGGTCAAAATCAAATTAATAGTTTACAAACTTCGGTGTCTGGAATTGGAAGTGCGATTTTAGGTTCTGGTTTAACAACGATAATCGGATTTATGGCATTAACACTATCTGTTATTCCAATGATGCAAAATTTAGGTTTAAGCCTTGCAATTGGTATTGCTGGATGTTTAGTGGCTGCCATTTTTGTTTGTCCTGCAGTAATTATTGTAGAAGAAGATTTAGAACATTGGATGACTGATCGAAAGGAACGAAAAGTAAATATTAAGCAAAATAAATTAAAAGATAAGAGGGCGTCAAAATGAGTTTTATAAAAAAATTTGTTGATGCGTATGCTTCTTTTATTTCAAGAAAACCTAAATTAATTTTAGTTTTAGTTTTAATACTTACAGCGATTGCGCTTATAGGTGCTTTATCAGTTCAAACAGTACCTATGGATAATAAAGATGCTTTGCCTGATGATATACTTGTGCTTCAAACATTTGACAAGATAGCTGATCAATTTGGCGGTTCAGATTCTGTGCAGATAGTATTGGAATTAGATTCAAAATATTCAAATTCAAATGAACCAAGGGATATACGTTCCGCAGAAATAATTTTATATTCTAGTGTTTTGGAAGAATTTTTACTAGGAGTTGATGATGTTACTGGCGTTACAGGTCCTGCAAGCTTAATTAAAGATTTGAATGGCGGGAAAATTTCACGTCAAAACTTTGAGATAAGAGACATCACATCTGATTCTTCTTTTGAAGATTATATAAGTTCTAATTATGAGATGATGATCATTAGTGCACGTCTATCTGATAGTTATGATGAAAATATTTTGTATGATGATTTAATAAAAATTATTTCACAAATACCCAAACCTGCTGGAATAACTGTTAAACCTGCGGGTTCTGTTATGGAAGGTCCTGCAATGGAAGAGGCACTAGGGCCTGATATGCAGAAGACTTCAAACTTTTCTTTAATAGGAATTTTATTAGTTTTATTAATAGTATTTAGATCTTTTAGATATAGTTTAACTCCGCTTTCAACAATAATTATTGGTGTTATTTGGGCATTTGGTTATATTGGGTTAACGGGTTTGAATTTAAACTCTGCAACTTCAGGTGTTATATCTATGATTATGGGAATTGGAATTGATTTTGGAATTCAAACAGTTGTTAGGTATAGACAAGAATTAAAGAAGAATCTTCCACAAGAATCAATGAGGATAACTCTAAGTTCTGTAATAATTCCAATGGCTACAACAACACTTGCAGCAATAATTGGTTTTAGAGCAATGGGACTTGGTGATTTGACAATCATGGCTGAAATGGGCTTGATGATGAGTTATGGAGTTATAGCTTGTTTTTTTGCAGCAATAACTGCTGTGCCTGCAATCTTATTAGTGACTCAAAAAAAGCCTAAAAAGAAAAAAATTAGATCCAAAAAATTTGGAGAATTAAATAATTTAAAATTAAACAAAGATGTTCATAAAAATGCGCATATTTGATAGAGGTAATTTCAAATGAAAAAAGAATTAATTACAACATTTATGTTTGCAATTATTATAATTGCGTTGATGCCACTTACTAGCGCTGCTGGTAGTTTAAATGTGGCTTATACAACTGAGGTTTTGTTAAATCAAGATCCTGATCCTGCTGAGCCGGGAAAATATGTCGAATTAAGATGGAAAGTAGAAAAGCAAGGAAATCCAACTTTGGACGACATTACTTATGAATTAGAAGTGGAGTATCCTTTCTCTTTTGATTCATCTGATGCTGCAATAAAAAAAATTGGTAGCTGGTCTGGTCCAAGTAATGATGATGCTTATTATACTTTATACTACAAATTATTAGTTGATGAAGAAGCTATTGAAGATGAGTATCCTGTAACTTTGAAAGTTAAATATGGATCTTCGCCAGTAGTTAGTAAGGAATATGATGTTAGAGTTGGAGAAAATATTAGACCTGAATTTGTTTTAGGAAATGTTGAAACTTTACCTGTAAAATTATATGGTGATAGCGATGAAAATAAAGTTTTAGTTAACTTAGAAAACATCGGTGATGATATTGCGGAAAATGTAATCATGGAATTAAAGATGCCTGAAGGATTTAATCCAACTTATGGTTATTCTGATAGGGAAACTTTAGGAACTATTGGTGTTGGCTTAAGTAAGGTTGCTACTTATTACATTGATATTGATGATGGAATTGAAGCTGGAAGTTATGATGCAAGACTCGTAATTAGTTATAAGGAATCTGATGATGAAGATAATTCTTACAAATCAACTGAATTACCTGTGGAACTTCATATTAGTGGGAAACCGACTTTTAAAGTTGAATCTGTAAGAACAGAACCTGCAAATTTAGTTCAAGGCGAAACAGGAGATTTAATCTTAACAATTAAAAACGTCGGATCTAAAGAAGCAGAATCAGTTTCAGTTAGAGCTTATAAAGAATCAAGTCAACCATTTGATTTTGATGACAAATCAGATTTCGTTGGAAAATTAGCACCAGGTGAAATTGGTGAAGCTATAATTAAATTAACAATTGATTCTGACGCAAGCATTAAAAAACATTTAATGGACGTCGAAATTCGTGGTGTCTATAATGATGAAGTTATGCTTGATGAATCGGTTGTAAGTCTAGATATCATGGCAAAAGAAAAGAATAATACTTTGCGAAATGTCGTAATTGCTATCGTCATTTTAGCTCTGATTGGATTCTTTTGGTATAGAAAGCGAAAATAGATTAGATTATTTTTTTTATTTTATTTTTTTCTTTCGCTCAGAAATATTCAATTTCTGGTGCACTAAAAGCTATTGCTTTTAAGCGTTTTAACATAAGTTTTTTATATTTCTTATTCAAAGATATTCTTTATGGATAAAAAAAAAGTAGGCGCAGGTTTTGGCGTTATGATGATTAAAGACGGTAAGGTTCTAATGGGTTTACGTCATGAAGATGCTGAAAAGGCAGATAGTGAACTTCGAGGCGAAGGAACTTGGACTATGCCTGGTGGAAAGTTTGAATGGGGTGAAACCTTTGCTGAAGGTGCTGCTCGAGAAGTCATGGAAGAGACTGGAATAAAACTTAATTCTTCTAAAGTTCTTTGTGTGAATAATGAAAAAAATGAACATGCTCATTTTATCACTATTGGATTCTTTTCAGATGATTTTGAAGGTGAGCCGCAAGTTTTGGAGCCTGATGAAATAGTTGAATGGAAATGGTTTTCGTTTGATAATCTGCCAAGTAAAATATTCTTTCCAAGTATTTCTGTTTTGGAGTGTTATTCTAAGAAAAAGTTTTCTTTAGATAAGTAGTCACTGTTAAGTAGTAAATAAAGGAAAACTTTATATATGATTAGTTCTTCATTTGGTGTATGAATTTGAATTCACGCGCTGTATCTAAAATAAATACTGTAGTTTTACGAATGAATACCTTATCTGAACAATTATTTCAGGTAGGACTTCCTATAAAAAATACTGAACTATCGTTTTACGATGATAAAGAAATGCGTTTAAAATTGATGAATAGTTTGATGAGTTATGCTAACTTTGTAGGTGAAGATACGTTAACTTTCATACATAAACATATTGAATCTCATAGTGTACCTTCGATTGTGACTGGAAGTAGTTCTAGTTGGCTTGATGAAAAATATAATTTGAAACATGGTATTCATATAAAGTTAGATAACGATCAACTTGATGTTTTAAATAATTCGTCTGAGATGGAGCTTGATACTATTGAATCAATTGCGCATGAATTTGCACATTCGCAACAAAGTGATTTCTTAGATCTTACTCCTGAGCGAATACAATACTTTAGGCGAAATGGCGCTTATACAGGCTCTTTAAATTTAATTTCTTCCTTAAGTACAGTGGCTGAATCAGAATTTCTTGTGCTTGAGGATGTAAATGATGATATAACTGCGAAAATGTATTACGAATCAAAAGATAATTTTTTTGGTCCAATGGCAAAGAAACAATTAGATTCTTATGAGTCTACGGGCGAAATTAAGTATTTAGTTGAGGCTCAAAGACTTGTTAAAATTTATCAGGCAATTGAGACTGTAAAGAAAATAACTCCTAATGAAGATGGATATTCAAAAGTTAAAAATAGGTTAGATAGTGAAGGTTGGGCTACTTATTTTTCTTATGTGATGGTTAAGAATTTATTTCCTGACAAACCTAGTCTAGGAGACTCAATTGCAGAAAGATGGTTGGATGAATCAACTTTTTATGCAAAAGGATTCAAAAAATTTTATGATGTGGGTAATTCTGAAGGATTAATTGCTGCAAGAAATTTGGCAGATATTAAGAAACATGGTGAGAAACAAGTATTTTATGTAGGTGCAGGTGTAGAATGATATTCAAAAATAAACTTGCATTGATGGCTGCTGAGAAATCTTATTTAGTTACAGAAATAAATAAATCAAAAGCTGTTATTTCGGAAGTAGTATCTAAAACATTTGGTAATGGTTTGACTGTTGAAGAAATTGTTTTAACTCCTGAGGCTCGAGGTAAACGTTGGTTGTATGATGTTAATTTAAGTGATGAAAGTTCAATTATATTAAAATTTCAAGCTGATTTAAGTCTAAGTATGGGTTCTGAAGTTGAAGGTATGAAGTTTGCAAAAAAACATGAAATTCGAGCACCTGAATTATATGCTCATGGTCAGGCATTTAGCAAGGCTTTCAAATTTCCTTTTATTTTTATGGAGAAGATTAAATCAATTCCTTTATCTGATAAATTTTACCTTCCACCTAAAGAACTTTCACAAACTGAAACAAATGATCTTTATCAAGAGCTTATATCTCGTTACGATGCGGCTTATAATCTGCTTGGACAAGTACACATTCCATCTGGTCGATTAACTGCACCAGATATTTCACTTATTTCCAGATATCTCGATGCTGCAGCGGGAAATTTAAATGATTCTGAATGTGATGATAAAATTAAAAAAAATATTTATTCTGTTTTAGAACGTTTATCTAATTATACCGCTCAAAAACTTGCTTTTTCAAAACCTGTGAAAGGACATTTTTTACATGGTGACTCTGTATCATCTAATATTTTACATTCAAAAGAAGGTGCTAACCTTATTGATTGGGAATATTTTGGATCTGGAGACATTGCCAATGAATGGGGTAGATTTTTGAGCGAAAATAGCTATTCATTTAATCATATTGATTTAATGACTGAACGTTTTGAAAATATTGCAATTGCTAAAGAACCTTATTGTAATTCGATTGGTGATTCAAAATTTAGGGATAGATTAGGTTTTTATTTTGTACTAACTCAAGCAACTACTTTGTCAGCTGATTTGGTGTTTGACACTAAACAAAGAGAATTAAATTCAGATTCATTATTGCAACAAGCAAATAAATTTCTAAGAGATTAAATTAATAGTTTTGAACTAATTTTATTTAGAATTAATTATATGATTGACAAAAAATAGAAATTAAAGAAAAATAAAAAATATGTTGCAGTTTAGATTGCAACTTTTAACTTCAGGCTTTGCAAAAACGAAAAATGTTTTTGACGTTTAAATTTTAAAGTTGATTACAATTAGATCGCAACTTTTAACTTTAAACTTTCGACGAAGTCTTTGTATCTGTTTCTAAGAGTTACTTCAGTTACACCGACAGCTGCTGCGATTTCGTTTTGAGTTCTTTTTTCCTCATTGATTTTACTAGCTGCATAAATTGCTGCTGCTGCAAGACCTAAAGGATTTTTACCGCTTGTAATTTCTTTTTTCTGTGCTTTTTCAAGAAGTTTAATTGCTGTAGTGTGTGTTTTTTGAGAAAGATCCAAGTTTGAGATGTATCTGCTGATGTAGTTTACCGGATCTGATTGTGTTACTCTAAGATTCATTTCACGAACAACGTAACGATAATTTCTTCCGATTTCTTTTTTATCGATATTTGTTGCGTTTTGAATATCATCAAGTGTTTTTGGAATTTCAAAGTTTCTACAAACGATGTAGATTACAGCTGCAACAATAGTTTCTGTGCTTCTGCCTTTAACAATCCCTTTTTGTGCTGCTTGAGTATAAATTCTTGCTGCTTCTTCTTCGATAGTTTTTCCAAGAGTTAAAACAGAAACAAGTCTTTGAATTTCTGATAATGCAATTTGAAGATTTCTTTCGATTGCTGAAGCGACATTATTTTGCCATTTTCTTAATCTAAAGAATTTGTCTTTATTACCTTTATTTAATGAATATAGATCAGCTTTAGTTCCTAATGTAGTTCCTAAACCTTTATCTGCATGCGTGTATGATAATGGGGATCCTGTTCTTCTTTTTTTAGCTGCTTGATCTGCATCCATCTCTCTCCATTCTTGGCCAAAATCAACCATTTTATCTTCAATTACTAGGCCGCAGTCATTACATACCACTTCGCCTTTTTCAGAATTATGTGCGAGATTCATTCCACCGCACTCTGGACAGTTCTTAATTATTTTCATGTTTAGTCCCCCAAAAAGATTTCCCCCGAAATCCCTTCAAATATTTTCTTTGCGATTCTTGCGAATAAAAGGTATATTTCGCCCTTTTTTCATTTAAAATTGTAAATTTTTAACCGATACATACTGAGATTATATCAACTTAAGTTATATCCTTATTTGATAGGTAACGACCATTAGGTATTTAAATATTTCGGTTTTTGTCGAGGAGGTGCTTCTGTGTTATTATTCAGTAACAACTTCCCAGTTTTCGACCTTTTTCTTCTTGCATCCGGAGAATTCAAGACCTAAGATATATGGTTCTTGATCAAGATTAAATGTTTGAGAAATAGTTTCTCCTGCAGGAAGAACTTCGCCAACATGTTCTAATTTAGTATTGCCTTTATTATCAAAATTAAACTCATAAGTTTTAGCAATTGTTTCTAAAACGAGGTCAGTTTTTCTAGTATTTGTTATCATCATAGTCATAGAAGAATCTGAAGAATGAAATTTTGCGTTTGTTATAATTATATTATTATCTTCTAAACGATATTTACAATTACCGTCAATACCAATTGCTTGATTTGTAACACCAAACTTTATTGATTCTAAGAAAGGTGATAAAATCCAAATTGCTGCTACGATGATTAATAAAATTAAGAAAGCATTCATCATTCGTCTTGTAGCAGATAATTCTTCTTCATCAACAAAAGAATGTTTAATTGAACTGACAACTTTACTAAATATTGAAGTTTTTTCTTTTTTTAAATGAATTTTCCAATCTATAAAATGTTTATCACTAGTGTCTTTTTCAGGACTGTCAAAATCATCGTTATTATCGCTTGGATTTTCAATGACTTTTTTCTTCAATTTCGGATTTATGATATTATTTGCTTCTTGTTCTTGTTTTGGTTCTTGCTTTCGTTCTTGTTCTAAATTCTGATTTTGATTTGTATTATTCATGTTTGCATTATCTTGAACGAATTGGCTCGTATTATCCGTATCAAAACCTAACTCTTTTGCAGGATTATATTTACTTTTAGCACCACAACGAGCACAGAAATTATCATCATTACTTACATTAAATCCGCATTTAGAGCAAAAAGGCATAATTAAAGAAATGTAAGCAGATATAAAAATCTTGATAAAAATTACTGTGTTTTTTAATGAAAATATGAGGGTGAGTTAAGTTGTGGTTTTCGAAAACTTTTTATATGACGGGATGATAAATACAGTGAATACTTAGGGGTATGAGGTGTACAAATGGAGATTAAAATATCTTTTAAATTATTTTTAGTGCTAATTCTATTAATATTAGCAACAACAATTGCAAGCGCAGAAGTACTTGTAATGAACTTAAATAGCGTAGAATATTCAGCAGGAGAAGCTGGAAAAGTATTCGGTTATGTATTAGATAATAGTTATAGCGCCGAATCTGGTGTGAATGTGTCGATATATCTTGGCGGGTCATTTGAATCGATAGAGACTACTGATTTGAATGGTTACTATGAATATTACGTAACTAATCTTACACAAGGAACATATAACATTTCTACAAACACCTCCCTAAATGAACAAATTCTAACCTTTGAAGTATACCCTGCAAAACCTAAGTATCAAATTATTGCTTTATCCCTAGTAGTACCTTATATAAATCCTGTATTAGATTTTACAGTGAATAAATATCTTGGTCAAACTCTAACTAATAACTCTTATTCTTATTCAATTTATTATCCTAACGGAACTACTTATGCCTCTTCAGGTGTAGGTGTTAGTGGAACTGAAGAATTAAACGTCTCATTACCCCAAGAAGTAGGATTATATACGATTGTAGTAGACGAAAAAAAAAGTTTTACAGTTGCAGTATCGAAATTCACATTAAAGTTCAAAGTAACTGATTCTGCAGGAAATCAACAAGATGTATTCAAACCAAATGGAATTGCATATTTTCAAGTCGAAGGATTTTCAAACGGACAAAAAATCTCGAATGCAACAGTAACTGCAAAGACTATTGATCCAACAGGTGGAATTAACACTGTAACATTTATTGAAACTAACGGAATTTACAAAGGAAATACTAATGTAACTCAATCAGGAACTGCTATTCAATTAAGAGGCGGAGACTATGAAGTTGAGTTTACTATGAAAGACTCATCAAATAATGAGCAAAAAGTAAAAGGATATTTCAAAGTTCTAGGTTTAAGTGTTGATGTAAATCTAGTAGATAAAAAACCATATAGATCAGGTGAAGACGCTGAATTTGATGTAATAGTGAAAAATTTAGCAGATGGAACACTTGTAGAACATGCAGATATAGTTTATTTCTTTGAATTAGAAAAAGATGGACAATTCTATGATATTTCAGCATTAAATGCTAGTGAAGCTTCAGATTCAACAATTACTTCAACAATTGACTTAACTATTCCAGTTGGAATGGAAGATGGAGGATATTTCTTAAATATTAGAGTAGAAAGTTCAAGTAATACCGGATCAGGAAATGAATATTTAGAAGTATCAAATACTGATTTATTCTTACAATTAACTGATAACTTTGATGATTATAGAGAATTCTTTAAACCAGGAGAACGAGCAAAAGCAAAAGTTCAATCAAATGTTGATTTAGTTAATATGACTTTAGAAGTATTTACAAAACAAGGTCATGTTCCAACATTAAGTTCAACAGAAGATTTAACTGGAAGTGCAGGATCATTAACTTTTACTGTACCTACAGAAACTGGTCAATATAGAGCAAAAGTAACAGCTTATTCAGATTCAGGCGCACAGGTAGTAAGACAAAAATGGTTCTCAGTACAAAACTATCACTCATTTTTAGATGTAAGAAATTTAGATAATAATCCTCAATTTATTTTAACTTCAGGTGAAAGCTTTTTTGGAGTAATAAATGTTTTTGACATTACAACTAACTCTCCTGCAGATTTATCTGATTTTAGAATTAAATTTGATAAAATAGTAAATGAAGAAACAGGAAAAGAATATAAAAATATGCGGACAACAAAGAATGTTAGTTTAAGTTCTGAAACAACAGGACAAGTTGCATATAAAATAGTTCCACCAAGTTTACCAAATGGATTTTATAAAATTCAATATACTTTAGTAGATGATGAAGGAGAATCATTCTATGGTGAAGGTTGGTTTGGAATTAGTGCTTTTGATGTGGAGATTGAAACTTATGATTCAAATGGAAGACAAAAGAAACAGTTTTCATCAGGAGAATCAATCAACATAACTGTAAGCTTATCATCAGGCGATAATGGAACTGCAACACTACACCGTGAATTCTACGATGAAGCTAGTTTTTCAATTATTAATGGTGAAGGATCAGTATTATTATCATCAACATCAACAGATGATGCACTTAAGATTCCATCACAAGCTGGATTTTATCCTTTTGGAATTGAAGTAGAAAACCAAGATGATGAGACTGGTTTAGGAGATAATTTCTTTGAAATTAGAAATTTAAATTTCAGAAGTGTATCAGTAAGAAATAATGGTAAATATGCTACAGGCGCAGATATTTTAGCAGATGTAGTTGTTGAAAAACAAGGAGATTTAGTTGAAGATGTAAATGTTAGTTTGGCAAGAGTTGTTCGATCAAATGATTGGTTTGATGTATCTGATCAAATAATAGATACAGGAGCTGCTTTAACAAGCGCTTTAGGTGCAACAACAATTACTTTACAACAATTCACTGATTTAAATGATGGAACAGAAGCAAACGCTGCAGATGATAATGTTGCAGTAAAACCTGCTGCAGAAACAGCAGGAGTTGATATGAAAGTATTGATGGATGATGACGCAATTAAAGGCGATCCAAACGCACCAGTCACAATTGTTGAATGGAGCGACTTTGAATGTCCATTTTGTGTAAGATTCTATGAACAAACATATAATCAAATTGTAACTGAATACATTGATACTGGAAAAGCAAAATTAGTCTATAGAGATTTTCCATTATCATTCCACGCAAATGCACAAAAAGCTGCTGAAGCTGCTGAATGTGCTGGTGAACAAGGAAAATACTATGATATGCATGATCTATTATTCGAAAGCGGAGTTTCAGGCGGAGTAAATGCGTTTAAGAAATATGCTGCTGATTTAGGATTAGATACTGTTGATTTCGCAGAATGTTTGGACTCGGGTTCAATGGCTGCAGAAGTTGCAAAAGATATGGTTGATGGTGGCGCAGCGGGCGTTAGAGGAACTCCAGGATTTGTAATTGATGGAGAAGTAATCTCAGGAGCGCAACCATTTTCAGTTTTCAAAACTGCAATCGATAAAGCACTTGCGAAGTAGTTGAGGTTTTAGAACATGAAAACAAAAATAATTTTTTTAATTTTTTTATTTTCTTTAATTTTTATGTCTGCTTGCAGTAGTGGACCTGGAGAACAAGATGCATTAGCTGAATGTTTAACATTAAATGATGCTAAAATGTATGGAACTGAATGGTGTCATAATTGTAAAGATCAAAAGAAAGTATTTGGAAGTTCATTCAAATATGTAGATTATATTGATTGCGATAAAGAGCAAGAATCTTGCATTATCGCAGATATTGAAGCTTATCCCACCTGGGTAATTGATGGTGAGAATTATGTTGGCAAACAAGATTTAGGTCGATTAGGATATTTATCTAATTGTAGTTAAATTTTAATTTTATTTTAGTTTTTATATTTTTAAGAGGGATTTTGGTAAAATGACTAAGAAAATAGTTTTAGATATAAAAGGAATGCATTGTGCTAGTTGCTCTGCTGTTGTAAACAAAGCATTGGACCGATCAGCTGGTGTTGAGAAAGCTAATGTTAATATTTCAACTCATAAAGCAACTATTGAATATGATGAGTCTGTCTTGGGTGTAACTGATTTAATTGCAACTGTAAGGAAAAAAGGTTATGGTGCTCGTGAATCTACTGGTTTTAATTATGAAAAAGAAAATAGAAAATCTGCTCGTGAATATAGAAAATTAAAAAATTCATTTTATACAAGTTTAGTATTTGCAATCCCAATATTTATCCTAGGGATGTTTTTTATGAAAAATCCTATTCCTTATCAAGGGATGTTCATGTTTGTTTTGGCAACACCTGTGCAACTCTATATCGCTTTGCCCATGTATCAATCTGCGTTTGCAGCACTTAGAGGTTTTAGTGCCAACATGGATACACTTATTGTGATGGGTACAACTGCTGCTTATGTATATAGTATATATGCTTTAGTTGTTGGCGGGCATGTTTATTTTGAAGCTAGTGCTGTTTTGATAACTATCGTAATATTTGGTCGAGTACTTGAAGCTAAAGCTAAAGGGAAAACGTCTAATGCAATAAAGCAATTAATGGGATTAACTCCAAAAACTGCAATTGTAGTTCGAGATGGAACTGAAATTAAGATTTCTGTAAGTGAAGTTATAGTAGGAGATATTGTAATTGTTAAACCAGGAGATAAAGTTCCAGTTGATGGAGTTATTATATCTGGTTATAGTTCAATTGATGAAGCAATGGTTACAGGTGAGAGCATACCTGTTGAGAAGAATAAAGGTGATTTAGTTATTGGAGCTACTATTAACAAACATGGTTCATTTAAATTTAAAGCCACTAAAGTTGGTTCTGAGTCTACACTTGCTCAAATTATTAAATTAATACAAGAAGCACAAGGAAGTAAAGCTCCAATACAAAGATTTGCAGATTCAGTTGCAACATATTTTGTTCCAGGAGTATTAATTATTGCAATTGTGACTTTTGTATCATGGTTATTGTTTGCTGGCGCAAGTTTCCACACCTCATTACTTGCAAGTGTTGCAGTTCTAGTAATCGCATGTCCATGCGCTCTAGGACTTGCAACGCCCACAGCTATAATGGTTGGAACTGGTATCGGTGCAAAGCACGGTATTTTAATTAAAGGCGGTGAAGCGCTTGAAACAGCCCATAAGTTGAAGTTTATAGTTTTGGATAAAACAGGAACTATAACTGAAGGAAAACCTGTGGTGTCTGCAATTAAGATTTATTCTAAGATGACTGAGAAAGAGTTTCTCAAGATAGTTGGCAGTATTGAAAAAGGTAGTGAACATCCTCTTGCAGATGCGATTGTTGCACATGCTGAAAGTAGTGGAGTTGGTCTTGTAGATGTTAAGAACTTTAAAGCCATACCTGGACATGGTATAAGTGCTAAACTTGGATCTAAGCTTTATTATTTAGGAAATCCTAAATTAATTAAGGAGCAAGGAATTAGTACAACGCCACATTTAAGTGACATATCTGAACTTGAAACTCAAGGGAAAACTGTGATGCTTCTTGCTGTAAATAAACAGTTGGTTGGTATAATTGCAGTATCTGATAAAATTAAAGAAACTTCAAAACAAGCTATTTTTCAAATGAAGAAAATGGGCCTTAAAGTTTATATGATTACAGGAGATAATGAACGAACAGCTAAAGCTATCGCAAAAGAAGTTTTGGTGACTGATTATTTTTCAGAAGTATTACCTAGTGAAAAGGCGCAGCACGTTGCTAAACTTCAAGAACTAGGTCCTGTTGCGATGGTTGGAGATGGAATTAATGATGCTCCAGCACTTGCTCAAGCAAATATTGGGATTGCTATGGGCTCAGGAACTGATGTTGCCATGGAAACAGGGGATGTTGTTCTTATGAAAGATGATTTGCTTGGAGTTGCAAAAGCAATAAAGCTTAGTAAAGCTACGATGGCCAAGATACGACAGAACATGTTTTGGGCTTTATTTTATAATACAATTGGAATTCCTATAGCTGCTATTGGTTTATTAAATCCAATGCTTGCAGGAGCTGCTATGGCTCTAAGCAGTGTAAGTGTTGTAACTAATTCACTTTTATTGAAACGAAAGAAATTATGATCTGATTTTCTAGTTGTTTTTTTATTTTTTTTAATCATTAATTTTTAGTTTATAGAATTTTTTTCAATTCTAAATCTTTATCCAAAGTGATTTGCGCTAATTGAATTGCCGAGAATGCGCAACCATCAGTTCCAGTTGTTAAGCATTTATATGAATCGCCAATGACATATAAGTTTTCATAGGGAGTTCTTGGACCTGCTCTTTTTGAGAATGGAAGTTTGATTGTTTTTTTAGTTCCGTAGACTTCAAGATTTTGAAATGAAGACCAAATAATTTCTTTTTCAAAGTTGTATCCAAAAATTTGTTTTAGTTGATCTTTTAGTATTTTTACTGCTTTCTTTGCATTTTTAGGATTTGAAATTGAGAAGCAGTAATGATATAGATAATCTTTTAGTCCTGCGCTTTCTTCAATGAGCACTGGTGCGAGTTGTATATCTTGATGTTTGTTAAGAAGTAAATATATCCAAGTTGTTTTTTGATTGTGAACTTTTGATTTTGATAAAAACATGAGGTCATAAATTTTTGCTGGTTTTAATTTAAGAGTTGGTTTTAGAAATGTATAGTCCAGTTTGCTTTTTTCTAAGACTTTTTTGAAAGCAGGAGGAGTTCCAGCAAATACTACTTCATTTGCAAAGTATTTTTTATTTCCTATTTGTATTCCTTTTGCTTCCTTGTTTTTAGTTATGATTGATGTTACTTCCTTGTCTAAAATTATATTTGACTCAGGACTATTTTCTTTAATTGATTCTAGCATTTTTTGATGCATATCACCATAGCCTTTAGTTGGTTCATACATGATGGTATTCTTTTTTACAATACCATTCATCATTAATCTTAACATTATGAGAAGATCAAATGCAGGACAATCATCTATATCTATGCTGAGAACGGCTGATTCGATTATTACTTTGAGTAATGATTCTATTTCAGGCGATTTTAGATTGTGTTTGTTCATTAAATCTCTAACTGAAATTGAATCATATTTTTTTATTAATTGTTCATGACTATTCGTTTTTGCTATTATTGCAAGTTTTAGTAGTCCGTGACAGTCTTTAATGTTGAGATACTTGAATTCTGCAAGGCATTTTATTATGTGAAGGATATTTAGTGTGTTTGGAACTTCATTAACCTTTTCTGATTTATCATCGTATATGAATGGTGATGCGAGTGGTTTTAGAGGTATTTTGTGTTTAATGTCTAGAATGTCTAGTAAGTGTTCTAAGTATGCTTTAGCAGGTACTATGTGTGGTCCGCAGCTTACTTTGGTGTTGGCCTTTGAATAGTTCCAATCTTTAGCAGGTCTAAATGCTGCTCTTCCTGCAAGGTATTTATTTTTCTCAACTAGAAGAATCTTTCTCTTGTGCTTAGCCATTAAACTAGCATACGAGAGTCCTGCAGCGCCAGCGCCTATTATGATTGAGTCGTAATTATTCATAAGAGTATAATTAGCTTAGAAATGATTAATAAATTTTTTGAAATTTATTGGTATTGTTTTAAGAATTCTCTTTCGACCTGTCCCATTGGGATAATTGCGTTAAAATAGGTGTGATCTAGGTTGTTTTCAATAATTGCTGCGATTTCTTCTCCAGGAACATCCACTCCTTTAATGAGTTTTAATTCTAAGATTTTTTTATTAAGTCCTAAAATGTAACCTTTTTGTTTTGAGACTTCATTAATGTATTTTCTTGCATTTGTTTCATTAATACCGTGCATTTTTGCTTCAGGAAGTATTTCTTCTCTAATAAGATTTAAATCAGTTGAATTGTGTAAATCAAAATTATCCTCCCCTGATTCAGGGCTATAACCAAATAACTCATAAAATTTTTGACTTTGTCCAAATGTTTCAGCATATCTTTCTGCTTCTTCATAAGCATATTCATAATCCACATAGTCATTTATTGTGCTATTATCACTTAGAGTGAAGTTTTCCCCAAGAACACTCATATTTGGCATTAAATATAATTCTTTCTTGAAAATATTTGAGAGTTTACTCATTTCATTTAAGAAATTCTTATTTCTAAATGTTCCTTTTTCAAGTAATTCCTTCACGCTTGAGCCTCCTGTTCCGTGGAAAAAGAAGGCGTCTTTAGGAAGTTTGTCCTTAATTAAATGACTATAATTACTGTGCATGTTGCTATTGGGAATTGTTAATTATTTTTAAACTTTAATATTGCTTTTACCGAAAGATTTATATAGAATTTGGCATTCTTCATGTTGACCTTAAGTCAACGAAAGACAATTTACAATCGTCGGTCTTGCTTGGGAGGTGTTAATCATAATGACTAAGAAAGAAACAGAATCAAAGGATACTGATAAAAAACACAAGGATGCTAAAAGTGATCCTAAGGATGCTAAAGTTAATCCTAAGGAAGTTAAAAGTAATCCTAAGGAATCAGAAGCTGCTCAGAAAGATAAATTAATCACTAGTTTAACTGAAATGTTACAAAGACTACAAGCTGAATTTGATAATTACAGGAAGCGAACAGATGGCGAATGTCAAAATTTTAAGAAATATGCTGAAGAAGGAATGATAAAATCTCTTTTACCAGTCTTAGATACTTTTGAATTCGCATTTGCAAGTAAAGATAAACCTGAAGAATTCTATAAAGGAGTTGAAATGATATATGCTCAATTATATCAGATGCTTGAAGAAAAAGGTCTTGTAAGATTACAATCAGAAGGTGAAAAATTTGATCCTAGAGAACATGAAGCACTTTTAACAGAAGAAAGTAAAGGTAAAGAAAATGTGGTTTTAGAGGAATTACAAAAAGGATACAAGTTCAACGAAAAAATTATTCGAATGACCAAAGTTAAGGTTAGCAAAAAAAGTTAAAGCTTTTTTTGGGAACTCCCAAAAACCAAAATGGTTTTTGATAGTAGTCGAAAATAAATTAAATTAAAAAATAAATTGAGGAAAAAAATAACAAAAATTTCAATATCGAGTTTATCTTGAGAATGAAATTTTTGGGATTTGATTTTCCCTAAAAAACATGAGGAAAAATAAAATGGCAAAAATAATCGGAATCGATTTAGGAACAACATTCTCCGCAGTATCAGTACTAGAAGGAGGAAAACCAGTAATTATACCAAACCAGGAAGGAACAAGAACTACTGCTTCAGTTGTGAGTGTAACAAATGAAGGAGAAAGACTTGTAGGACAAATTGCAAAGAACCAAGCAATTACGAATCCTGACAACACTATTGCAAGTATTAAGCGATATATGGGTGAAGATCACAAAGTTACAATGCAAGGAAAAGATCACACACCTCAAGAAATCTCAGCAATGATTTTACAGAAATTAAAAGCAGACGCTGAAGCATATTTAGGTGAAGAAGTAAAACAAGCAGTAATCACAGTTCCAGCATACTTTGAAGACGCACAAAGACAAGCTACTAAAGATGCAGGAAAAATTGCAGGTTTAGAAGTATTAAGAATAATTAACGAACCAACATCAGCTTCACTAGCTTACGGACTTGATAAAGGACATGACCATACAATCTTAGTATTCGACTTTGGTGGTGGAACATTCGATGTTTCAATTCTAGAACTAGGAGATGGAGTCTTTGAAGTAAAAGCAACAAATGGAGATAATCTATTAGGTGGAAATGATGTAGATGATTTAATCATTAACTGGTTAGCTGATAAGTTCAAAAAAGAACAAGGCGTAGATTTGAAAGCTGATAAAACTGCATTACAAAGATTAAAAGAAGCAGCAGAAAAAGCAAAGATTGAGCTATCAACTAAAATGAGTTCAACAATCAATTTACCATTCGTAACAGCTGATCAAAGTGGACCTAAACACTTAAACTATGAATTATCAAAAGTAGAATTTGAAAAAATGTTAGAACCAATCTTAGAAAGATTAAAAATTCCAACTCAGAAAGCATTAAAAGATGCAGGAATGAGCCCAACTGGAATTGATAAAGTAATCTTTGTTGGAGGAAGCACTAGAATTCCTACAGTTCAAGCATTAGTTAAAGATTTAATTGGAAAAGACGGGGATAAATCTGTAAACCCTGATGAAGCAGTTGCACTAGGAGCAGCAATTCAAGCAGGAATCTTAGGCGGAGATATTAAAGACGTTCTTTTATTGGATGTAACACCTCTAAGTATGGGAATCGAAACACTTGGCGGAGTATTGTCTAAGCTTATCGAGCGAAATACTACAATTCCAACAAAGAAAAGTCAAGTATTTTCAACTGCAGCAGATAATCAAAACGCTGTAACAATTAGAGTTTTTCAAGGAGAAAGAAGCATGGCTTCAGATAACAAACTACTTGGACAATTTGACTTATTAGGTATACCACCTGCACCAAGAGGAATTCCTCAAATCGAAGTAACATTTGATATTGATGCAAACGGAATTGTACATGTAAGTGCAAAAGACCTAGGAACTGGAAAAGAGCAAAGCATCAAAATCACTTCAAACAGCAATTTATCAGATGAAGAAATTGAAAAAATGAAGAAAGATGCAGAAAAATTCGCAGATGAAGACAAGAAGAAAAAAGATGAAATAGAAACTGTTAATGAAGCAGATACTCTTGTTTATTCAAGTGAAAAACTCTTAAAAGAAATGGAAGGTAAATTCGATAAAAAAGTTGGAACTGAAATTAAAGCAAAAGCAGAAGAAATAAAGAAATTGCTAGAAGCTCCAAAGAAAGATATCGAAGCACTTAAGAAAAAAGTTGCAGAGTTAAACGAAGTTGTACAAAAAGCAAGTACTGAAATGTATCAAAAAGCAGCTGCTGAGCAAGAAAAAGCACAGAAAGCTGGCGCTGCAGGTGCAAAACCTGGTGCTGATGCAAAAGCTAAAGATGAAAAAGTAGTTGATGCAGACTTCGAAGACGTTAAAGAAGAAAAGAAAGAAGACGTTAAAGAAGACAAGAAAGAAGAAAAGAAAGACGAAGAAGATAAAAAGTAAAATCTTTTAAAGGACGTTTTTCATAATATCTTTGTTGACTTTTTTTTAGTCTCAAATTTTTTTATTATTTTTTATTTTATTTTAATTATTATTTTAATTATTTGATGTTTATGCTTAATTTGAACAAATTGGTTGTGAGGTCCAAAGAATGAGAATTAAACAAATCGAAATAAAGAATTATAAAAGTTTAGAAAAACTTAAAGTTGAAGTTTTTAATACTCTAAATGTATTTATTGGAAAAAATGATGCAGGTAAATCAAACGTTTTTAGTGCATTAGATTTATTATTTAATTCTACAATCTCAACATATACTCCTGTTAATACTATAAAAGAAAATATATTAGAAACAGTTTTTCAAACTGAATTAAGCAGTCAATTATATGATAAAACAAACCCAGTTGCAGAGTTCACAGTTAATTTAAGTTTATCAAAAAAGAAAAGACGACAATGGAGCCTAGATGCAACTAATGATTTAGCAACATTAGTATTTTCTAAAAAATTAGTTATTGATAAAAATAAGACAAAAATATTTGTTGATTTTATTAGATTAGATAAAGCAATTATTGTTAAAACAGCTGATGAAAAAAATCGATTTAGAACACTTGATGGCAAATATGTTAGTAAAATTGAAGGAACAGTTGCAGAAACAATCTTAGAATGTTTACAGAATGAATTCATTTTAATCCCTGCAAACAGAATTATTTATAGAGATACGCAAGTACATAGCAGAAAATCAGAAGCAGGACGATATATTGAGAGATCATTAATTGAACTTGCAAATCATAAAGAAGATGATAAGCGAAATCTATATTCACAATTTAAAGAATTCATTAAACATTTATCCCCTATTGTAGATACTATTGAAGAAAAGAAGAAAGATGGAAAAATATATGATTTAATGTTTAAAACTTCATCAGGTGAAGAAATGCCTTTAGTATCTATAGGTGGCGGCAATAATGAGCTTTTATTATTATTACACGAAATTATTCTTGGTGGAGGTAAAATTTTAGCTATTGAAGAACCTGAAATTCATTTACATCCTGAAGCTGAACGAAAGTTGTATCGATTTATGAAACAATTTTCACCAGCAACACAAATATTCATTACAACTCACGAAACAGTATTTGTTCAACCAGATAATATTAATGCTTTATTTAGAGTTGTGAGAAAGGGAGCTAAAACTCGAGTTCACACTATGACTTCAAAACAGTACGTGGATAAGAATCGCTTAAGACAAGAGTTAAATGCTGAGAATTGCGAGATATTTTTTGCAGATAAAGTATTGCTTGTTGAAGGAATAAGTGATAAAATCATGATGGACGGACTTATTGATAGATACTGTGAATCTACGAATGAAATTAAAGTAATAAGTAGTTTTTCAAAAGATAATTTCGAAGTATACATAGATTTATTGAGAATATTTAAAATACCTTACTTGATTCTAACAGACTTAGACGCTGTAAAAGGTCAAAGAGTAATAAAACCAATTTGGCGAGAAATAAAAGGCGTGGCTGGTTTAAAGAATAAATATGATAGAATTGCATATTTAAAAAAGAAAGGGATATATGTGTTAAGTAAAGGTGCGCTTGAACAAAGTTATCCAAGAAAATATCACCGAGGCATTTCAAAACCATTAGATGCGCTTTATGCGATTTATGAATTAAAAGACGAAGAATACTATTCAGAAACAATGAAAGATTTAAGAGAAGTAATTATAGCATTGGAGAAGTGATGAAACATGAGTGAAGATTATTATAAAACATTAGGCGTAGGTAAAGACGCAAGCAAAGAAGAAATTAAAAAAGCTTATAAGAAATTAGCAAAAAAATATCATCCTGACTTAAATAAAGATAGTCCTGATTCTGAGAGTAAGTTTAAGGAAGTAAATGAAGCTGCATCTATTTTAGGAGATGAGCAAAAAAGAGCGCAGTATGATAGATATGGATCTGATGCATTCAAAGGTGGAAATGGTGGACCTGGAGCTGGAGGATTTGATTTCTCAGGTATGGGTGGCGGTTCGGCTGGCGGATTTGATTTTGATGATATATTCGATACCTTCTTTGGCGGTGGAGGAAGACGTTCAAGAAGTAATTCTGGTGGTGTAAGACGAGGAAGCGATCTTAGAGCAGATATAAGCCTCACTCTTGAAGAAGCTGCATTTGGTATTAAGAAAAGAGTAAGATTAAATAAAAAACAAAAATGTTCAAAATGTGATGGTCATGGTGGAACAGGTGTTGAAACTTGTACTACTTGTCATGGTGGTGGAAGAGTAACTCAAGCTAAACGAACTCCATTTGGAGTATTTCAAACAACTGCAACCTGTCCTGGATGTCAAGGAAGTGGTCAAACAATAAGTGATATTTGTGAGCAATGTGAAGGTTCAGGTACACGCGATGAAGAGAAAAAGATTGATGTAGACATCCCTGAAGGAATTGAAGATTCGCAGCGAATCAGATTGACTGGAGAAGGTGACGCAGGATATAGAGGCGGACCTAATGGGGATTTATATGTAGTAGTAAGTGTAAAACATCATAAATTTTTTGAGCGAGATGGTAATGATGTAGTTCTTGAAACTCCGATTAGCTTTATACAAGCAGCACTAGGGGATACTATTGAAGTTCCAACTTTGCAAGGGAAAGTAACACTAAAGATTCCTACAGGAACACAAACAAATACTGTCTTTAAAATGAAAGGAAAAGGAATACCTTACTTACATGCTTACGGACAAGGGGATCAATTAGTTCATGTTGTCATACAAACACCTGAGAAATTAAATTCTAAGCAGAAAAAAGCATTTAATGCACTTGCAAAAGAACTTGGGGAAGAAGTACATCCACAGAAAAGCTTCTTTAAGAAATTATTTGAATAATTTCTTATGCATAAAAATGTGATTTTTATATTTTAAAAAACTCTTTGATTGAATTTTTTATTTTCTAATTTTCTTTTTTAAGTTAAGTTTTTTAAATGGCTACGTTTTCTGACGTGAAATGGAAACTCGTCCACAACCACAATCACTTACAAATAGAACTAAATTATTGATATTAGGTTCTGCAATTTCTATTGCCACTATATTTGCGGGTGTGGCTTATGAAAAAATCTCGAAGGATGATTTGACTGATGCATATCAATTTGAATTAAATGTGAAAGATGAACTTTCTAAAAGTATTGCTGATTTAGAATCATTAAAAAATAAAACTTTACATGTTTCTGCAGATTATGCTAATAGCAGAGATCCTGATGAGCATTTTTTTTCATATTCATTAAATAGAACTGTTGAGAAAATAGATGAAAGAACTAGTTCAACAAGAGTCGAACTAAGTAATTTTGTAAATGGTACTCGATTTAAAGCTCATGATCGTGAATTAGCGCAAATAACTGAGACTGGATCAGAAGTTGTCAATCATGGAATATATGGTTTACTCATAACTGCGGCTCTAGGTTTTCTTTCAAGAAAAAAAACTTACAAATCTTTATTTTGATTTTATAATCTTATTATCTTCTTTATTATCTTTATCAAATGATTTCTGTTTTGTTAAATTTTTGCAAGAAGATTTAATTTCAGAATTATCTTTATAGGATAATCTTTGTTTTAAGACTTTTTCAAAAAAGAATTTTAGAGCTTTGTAAGTTAGATTACTGGAGTAGATAGTTAGTTCTGAGAATAGTATGAAAATCTTAATTGCTCTGCTTGTTAATGGGATGTTAAATTGTTGAGTGAATAATAAGAATTCTTGAATGTAGAATGCATAAGCTGCAATTCTTGTTTCTGAGAGCTTGTGTTTTCTTGCAATAGATAAGGTTTTAGTTATGTGGGCTTTTAGTTCCATAAAAATTAGGATGATGTTTTCTTTAATATGTCGTTTGTAGAATTATTCGGAAAGTTTTCGAATGGGTACTTTTGATGTTTCACATTACGTATTTTTGATTTCTCCATTCTGTTCATAGAATAAAGTATCATCAACCAATACACTATGTGGAGGGAGAGTTATTCCTTCAAATTCTCGAGATTTATTAATATCAAAATTAACAAATACATCATGTCCATTTCTTTGTGCGTGTATGATACATTCATTGTTAGTAATTTTTATTTCTCCAGTAAAATCTTTTGCTCGTTCATCTATTGCAGAAAAATAATTTTCAAAGTTCATACGTTTTTGTGGTTTTGAAGGGATGTTTTCTCCTATGAATGGGATTTTGTTTGGATGACCATGTTCATCCCACATAGTTATTCCATAATATTCACTATCATTCATTAATGCAGATACGGCATATCTTGGTATCCACGATTGTACAATTCCAAATACTTCTTCAGGTCCCTTGCTATCATGAGTGCTTATAGGAGTAAAATGTGGAACATTTGATTTATGCATTTCTCTAAGATATTCTGCCATTTCTGGACAGGTTTGTTTAAACAATGCCATACTTAGATAAGAATCAATCCCTGCTTCAGTAAATTGTTGTCGTTTTCCTTTATGTCCAAAATATTCTCCTGTAGTGTGTATTCCTGGAAATTCTTTGTTTAGCATGTTTAATATTTTTTTAGTAGTTGGCACATGGCTTTCTTTAATATTGTCAAATCTAATTATCCCATTTGTTTCATAAGGTATTCTCGCCCACATTCTTGCATACTCAATCGCCATTTCTTGTGCTTCTTCATGTAAATAATTCCATTGAACAATATCGTGCCATATTTCTCCACCACCTTGTCCTAATCTTAAGCTTCCATCCTTATTTCGTTTTATCCAATCTAGATGTTTATTAACTATTTCTCCATCTATTGCTGCATGATTATATACCAGATCAACACCTATGCCTACATCGTGTTTAAGTCCTGTTTCAATAACTTCATCAATTGAATCAGCAATATCTTTATTTATCTTAAAATAATCGTCAGCAGCATAAGGACTCATTGAAGGTCCTTCTTTTGTGATTGGTTGTAAAAGAATGACGCCTGTAGTTTTAGAAAATGCATGAGGAATTTTTTTAGACCAGGTACTAATTTGCCCTAATGCTTTAGGTATTACAGTATAAATTTTCATTATTATTTTTGGTTATTGATTCTTTAATAAATATTGTTCTTTTGTTAATTCTTTATTTCTTAAAATAAGCATTCTTAAAATTATCAATATGCGTAACTATTCCGCCATAAAAACAATTTGTTCCTAAACTTTTTGCTTTAAGTTTATATTCGTCAAGACGTTTTGAAATTAAATTATCACCAGTTTTTAAGAAATGTTTACTATGGACAAATCCTGATCCATAACCTGTTGAAGGTAACACTTTGTATTCTTTATCTTTATTTTTTCCTATTCTGGAATAAATATTTCTTCCTGCTCTAAATACGCTCCATGCAATACATCCAAGTGCGAATATTTTACTGCTTGATTCTGTTAATTCTGCTGTTTGAGTTGCGTATAAATTACTCGTTGTTTCAGCCACCATACTTGAAATTTCTGTTGTTGCCAATATAACTGGAATGTGATCCAAAGTTGAAAGAACAGTATTTGCAAGTTCTGCATTTTTTTTAGAAATGTGAGTGATGTGTTCTTCCATCTTAGCTGATAATGAATTCACAAGTGAACCTTGAGTGATTCCTGCTAATAGAACATCATTTGAGACAAAATGAAGTGTTTTTTGTAAAACTTTTTTTGTTGATAGTATTACTTGATCTATTCCAAATTTAAAATCTTGGTATGTATTAAATGCTGCTATTTCAAAATTTAATTTTGGACTATAAGAATTATTAAGATTTATGTGTGTTGGTTGTTTTATATTTGGATGTTCTTTAGTAAGTTCATATTTGATGTGTGTATTTGATCTAATGAGGAACATTTCCAAATCTGTTTTTGCATCAAATTCTTGAATTGCTTTTTGAGATTTATCATCCCAAGAGTGTTTTTTACCAGGAAGAATGTTAAAAATATGTGCGTTCCACAGCATTTTGCTGGCTCGGTTAAATAATCTTTTTGATTTTTTATCGTTATTTTTTTTTAATTTGAATTCAGCTCGCGCATAATTATTAAGAATACCTTGTTGAAAATTATATCTTGCATTATACTCTTCAATTAATTTTTTAGTTTGAATATCCCAAGGGCCTTTTGGTTTTCGTAAAGGAATGCTTATATCTGCATATTCTATAACTGAATTACTCATTTCTTCAAGGTTCATAACATTGGTTAGAATTCATCCACATTCTTAAATCTGCCTTTTTTACTATTTTAAAATGAATGAAATAATCATAAAGTTTAATAATTGGGGTGATTTTATTTAAATATGGGTAAAATTAAACAAATAATTCGAAAAACAATTCATGGTGTCCCTTATACGAATAAATTCACACTTTTAAGAGCATTAAAAGGACAATCCTTAGTTATAAATAACAAAATACATACTGCTTTAGAAATAGCTTATGAAGCTCATAAAGATCAAAAGCGAGACGATGGAAGTTCTTATCTAAATCAACATATTTACCCAGTAACTCTAGATATTGTAAAAATGTGTTCAAAACATTTAGCATTTGACTTAACTGAAGATTTAGTTTGCGCTGCATTATTACATGACGTTATAGAAGATTCTGAAAAATTTAACTTTGAAATGTTAGAGAAAAAGTTTGGAATAAAAGTAAGAGCTATAGTTGGAGAGTTAACTCGGCGACCTGAAAATAATATTTATGATGATAAAGATGAAATTAAGCGAAAAATTGTAACTGCAGAAGCACTTTCATTTAACAAGAAAACATTATATGCTCGAATAATTAAACTTGCAGATAGAATAAATAATCTTGAATCCTCTGTGACAATTAAGAAAACAAGACCTGAAAAATTTGCAAGACATTTAGAACAAACAAAAGAATTATATTTACCTTTGGCTGAAAAAACAAATGAATATTTTTATCAAAGAATGAAAAATGTGATTGAAAGATTAAGTAGACTCACTTAAGATTTTTCTTCTGAGAATATTTCTGCTTGAAACTTGTATAAATTAACATCACCTGTTTGCCAGGCATTTTTTGGAAGACCTGACTTCTCAGATAACGCCTCTAAGAATGCTGTTATTGTAAAGTTCCACTCAGTTGCAACTTGAGGTAATAATAGTCCACTGTAACCTTTCTTATGTCTTAAAATTAAACCATCAGCCCCTATAGTTATTTTATTTAAATATTCATCTGGACTATTTACTAGGATGATTCGTGGAATTGATAAAACTGATATTTCTATGTGAAGATTTGGAAGTTCATCTTTTGAAACAGGACTGAATCTATTATCTTGAAACGCAGCTGACCTTGCAGCATTTATTATTGATTTAAATAAAGGTTTATCTGATTCAATAAATCCAATACAGCCTCTTAAATTACTGTTTTTATGTAAGGTTACAAATACGCCTTCTTTGGCATTTAGATGCTTTATTTGGCTTATATTCGGCTCACTTGAACTAAAATAAGAATCTATTGATTCTCTTGCAAGATTAAGAAGTGCTTTTTTATCAGAATCGTTCATGAAACATGATTTATTTTGAAGTATATAAATTTAATTAGATTAAAACTAATGTTAATAAAAAATTAAGAATAGAATAAAAGAATTATTTCTTTAAAGCTTTGTCAAACTTTGAAACTAAGTCTTTGTTTTGTTTCTTAAGTCTGTCAATAGCGTCAAGAAGAGCTTTTCTTGCATCTGCTTTGCTTTCTACAATAATTCTTGGAATTCCAATAAGAGGATGTTCTACATTATATGCAGCAATTTTAACATTTGAGTCCGCCCAAAGTTCTTTTTTCAATGCATTTGCTAAAGAATGTGTTGCGCCAATGATGTCGAAAACTACTCTATGTTTTGTATCTTCAATAAATTTTAGTTCCATGGTCACGAGAAAACAAGTATTTATTTATAAATTTATTCGTTGTATTCGCCAACAACCGACCTTTATTCTTTGAATTCGTTTTTTATGGTGTGGCATTGTGTTTTTTAGCGGGAATGCAAAATCAAAATGATGAGTTGCTTTAAAGCCGTGTTTAATGATAAATTTTTCTACAAATTCTGACGTTTCTTGTTTGTGGAAAGTGTAAATTATGTCACCATATCTAACTGCTTTTTCAAGAAAATCCCTATCTGCATGGGTTTCTTTAGTTCCAAACGGAGGATTTTCTAATATTAGATCAACTTTGACATCGAAAGATAAAACATCTGCTTGAATGATTTCATAATGAGTTGGTGTTTCAATGTTTTCAAGTAAGTCCAAATTCTCTTTAAGAATTTTTATTGCGTCAGGATCTTTTTCTAAGAAATAAACTTTCTTTGCACCAAGTAATAGTGCACTGATACCTAAGACTCCAGTTCCAGCGCCTAAATCAGCCACAACTTTATCTTCAAGATCTCGATTCATGTAAGCAAACCATAATACTTCTGCAGCTATATCTGGCTCTGTTGGGTGTTGCTCAGCCCATGCTTTAGGATCCTTAAACTGTTTTAGTTTAGATAAAAAAATTCCTAGTTGTTTTTGCCTCATATTCATTTAATAACTTGAATTGTTTTATAAAATTTCTCGAGAAAAAGTACATACTTATCCATACAACTATTTGACGTTTTGAAAATATATGATAGGAGTATGATAATCTTTAAAAAGGAGCTAATCAAATTGTATTTTGGGTGATGAGCATTTTTGGAAATAGTAAAAAGATACCAGAGTTAATATCAAAAATTATCCTTTTAACTAAGGATTTTAATGTATTAAAGCTTAATCTGAAAGGAAAATTTAAGTCTGTAAATGATGAATTAGATTCACATTTAGACTCTATAAATCAGAATTCTAACGAGATCCAAACTAACTACGAATACACTGCAGAATTAGAATCAAGAATTGAAAAGTTAAGTGAAAAAGTTGATGAATTACAAATGCAATTAAACCCACACATAAATTCTTACCAATATACTAACGGTCCTTTATCTAAAAAAGAACAAGATTTTTTCATGAATTTATACACCATAGAAGACAGAATTCCAATGGTTGAATTAGCAAAAACTGCTGGTTTAACTCTGGAACTTTGTGAAATGATGATTTGTTCTTTAGAGAATAAGAATATACCCATAATTAAACAAGTTGTCGACGGTAAATTGTATTTATCTTTGGAGTATACATTTAAAGATTTACAGGCAAGAAAGAACGTTTTAAAGATAGATAATACTTTTGTTCCGACAGCAATTCTTAGTCAATGATTCTAAAAAGTGATTCTTATTTTTACTAAATTTTGATTTATTTAATTTCTAATTTTTTTTTGAAAATTTGAAAAAATAACGTTTCAAATAGTGTCTAAAACCTTTGAGCAATGCTTAAAATTAAAAACTTGTTTTTTTGAGCTATTTATTGGTGTTACAATACATAGTTCATCCAATATATAGTGTGTCCGATAAATATGATAACCAATAAAAACAATAAATTTATAAAGATTAAAAATGAGGGTTTATTATGGCACAAAAAGCTAAATCTAAGATTAGAAAAGGTGAATCAGAGTATTTAGAGCTTAAAGGATTTTTAAGTTTCTTAGTTCTTCATGAACTTAATCAGAAGACTTTGTGTGGTGAAGATTTAGCTAAAAAGATAGGTCGAAGAAAAGGTGCGATGCTCACTCCAGGTACAATTTATCCTGCATTGAAGGTTCTTAGAAATAAAAAACTGATCAAATTCATTCAAGATGGACGTAAAAAAAATTACTTTTTAACTGATTCTGGAAAAAAAGAATTAAAAAATTTATACAGTCAATTTAGTAATTATTTTTATGGTTTAAAGCATATAATTAAAAGAAAAGATTATAAAAAAGTAAAATAAAATATTTGATTTTTGCTTAAATGTTTTAAACTCAGTTTGAAACTTCAAAATTAAAAAAATTTGTCTGTTTTAGACATTTATTTTTTTGTGAGATTCACAGCACTGTGACGTAAATATTCACTAGTTGCATTCCTAAAGTTGGAAGTTGTTTTTCCACTATAATGATCATTTAATAGTTGTTTTACTTCATCGTCTTTAGCAGTTGTACTAGTATTTCCGTCATGAAGTTTACAATTCACAGTTACTGACTCCAGATTTTGAGTTATATTTACTTCCATTCTGTTATGCATCTCGTATGTGACTTCGCCATTTTGTTCGAAAGCTACATAGGAAGATCCTAATGGGCTGCTATTTTGAGATGTATTCATTGGTAATTTATATGCATCACTAATTATTGAAATTAAAGTAAAAAATTGTTCTGCATCAAAGTCCCCTTTTTTTATTTCTAGTTCCATGTTGTAACTGTATAGTGACAACTACTATATAAACTTTTCTTTTTTCTAGGTTTTTTAAGTTCCTTTTTTGTTCAAAAACCCAGCCTTTTTTGTGCAGATTAAGGGTTTGAATGCTTTTCTCGTCGACCAGTATCTTAAAATAACAATATTTATATAGTAAACTTCGTATAATATATCTTATACGAAGTTTTAAGCTTAGTTTTAAGCACAAATGAGATATTCGAAAATGAATTTGTTTTTGGATCTTGTTTTGAAAACGTAAAATAGGTGATTTATATGAATCAAGAAGAAAATAAGAAAAAATCTGGAATAATGAAGAAAGAAGTCTTTGTAGGAATTTTAGCTTTCGGACTTGGAAGTTATAATTTGCTCGGACAGAT
>Ga0307929_1000547_pt1 | contig 35756 bp, 29 predicted proteins | sample AceLakmetage1330_FD_203160 | JGI IMG/M metagenome (GOLD analysis project Ga0307929, IMG submission 203160) | Saline water microbial communities from Ace Lake, Antarctica - #1330 | ecosystem: Environmental > Aquatic > Non-marine Saline and Alkaline > Saline | place: Antarctica: Ace Lake...
AGAAAGATTGGAAGTAATTAAAGATATTCTTAAGATAATTGAAAAACAAAATAATTCAATAAAGCCCACACCGTTATTAAGATACTCTAATCTCTCTTCACAAAGTTTTGCAGAATATTATAAAGAACTTATTAAAAAAAAATTTATAAGAGAATGTGAAGATAAAAAAGGTAAAAAATATATCACTTTAACAGACAAAGGATTTCTTTATCTTCAAAAATATAAAACAATAATAGAATTTATTGATGAATTTGAATTATAACTTTTCTTAATTTATAATAATCTAAAAGTTTCAAGGAGTAAAAAAATCAAATTCTTGTTGTCTTAAATTAGCATATGAACCATCAGATGTTCTTCCATATTTTATAGATGAACCAGGAGTTTTGCATTGTTCTTCAATTTGAGCTAGTTCATCATTAGGCACTTGATATTTTTCAACTAATAATGATGCAACACTTTTCCAACTAACTCTGCCAGGAGTTTCTCTAATTGCACCATAAACTGGTGATGAACTCGCAAGAACTGTGTGTTGTTCTAAAAGGTCTTTTAAACAAACTCTTAATTCTCCTCTAACCTTACAAGCGTGTTTACCATTAACAAAGTTATCACTTTCTTCAACAGTTAAAAGTTCTTTAATAACAGCCAATAATTCTGAAACATCATTCATATAAAAAAGAAACTTTAGTGAATTTAAAAAGATTAAGGAGAAAATTCGATTTCTGTTAAGCAATTTATGATTTCGTCGCATCTATTTTTTCAACAAGAGATTTGTTTTGTTCTTCGTAAGATTTCATCGCAGATTCATATTGAGACTTTTCTTCATTTTGTAAAGCAATTACAGATTCCATTATATCCATTCTTTCAACAAGCAATCTACCATGTTCTTTATATGATATCATAGCACATTCACAATGACCATTTTCTTCAAATTCTTCGCCTCTTATTTGAACTGTAGTAATAAGATTATCTAATACTTGCATACTATCGGGAAATTTATCATACAAACTTCTAAAAGTTTCTTCGGCTTCATCATATTTTTTTAAATGAAAATATGTCATTCCAATATGATTTGGAATATCAAGAGAAGTGGATAAAATTTGATTTGCCATTTGAAATCTAATTAAAGCTTCAGAATATACTCCTTGATGACTTAATTCTCTGCCTTCCTGATAAAGTTCTTGCCAAGTTTTTCTTTCTGATAAAGAAAAATCATTTTCAATTTCGACTTGGGTTTCTTCAGCTGGAGAAGGTCTTTTAAGTTTATGAGTTTCATGAATTGGTTTTGCAACTTTTATTCCTGTAACATTAAGAGGATGAGTTTTATCTTTATTTCTAATACGAATTTTCAAATGTTTAGTCATGAATTTAAGAATTTAATTTGATTTTTAAAGGTTATTCATCCAAAAACAAGAAAATCATTCACTTTCAATAAAATAAGCATTCAAAACATAATCCTTAACCACAACTGGTTACACTCAGTTGACACGCAAGGTACTATTTTCACTTTGTTCAAACAGCACTCGAAAAAATAATTTAAAAGTAGAAAATCATTCACTTTCAATAAAATAAGCATTAAGAACATAATCCTTAACCATTCTATGAGTATTAAAATAAGATGCATTAAATGAAATGGAGTATTTCATTATTTTTCTCCACTCACTTTTTTTATTATAAAAAATAGGAAGAATCTCTTTTTCTAATTTATCATAAAGATCTTTTGCATCTTCATCCCAATTGCTTTCCTTTTCATTAGTTCCAATGCTCCATCCAGTTAAACCTTCAATACAACCTTCAATCCACCAACCATCTAAAATACTAAATTGAGGAACTCCATTTAGGGCAGCTTTCATTCCACTTGTTCCAGAAGCTTCTCTTGGTTTTAATGGAGTATTTAACCAAATATCAACACCTGGTACCATTTTTTGTGCAATTTCAATATTATAATTTTCTAAATAAACAATTTCTATTAAACCTTTTAATTCTTTAATTTTTTCAAAAACTCTTTTAATTAAACCTTTTCCTCCACCATCTTGAGGATGAGCTTTTCCTGCTAAAACAATTTGAATTTTTCCAACCTTTTTTACTATTGATTTTAATTTTTTAATATCAGAAAATAATAATTCAACTCTTTTATATTCAGCAGCTCTTCTTGCAAATCCAATAGTAAAAACATCAGGACTTAAATTAGAATTATATTTAGTATTTACAAAATCAATTAAATCTTTTTTAGCTTTAATATGAGCATTCCACAATTCTTTATCAGGAATAATCATTGCGTGTCTTAAATCTGTTGGGTCTAAAAACCACTTAGGTATGTACTTGTCAAAAAGTTCTTGCATACCTGGATGAACCCAAAAGGGACAATATATTCCATTAGTTATTGAAGCAATTTTATGTTCTGGAAACATTTGCTTTGAAACAAAAGCATGTTTTTTTGCAACTCCATTTACATATTCAGAATTAGCCAATGCTATTTGAGTCATATTTATTTTACCATTTTTAACAGAATAATCTAATAATTCAGAATTAATATTTTTTCCAATAATATCTTTAACTAACTGAGGATCAAATTGATCATGACCAGCAGCAACAGGAGTATGGGTTGTAAAAACACAACTATGTTTAACTTCTTCAAAATCATACAATTCTCTTAAATCACTTTTACCATGATGCAGTCTTGTATCACTAAGTAATTCTAAAATTAAAAAACTACCATGCCCTTCATTCAAATGATGCTTTTTAATATTTTTATAACCTAAATCTTGAAGCATCTTCAATCCACCAATTCCTAAAACAATTTCTTGAGAGATTCTCATTGAATGGTCTCCCTGATATAATTTTTGAGTAATAATTCGGTCTTGATCAGTATTTTCAGGAAGATTAGTATCTAAAAATAATACTGGCACTTCAAATTCAGTAAAACCTTTAACAGTATATTGCCAAGCTTGAATTACTACATCCCGTCCAGAAATACTAACAACCACTTTTTCAGGTAAAAGTTCTAATTTATTATCATAATCCCATCGATCAGGACTTTCAGTTTGATTACCATCTGAATCCAAATGTTGTTTGAAATATCCATCTCTATATAACAAACTAACAGCAACAACAGGAACATTAAGATCTGCACAAGTCTTTAAAGTATCGCCTGCTAAAATACCTAAACCGCCTGCATAAGTAGGCATATTTGGCTCTAATCCTATCTCCATTGAGAAATAAGCCACTTTTCTATCTTTCTTTCTTATTTCCATTATGTATTTTATGAAATAACTACTATAAAATTGTTTCTGTTTAAGTATGAAAATCTTTAAAACAACAAACAAAATACTAAATAAATGGAAATTAATAATGGAGATACAATTAAAAGTTATTATCGAATGATTAATCGATTTCCTTTAATTACTAGGGAAGAAGAAGTAGAACTAGCAGCCAGAATTAAAAAAGGTGAAAAAAGAGCAAAAGAAAAACTAATTGAGAGTAATTTAAGATTAGTTGTTAAAATTGCTCACAATTTTAAAGGTTTAGGATTACCTTTACAAGATTTGATTTCTGAAGGTAATATTGGAATGATACGAGCTGTTGAAAAGTTTGACCCCGCAAAAGGTGCTAAATTTTCTTCTTATGCTTCTTGGTGGATTAAACAAGGTATGCGAAGAGCAATAAATAATCAAGCAAAAACAGTAAGAATTCCAGTTCAAAGCAATTCTAAAATTATTAAGATACGAAAAGCAGAAAATGTTTTAACAGAAGATTTAAGCAGAAAACCAACTGATAAAGAATTAGCAGAATATACTGGCTATACTATTAGAACAATAATAAGCTTAAAAAGTATAAAAACGACCACAATATCAATTGACGCACCAATTGAACAATATGGCAAAAAAACTTTTGAAGAAATTTATTTAGGACAAGAAGATCCAGAATTTGAAAGAAGAAAAATAGAAGAATTAGCAAAAAATGCTTGCAAATTATTACCAAAGTTAGAGAAAAGAGAAAGATTAATTTTAACTCATAGATTTGGCCTTAATGGACAAGAACCAAAAACATTAGAATCGGTTTCAAAACTAATCGGAAGAACTAGAGAGAGAGTAAGACAACTACAACAAAAAGCACTTTCCGAGCTTAATAGATTAATGGATAAAAACACAACCGATTATGAAAAAGAAACAGATTTTTCTCCAATTATACCTATTGAAACAAAAGGAAAAATTGTTAAAATTGATTATCTTCATAAAAAAAGAGAAAAAACTAAAACAAAATTATTAAAAGAAAAAGTTGTTAAAAAAACTGAAAATTTAGAAACAATTATTAGTACAACAAAACAATCAAAAGAAATTAAAACTCCTTCAAAAATAACTAAACAAAATTGGAAAACAGATTATCAAAGATTTAAAAGAGGAGAAATAAAATTTGTTGACCCAACTAACGACTTATTATATAAAATTTTATCTGAATTAGATGGTTTAGATCAATTTGAAGAAACAATCGATTTAATTTATGATGTTAAACAAAAATTAGTTTTAGATAAACTTTATGTTGAAAACCAAGATTATAAGCAAACTGCTTCTCAACTTAATTGGAGTGAAGAAGAAGTTAAACAAACTGAATATGAAGGAATTTATTTTATTGCAAAAAAATTATCATTATTGCCTGAAGATAATAATTCAACAACACCATTAGAAAATATTAACTCACTTGTGGTTGAACCTTCTCATCCAAATTCTCGAGAAAATGAAGTATGGTATCATGAGCGTGAGGACTGTTTTGAATATCATTTATAGAACATTGTAATTTTCTATAATCCGGAATTCCAGCTTTTCTGCCAGCACCCATAAACAATGCAAAAACAGAATCACTTCCTGAAGCTTTAACTGCAGATTCAAATTGTTCTTTAAAACCTAGATAAACAGGCATATCAAAAATACCTTCTTTTATTGCTTGGGCAGCTAAAGCATACCGATGTCCAAACATATTACTATCTTCTTCCCAAGGATTTAATGAAGAAATAATATTTTCTTTACTTGAATATAATAAGTCTTTAGAACATAAATTAATTACTACGTCTTTATTATTCTTTTCTACAACATAAACAGGATTTCCATTAATTTGGGCAACTTGTGCCAAATACCTTCTTGCCTCTCCTAAATCATTTTCGGTTAAACCTTCTAATCCAGTTTCTTTTGCAATTTCTTCTAACGTAATATATTGATATTCAGAGAATATAAATGCACGATTAAGTGACTTGACAGAATCAGTTAAAATTTCTCCCTTTTCATTAGTTTTTAAAATATCAAAATCTGCCATAGCTCTTACAGCATTAACATCGAAAAATAAATCTTCATTACTATTATAAACAGATTTGACATCTTCATAAAAATATAATTTCTTTTTTTGTTGAGGTTCTCTTCTTAGTCTAAATAATATCTCACCTTCTTTTATTTTTTCATACCATTCAACTCCACCTTTGCCTTCAGTTCCAATATTTTCAACTAAATTTGATTCCCTTAAAATGGATTTAATTCTTGGTTGTGCAAACCTTACATCTTTAGCAAATAAATTAATAGAATCCTTAAGATAAGTATAATTACTTCTTTTTTGCGCAAAATCTTCAAAAGATTCCTTATCGATAAGACCCATACCCACTCTAATTAAATTTCCTGCACTAACAATTTTACACAAATAAGTAATACACGGAACAACATCAGATCTTTCTTTTAAAATATAATCAAAAGTAATTGTTGGTTTTGAAGAATTTACATCTTGAACAGTTTTCTTACTTTTACTTATAGGAGTTGAAGAATTCTTTTTTGATTTTTCTATTAATTCATCAACAGTACCTTCAAAAACCAATATTGAATTAGTACCTTTACCTCGATTAATTAAAAAATCATCAACTTTGTTTCTTATAGATGGTTTTGATAAACCAAAAGTTTCACTCAATTTATCAACCACTTCACAAAAATAAGTTTTATCTTTCATGTAGTTTTGAACTTTTTTAATCGACTCATCAGTAAAATAATCATTACCATCCCTTTTTAAGTAACCATGATGCTCTAAAGCACCAACTGTTCTTGCAGATTGAAAAGAATGATTATCGTATTCTGCTAATGCTTTTGCAAACCTAAAACCAGTTTTAGTTTGATTCCCAGATTCAGTATTATTTTCCCCGCCATTTACACTATTAGTTTCGCCAAAAACTCTTTTATCTAATGAATCAGAAAGATTTGATGATAAACTTCCACTTGATTTTTCAAGTCCTGAATTTAAAGGTAAAACTTTTTTCCCATCTTTTGAAGAAATATTTAATAATGATTTAGTTTTTAAATCTGCATTAACTAATTCTAATTCTTTTACCCTTTCTTCAAGTTCTTTTACTTCTCTTACTTCAGGAATTAAAACTTCTTCATGTCCTAATTCTCTTAAATAATGTCTTACTGGGTCTAGGTAACCCACTCTTAAATGATCAACAGTTGGCTCCCCTATATCTCTTAAAAAAGATTTTATTTCAGGATCTCGAGAAAGTTTATGATTAGAAGCAAGTAACCTCATAACAGAAACCAATCCATCATATTTAGGGTCGTTAACTTGCATACGCATAACTCCCTCAGAAATTTGCCTTTTTAGTATTTCGTCTGCCTGCATCCTAATTAAATTTAATAAAAATTTGCTTATAAGCTTTCGTAGACTTTAAAATACATACTAGATTTATAAAAAGATCATTAATAAATAACTTAATATGATTCTATAAAAACCAATTCAGAATCAGTTTTTCTATTCAAAAATTTCATCAAAGCTTTTAGACCTAAAGTTTCAGTTTCATAGTGGCCTGCAACAATTACATTTATTTTAACTTCTTTAGCTATTGTTTCATGACCATAATTAATTTCACCAGTAATAAAACAATCTGCAATTTTAGAAGCATCTTCAATATCTCTTCCCGCTCCTCCGGAAATAATCGCTACAGAATGAATTAAATTTTTACCATAAAATAAATTTTTACATTTTGTTTTCAATATATTTTCTAATGCTTTTGACATTGTTTCAGGATCTAAATCTTGTCTTAGCTCACCAACAAAACCAACATCAAAAGGTTTAACTTTTCTTAAACCCAATAATTGAGCAATTTGAATATTATTTCCTAAAACTTTATGACAATCTAATGGCAAATGATAAGCTACTAAAGCTAAATTATTTTCAATTAAAAAACCAACCCTATCATAATTATTTCCTGTAATATGTTTTAAAGAATCATTCCAACTTATTCCATGATGAACAATTAACAAGTCACACTTGTTTTCTTTAGCTTTTTTGAAAGTTTCTAAATTTGCATCAACTGCAAAACCTATTTTTTTAATTTCTTTATCAGTACCTACTTGTAATCCATTATTAGAACTATCTTCAATAGATAAATCTAATTCATTATTTAAAAATTCAATTAATTCAAAAAGTTTCATTGTAAATATTTTATTGCAGTACCATAAGCTAATACTTCAGAAGCTGCCTGCATAATAGATGATGTCGTAAACCGAATTTCAATAATTGCATCAGCACCAAGTTCTTTTGCTTCATCTTCCATTCTTTTAACTGCTTGTTGCCTAGCTTTGTCTAACATTTGAGTATAACTCTTAATCTCTCCACCAATTATTTGTTTAAAACCAGCCATAATATCTCTTCCTACATGCCTACTTTGAATAGTATTACCTTTAACTAATCCTAAAACTTCATATTTTTTTTCTAAATTATCTGTTGTGCTTAGTAACATTTTATTCCTCCAAATTTCCAATATTTTCATTTAATAAAATAGGTTGAAAAGCTGCAATTTCATCAGTATAACTTAACTTCGGGATTTCACATAATAAATAAATTTTTTTATCCAAAACATGAGCAAATGCCATCTCAATTAGTGAATTGCCACCAATGTAACCTTTAACACCTTTTTTTTCAACATTAACAACTATGATTGCATCACAACTTTTTATAACTTCAAAATAATTTTTAAACGGATCAATTTCAATCTTTCTCCATTTATCTTCATCTGTTCTTTTACCTTCAACAAAATCCATTATATCATCTTGAATATGAATTTTATGACCTTTTTTTTCTAAGAAATCTTTAACTTCAACCATTTCTTTGGCAGCTGACATACTCCCACATATAGCAATTTTCATTATTAACCCATATAATTAACAGATTCGTTAATTTCCTTAGCTTTTTTCATCCTGAAATTTTTTTCAAGATTTTCATAAGAATCTTGAATATCTTTATTTACTGAAGCATGAACTTTTTCTAATGCTTTTTCAAAATGTTCAAAAGTAACTTCTTTAGCATCCATACTTTTTCTTAATGCAATAATTGCAGCTTCTCTACAAATCGCTTCAATATCAGCTCCAACATAACCATCTGTTTTATCGGCTAAAATATCTAAATTAACATCTTTTAAAGGCATCTCTTTAGTATGAACTTCAAATATCTTCAACCTTGCTTTTTTATCCGGAACAGGAGTTAATAAAATTCTATCAAATCTTCCAGGTCTTAATAATGCGGCATCCATTATATCTGGACGATTAGTTGCTGCAATAACAACTACATTGTGTAATTCTTCTAAACCATCTAATTCAGTAAGCAATTGATTAACAACTCTTTGAGTAACACTTGATTCTGAAGATTGATTTCTTCCAGGAGCAATCGAATCAATTTCATCAAAGAAAATAACTGTTGGTGAAGTTTGCCTTGCTTTTTTAAAAATTTCTCTTATTGCTTTTTCAGATTCACCAACCCATTTGGATAATAATTCAGGACCTTTAATTGAAATAAAATTAGCTTGTGTTTCAGTTGCCACAGCTTTTGCAAGTAAAGTTTTACCAGTTCCAGGAGGACCATATAACAATACGCCTTTTGGAGGACTAATACCTAATCTTTTGAAAGCTTCAGGATTTTTTAATGGCCATTCAATAGCTTCAAGTAATTCTTGTCTTGCATCTTCTAATCCACCAACATCTTCCCATTTAACAGATGGAACTTCCACTAAAACTTCTCTCATTGCTGACGGTCTAACAACTTTTAAAGCATTATAAAAATCTTGTTTTGTAATAAATAATTTTTCAAGAACATCTCTTGGAATAGCTTCATCCTCTTCTTTATTTTGAATATCTGGAAATACTTCTCTTAATACAGTCATAGCGGCTTCCTTTGCTAATGCTGAAACATCTGCTCCAACAAAACCGTGAGTAATTTCTGAAATTGACTCTAAATCTTTAACAATTCCTTTTTGACTTGCTTTGTCCAAGATTAAGGAAACTATATTATGTGACATAAGAACTGGATATAATTCACTAATTTTATTTTGAGAAATTAAACCTCTAGGGTCCGATAAACTACGATTTCTAACACTAACTTCTAAATCAATAATCTCATTTGTTAAATCATTAATTTTGGATTTATCTTCTTTTAATTCTACTAAAACATTTTCAATTTTAATAATGCCTGATTTGAAATCTTCAATTTCTGATTTAATTTTACTTATTTCTTTTTCTTGTTCATCAATTGATTCTTTAAAATTTTGAACTTCTTTTTCTAAACTTGACTTTTGATTAGTAAGCCTTTTTATTGAATCTAAAATCTTGTAAATCATACTTTGGTCTGATGTTTCTTTTTCTATATCTAATGAACTGATTTGTTTTTGTAAATCATTAATTTGTTTTTTAGAATTTTCAAGTTCATTATTAAGCCCTTTTAATTTATCTTCTTTTTGATTTAACATTTCTTCTTTACTAATTGTTTGAAGATTAATATTTTTAATTTTGACATCTATTTCATCAAGAACTAATGGTTTAATATTTTCAGCATACAAACTGCCTTTTAATGGCATATTTCTAGTATGAATCTTTAAAATTTGAAGTCTTGCATCTTTTCCAGGAACACCAATTTCTAACTCTCTATCAAATCTTCCAGGTCTTCTTAACGCAGGGTCTAAAGCGTGAGGAATATTAGAAGCAGCAATAACTATTACTTTTCCTCTAGATTGTAAACCGTCCATTATTGCCAATAATTGAGCAACAACTCTTTTTTCAACTTCACCATGAGTTTCTTCTCTTTTTGAAGCAATTGCATCAATTTCATCAATAAATACAATAGAAGGAGCATTTTTTTCAGCTTCTTCAAACTTCTTTCTTAAATTTGCTTCAGATTCCCCATAAAATTTAGACATTATTTCAGGACCGTTAATTAAAATAAAGTGAGCATTAGTTTCGTTAGCTACAGCCTTTGCAAGCAAAGTTTTACCAGTTCCAGGGGGACCATGCATTAACACCCCTTTAGGAGGTTCAATACCTAATCTTTCAAAAACTTCAGGATGTTTTAATGGTAATTCTACCATCTCTCTTACTTTTTTCAATTCATCATCTAACCCGCCAATATCTTCATAAGAAACATCTGGAACAGTTTCATCTGAAATCTCGACTGATTCAGGATTAATAGTAACTTCTGTATTTTCACCAATTATTACTGGTGTTTTTGAATCTGTTGCAACAACAATAAATTTTAAATCTGCAAAAAAGTTTCCAAATTTCTCTTCTTGCATTGAAAATATTTCATTAAAAAAAGGATTATCACTCATTGCATTTTTTCTTCTTCTTACTCCACCCAAAGAAACAATATCACCTTTAACTACTGACCTTCCCAATAAACCTCTTTTAAATGTTACAGGAGAAGCTCTTACAACAATTCCCTTTTTAGCAGGAGCAATTGTAACTTTCTTAGCTTCCCTAACGTCAATTTTTCTAATTTTAACAGTCTCACCCAAACCGGTCTTAGCATTTCTTCGAATTAAACCATCCATTCGAATTATATCTAAACCAATATCACCTGGATAAGAACGATCAACAATTGCAGAAGTTTTTCTTTCTCCTTCGATTTCAATAACATCTCCGGGATTAACTTCTAAATCTTTCATAAAAGCAGAATCTATACGAACAATTCCTTTTTCAACATCATCCTGAATTGCTTCAGCAACTTTTAAAGTTACATCTTCTTTTTTCATATTATAAATAAAAGAATAAAGAATTTAAAAAGCTTATTGCTTAGCTTCTTCTTTTTTAGTAATCTTTGGCAACTTAACAGGAGCTGGCAGATTCATATCTTGAGAAAGACTTAAAGCTTTAATTGTAGACTTAGTTAAAGCAGAATTCATAACTCTTGCCATAATATCATCATCAATTGGTTTTTTATCTTTCCAATTATTTAAAATTTCAGCAACTTTCTTTTCATCTTCAATAAAAAGAACTTCGCCTTCAAAAATCATTTCTGCTGCATCAGGTTCATATTTTGTAGTATATTCAAAAACGAATCTAACACCACTTTGTTTTGCACTTCCTAGTTCTAAGTCCATTTTTTCGATATTAGAAATTCCTAAATTATTGTTAACTTTTAAGTTTCTCATACCTTTTCTTTTGTTTTCAACATTAATTTTTGTAAAATGTGTTCCTATGATTGGCATTGTTTATCACCTATATATAAAATTTTTATGCATTTTATAAAGGTTTTGATTGAGCAGACTCTATTTCCGTTTCTTAAACAAAAGACTAACAACAATAATAGAACCAATTAATGAACCTGAAAAAATAGAAATTAAACCAATAATCTGTGAAGCAACATAATTCACTAAATTGGGATATAAAGAATAAAAATAAAATTCATATATGATTATTTCTATAAAAGCACCAATACCTAGACTAATAAATAACAGAATAAAGAATAAAGACCCGGCAGAAGTTGTTTTTTTATTAATAAAACGAATTATCAAAAAATAAACAAATATTGCAATCATTATCGAAAAAATAAAATTATAAAATTTCAATAAAGGTACAGTAATAAAAAAGAAATTTAAAATTTCAACAATAATATTGTCACTATTAGTTAAAAACAAAGTCACAAATACAATAATTCCTAAAATAATCATTACCCAGTACTTTTTTGTGTAATAAAAATAAAAATTTACAGCAAATAACCACCAGACTAACAAAGCAAATATTCCAAAGGTCACATTATCGGCAAGCAAATAAAACAAAATTCCAATAACTGCTAACATTTCAAAGACTACAAATCTCACTATCGATTGAAGAAATAATCCCGTTAAACTATTAATTTTGTGTGTAGATTTATTCTTGAATTGTGAAAAAGATAAAACCGAAGTGTACTGCATCCAGTATAATAAAGCAGCAATAAGAAATAAAGGATGAACATAAACAGACCCCAATATTCCAATTAAAACAATTAATGTAATAGAAATAAATGATTTAGTAGGATATTCTTTTGGTGAGTAAAACATAAGTAAATTTTACTTAAAGAACATATAAATTTTTTGAAACAAAACCTATAAAAATTTAAAACATTTGACTGGACAATTATTTAAGTAATTTCATTACTTTTCCCATGTCTCTACCCATTAATTTGGCTAATTCTTTTGGTCCTTTTGAAGAATCCATCAAAATATTTTTAATTTCATTAGCCTTTCCTCTAAATTCTAAATCTTTGAATAAATTTCCCCAATTATATTGAGGTCCACTTTTAACTTCATTTCTTTTTATTTCTTGTATCTTCGTCTTAAGAATTTTACCAAATTTTATTGAAGGTTTACTTTTAACATTTGGTCCAAATGTAGCAATTGCCTTATTATTAGTTCCATAAAAAACTACTGTTTCAAAATTAAAATTTAATTTATTTTTATTTAAAAATGAATTTAAAGGAATTCTTAATGGTTTATTTACTCCATGAACATCTTTTTTTCCAGATTTAATAAATAATGTTATATGGGGGTCTGTAAAAATAAAATGTTTTTCATCTATACCTGAGAATCTCAATAAATCATGAATTTTCGACCGTATTGTATTGACTTCACTTGATTCTGCAACAGCATATGTAACATCCGCATCCTTCACATTATTAACTAATTTATTAGAATGAGCAAAACCAATTCCTTTAATTAAAACATTTCCTTTAAACACTTTTTTCAATTCTGAATAAACACTTTTATGTTGTCTTAAAAAATGAATTATATGCTTAAACATACTTTTATTACTTTTAAAAGCACTAGGATGAAAAACACCTAATGTAATATGAAATTCACCTTTAACTTCTATCTTCTGTGTTGTATTTTTATCAATTCCTATTGATGGTTCTTTTTCAATAATTGAAAAAATTAATTGTTGTAATTCATTACAGATATCTTCCTTAATTGGAATTCCTAACGTATATTGTTCACTTGAAAACATTTTTACCTCATTGATATATATTTAATACATTTAAAAACAAAGTATATAAATTTTTTGAAATAAAATTTTAATGCGGAGGACGTGGTTCGAACACGCGCATCCACTAAGGAACTAGGCCCTCAACCTAGCGCTTTTGACCACTCAGCCACCTCCGCGAATAAATAAAAAAAGATTAAACTTATTATAAAGTTTTAGAAATTACAAATAACTTTTTAATAATCGCCAATTCTTCAATATTATGAAAGAAGACTCAAGAGCATTTACTGGTTTAAAAGAACTTATCGAATCTAAAAAAGAATCAGACCATTTAATACCATGGACAAAGATTCAAAAATTAGATGGACAATCAATTTACTGGACAAGTTATGGCATAAATCTTTTTAAAATAGAATATGTTGTTAACAATGATTATTCTAAATGTAAATCTTGGTTATCTATGACATTTGATAAATGGTTATTAAGAGATTACTTATGTCCAAAAAGAGTTGTTCTTTTTCACAAAAATCCCGGTTCAGACATTATTGATCTTAATGACAAACATGTCGATTTAAAAGATAAACCAATGTTCCAAATAGAATATCCTGGTTTTTCGGGAGATTCAAAAATTTTGTTAGAAGATTTTCTTAAGCAAGGACCAGAAGTATTTGAAATGATGGGAACTTTACCAGAAAATGCACAACAAATATTAAATGAATTAATAGATAAAATGCGACAATATAAAGATGATCCATTATCACAATACTGTACTTAAAAAAATCATGAAAAGGTAGGAGTGATAAGTCTCCCCACACATATTTATATACCAGATTACTTACAATACACTATGATAAAAGCAATAATATTAGATGTAGACAACACATTAGTTGATTTCTACACAATGAAGGAAAAAGCAGTTGAAGCTGCTATTAAAGCCATGATTAATGCTGGCTTAAGAATGGATTTTGATGATGCTTACAATAAATTAATGAAAATATATTGGAAAGTTGGTATTGAAAGTAATGAATGGTTAACTGAATTTTTATCTAAATATGATAAAGTTGACGACATAAAAATTGCTGTAGCTACAAACGCTTACAGAAAAATAAAAAGTGCATTTTTAGAACCATATCCAACAGTTATACCGACTTTAATATATTTAATAAAAAAAGGAATTAAACTTGCAGTTCTTTCAGATGCTCCAAAATTAAAGGCATTAAAAAGATTAGATGCCATGAAACTTCTTCCTTTTTTTGATATAATAATAGCAGATGCCAATAAACCAAACATAAAAGGTTTTGAAAAAGTACTTAAAGGATTAAATGTTAAAGCAAAAGAAGCCCTAATGTTAGGAGATAGACCAGATACAGATGTTAAAGGAGCTAAAAATGCAGGCATTAAGATTTGTTTTGCAAAATATGGATCCAGAACAAAAAATAAATTAAAAACGGATTATGAAGCAGAACATTTTTATGATTTAATTGAAATAATTAAAAAAGAAAATGGAACTAAATAAACTAACCAATAAAAAAAACGTAATTCTTACTACTAGAGGAAATAGAGCAATCTTACAAGCATTAAGATATGCTCGAACTAAACATGATACACTATACTTAGCAGATCAAGGTGATTGGATTACTTACGAACAATATGGTAAAAAATTAAAATTCAAGATTATTGAATTAAAAACTAAACGAGGAATCATTAACTTTGATGATGTAAAAAAAGGAGTTGTACTGTTTAACGATATGCCAGCTTATGCTTTTATGCAAAATAAAATTAAAAGAAAGAATGATGTTCTCTACATTGCAGATATTACTGGAAGTATTGGAAAAAGAATTCCAGAAGCAGACATAATTGTTTGTAGTTTTGGTAAAAACAAAATGATTAATTTAGGATACGGCGGAATAATTGCAAGTGACAATGATCTAAATATTTTTTCAGATTTTGACATTGCTAAAATGAATTTATTAAATGAAAAAATAGAAAACCTTCCAAATAGATTAAAAAAACTAAAAGAAAAAAGAGAAGAAATTTTTAAAAAAATAAAATTTAATGTCATTGGAAAAGAAATAAACATTCTTGTTAAATTTAAAACAGAAAAAGAAAAAGAAAAAATTATTGAATTCTGTGAAGACAATAAACTTGACTATAAAGAGTGTCCAATGAAAATTAAAGTTCTAGAAAAAGCTATTAGTATAGAAATACAAAATTCTTAAAATTAATATTCATAATGTGGAAAAACAATATTAATGTCTGGAACGCTTCTTTGGTTATATGTACCACCAAAACCTGGAGTTTCAAAACCGAAGGATTCATAAAAATGTGTTTTTGAACTTATTCCTGAGACTTTTACCACAAAATCTTCTAAACCTTTCTCATTAAAATCTTTAATTGCAACACCAATTCCTAAACTTAAAAGAGCATGACCAAAATTTCTACGTTCATATTTTTCTTTAACCTCAATACCATAACCCAGTTTATTACTAAATCCTTCATGAGGAACTACTAAAGAATCATTAAGAATTCTATAATTTTTTCCTGAATTTCTTAAAGTTATAAAACCAACAGTGTCAAAATTATTAAATATAACAACATCATGATTATTTCCTTTAAAAAGGTTATATCTTGCATAAAAAACTTTTTTTGGTGGATTAGTTAGCCTTACTAAATGATTAACCCAAAGGTCATCGATTAATTTGTTTACATCACTCATAAATTCTGAGTTGTCCTATAGTTTAAAAAGATTAACAAAACATTTAATAACTAAAATATCTATTTCTAAGTATGCACTGGAAAAAATTAGCTAAAGAGATCGCACCCCTAGTGTATGCTGCCATATTAATATTTGTTGTAATATTAGTTATTCATAATGATTTAAACAATTTATTTAATGTTGAAGAAATAAGAGATTTTATCAAATCCACCGGAGCTTTATCAGTATTTGCTTTTATGTTTGTAATGATACTTTTTTCATTATTTGAAGTTGTACCCCTATTTTTTATATACGTATTAGGTGGATTTTTATTTGGAATGATTGCAGGAGCATTATATTCCATATCTGCCATGCTTATTGGTTCTTCGATATTATTCAAGGTAATAAAAAAATACGGTCATAAAAGATTCATAAAAAAAGGAAAACACAAAGAATTAAACTATCTTAAAAAAATGATAAAAAAAGATGCTGTTTATGCATTATACATTGCAAGGTTAATTCCAATATTTCCAAATGAATTGATTGCAATTTCTGCAAGTTTAAGTGACATAAGATTTAAAGATTTCATCTTAATAATGTTAATTGGTGCACTACCATATGGTTTTATTGCAGCTTCTTTGGGAGATAGTTTTACAAATCCTACTTTAAACCTAACAGTAATAATCTTTTCAATTATAACAAGTGCAATATTATCGGTAATTCTTTTTAAAGAAAAAGTTAAAAAAAGATTAATTCAAAAACAACAATGAATTAGGATTACTTAAGAATTGTTCTCTTGCAATATCTTTGATAATATAGTATACATTTTTTTCTACAATATCAAAATCATCCTCAATCTTTTCCAAAAAAGTTTCTAATTCATCAAGCTCCTGACATACAACTTCAACCATAAAATCATACCCATTATTAATTTGATATAAAGAATTTAAATTCACATAATTAATTAAAAATTCTTTTAACTGAGTTCTTTGTGTAGGTTTAACTTTCAAAATAACATTTGCTCTTATTGAAAAACCCAATTTAGAAAAATCCAATAAACAAGTATTTTTCACAATTTTATTTGTTTTTTGAAGCATATCAAACAAAGTTGACACCGGCATCTTAGTTTGTCTACTGATTTTTGTTAATCTTTCCCGACCATTTTTTCGTAAATAACTCAACATTTTCAATTCTTTTTCATTATTCATGTTAATTCCTCCAATAATATTGTAATTATTTCGAAGATATTTAGTTATAAGCTTATAAAAAAAAAACTACCTTATACATGTATAAGGTTGGCTTTAAATATAGAAAAGAATTAAAACCAATTAATGATTCTAGAAGATATGAAAAGAAAAGTCATACAACTTTCAGTAAAAACATTAGTTGTTTCATTGCCTATTGAGTGGGCAAATAAAAATAATATAATAAAAGGTTCAGAAGTTGAAGTAATTGATAAAGGTAGTAAATTATTAATTACTAATGAAAAAGAATCAAATAAACAAAAAATTCTATTAGACGTTGAAAATCAAGTATTTGACAAAAGATATCTTGGTGATGCATACATGAAAGGATATGATGAAATAAAAATAAAATTCAAAGATAATGAAATATTAAACGAAATAAGAAAAATAGACCTATTAGGATTTGAGATTGTTGAAAAAGAAGAAGATTACTGCATTATTAAAAATGTTGCAGCAGTATTAGAAAATGAATTTGATACAATGTTAAGAAAATGTTTTCTTTTAACAAAAGAGATATCATTATCCATACAATTATACTTCAATGGAGAAAAAATTGACTTAAAAGAAGTAAGAAAATTAGAAAAAGAGAATAATAAAGTAAGTATGTTTTGTTTAAGAATTCTAAATAAAAACGGATACAAAGACAATTCAAAAACAAACCTATATTATGTAATAGTAAGAGAAATTGAAGCCATTTGTGATATATACAAATATATTATTGATGATTTATTAGATGGCGAAAAACCTGAAGAGAATTCAATAAAATATTTCAGAGAGACTCATAAATTTTTAAGTTTATTTTATGAATTATTTTACAAATATGATAATAATAAATGGAAAATTTTCTATGATAAAAGAAAAGAATTAACTAAAACAGGTAGACAATTAGTAAAAGAAAAAGGAACATTGAGTCATCACTGTTTAAATTTAATTGTCGCAATTAATAACCTCTCGGGACCATTTATTACTATGAATTTTCAATAGATTAAAATATGCGTAGGTTATTATAACATAGATGGAGCTAAAAAAAGTTAAAGATTTCATTATTGAAAAAAAAAAACCAATATTAATTATAAGTGTAATAGTAATTCTAACATTGATATTTGGAACTAAACTTTTTCTTTACTTCAACTTTTTTCTTGGAAATGATATAATTATTAAGTTAGAATCATCAGAAGAATATATTGAGATTGAAAAAGGTGAAACAAAAGAAATTTCATTTAAAACACAAATAATAACAAATCCTTTTTGTAAAAGTCAATGTTCATCCAAATTAGATGCGTTAAGCAATAAATCAAACATCAATAATGAAAGTTTTGAAGTTAGAAGTTCTATACCCTTTGAAGAAAAATTTAATATTAGTTCAAATAATGAGGGAGAAGGATACGAACTGTTTAGATATTCAATAAAATGTAATGCCATACAAACGTTCTTTTGTCATACAAAAAAAGACCCAATTGAAATCAATAAAGTTTTATTTGTTAATAGAAAATTAACAGAAGAAGAAAATATAATTAAAGAACAGTACATTTCATTACTAAATGAAAAAACAAACCTAATTTCAAATTTAAATAAAAATCAAATTTTATTTGAAATTAATATTGAAAAATTACAAAATAAAACTAATTTTGAACTTGACATTTCTTCATTTAAAGAAGACACATTACTTTTAACAAAATATATTAAACAAATAAACAAGATATGGAATGAAAGTAAATATGAAAAAATCAAAAAAGAATTTATATTTCTTAATCGAACAACTAATGATCTTAATCTTGAATCTACTTACATACTAAATATAATTAATAAAAAATATCAAGAGTATAACTTTCTTATTGATTCTTTAAAAAAAGATAATGAAATAATAAGTCCATTAAGTCAACAAATAATATCTAAATATCTAAGTTTAGATTTAAATGAGATTATATTAGAAATTAATTCTATCCATTTTGAAAGAAAAATAAATCTTACTAAAGAAAAAAATAATATTGCAAAAATAAATTTTAAAATTAACAAAATCAAAGAATCTTTAAATCAAACTTTTAATAATAAAAGGGATAAATTAAACCTAAATATTGATGAAATTTGTAATAAAACTGGTACATGTAAAGAAAAAAGTAATGCTACAAACATAATTGAAATATGTAATGAAATCAATAAATTAATTGTTAATTTAGACCAAAATAGTAGTGAAAAACTTTTACCTTTAAAATGTAAATTTGAATTAATTAATAAAATTAACAATATAAATATCAAAAAACTAGAAATTATTAATTTTACAAACTATGATTTAAACGTTACTTTTGAAGAAAATAAACCAATTTGTTGTTTAGAAAATCAATGCAAAGAATGTTGCATAAATTGTGAAAATGAAAATAATCCAATTATTTTTTTACATGGTCATTCATTCAACAAAGAGGTCTCAGCAGAATATAGCTTACATGCTTTTACAAAAATACAAAATGAATTAGAAAAAGAAGGTTACTTGAGCACAGGAGCAATTTCAATATATACAAAAAGAGACTTACCCAAGGGACTTTGGGGAGTTATGAACACTCCATTAACAATCAAAGTAAGTTATTATTTTGATTTATTTGAAGAACCAGAAGGTTTTGTATTAGTACAAACAAAAAGTGAAAACATAGATACATACGCAGTAAGATTAAAAGAACTTCTTGAAACAGTAAAGTATCATACTGGAGGAGAAAAATTTACAATTATTGCTCACAGCATGGGTGGTTTAGTTGCAAGAAGATATTTGCAAATTTTTGGAACAGAAAATGTTGATAAACTTATTTTAATTGGTACGCCAAATAAAGGAGTAGTAGGTAATGTGGCAGATTATTGTGGATTATTTGGTGAAAAATTAGAATGCAGAGATATGAATGAAGGTAGTCTTTTTTTAAATAAATTAAACAGAGATACTCAGCCAAATATCCCAATTTATAATTTTGTAGGAATTGGATGTAAAACAAATGGAAAAGAAAGTGATGGAGTTGTAATTAAAACAAATGCAGAACTAGAATATGCAAATAATATAATCATAAATGGTACATGTAAAGGCACAAAAACATTACATACGGGACTTCTTAACATTGAAAAATATCCCGAAGTTATTGATAACATAAAAGAAATTCTAAAATAAATTTTAAAAAAATAAAAAATAATTATAAAATCATTCTGATTTTAAAATAATAATTATTATTATTATAGAAAAATCAAATAATTAAAATAAAAAAATAAAAGAACTTATTGTTCTTCTTTTAATGCTGCTTGAGCTGCTGCCAATCTTGCAATAGGTACCCTATAAGGACTACAACTTACATAATTAAGTCCAACTTTATGACAAAATTCTATTGATGATGGTTCTCCACCATGTTCGCCACAAATTCCTAACTTAATATTTTCCCTTACAGATTTACCTTTTTCAACTGCCATTTTTACTAATTGACCAACACCAGTTTGATCTAATGCTTGGAAAGGATCTCTTTCATAAATTCCTTTTTTAATATATTCAGGAATAAATTTTCCAACATCATCTCTACTAAAACCTAAAGTCATTTGTGTCAAATCATTAGTTCCAAAACTAAAGAATTCTGCATGTTTTGCAATTTCATCAGCAGTTAGTGCACCTCTAGGAACTTCAATCATAGTACCAACTTTATAATTTTCAATTCCTAATTCTTTTGCAACTTTAACAACGATTTCTTTTTGGTTAACAAATTCTACAACATTACCAACTAAAGGAATCATTACTTCTGGAACTGCTCCAGTTTCTTTTGCTGCTTCAAAGATTGCAGTTGCTTGCATTTCAGTAATTTCAGGATATGTAATTCCTAATCTACATCCTCTGTGTCCAAGCATCGGATTTAATTCATGTAATGATTCGATCTTTTCATTCAATGATTCAACACTTACATCCATTTCTTGAGCAAGTTCTTTTATATCTGATTCTTCTTGTGGTAAGAATTCGTGCAATGGCGGGTCTAACAATCTAATTGTTACTGGTTTTCCTTCCATTGCTTCAAATAATCCTATGAAATCAGCTTTTTGGAAAGGTAACAATTTTGCTAAAGCTATTTTTCTTCCTTCTACTCCTTTAGAAAGAATCATTTCTCTTACAGCCTTAATTCTTTCACCTTCAAAGAACATGTGTTCAGTTCTACAAAGACCAATTCCTTCAGCACCAAATTTAACTGCAACTTTTGCATCTCTTGGTATATCAGCATTAGTTCTGATTTTTAATTTTCTAACTTCATCAGCCCAACTCATAAGTGTTCCAAAGTTACCAGATAATTCCGGATCAATTGTCGGAATTTTACCCACAAATACTTCACCAGTTGCACCATCTAAAGTAATAAATTCTCCTTCTTTAACTTGAATTTCACCAACTGTCAAAGTTTTTGCATCTTCACTAATTACACAATCACCACAACCTGCAACACAACATGTACCCATACCTCTTGCAACAACAGCTGCATGAGAAGTCATTCCACCTCTAGAAGTTAAAATACCAACAGCAGCATTCATTCCTTCGATATCTTCTGGAGAAGTTTCAGTTCTGACTAAAATAACTTTTTTACCTTCTTCAGTTTTTAAGTGTGCTTCAGATGCAGTAAATGCAACTTCACCAACCGCTGCACCAGGAGACGCAGGAAGTCCAGTAGCAATTGCTGTATGTTCTTTTTTTGCATTTTCATCAAGTTGTTTATGTAACAATTGATTCAAAGCATCAGGTTCAACTTTCATTAAAGCTTGCTTTTTATCTATTAATCCTTCTTCAACTAATTCAACTGCAATTCTTACTGCAGCATGAGCTGTTCTTTTACCATTTCTGGTTTGAAGAATGTATAATTTACCTTCTTGAATTGTAAATTCCATATCTTGCATATCTTTGTAATGTTGTTCTAAATCATCTCTTATTTTTACAAGTTCATCATAAACTTCTTTATTTTGATCTTCTAAAGTTGAAATTGGTAAGGGTGTTCTAATTCCAGCAACAACATCTTCACCTTGTGCATTCATTAAATACTCACCATAAAATTTGTTCTCACCAGTTGATGGGTCTCTTGAAAAGCAAACTCCTGTTCCAGATGTATCACCCATATTTCCAAAAACCATTGTTTGAACATTAACTGCAGTACCAAGTAAACCAGCAATATTATTTAATCTTCTATATATAATGGCCCTATCATTATTCCAGGAACCAAATACAGCATCAACAGACATTTGTAATTGTTCTCTTGGATCTTGTGGGAATGATTTTCCTAATTCAGATTGAATTGCTTGTTTATAACCTTCAACAACTTTTTTCAAATCTTCAGCATCTAAATCAGTATCTACTTCAACACCTTTAGATTCTTTAACACTTTCTAATACAGACTCAAATTTTGAATGTTTTACTCCCATAACTACATCTCCAAACATTTGAATAAATCTTCTATAAGCATCTAAAGCGAATCTTTGATTACCAGTTTTATTTGCAAGTCCAATTACGGATTGATCATTTAATCCTAAATTTAAAACAGTATCCATCATTCCTGGCATTGAAACTGCAGCACCAGATCTCACAGAAACTAATAATGGATCTTCATTATCACCTAATTTTTTACCCATCTTTCCTTCAAGTTCTTGTAATTTTTCTTCAATTTGTTCAAGAACTGCTTGAGCATGAGTTTCATTATTTTTGTAATATAAATCACACACTTCAGTTGTAATTGTAAAACCTGGCGGAACTGGAATTCCTAATGTAGTCATTTCAGCAAGGTTAGCACCTTTACCTCCAAGAAGCTCTTTCATTTCTTTTTTTCCTTCGTTAAAAGAATATACGTATTTTTCACTCATTTGTATCCCTCCACAGATATTTATATATGATTATCAAAAAATAACTATTTTTAAAGTTTATTGTTCAAAAAAAAATAAGAGATAATTATTTTTGATATATAATTTTCTACGATTAAATTTTACATTTAAATTTTTTCTCATAACTATAAAAAATAAAATTTTATTTTAAAAAATGGAATGAACATTACTCCATTACTCAAATGATTAAATTATCTAAACAAGTAAAATTTTTTACTGAATATCAAAACCAATAAGAAATTAAAAAAAAATTAACAACAATCGCAATTATCGTCTTTTTTATCACAACTATCTTCGCAGCAATCTTTAGAGTTTTTAGCTTCCATAACTTCTACAACTTCTAATTCAAAAGTTAAATCTTTACCTGCTAAGGGATGGTTTAAATCAAGTACAATTGACTCATCTTTAACTTCTGTAACAGTTGCAATAGCCACATTACCCATTTGATCTTTTAATTGAAAACTAACTCCTGCCTTCAATTCAACTTTTGATGATAAATCACCCAATTGAGATTTAGGAACTTCAGAAACTAATTTTTCATCTCTAACGCCATACGCTTCTTCTTTTGGAATATTTACAGACTTTTTATCATCTTTTTTCATTCCAATAATAGCATCTTCAAAACCTTTAATTACCTTATGATCTCCAACTTTAAACATTAAAGGTTCTTTACCTTCTGAAGAGTCAAACACTTCATCATTTATTTTGCCAGTATAATGGACTTTTACTAAACTTCCGTTCTTTGCTTCCATTGATATCACCTATTTCCGTTACTTCCAAACTTTTTATAAAGTTTTTGTATTTATTTTTTTAGCAAAGTTTAAATAACAACAGTGTAATATAAAGATTAAAAAAGAGGTATATAATGTTTGACGTAATTTGTATGGGTAGTGCAACAATTGATTTATTTATAAATATTAATCCTAAATTTAAAAATTGTAATGCAGGTGAAAAGATTCTAATAGAAGATTTAGACCATGAAACTGGAGGCGGTGGAACAAATTCTGCAGTTGCATTATCAAGACTTGGATTAAAAACTGCATATCTAGGCAAATTGGGAGACGATCACAATGCAGAAAGAATTTTAAAAGAATTAAAACAAGAAAAAGTTAAAATAATTCCCGTAAAAAAATCTAACAAAAGAACTTCTTTTTCAGTTGTAATGGAAAGTTCTAAAGAAAAAGATAGAATAATATATACTTACAAAGGTGCTTCAAATGATCTAAGTTTAGAAGATTTTGACAAAAGAAAAGTTAAAACAAGATGGTTGTATGTTGCAACATTACTTGGCAAATCGTGTAAAACTGCTGAAAAAATAATACTTGAAGCAAAAAAGAAAAAAACCAAAATATTGTTCAACCCATCAGAATATTTAGCAAAAAGAAATGATTTAATCAAAACTATTTTGAAAAATACAAACATATTAGTACTAAATAAACATGAAGCACAAGTAATGACAAAAACAAAAAAAGACGTAAAAGAATTAGCTAAATTAATTAAAGCAACAGGACCAAAAATAGTTATTATTACTACTGGTTCAAAAGGAGTACATTGTTTTGATGAAAAAGACTATTATTATTTACCTTCTAAAAAAACAAAAGTAGTTTCAACTGCAGGATGCGGAGATGCTTTTACGTCTGGTTTTTTAGCAGGAATAATTAAAAATAAAAACATTAAAGAATCATTAGAAATTGGAATTGAAAATGCAACATCAGTCATAAAACATATAGGAACAAAAAATAAATTACTAAAATGGGAAGAGGTTTAAAATGATAACAACAGGTAAAAAGATATTAGACAAAGCTAACAAAAAAAAGTATGCAATTCCACATTTTAACATTTCTAATCTTGAAACAATGCAAGCAGTATACAATGTATGTGAAAAATATAAAAGTCCAGCATTTATTGCTACTTCAGAATCAGCTATAAAATATGCATCAATTCCTACAATTGTTTCTATGTATGAAAGATATGCAAAAAATTCTCAAGCAAAATTTGCTTTACATTTAGATCATGGAAAAGACCTTAAAATCATTAAAAAATGTATTAACTCAGGATATACTTCAGTAATGATTGACGCATCTCAAGAAAAGTTTGAAAAAAATGTTAAACTTACAAAAAAAGTAATTAAATGGGCAAATAAAAAAAATGTTTCTGTTGAAGCTGAACTTGGAACTATTGGCGGAAAAGAAGATTATGTTAAAGGTAAAATTAAATACACTAATCCCGAAGAAGCTAAACATTTTGTCGAATTAACAAATATTGATAGTTTAGCAATTGCAATAGGAACTTCACACGGAGCATACAAATTTCCAGGAAAAAGTCATTTAAACATAAACATTCTTAAAGAAGTTAAAAAAAGATTAAAAATCCCATTAGTATTACATGGAGCATCTGGTATTCCACCCATACTAATTAAAAAAGCAAATAAATACGGAGCTAAAATTAAAAAAGCTCACGGAGTTTCAGATTTGGATATTAAAAAAGCAGTTAAATTTGGAATTAATAAAATCAATATTGATTCAGATTTAAGAATTGCATTTGATGCGGGCATGAGATGTTTTTTAAAGAAAAATCCTTCTTCAATAGATTATAGAAAAATGTTAATTAGTTCTAGAATGGAAATGGAAAAAGTTGTTGAACATAAAGTGATGATTTTTAATTCTAAGAATAAATAAATGATATATTATTTTTATTTATTATGATTAATTTAATATAAAAACATTTATAAGTTTGTTTTCTAAATTTAGATATATTAAAATATTTTAAGGGGAGATACAATGAAAAAATGCATATTATTTTTATTATTAACAATTTTATTTAGCAGTTCAGTTTTTGCTTTTGATTTAGCAGGAACTACACACTATACCAACGGAACCGAACTTGGAGAAGTAAATATTACAATCGAAGTTTATAATTATACAGATGATTTGGGTCCAGTAGCTGTTGAAGATTTTTTTGAATATGCGCAGAGTAATGCTTCTGGTTGGTTCAATATTACTAATATTGAAGAACCTCTTGGAGATAATGATTTATCGTATCGTCCCGTTTTAGTTAAATATTCAGAAAGTGATGCTTCTTATGTTTCAAAAGCTCTTCCCCAATTTGATGCAGAACTAGTTGCAGATTTAGGAGAAATTGATTTTTATTTACAAGAAGGTGCAACAATTAATATTAGTGCTTACAATATTACTGGAGGTTTAAAACCCTTTCAATATCAAATAAAAGATAACGCTCTAGGCTATCCTGTTAAAGATAAATTTTTAACATATAGTGAGTCATTAATCACTCATCTCCCAGCAAATAGAAATTATTCTTTAATATTATACTTTAACGGAACTATGCCTTTACAATACGAAATTAATAACATCACAGACTATACAAATAATCATCTTGATTTAGAATTTAACGTTTCAGATGTGTCAGTAAAAGTTTCAGGAAATATTTTTTTAGATGGTGAAATAGGAATAAATCCAGACTTAGATTTTATTGATTTTGCAGCATTTATTTTAGAACCAGGAAATGTAATTTCTAGTTATACTGATTTACCATATGATATGGGTACTTGGTTTTTTGATCGTGATGAAATAGATGAGGCTAGTGGAGAATATGATATTACTTTAATTCATCCAGGATATGATTTAGATATTATGATGATATTTGTCGGACGTGATGATGGTTCTGATGAAGACTTTATTGCTTATCAAAATGTAACTATTGGTGGGAATGGAAATATAACTGGCTTAAATGTTACTATGTATACAAATATTGGAAGTACTGATCATTTAATTCAACTTGATGATGAAATTAATGAAGGTTATCAAAATGTCACACCATTAGGAACAAATTTTTCATTAATTAATTACACTGGAGGAATTATTGAAGAAGCATTCATAGAAGCAACAGTTGATTTATATTCAAAAATAGGAATGGATGTTAAATGGGTAATAACTGAAAATGATATAGATTATGATACTGGAACTTTTACAATTCCTGTGATGGAAGATACACCAATTTCAATACAAATTTTTTCTTCAGAATACGCACCAAAAAAGTTTAAAATAAATGTAGATGATTTAGCTGATGAAGATGATGAAACTTTGTCACCAATACCTCTTAATCTTACTGAATTTAATCCCGTAGCTTTAGATGCAGGTTCCTCAACAATTTATATTGACATGTTAAAAAACACTGCAGAATGCAGCTTACCAGATTATGATGTTAATGAGTGTTCTTTACTTGAATCAAATGAAAGCTTAGCAGAATTTAACCCATTCAAACTTGTTATTGGTGGGGCAGATATGAATTTCGTTATTGGAAATTCTGAAAGTGGTATGGAAATTATGTATAAAAATGTTGATTTATTAGCTTCTGGTCCGCCAGATGTTTTATTTGATTCAAATTCAGAAGACGATCAAACAGGAGATGTTTTAGAAGAATTATGGTCTTTTGGAAGTAATGGTCCTGAGATTTATTCTGGCGTTTTAATTAAAGTTCCATTTAATTCTAGTTTTGATGCAACAACTATGAATTTTTCATTACCTCTATTATATAATGAAGATTTCGAAGTAATATGGAATACAAGTGTTAACAGTTCTTCTTCCTTGCCTGAAGACTTTAATGATTTTCCGACCGAAATACTAGACGGTGAAGATTGCAGTGTTTCAGATAAAAGTGCTAATTGTTTTGTTAATATAACAAATTATGAAGTTTGGATTAAAATCCCTCACTTTACAGGTGTTGAATCTCAATTTGAAGGACAAGAAATAGGAGAACTCTTTGAAAATGCAACTGTTGTTAAGACTTTGTTGAATGGACCAAATGTTGAAAATGGTAGTGTTGCGCAGTTTTTGATTAATGTTACTAATACTGGGACTTTGAATTTTATTAATTATGAATTAACAGATCGTTTTAATTTTTCTTTTATTAATTATAGTGGGTCTAATTTATCAACTAATGATATAAGGTATAATGATGGAGAAGTTGAATGGGTAGTTAATTTGACTTCGAGCGAGAATTTGGTTATTTTAATTAATTTTACAGCAATAAGTACTGGTGTAACTAATAATAGTGTTGATTTGGATAATGGTAGTGGGAATTTTGTTGTTGTAGATAATGCATCGGTAACAATAACAACACCATCAACACCTATTGAAAATGCAACAATAACAAAAACAAACTTGAATGCAAGTGTTTTAAATGGAAGTATAATAGAATTCATAATAAATGTAACCAACACAGGAACACTAAATTTAACAAACTTTACAGTGTTTGACTCATACAACACAACTTATTTAAAATTTGATAATGCTTCAGGCAATTACGATGCAAGCGACGAAGACGCAGTTGATTGGTTAATCAATCTAACTATTGATGAAAGTCAAATATTTTATATCAACTTTACAGCAATTGCTGCAGGAACAACAAATAACACCGTTGAATTTCAAAATTCTTCAGAACATAATTTTGCCTTTGACAATGCAAACGTAATCATACTTGAAGAAACAGATTCTCAAAACCCAATTGTTACTTTGATTAGTCCTATAAATGAAACTGAATTATCAACATCACAAGTTGATTTAAGTTATAATGTAACAGATAACATTCCAGGAAACGCGAACTGCACATTATACCTAAACAATCAAAAAAACAAATCAATGTTAACAGTAATTAATGCTCCAACTCAAAACTTCAGTTTTACAAACATCCCAGATAATTATTATGAATGGTATGTAAACTGTAGTGATGGATCAGACAACACAAATGCCTCAAACATTTTTGAGTTCACAATAGATACAACAGCACCAGTTCTTAGCGATGAAACTGGCCCAACCTCAGTCAACCAAGGAGATACAATAACAATATTTACAAATTGGAACTACGGCGAAGCAGGTTTGAATTCAGGAGTAATTTATGTAAATGATGTTGCTCAAGGAATAAACAACAGTCCTGAAAATGGCGACGAAGAGAGTGATACAGGAAATGTTACTTTAGTCTACACAACAAGTTCAAGTGAAGCAGGTTCAAACTTAACAATATATGTCTCTGTCAATGATACAAATAACAAGTGGAGTAATTCTTCTGTTTTCAACGTTCAAATTAATGATACTGAAATACCAGTAATTACATTAATTTCCCCACAGAATAACTCTGCACAAACAACAAGCACAACAAATCTGGTCTATAATGTAACAGATAATGTAGCAGGAAATATTACTTGCACATTATATTTAGATTACGAAGAAAACGAATCAATGTTAGCAGAAATTAATACACCAACCCAAAACTTCAGTTTTACAAACCTCCCGGACGATTATTATGAGTGGTACGTAAACTGCAGCGATGACGCTGGCAACCAAGATATTTCAAATAAGTTTAGTTTTGAAAAAGACACCTTAGCACCAGTTTTAGAATCAAATATAACACCCAATTCAGTCAACCAAGGAGATACAATAACAATATTTACAAACTGGAACTACGGCGAAGCAATCTTAGATTCAGGATTCATGCATATAAATGACGTGATAGTTGATACAGACATTACTCCCTCAAATGGAGGAGATGACGATGAAACAGGTAATATAACTTTATCATATACTACCAACTCATCTCAAGCAGGGTCTTCTCTTTCGATTAACATATCTGTCAATGATACAAATAACAGATTGAGTTATGAATTATTTAGTGTAATGGTAAATGACACAGAAGCACCAGTAATAACACTTATTGGAAGCAACCCTCAAATAATAGAAGTTCACACTAATTACATTGAATTAAACTCAACTTCTGATGATAACGCAGATGGAAATCTAACAACTAGCATTGTAATTAATTCTGCTGAGGTTAATACAAGCGAACTCGGAAATTATACTGTTTATTATAATGTTACAGATACAACAGGAAATATGGGTTATAAAACTAGAAATGTAACTGTACAAGATACAACTAATCCGGTACTGACTCTTAAAGAAGACAATCCTCAAGTAATTGAATTAAACGATAATTATATTGAATTAGGAGCAAATGCTACAGACAATTATGATGGAACTTTAACTAGCTCTGTAGTAATAGATAACTCAAGTGTTAATACAAATGTTGTAGCCAATTACACAGTTACATATAATGTTACAGATAGCTCAGATAATAGTGATTATGAAAACAGGTCTGTTAATGTTGTTGACACAACAAATCCAACATTTGATTTCACACCTGCTAATCAACCATTAGAATATGGAACTGCATTTAGTTATGATGTTAATGCTACTGATTTATTATTAGCAAATTATAGTATTAATGACACAACAAATTTCGAAATAAATAATGTGGGAACAATTACTAATGTATCTAATCCAACAATTGGAACTTATTCAATTAACATAACTATTAATGATACAAGTGGAAATGAAAATTCAACATTAATAACTGTAACAGTAACCGACACAACACTACCTTACTTTACATCATTACCAGTTGATCAAACAATAAATCATACCGATAATTTTGGATTACAAATAAATGGTACAGATAATTTTGAAGTAGGAAGTTATTTAGTTAATGATACAACAAGATTCCAAATTAATAATAGTGGTTATCTAGAAAATCAAACAAGCCTAGATGCGGGAACATTCAGTATTTTGGTAACTGTAAACGATACAAGTGGTAATCAGAACACAACATCATTTGATTTAACGGTACAATTTGTAGAAGTAACAAATGTAACTGCTAATAATAGCCAAGTTATTGAAGCAAAACCTGCAGATACAAACTTAACATTATTATTAGAAGGTAATGTTACAACAACAATAACAATTGGAGCTGTTGAACCAAAAGGAAATGGTACTACTGCAAGTTTATTAACTTTGAAAGGAGTTGATATTAATGTAGACAATTATACTAAAGGCAACTTAACTTGGGCACACATACAAATATTTTACAACGAAACAGAAATTAGTAATACGGGAATTGATGAGTCAACATTAAAAATATATTATTATAATGAAACATCAGCAAATTGGCAATTAGAACCAATTCAAGGCGTAAATGTTAATTCTAATTACATATGGGCAAATGTAACACATTTCAGTTTATTTTCAGTATTTGGAAGTGCACCATCATCACCTTCAACAGGTGGAACATCGGGAGGAAGTAGAAATAATCAAGATACAGAAGATGATGATAATGAAACTTGCAAAGAAGACTGGATTTGTGGTAGTTGGAATGATTGCATAAACGAAGAACATTCAAGAATTTGTTATGAATTAAATGGTTGTGGAACAACAACATATCAACCAGCATTAACAAAATTATGTGAACTTATCGAAGAAATAAATGAAGAACCGAAAGAAGAAATAAATGTTACTACAGATGACAAAAAACCAGAAGTAATTGTAGTACCTGAACCACTAAAAGAAGAAGAAAAACCAATCTGGCCGAATTTCGTATTTAGTGGACTTATAATTGCATTAATTGTATTTGCAATTATAATGGCAATAAGATCAAGAACAACAATTTAAATTTTCGACTTAATAGTTGTGCCAGAAGAATTTCTTCTGAGCATTTATTTATTTTGTTGAAAATATAAGTCTTCAACAAATTCTAAATCAGAAACTTCAGAAATAGGTTTATCTTCTCGAATTTTAATAAATCTAGGAAATCTTAAAGCATATCCAGAAGAGTATGAAGGACTTTTTTGTATTTCATCATATTCAATCTCAATTATAATTTCAGGTTTAACTTTGACAACTTTACCTTTTTCAGAAATAATTAAAGGTTTAATCATTTTAGTAAAATCTTCAAAGCTATCACCTTCATCACTTATTTCTTTAAATCCAGTACCTACTTTTCCAATTTCTAAAAATTCTCCATCATTTTGACAAGCTAATGTAAAAGAAGACAACCAATTTCCCCTTTTTCCTTTTCCCCATTCTGCTCCAACAATTACTAAATCTAATGTTTCCATTACAGACTTAATTTTAACACCATATCCCACTCTACTTCCAGGTTTATATGGAGCAGTTAAACCTTTCATCATTGCACCTTCATTACCTTTTAATAAAGATTCTTCAAAGAATTTTTCAGCATCACTTACAGTTGAAACTATTTTTTGTTCAGCCAAAGTGATTTGATCTTTTATTTCGTTTACAATTTTAACTAATTTTTCTCTTCTTTTTTCAAAAGGAATTTTAAGAAAATTATTACCATCATGTTCCATTATGTCAAAAATCTTAATAACAACAGGTAATTCTTTAACCATTCTTTCAATTTCATGCTTTCTTTTAATTCTTTGAGAAATCTTTTGAAAAGGAAGAAAGTTATTTGTTTTTTTATCAACACCAATAATTTCTCCATCAATGATAAAATCTTTTCCTTTAACATTGTTTTCAACACGTTCTTTTATTTCAGGAAATTGTCTAGTTACTTCTTCTAATCTCCTTGTAAATAATTTAACTTCGCCGTCTTTTTTATGACATTGTACCCTAAAACCATCATACTTATACTCAATTGCACAAGGCTTTCCCACAGTATCGTACGCATCTTCAAAACCTTTAGCTTTTTTATATAACATAACTTTAATAGGAGTATTTGGAGAAAGTACAATATCTTTTAATCCTTTGACACTTTCTGCTTTTGCAATTTTTGCCACCTTACCAAAATCATTGGTTAAATTGTAAGCATTTTGAACCAAGTCTAAAAGTTCATTGTAAATTTTTCTTGCATCAGATTCTGTTTCACTAAAAATTATATTTTCTGGCAAATGATTTAAATCTTTAAAATTAGATTCATGTTTCTTAAATTTAGTATCGATATCTTTAGTACAATATAAACATTTTTTAATTTTGGGCATGAATTTTTTACACCTTTCACATTCAAAAAAAATACCACTTACTTTTGGAAAAAATGCCCAAACAATAGCATCTCTTAAAGTACCATCACCAACACCCACTCTTAAATCTTCTAAAACAGTTCTTACAATATATTTTCCTTCTTTTGGTTCTGCAGAGGTTAAAAGTTCAGCAATTAATTTTAATTTTTTATCAACAGACCCATGACCTTCCATTAAAGTTAAATCTCGAATATTTTTGAATACTTTCTCAACACTTAATTTCTGTGTAAATAATGTTTTTTGAGTTTTCTTGCCTACCAATTGTTCAGCAGTTTGTCCCAAATCACCCGTTTTTTTCCATAAAGAAATAATTTTTTCATTATCAATGCCTGTTGCAATATTTAATGCTTTAATAACTAATTTTGATGCAACACCAATTTTTCTTTCATCATAAGAAGGAAAAACTCGCCCTTGCAATAATAAAGTGATTTTATCCAAATCGGTCTCTACAGTTTTTTCTAATAATTCAGCAACATGATAAGTTTTATTTAATCTTTTAGAAGTAGATTCTAATTTTTCATAAGTTTCTACAAGCTTTTCATATTGCATAGTTATTAATTAACTAAAGGATTTATAAAATTTTAGTTAATTGACAAAGCATCATGTTTACAAACACTAACACATGCACCACAATCAATGCATTTAGATTCGTCAATTTCTAGATTTTCTTTTCTTTCTATTGCATTAACGGGACAGATATCTACACAACCGGTACATTTTTCACAACAACAACTAGTACATTTACCATCTTTCCAACAACATTTATCATAATCAATTTTAATTACCATAATTAAGCTGAATAAATTAGGAATCTAAAAAGGTTAACAAAACATTTATTAACTAATTATGCCATAAATTAAGTATGGATGTTAAGCAAGCTATAGAAAAAAGAAGGTCAGTTAGAAGTTTTATAGATAAAGAGATAAATCCAGATTACATTATGGAAATGATTGATGCAGCAAGACAAGCTCCTTCTTCTGGAAATCTTCAATCATGGAAATTTATTCTTGTTAAAAATCAACATTCAAAAAATGAAATTTCAGATGCTTGTTTTCAGCAAAACTGGATAGCTTCTGCTCCAACGATTATTGTAGTTATTGCTTTAGTAGATGAAGTTAAACGACACTACGGAGTTAGAGGTGAAATGTTATATTCTATTCAAAATTGTGCCTTAGCAATACAAAATATGATGTTAAGAGCAACAGAATTAGGTATCTCGGGAACAATTGTTAGTGCTTTTGAAGAAGGCATGATTAAACGAACACTATCTTTACCAGATCATGTACGTCCACAAGCAATAATTCCAGTAGGATATTCATCTGAAAAACCTGCTAAAAAATTATTACAATCTATCGAGTCAATGACTTACTTTGAAAAATGGTATAATAGAATCGAAGACTGGGATGAAGCATTCTATATGTGGTCAGGCATTATGAAAAAACATGCAGATAAAATTCTTAGCAAAGTTAAAAAAGGCGGGTTAAGATTAAAAGATAAAGTTCGAGAAAGATTAGGAAAATAATTAATATCCACTTATAATTGTAAGATTCTGTCCTTTAGGGGTTACCGGACATAAGTAAACGGCCATTTGATGTTTAAATTCTTTAAATGAATCTTAATAATCATTAGAAAAGTTTTATATAACTTAGTTCTATACCTTTTAATGGAGTAAACAAAATGGGTTATTATCTTAAAGAAGGACAAACATTTGTAAAAAAATACAACAGAATAATCAATTAAACACCCATTTATTTAATTACATTTTTAATTTCTTATTAATTGAACTTTACAATAATTAAATCTTAAGACCTTCATAAACCATAAGATTTTCTAACCTTTGTTTTTCTTCCACAGGATTATCTTCGTGCATTAAAGCATCCAAAGTTCCATTGTCAATCATGTACTGAAATAAATCTTGACCACATAATTCCATAGACCCTGCAAAAAATAATTCAGTTAAATTATCATCAGAAACTGCTTCAATTCTTAGATTGTTTAAATCATAAACCATCCTAGGAACACAATCATCGTGATGAAAACCGCCAACAACTACTTTTTCAATTCCATTAACTTGTGAAACTACATTACTTGCTTTACAATAAGTTCTAATTTCAGGGTTAACATATTGTTGATATGAAAAACCAGCAGAAATAACAGCATCATTATCATGTATTTCAAAGAGATGAGAAATAGAAGATGCATCAGGTTTTATCAAATTATCTTCTTTAGAAAATACAATCCATCCAACATTAAAATCAGCATTCCTATATTGTTGAATTCTTTTATTAATTAATTTCCAACGTGATTCAAAAACTTTCGGAGTTACAATTCCAATAAGTGCTTTAGTCCAATATCTTTTAAGAGATTCATAACCACAACAACGCAAGCTAGGTGTTAAATTATCTCTATTAATTATCTGTTGATGTGGATACAACATTAAAACAGTATTCATAAAATAAATGAATAAAGCATATCTTAAAAAGTTAATTAGAAAATAAAAAAGGTAATAGAAAAAAGGTGATGACTTCAAACCTACAGTTTCGCCTGTAGCCACGAAGTACTATACTCACTACACTCATATAGCACAAAAAGAAATTAGAAAATAAAAAAGGTAATAGAAAAAAGGTGATGACTTCAAACCTACAGTTTCGCCTGTAGCCACGAAGTACTATACTCACTACACTCATATAGCACAAAAAGAAATTAGAAAATAAAAAAGGTAATAGAAAAAAGGTGATGACTTCAAACCTACAGTTTCGCCTGTAGCCACGAAGTACTATACTCACTACACTCATATAGCACAAAAAGAAATTAGAAAATAAAAAAGG
>Ga0307929_1000548_pt1 | contig 35729 bp, 39 predicted proteins | sample AceLakmetage1330_FD_203160 | JGI IMG/M metagenome (GOLD analysis project Ga0307929, IMG submission 203160) | Saline water microbial communities from Ace Lake, Antarctica - #1330 | ecosystem: Environmental > Aquatic > Non-marine Saline and Alkaline > Saline | place: Antarctica: Ace Lake...
AGTTCTTCCAGCGCGACGGGGCAGATCTTTTTTGCCGCGTACCGATTTCGATGCCTACGGCGTCGCTTGGCGGAGAGATTGAAGTACCCTCTCTCAAGGGCGCCCGCGTGAAGGTCAAAATTCCCGAGGGAACCCAGAGCGGCAAGCAGTTCCGCCTCAAGGCCAAGGGCATGCCGGTGCTGCGCTCGTCGCAGTTTGGCGATCTCTATATTCAGGTGAATGTGGAAACGCCGATGAACCTGACCAAGAAGCAAAAGAAGCTGCTTGAAGAATTCAACAACGAGTCCACCGACAAGACGAGCCCTGAATCGAGCGGCTTTTTTGCCCGCGTAAAAGATTTCATAAACGGCGTCAGCAGCTAAGCCCGGCGCACCGTGCTTTGCATTGACCGGCGGACGGCAAGATTTGCGGGCAGCCATAAGGCAATCCGCGTGCCCTCACCTTTCACGCTTTCCAGCGTAAGCGTGCCGCCATGCGCTTCCATGATTGATCGCGATAGCGGCAGGCCAAGACCGGCGCCGTGGTGTTCACGCCGCATGGCATTTTCCACTTCGGCAAAACCCGTCTGGATGCGTTTGGCGACACCAATATCCATGCCGTCACCATTGTCTGTGACCGTGAAACCGAACGTCCCATCATCATTGCAATAAGGGGCGATTTCCACTGCGCCACCTTCGGGCGTATGGCGGATGGCATTTGAAAGCAGGTTGATGAGCACCTGACGGATCATGCGGGCATCCACATTCGCTTCAAAAAGCCCCGCCTGCGTTTGCGGGCATGTCAGGTGGATACCTTTATTGGCGGCGCGCTCCACGAACATTTTTGAAGCAGCGTCTGCAATACTGCCAATGCTCACCTCCGTAGCGTTGGGGGTGAGATCGCCGGATTCGATGCGGCTTAAATCCAGCAGATCGTTGATCAGGTCCAGCAGATGATGTCCTGAGTCCTGAATGCTGGTGGTATATGTCGCGTAGTTTTCAGCACCCAAGGCTTCATAGGCCTGCATCTGCATCAGTTCGGAAAAGCCGATAATGGCGTTGAGCGGTGTGCGCAGTTCGTGGCTCATATGCGCAAGAAACCGCGTCTTGGCGCGATCAAGATCCAGCGCCTTTTGGCGGGCGTCCCGCAGATCAGCAATGATCTCCTGATTACGATCAAACTGCCGGGAGAGTTCTTCATTGGCAAGGCACAGCTCATTGGCGGTTCGCGCATAGTCGCGCCAACGGCGCCAGGCAAACCAGGCAAATCCGATGCCGGTCACCAGAAATGCTGTCGGCAGCTCATCCAGATCCACATAATGCTCATACTGGTGCGCCAGACTGTGCCAGCGTTCCGCGACGCCAAATATGCTGCAAAGGGCATAAGCAGCCACGCCTGCCATTGCTGCCAGAACCGCATCGATTTTCGGGCGCGCCAGTTGCGTCGAAGCCGGGGCCGGGGCCGGAATTGAGTTCGAAACTGAATGTGGGTCAGACGAGCGAGACAAAAAGCCGACTTTCTAAGCGGAACACAATCGGAGACAGACTGACCCGTTTACACCCAATAAACCGTTAAACCGGTGTTCGGTCTCGGCACGCTTGGCGGCGGCCTATCCGCAGCGCAGCGTGCTGACACTTTGCGGTCGCTGGGCTGGGCTGATACAAACCGCGCACCGGGCACTGCCCCTCAGGGTTGGGGTGGGCCGCCGTTAACAAATTCTTACCCACGGACTTCGCCATGGACGCGCTGCGCATTGCTGTTACCGGAGCTGCAGGCCGTATGGGCTGCGCCCTACTGCAGGCCATTCACAAGACCGACGGCTGCGTCGTCGCCGGTGCCATTGAGCGGCCGGGTCATGAGGCGGTCGGTGCCGATGCTGGTTTTGCCGCAGGGCTCGGCGAGATCGGTGTTCCGGTGAGCGATGATGCGCTGGCGGTTTTTGCGACTGCCGATGCGGTGCTTGATTTCACAGCACCCGGCGCAACCGTCGAATTTGCCGACCTTGCCGCCCAAGCGCGTATTGTCCATGTGATCGGCACCACGGGATTTGCCCCCGAACACGAAACACGGCTGGCAGCGGCAGCGCGCCATGCAACGCTTGTGCGCGCTGGCAATATGTCGCTTGGGGTCAATCTGCTGACCGCGCTCACCAAGCGCGTGGCGCAGGCGCTGGATGCGGACTGGGATATTGAAATTGTCGAGATGCATCACCGGCACAAGGTGGACGCGCCATCAGGGACAGCTTTGATGCTGGGTGACGCCGCAGCCTCCGGCCGGACGGTATCCCTTGGCCAGGTCGCTGATCGTGGTCGGGACGGGCAGACGGGTGAACGCACGCGTGGCGATATCGGCTTTGCAGCCCTGCGTGGCGGCACGGTTGTCGGCGATCATTCGGTCATATTCGCCGGCGAGAAGGAACGGATCGTTCTTACCCATGTGGCGGAAGACCGGTCAATTTTTGCAAGCGGTGCCGTTAAGGCAGCGCTATGGGGGCGTGGCAAGGGTCCGGGCATGTATTCCATGCTTGATGTACTCGGTCTCGCTGATCTTTGAACCTAAACAATCCTTATACGGAGAAGTATCGTGGCTCACACGCTGGTTCTGGTCCGTCATGGCCAGAGCGAATGGAACAAGAAAAACCTTTTCACCGGTTGGCGTGACGTCGAGCTGACGGAACAGGGCCGTAAAGAAGCGCGCGAAGCAGGTGAGCTGATGAAGGCCGCAGGGCTTGAGTTTGATGTTGCCTATACGTCCGCTCTCAAGCGTGCGCAGGAAACCAACACGCTGGTGCTTGCAGCCCTGGGGCAGAGCGATATTCCGGTGATCGAGAACGAAGCCCTGAATGAGCGCGACTACGGCGATCTCGCAGGCCTCAACAAGGACGACGCCCGCAAAAAATGGGGTGAGGAGCAGGTGCATATCTGGCGCCGCTCGTTTGATATTCCTCCGCCCGGTGGCGAGAGCCTGAAGATGACCGCTGAACGCGTGCTGCCCTACTTCGAAGCGGAAATTCTACCCAAGGTGCTGGCGGGAACACGTGTGCTGGTTGCAGCGCACGGCAATTCCTTGCGGGCGCTGGTGATGAAGCTGGATAATCTGGGCCCGGACGAAATCGTCGAAGTGAATATCGCAACCGGTGTGCCGATTGCCTATGAGCTGGACGACGACGGCAAGGTTCTGTCGAAGAAGGTTCTGGTCGACCGCAGCTACTCGTAATCCGCACGAGCTGCCGAGGCCGCCACCATACCGTCACGGCGGCGCGCCTGTGCGCGGGTAAAGGCGTCGGCAAAACTCTCGCGCTCTTCTTCGGGCAGGAAGCCGCCAAGCTCGACCCAGTCTTTTCGGACCCGCAGGCGAAGCGCGCGCCCGCGCGCGGTCTGGGTCATGCCCGCCCGTGCCCAGGTTGGTTCGAATAGCCAGCGCTGTGTTTTGCCGGATGGATGGACCCGCTCGATGGCGAGTTCGGTGTCGGTGAGCCGGACATGTTCATACATACGGCCGGACCGGTAGTTCATGCGGAAGGCAAAATAGATGAGCGCGGCATCGAGGCCAAAAAATCCGAAGACAGGCCAGGCGCCCATCAGCAGGAATGCACCACCGGCGACAAAACTTATAAGTCCGACAACGATCATCACTGCCAAAAAGCCCTTCGGCGGCAGGGATCGATGCGGGTGCAAAACTGCATCAAAATAGACGTGATCGGGTTCAGATGTGCTCATGGCCTTCAAACTAATGCGCCCAAGGTCACTTCACCACGTCCTTGCGGCCAGATGCCGCAATTTGAAGATGGCGGCAGCGCACGCGTCGAGTAAAGTCCAGCCCTATGAAACCTGCTGATCGCGAAGAACTGTTCCGGCGCTTTGAGGTGCTGAACCCCGAGCCTGAGACCGAGCTGGAATATTCCAGCCCCTACACCCTGCTGGTCGCCGTCGTGCTATCGGCGCAGGCCACGGATGTTGGGGTCAACAAGGCGACAGGGCCGCTTTTCGCGGTGGCCGAAACGCCTGCAAAAATGGTCGCTCTGGGTGAATCGAGAGTCCGCGATTACATCAAGACGATCGGCCTTTACCGCAACAAGGCAAAGAATGTGATCGCGCTGTCGCAGCAGCTTTTATCGCAACATGGCGGCGAGGTGCCGCATGGCCGCGACGCACTTGAAGCCCTGCCGGGCGTTGGCCGCAAGACGGCCAATGTGGTGCTGAATGTTGCGTTCGGCGAGGAAACGATGGCGGTCGATACGCATATTTTCCGTGTTTCCAATCGGCTGGGACTGGCCCCGGGCAAAACGCCGCTTGAGGTGGAGCTGAAACTGCTCAAATGCATTCCCAAGCGCTACCGGCAGCATGCGCATCACTGGCTTATTCTGCACGGGCGGTATGTATGCAAGGCGCGCACGCCCGATTGCCCGCATTGCCCGGTTGCCGATTTATGCAGCTTCAAGGGCAAGACCACTGCGGAAACGCCTGCGCGGCCCAAGGGCAAACCGAAAGCTACGCGCGCGGCGCGTTGACCACGTCACGCAGGCATGGCTCAAGCGGAGCCGTGCCGCCCTCCAGATGCCGGGCATCCAGATGGCTTGAGCGGGGCGTTCCGGCCTCGTCGTAGAAGACAATCAGCAATGTGCACGCCTTGCCGGTATACCGCCAGATCTGCGCGGCGCCGTCCTTGGACGCGAAGGCGGGGCGGCCAAGTGCCTGTTCCACCGTTTGAGGTGGAACGCCAAGCAAGGTTTTGGGATCCGGCGCGGCGCGCAGTATTGCGGTCTGGGGTTGCTGGGCTGCGGCCGTCGGCCGGGCGGAGCCAATCAGACCGGGCTGCTGGGCGCAGGCTGTGAGCACTGCCGCACCCATCGCAATGACGGCCAATGCCGAAAATCCGCTAGGCCGCATTGGGAGCTCCCTTCAGGCCTTCAAGAGCCATGATCCGGTGCAGCACATGCACCATGAAGGTGGTGCCGAACAGGGGCACCAGAATATTGATGATCGGGATGGCAAGAACGCCCGCTACAACCAGTCCACCGAGGAAAACCCGCCCAGAATGCCGTTGGCGCAAGGCTTTGATGTTGGATGGCGCGTAGTGACGGACGGCAGCGGCTTCAAAAAACTCGCGGCCGAGCAGGAAGCCATTGACCACCAGAAAAATCAAAAACCCGAAGCCCGGCAGCAGGAAGACAAGTGGCAGCGCCAAAAGGTTGACCGCCAGCAGGATGACCAGTCCCTTGATGCCCAGCCATACACCTTCAACGACGCCCTGGGCGCGCGGCCCAAGCGCGTCGGGATAGTGCTTTTGTTCGACGGCCTTTGCCACTTCGTCCTGAAACAGTGGAATAAAAATGGCTGTGACCGGCACCACCAGAAAGATCACACCGACCACGACGGCAGCGTCGATCAGCACATCAATGGTCGTATCCAGCCAGCCGATGCCGACATTGGGAATATAGCCGGTGCCCCACAGCCCGGCGGCACCAAGGGTGATGAGCAATAGCAAAGTCATACCCAGCGACCGCCACAGGATGCTGCGGAACGGGCAGGAGAACATTTGCGACAGGGTTTTGCCAAGAGCACTTATCATGATGGGCGCACCATGCCCTATGTCGCGCGCGGCGGAAAGTGGCGGATTTGCAGAGGTGGCGGGCCAGCGCGCAGGGCTCTATAGTCGCGCTTCAATCCTTCGATGCGGGGGCCTGTCCGGGCTGTTTGCAGCCCTGCGCAACACCCCTTTCACCTATCCTGCAAGACGAAAGAGTTGGCTCATGAGCGCGCCTGAGTTTCACGTGGCCGGTATCGGCAACGCCATTGTCGATGTGTTGGCCCATGCGGACGACAAATTTCTCACCGCCAACGGCATTGAAAAAGGCGGCATGACGCTGGTGGACGAGGCACGGGCCACCGAGCTCTATGCTGCACTTGGGCAGACGGTTCAGGTCTCCGGCGGGTCAGCGGCCAATACAATTGCCGGTCTGGCCTCGCTGGGCGGCAAGGGTGCCTTCATCGGCAAAGTGCGCAATGACCAGCTTGGTACGGCCTTCACCCATGACATTCGTTCGCTGGGTGTGACTTTCGACACGGTTGCGGCAGATCGCGGTCCGGCAACGGCGCGCTGCATGATTGTGGTGACGCCGGATGCGCAGCGCTCCATGAGCACTTATCTGGGTGCCGCACAGGACCTCACACCGAATGACGTGGACGTCGAAGTCATCAGCCGGTCGGCCATTACCTATCTTGAAGGGTATCTGTGGGATCCGCCGGCTGCCAAAGAGGCTTTTTTGAAAGCCGCAAAGGCCGCACATGACGCCAACAGGCTGGTTGCGTTGACCTTGTCTGACTCTTTCTGCGTCGATCGCTATCGCGCCGAGTTCCGCAAGCTGGTGAAAGACGAAGTGGACATGCTTTTTGCCAACGAGGCCGAGATCATGTCGCTCTACGAGACCGATACGTTCGATGAGGCCCTGCAGGCGGTGCGTGGCGAGGCGCGGGTTGCCGCCCTCACCCGCTCAGAAGCAGGCTCCGTCATTGTCGTGGATGGCGAAGTTCACGTGGTGGACGCGCATAAGCCCAAGGCACTGGTGGACACCACTGGCGCAGGCGACCAGTTCGCGGCCGGTTTCATGTATGGCTGGGCCAACAAGCGCAGCCCGGTGGATTGCGGGCGCATGGGCTCAATCTGTGCGTCGGAAGTCATCTCGCATATGGGCCCGCGGCCGGAAGTCGAGCTTAAGGGACTGGTGGCTGCACAGGGTCTTTAGACCCTCCCTGCCCGCTTGGCCGGTTTGTGAATCCCGGGACGCCCGGAATCATAGCGTTAAGCGAATCTTAATATTTTCGGACCCGGAACGAAATTTTTGTGAATCCGGTTCTGTGGTGTGACTTCGCGATCAGCGAGTCACGCCCGGTCTGGCGGCGCAGAAAGCCTTATTTTACCAGCATCGGGCCCAATGGGCGGCCGCCGAACAGATGCACGTGCAGGTGCGGCACTTCCTGGTGCGCATCGCCACCGGCATTTGAGAGCACCCGAAATCCCGGCCCGCCCTGACTCTCGGCGAGGCCGAGTTCGCGGGCAACCTTGCCGACGGCCCTGAAGAAACCGGTCACCTGCGCATCGGGTGCGTCATCGAGGAAATCATCAAGGCTCACATAGGCCCCCTTCGGGATAACCAACACGTGGACCGGCGCCTGCGGATTGATGTCGTGGAACGCCAGCGCGAACGGGTCTTCAAAAACCTTCTTGGCCGGTATTTCACCGCGCAGGATCTTTGCGAAAATATTGTCGTGATCGTAGGGCTCGGCCATTTGGCAATGTCCTCAACTACAAAGGCGGCTGTCGGGCTACTGGTTGGTACGCCCGGCCTTTTCAGCAATACCGGATACGCCTTCGCGGCGCGCAAGTTCCGCATAGACTTCGGCAGGATCAATACCCATCGCAGCCCACACGACCAGCAGGTGATAGAGGATATCCGCACTTTCGCTGACCGTCTCGTCCCTATTGCCGGCGACAGCCGCGATCACGGTTTCAACCGCTTCTTCGCCGAGCTTTTGCGCACATTTCTCAATGCCGTCCCCCAGCAACTTGGCGGTATAGCTCTGCGTCGGGTCACCGCCCTTGCGCGCGGCAATTGCGGCGGCAAGCCGGGTCAGAATATCGGCGTCCGGCTGTTTTGCAGCGCCATCGGCATTCTCGGATTGATCACTCATGGCGGGAGGCGGCCTGTGGTCAGCGGTTTACGGATGGCCGAGGCCTAACAGATTTCCCGGCCTGCCACCATATGTTGCCGGCATGTGCGTCGCCACCTGATCAGGCGGAGCTGGCGGTCCGCGTCTTGAGGCCGGTGCCTGACAGTTCGCCGGACTTGATAGCGTCCATGCGGGCATTGCGCAGGCAGGCTGAGCGTAGATCGGTGCCGCGCAGGTCCGCATTGTCAAAATTGGCGCCCATGAGGTTGGCGCCTTTGAGGTCTGCTGCGGCCAGATGTGCGCCAGCAAGATTTGTCCCCACAAGCACGCAGTTGCTCATGACGGCCGCTGCCAGCATACGCCCGGAAAGATCGGTCCCCGACAGGTCCTGGTTGCTGAAATCAGCCCGCGAGCCGAGTTTGCCATCACTCTCAACCCAGTGGGCGTGCAGGGTCAGTTTCTCGTCGATCAGGCTCTGCGAGGGCAATTGTGCAATGTTGCTGGAGCGCATCAGATTGGCAGTGAGCCGGCTTGCGCGGTCAAGATTCGCCATCCCGAAATCGGCGTCCGCCAGATGGGACCCATGCATGTCAACAGAGCTGAGCTGGGTGCGGCCGAAATTGACGCTACGCGCATCGGTCTGAACCATCCGCACGGCGATCAGCCGCGATTCTGAAAGGTTTGCGCCTTTCATGCGGACCTCGGACAGGTCGGTGCCGCGCAACATTGCGCCGACGAAGGACGCAGCACCGGACGGCTGGACGTCGTCTGCATCTTCCGCATCAATCACCTGCCCGGCGCGCAGATCAGCCTGCGCGAAATTGGCATATGAAAGGTCCGCGCCATCAAACCGGGTGCCACGCATATCGGCGCGCTCGCAATCAGCATCGGTCAGATTGGCCTCGCTGAAATTGGAGCCGAACAGGTTGGCAAACCGCAGGCTGGTGGTTTCCAGCCGCGACCCGGAGAAGTCGCAGCCGAGCATATCCGCGCCTTCAAGATCGAGGCCTGACAAATCAATGCGGGACATATCGCAAGCGCGCAGGATCAGCTTTCGTCCGCCACGAATGCCTTTGTTGAACCGATGGTGCAAGACACTGAGAGCCCGCAGCGTATCCGCATCAATGCGGGCACCTGTTGGGATTTCCGGCAGCCGGATGGGGTCGGGCTCTTTCACTTGTCGGGCAGAAACCTTTGCTAGTGCTGGCATCAATCACTGTCCACGCTCACTCATCGTCATGTTGATTAGGCCGACCCATCAAGGGCCCGACCAATTGGATTTACATTTGTGCGTCATGGGCCGTTAAACCCGCCCGCACAGAACCGTTCAAATTTGAATGAATCGACAATGTTTTTGAGCCGGACCGGTGCTAACCAGCATGGCCGCTGGTCCGCTGCCGCCAGAAATGTGGCAATGCCGCGAAATTTTCCCAATTTTCCTGAACTTTCAAGAATGCGAGGTCGGCATGTGCAGCGTGCCAGCCGCCGACATACCCGGCCGCGCGATTGGCGGTTTCACCCCCAATCCTGTCGGCGGCCAGCTGCGCCACCCGGGCGGCGGTTGCCGCATCGTTGATGGCCCCGAAGTGATCCTGCAATTCCTTGAGTGGCCGCAAGAAGGCCTTCACGTCTTCGCGCGGCCACAGCGGCGCAAAGAAGTCCACCTCATAGCGAAGCGCCTTTAGCCGCTTGCGCAGATCATGCCGCGCCTCATCATCGAGGCCGGCCAGACCGCGTGCTTTGCGCTTCACCTGCTTCATCCGCAGGGTGAGCCGGGCAATGGCAAAGTCCACCAGATCGGGCTGCCGTGCCCCTGTGCCGGTATGACCGGATTTGTGCCGTTTCTTACCTGGCCCTACAGGCTGCTTTTCGGCCTGCGCCCTGGCTGCGCGGTATCCGGCGGCAAGCAGCAGCCGGGTGAATTCAGGTGCACCGATTGTGGCCGTCACATCCCGCCAGGATTCCAGCCGTGCTTCATGCGCCGCAGCCGCCAAAGGACCCAGCGGCGGTGCGCTTTTAGCGGTGTGTTGCATCATCCCCGGTAATGTTTCGGTACAGAAAACATCCATATCCCGCGCCATTCCTAGAACTCTGAAGACGTTCTTCATGTCTGGTATGACCAGATCCGCTCCGGCCACCGGGATGGCCTTGTGAAAAGCTGAATAAACGGCCCGAAAACGCCGTATGGCGACGCGCATTTGATGGACGCCTTCAGGCGCGCGGGCGAGCAAAACCACCTCCTGGTTCGCAGCGATCTGGCTGACGCCATGCGACAGCAAAACGCCATAGGCCTGAGCGATGGCCATACCAGGTAGGACCGGTGATTTGCCGGCAAGTACTACTTCGGGATCTGCCACTGGCCGGCCCTCCCGAGCGGCCTGGGCAAGGGCATATCCGCGCGCCGCCTTGGAAGCGATGCCGACCCGGACAGGGTATCTTTCCGCCACCGCGCGGGCTGCCGCAAACAATCCGGTGACCGGACCGGTGCGATGTTCCAGCTCAATCTCGCAGACGGGCTCACCCGCCCCGACCTCTACTTTGCCATTGCGCAGATCTGCCGGACGCAGCTCGCCAAGGTCGAGGGCGGCCTCGAACTGCCCGCCATCGGCCCCCTCATAGACGCGGGCAACGCGGGAGACGGCGCTTTCAAAAACCGGCACCAGTTCAGCGCCGTCAATTGCCGCGCGCGCACGGTCGCGCAGGTGCGGATCCTGGATCAGCTCCAGGCGCGGGGGGTCCAGCGCGCAAGATGCGGGCACCTGTATTTCGTCCTCAGCGCGATCTGCAGCAAGGCCACCTGCGCCGTCTGCCGCTTTGAGGCCCTGCTTAACGCTGACGCCATCGCGCCGCACGCGCAATGTCATACCCGCCTTGGCAAGCTGGTTGTCTTTTGTGTCCCAGTAAATGGCCGTGAGGTTACGCGTGGTGCCGCGGGTTTGCGGCACAACGCCCGGCAGGCGCGACAGCACCCCGGCGCGGCGAATGCGCGACAGGGTTGCGGGATCGAGCAGCAGTTTCAGCTCAATCTCGCGAAACGCTGCGGGCTTTAGTTTTTTGCGTCGGGATGCCGCCATTTTGCGACTCTAGTTGTCTTGTGGCGGCGCGCAACTGACGGCGCGCGAATATCAGGTGCGAACGGCGACTCCGTTTGCAGCCATATGGGCTTTCGCCTCGCCCACCGAATGGTCGCCGAAATGGAAGATCGACGCTGCCAGCACCGCCGTTGCATGCCCGTCGCGCACGCCTTCCACCAGATGATCGAGCGTACCAACGCCGCCCGACGCGATCACCGGCACGGGAACCGCATCAGCAATGGTGCGGGTCAGCTCCACGTCGAAGCCTGACCGGGTGCCGTCGCGATCCATGGATGTAATCAGCAGCTCGCCCGACCCCAGCGCCACAACCTTTTTGGCGAACTCAACCGCATCAATGCCGGTTTGCGTGCGCCCGCCATGGGTGAAAATCTCCCACTTTGCAGGCTCTCCCTCTTTGGATACGCGTTTGGCGTCGATCGCGACGACAATGCATTGCGAGCCGAATTTCTCGGCAGCTTCCTTGACGAAATCAGGGTTGGTGACGGCCGCGGTATTGATCGCCACCTTGTCGGCACCGGCCAGCAGCAATTGGCGGACGTCTTCGACCTTGCGGACGCCGCCGCCAACCGTCAGCGGCATAAAGCAGCGCTCGGCTGTCCGCCGCACAACGTCCATCAACGTGCCGCGCTGCTCGTGGCTGGCGGTGATATCCAGGAAGCAAAGTTCGTCGGCGCCGGCCGCGTCATAGGCGGTCGCCGCCTCCACCGGATCGCCCGCATCGCGCAAGTCAACAAAGTTGACACCTTTGACGACGCGGCCGTCTTTGACGTCCAGACAGGGGATGACGCGGGCCTTGAGGCTCATGCGGCTGCCTTCAAAAGAGCCAGCGCTTCAGCCGGGTCCAGCCGCCCGTCATAGATCGCGCGGCCAGAGATAACGCCGATTATGCCCGGTGCATTAACTTTTTTGAGCGCCGTTAAGTCTTCCAGTGATGTGACCCCGCCCGACGCAATCACCGGAATGCCAACCGAGTTGGCAAGGTGGGCTGTCGCGTCGACATTCATGCCCTGCATGGCACCGTCGCGGGAAATGTCTGTGTAGATGAGGGCGGCGACGCCTGCGTCCTCAAAGCGCTTTGCCAGATCCAACGCCTGAATGTCCGAGACTTCGGCCCAGCCTTCGACGGCGACGAACCCATCCTTGGCATCAACGCCGACAGCGATCTTGCCCGGCCATTTTTTGCACGCTTCGATCACCAGATCAGGGTCGCGCAGTGCTGCCGTGCCGAGGATGACGCGGGCGATGCCCTTGTCGAGCCAGGATTCAATCTGCGCGAGGGTGCGGATGCCGCCGCCAAGCTGGGCGGGAAGCGACACGGTCTTGAGAATGTCCTCAACCGCTGCGCCGTTGACCGGCTTGCCTTCAAAGGCACCGTTCAGGTCGACGAGATGCAGCCATTCAAACCCCTGATCCTCGAAGGTCTTGGCCTGCTGTGCGGGGGTATCGGAAAACACGGTGGCGCGATCCATATCGCCCTGCACGAGGCGCACGCACTGGCCGTCTTTCAAATCGATGGCGGGAAACAGGATCATAGGCTCAGGGCTTCCAGTTTAGAAAATTGGCGATCAGGCGCAGGCCGACAAGCTGGCTTTTTTCCGGGTGGAACTGCGTGCCAATCATGTTGTCGCGGCCGACGGCTGCAGTGATCGGGCCGCCATAATGCACGCGCGCCAGCACATGCTTCGGCTGCTCAGCCGCCAGCGCGTAGGAGTGCACGAAATAGGCGTGCTCGCCATGTTCGAGCCCTTCAAAGACCGGGTGCGGGTGGCCTGTCGTATCCACCGGCTCCAATGCGTTCCAACCCATATGCGGGATCTTCAGCGACGGATCGTCTGGGGTGATTTTTCTCACTTCGCCGGGTATCCAGCCGAAACCTTCGTGGCTGCCGTGCTCAAGGCCGCGCGACGCCATAAGTTGCATCCCGACGCAGATACCAAGGAACGGCGTTCCGCGTTTTTCAACTGCGTCGATCAGGGCTTCAGGCATGCCGTCCACCGCATAAAGGCCACGCCTGCAATCGGCGAAAGCACCAACGCCGGGCAGCACGATACGGTCAGCGCGGGCCACAAGGTCCGGGTCGCTGGTGACGACAATCTTTGCGTCAGCGCCGGTCTCGCGCGCTGCGCGCTCGAACGACTTTTCCGCCGAGCGCAGATTGCCTGAGCCGTAATCAATGATGGCAACGGTCACCGATAAATCCTAGCTGCTCACTCTAGCTACCGAGCACGCCCTTGGTGGAGGGAATGGCGTCGGCCTTGCGCGGGTCAATCTCAATCGCCTGCCGCAATGCGCGGGCGAGGCCCTTGAAGCAGCTTTCGACGATGTGGTGATTGTTCTCGCCATACATGTTTTCAATGTGCAGCGTGATGCCGGCGGCCTGCGCGAATGCCTGGAACCATTCCTTGAACAGTTCGGTGTCCATGTCGCCGATCTTCGGGCGCGTGAAGTTCACCTTCCAGATCAGGTAGGGGCGCTGCGACACGTCGAGCGTCACCCGCGTGCAGGTTTCATCCATCGGGATGATCGCATTGCCGTAGCGCGTGATGCCCTTGAGATCGCCCAAGGCCTGCAACACGGCCTCGCCGATGACGATGCCGGAATCTTCCGTCGTGTGGTGGAAATCAATGTGCAGGTCGCCTTCGGCGCGCACCTTGAGATCGATCAGCGAGTGGCGGGAAAGCTGCTCGAGCATATGGTCGAGGAAACCGATGCCGGTATCCACGTCATATTCGCCGGTGCCGTCCAGATCGAGGGAAACGAAGACTTCCGTTTCCTTGGTCTTGCGTTCCACCGTTGCAATGCGGTTGTCGCTATCGCTGTCGCGTTCCATCTTCGGGTCTGCCTTCAAGAACAAGTGTAGGGGCGCGGTCTAGCAGCTTCGCGCGCAAGGTGCCATATGCACCTCTACATGACAGCATTTCCTTAAATGCGCCCCTACCAAGGCTTGTGCCCATGCCCTCAGACATTACCCAGCCGGTTGCCGAGTTCATCGCCCGGCAGACGCATTTCTATCTCTCGACCGCCGATGCCAAAGGCCGCCCCTATGTGCAGCATCGTGGCGGGCCTGCGGGTTTTTTGAAGGTAATGGACGAAAATACGCTGGGATTTGCGGATTACGCAGGCAACCGGCGCTATGTGACCGTCGGCAATCTGGGTGAAAACGACAACGTCTTCATGTTCTTGATGGATTACCCGTCGCAGCGCCGCCTCAAAATTCGCGGACAGGCGGGCATCGTGACGGACCCGGATGTGATCCGCTCCCTGCGCGACCCCAATTATGATGCCCAGGTGGAGCGCGCCATCGTCATCCGTGTTGAATATTGGGAGACAAATTGCAACGCGCATATCACCCAGCGGTTTACCCAGGCGGATGTGGATCAGGCGGTTACGCCGCTGATGACACGGCTTGCGAAACTCGAAAAACGGCTGGAAGACGCGGGCCTGCCGACCGACTGAGCACCCCACAGGTTCGATGCTGCATTTAGGCAATTTCAGGGCATGGCTTGACCGCGCGGGCGCAAGCAGCCACCTCTCTAGCGCATTGTTTGAACCATCGAGATATGGATTTCGCCCTATGGCCGCTGACGACCGCTTTCCCAACTGGCACGCCACCACCATCCTGACTGTCCGCAAGGGCGGCAAGGTTGTCATCGCCGGCGACGGGCAGGTCTCGATGGGCGACACGGTGATGAAATCCACCGCCCGCAAGGTGCGCCGTCTGGGCGATGGCAGCGTCATTGCCGGGTTTGCCGGGGCGACCGCCGATGCTTTCACCCTGTTTGAGCGGCTCGAAGCCCGCCTTGAACAATATCCCGGCCAGCTGGCGCGCGCCTGCGTGGAACTCGCCAAGGATTGGCGGACAGATCGGTACCTCCGAAAACTCGAAGCGATGATGCTGGTGGCGGATAAAGACGAAAGCTTCATCCTGACCGGCACCGGCGACGTACTTGAGCCCGAAGGCGGCGTTGCCGGAATCGGCTCAGGCGGCAATTACGCATTGGCCGCTGCCCGTGCGCTGGTCGACACGGATCTGGACGCCGAAACCATCGCCACAAAGGCCATGAAGATCGCCGCTGACATCTGCGTCTATACAAATGGCAATTTGGTTGTCGAAACCATTGAGGATGCCAAATGACCGACCGCGCGGATGTTGATGCCGCAGTAGCGGCCGGCGTATTGACCACAGAACAGGGCAGCGCCTTTTCGTCCTTTCTCGAGGCGCGGCTCGGCGGCAGCACTGAAACGGAAGGCGTCCGTTTCGCCCGCGGCTTCCATGATGTGTTTATTACGCTGGGCGTCGGTGCGCTGTTGCTCGGCGTCGCGCTTGCCGGTGATTTTTTCAACTCCCCTCTCATGTTGGCCTCGGCGTGTCTTGTGCTGTCGTGGGGGCTTGCCGAGTTTCTGACCGGGCGGCGCAAGCTTGTATTGCCAAGCATCATGCTTGCCGGTGCAGTCGGGCTTTCAGGTGCTGCCGTAGCAGGCCTCGGCGCGGTCGATCTTTTAAATATGGATCAAGGCGCGCAACCGCTGATCGCGGCGATCGGTGGCTGGTTCAGTGCCTTGGTGTTTTACCTGCGGTTCAAGCTGCCCTTCGCGATGGCAGTCTCCGTTGCAGGCATTCTGGCGTTTGGCCTGTCGCTGTTGGCCCTGTTTGCCTCTGAGTGGTTTGAAGCGAATGTGCTGCTGTCGCTCTTGGGTGCAGGCGTTGTGACATTCGCCATTGCCATGGGGCAGGACCTTGCAGACCCGGCTCGCAAGACCCTTAAAGCCGACAACGCTTTTTGGCTGCATTTGATGGCGGCACCGCTGATCGTCCATGCGCTGATCGGGCTGGTGGTCGGTAATGGTGCCGATGCTGCTGAAGCAGCGCAGGGCACCGAGATCGGCCAGTCGCTTGTCATGATCGCCGTCATCACAGCGCTTGCCATCGTAGCGCTGCTGATCGACCGCCGCGCCATGCTTGTGGCGGGCCTTGGCACGCTTGGCTATGCGGTCGGTGTCATCATTACCGCTGCCAACCTGGATGTCGGCCTCGTGCTGTCGCTGACGCTGATGCTTATCGGGACCGCCGTCTTGCTGCTTGGCACCGGGTGGCAGCGCACTCGCCGTGTATTGCTTCGGCTGGTGCCGCAGGGTCTGGCACAGCGTCTGCCGCCACCCCATCAGCCGGTAGCCTAAATCTCCTATCTGCATTGTTTCGACCACAAGGATATCCATTCGTATGAGTTCGCTTTCCCCCCGCCAGATTGTTGCTGAACTTGACCGGCATATTGTCGGCCAGAAGGACGCCAAGCGCGCCGTTGCCATTGCCCTGCGTAATCGCTGGCGGCGACAACAGCTTGAGCCGGGCCTGCGCGAGGAAGTTCTGCCGAAGAACATTTTGATGATCGGGCCGACCGGCGTCGGCAAGACGGAGATTTCCCGCCGTCTTGCGAAGCTGGCGCAGGCCCCCTTCATCAAGGTTGAGGCCACCAAGTTCACCGAGGTCGGCTATGTGGGCCGCGACGTCGAACAGATTGTCCGTGACCTGGTCGAAGCGGCCATCGGCATGGTGCGCACATCGAAGCGCGAAGAGGTGAAGGCCGCCGCCCATGCAGCCGCCGAGAACCGGGTGCTTGAAGCGCTGGTGGGTGCCGGTGCCAGTGAAAGCACCCGCGAAAGCTTCCGCAAGAAGCTGCGTGACGGGCTGCTCGACGACAAAGAAATCGAGCTGGAGGTCCGTGATACCGGCGGCGTGCCGATGATGGATATTCCCGGCATGCCCGAAGGCGGCAATGTCGGTATGATCAATCTCTCCGACATGCTGGGCAAAGCCTTTGGCGGACGCACCAAGTCACGCCGCCTGAAGGTCCGCGACAGCTACGAGGTGCTGGTCGCCGATGAGAGTGACAAGCTGCTTGACGATGAGACTTTGACCCGCGACGCGGTGAGCCTGGTCGAGAACAGCGGTATCGTGTTTCTGGACGAAATCGACAAGGTCTGCGCCCGCTCGGACCGGCAGGGCGCGGATGTCAGCCGCGAAGGCGTGCAGCGCGATCTGCTGCCGCTGATCGAAGGCACCACGGTGTCCACCAAGCATGGGCCGGTCAAGACTGACCATATTCTGTTCATCGCGTCAGGCGCGTTTCACATCGCCAAGCCGTCAGACCTGCTGCCGGAGCTGCAGGGCCGGTTGCCGATCCGCGTTGAGATGAATGCGCTGACCCGCGACGACCTCAAACGCATCCTCACAGAGCCTGAAGCCAGCCTCGTCACCCAATATGTGGCGCTGATGGGCACCGAGGGCGTCACCATCGATTTCACCGAGGAAGGTATCGACGCCATCGCGGACATTGCCGCCAGCGTGAATGCCGGCGTTGAGAATATCGGCGCGCGGCGGCTGCATACGGTGATGGAGCGGGTGCTGGATGAGATCAGCTTTGAGGCGACCGACGCGTCGGGGGCCAGCATAAGCGTTGACCGGGCCTATGTGGAAAGCCGCATCGGTGACCTTGCCAAGAACACGGATCTGCAGAAGTTTATTCTGTAGATCATCCGTCTGATCGCCACCGGCGAATCCAGGATTTTCAAGGCCTTCACGAGTCGCGAATCCCATTTGCATCAGGACTCGATTCGATTCCGGATCAATTTACATACGGCTCATCAGCGCTGCCGCCGCAGCCACACATAAAAGGCGCCGCCGCCGCCATGACGTGGATGCGCCGGGCGGACGGCTGCCACATGTGGGCGGAATTCAGCTTCGGCCAGCCAGCCGGGCAAGCTGTCCCGCAACACGCCCCGGCGTTCCGGCGTTTGGGAAATCTCGCTGCCATGCAGCGTGTGCCGCGCCAGTGTTGTTGCCGATCCCTTGCCCGTCACCACCAGCAGGCAGCGGGCGCCATTGGCGCGCAAACGCGGCAAATCCGTGCGTAATCGCTGATGGGCCTGCGCCTGATTGAGGCCGTGGAGGTCAATTTTTGCATCCGGGTCGATGCGGCCGCGCCGCAATTTGCGCTGCAGCCCGCCGTCAATTGTGCCTGCATCATGCGGGGCCGGCGGCTTTCGTGTCGCTGCGGGTCTGGCGGGCAATGCAGGCCGGGCCGGGACCGGCTGTACGGCAGCTGCGGATTTCTTGGGTTTGGCGGGTTTGCGCGCCGGGCCCGCTTCGGGTGCGTCTGTTCTGGGGTCGGGCAGGGTACCAAGCGGGCGCGATGTGATCGGTGTGATAGCCGCCGTCACTTTCTGCCAGAGCTTGTGCTCGGTTTCATCCAGTCCGCGCGGCTTTCGGCGCTTGGCCATGTTAGACGCCCCCGCTGTGCGGTGGCCGACCGGGGTGAAATTCGCGTATCGCGAATCCAAAGTGCTGCAACCGTTCCGGCAGCGGGCGAATCCGCGTTATCGCAAGGTTTACCATTTGATATTCCGGGCACGCGCAGCGACTTCGATGGGCAAAAGCAGTGTCAGCGCGCCCTGGTCCTGCATCTGGCCGGCGATGGCACCGGCTTGATCGCCGGTTCCTGCGAAAAAATCGGCCCTGACAGGTCCACGAATGGCACCGCCAGTGTCCTGCGCCACCATCAAGCGGCGCAACGGGCCGTCAGTGGCGGCAGCAGACGGGTTTTCGAGCTCAAACCACATGGGCAGGCCCAACGCATGGTGGCTGCGATCCACCGCCAGACTGCGGCCGGGGGTCAAAAGTGCTGACTGGGCGCCCGGAGGCCCGAGTTCGGGGTGCTCGACTTCAAGCTCGGTGAAGAAAACGAAGGACGCATTCAGGTTCATCACCTCCTGCGCGCCGTCGGGATTGGCCTCGAGCCACTCCCGGATGGCCGCCATCGACATCGCCGCGCGGGGGATGTGGCCCCGGTCAATCAGGGGTCTGCCGATGGCTGTATAGGGGTGCCCGTTCTGGCCTGCGTAGGACAGGCGTATGACTTTTCCATCATCGGGTCCGCCCACCAGAACTACCCGGCCCGACCCCTGTATCTGGAGGAAGAAATTGTCGACCGGGTCGGCGAGCCAGATCAGTTCCAGCGCGTGCGGGTCCAGCGCGCCGGAAACGATGGCCGCGCGGTCCTCATAGGGCACCAGATGGCCATCAACGACCCGTCCGGCGATGCGCTGGCCCCGCAAGGCGTCGCGAAAGTCGCCAAGATCGACGGAAACCAGATCAGCCGGACGCGCCAGGACGGGACTTGTGAAGGTTTGCGTCTTTGTCCGCGAGCCTTTCATTTCCGGTTCGTAATAACCGGTGATGAGCCCCAAATCGGTGTCGTCGCCACCGCTTTCATTACGGATACGGAATGGAATAAAGGTTGTTTCAAAGAAGCTGCGGGCGTCTTGAGACGCCGTATTTCGGGCCTTTTCGCAGGCCGGCTGCAGATCGCCTGCGGTGACAAGCAGTTGTGGGTCGCCGCGCAGGGATCGGGCAGCGGGAAGGCGCTCGAGAATTGTGCAGGTCTGCCCAAATGCCGCCAGCGCGGCGGCGTGATCGTCCTCAGCCCAGCCCGCCAGGTCTTCAAACCGGGTCTCGCTGAGCACCAGACGTTCGGGCTTACCTTCGTCCATAAACAGGCTTTCCAGTCCCAGAAGTATGGCCAGCCCAAACAACAAAGCCATACCGGCAACAGCGGCTACCGCCATCAGGACGCGGCGGCGGGTGAGGTTGGTCATGGCTGCTTGCGGTTGATCCGGAGCGTCAGGCACAGTCGGCCTAGTTGCCGCCAGTGGCGACAAGCTTCCAGTTTGGGTCGCGGCTCTTGGTGTCGCGCTCGAAGGTCCAGATATCTACCACCTGACGGACGGCTTCCGGGCTGCCCTCCACCACATCACCATTGGCGGCAAGCAGGGTGGAAATCATTTCGCTGGTGAAGCGCACCGTCAGACGGGCGCGGCCATTGTCAAACCCGGCATCGGTAATTTCGCTCTTTGTCAGGCCCACATAGGTTTGCTCAAGGTTGCGGCCCTCAGCATCGCGCCCTTCGATCGCCGCTTCAAAGTCGCGGTAAACGTCATCATCCAGCAACTGGCCCAATGTCTGGCGGTCACCGGCGGCAAAGGCTGTGACGATCATTTCATGGGCCTTACCGGCACCATCAAGAAACTCCTGCGCCGTAAATTCGCGGTCAGCCAGCTCAATCTGGGCAAGACCTGCGGCCAGCGGCGTCCCGGCGGGGGCATAAGCAGGCCGCGCCAAAGCCGACGGCAGATCAGCCGCTTTATCAGCGCCGGGCAGCCGGATCACATTGTCATCTGGCGTGTCATTGCCAGCGGCGCTGTCGCTTGCGTTATCGCCCGTCCGTCCACGCTCAAACGGCCCGCGCGAATAGGGGTCGCTGGGCGGCCGCTCATTGCCGGTGCGTTTGCCCAGCACACTGCGCAGGCGGAAAAATACAATTACCGCGATGGCAAGAAACAGAAGATTTATCAGGTCATAGCCGGTCATGGCGGGTACGCATTTTCCATTTTAGGCGGGCATATTTGGCGGGCACTGGTTTGCACCATCATAGCTTTGGCACATTGGTCCGGTCCAGCGATGGCCGCATTCCTATATTACACATGAGGTAGCATGGTGTCGCGGCCCTGCAAGGCCCACAAATTTGACCTGCACGGCGCTAAATTGCTGCGCAAACCCCAATGTCCATCGGAGATCCAATGTTCTTTTATCTGTTGCTGGCCTTTATCGGCATTCCGCTGATCGAAATCATCCTGTTTATACAGGTTGGCGGCGCGATCGGTACGGCTGCAACCATTGCCATTGTCATCGGCACGGCGTTTCTCGGTGCGTGGATGTTGCGCCGGCAGGGTCTCTCAACCGCGCGGACTGCACAGGAAAAACTGGCGCGCGGCGAGATGCCGTTGGAACAGGCGCTGGATGGGCTGTTTCTGGTGTTTGCCGGCGGGCTGCTGCTAACTCCGGGGTTTTTGACCGATGCCATCGGCTTTTCATTGTTTGTGCCGCAGGTGCGTCAGTTCCTGCGCGGCCGGATGGTTGCCGCCGCCCGCCGCAATGGCTCCTTTCAGGTCCATAGCTACACAACAGGCTCAGCCCGCAATGCGGACCCGCAGTGGGATCGCGAGCCGGGAATGCACCGGCCGGCAAATGACGGCGGCAAAACCATTGAAGGGGATGCTGTCGATCTGGATCAATCAGATGAGACGCGCGGACCCGATGACAGCCCCTGGCGCACCCCGTAAAGCTGCGCCTCGGACCCATGCCGCTTGCGGCAGGTTGCGCCCGCATGTTAGCCAAACCAGCGGCTCAGTCGGTTCAACACCTCGCCAATCTGCTCCATAGCTGAAAGTCCTTTTCATATGTCCGATACCCCGTCTTCAAACGCCAACGAAGCAGCCAATGGATCAAGCGATCAGGGTCAGCAGGCCATGCCGCCGCAGATCCGCGTGCTTGGGCAGTACATCAAAGACCTGTCCTTCGAAAATCCGAACGCACCGGGCGGCTTCTCAAATGAAGCCCCACAGATCAATGTGGCCGTTGATGTTCGCGTGGCTGGCCAGAAGGACAAGGACTACGAAGTTGAGCTGCGGCTGACGGCAGATGCCAAGGTCAATGGGACCCAGGTGTTTCTGGTAGAGCTGGTTTATGGCGCCGTGTTCCGGTTGGAAAACATTCCCGAGCAGGGGCTGCAGCCGGTGCTGCTGATCGAGTGCCCGCGCATCCTGTTCCCGTTTGCCCGCCGGGTGATTGCCGACATGACACGCGATGGCGGCTTCCCGCCGCTGATGATCGATCCGATTGATTTTGCGGCGCTCTACCGCCAACGGCTCGAGCAGGCACAGGCCGAGCAGAAGGCAAAAGCGCCCCAAGGCGACGCCTAGGACCGCTGCCTAATTGGCTACCGGCTTAAGCCACAATGCATCACTGCCAAGCTCCGCCACGAAGGCGCGATGCGCTTCGCGCTCTTCATCGTTGAGCAGCGACGTGAGCGGCTGCGGGCGTGTGCGTCGGGCTGCGTTTGGCGTTGCGGCCCGTGCAGCTGAGGCCTTTGCTTCTTCAAGAATGAGGCCTGGCTCACGGCCGCCGATCAGTTCCAGATAGACTTCTGCGAGCAATTCCGCATCCAGCAACGCGCCGTGTTTTTCACGCGATGAATTGTCGACATTGAAGCGGCGGCACAATGCATCCAGCGATGCGGCAGCACCGGGGAACCGGGTGCGGGCAATCTGCAGCGTGTCGATGGCCTGTTCGTCGGGAAGCGCCGCGCGACCGCTGCCTGTCAGCTCCGCATTGATGAATGTCATGTCAAAGCTGGCATTGTGCGCAACCAGTGGCGCGTCCCCGACAAAAGCCAGAAATGCATCCGCCACATCGTCAAACAACGGTTTGTCGGACAAAAATTGTTGCGACAGCCCGTGCACTTGGAACGCGCCGTCGGGCATGTCGCGCTGCGGGTTGATATACTGGTGATAGACCTCGCCGGTCGGCACGTGATTGATCAGTTCGACGCAGCCGATCTCAACTACCCGATGACCTTCGGACGGCTTGAAGCCGGTTGTTTCGGTATCGAGTACGATTTCACGCATATGCGTCTGTCCCAATCATCAGCCTTTGTGCCCGCCATCCTGCCCTAGGCGGCCTGCCAGCACCTTAGGCTCCCATGACTGCAAATCCTCAGTGATTCGTGTCACTTGTTCAAACGCATGCTCAAGACCCTTGCTGGTATCGACGACGAAATCTGCGCGCGCGCGCTTTTCGGCATCCGGCACCTGCTTGGCCAGTATCTGTTCGAATTTTTCAACTGTCATGCCGGGGCGCGCAAGCACGCGTTCGCGTTGCATGTCAGCCGGAGCAGATACCACCACCACCGCATCGACGCGTGCTTCGCCACGGGTTTCATACAGCAGGGGAATATCCAGCACCGCCATTTTTGCACCGGACTCCACAGCGTCTTTCAAAAACTGCATCTGGGTTTCACCGACCAGCGGATGCACGATGCCTTCGAGTTTTTTCAGGGCGTCTTTATCGTGCAGCACAAGCGTCGACAATTTCGCGCGGTCCACCGCACCATCGACAATGGCATCCGGGAATACGGCGCGCAGGGGTTCGACGGCGGCGCCACCTTTTACATAGATGCTGTGGACGGCTGCATCCGCGTCATAAACAGGCACACCGAGCCGCTGAAACATTTTTGCGGTTTCGGATTTTCCCATGCCGATGGATCCGGTGAGACCGACAAGCAGCATCAGTTTGTTTCCTTCATGAGATCAGCTTCAACGACGGTGCGCGCGGCGGCGACATCTTCCGCATCAATTTTCTGGCCGAACCATTTTTCAAATCCAGGCGCCGCCTGCCACAGCAACATGCCAAGGCCATCAACCGTTGCCAGCCCGCGGGCGCGTGCCTGTTTCAACAGGTCAGTTTCAAGCGGCGCATAGACAATGTCGTAGACGACAGCGGTATCGGGCAACGGGGCAAGATCAATGTCCAACGGCGGCTGGCCGGCCATGCCAAGCGATGTGGTGTTGACCACAAGGTCTGCGCCGGTCAATGCCTGTTCCAGATTGTCCCAGCCATAGACCGTGGCCTTGAGATCAATGTCCGCGACCATGGCTGCGGCGCGGGCAACTGTTCGGTTGACGAGGCGCACGGACATGCCGGCTTCTTTTTCAAGTGCATCGACAATGGCGCGGGCCGCGCCACCTGCACCGAGAACCACAGCCGTCTTGCCATGGAATCCGGGTACGGATTGATTCAAGTGGATCAGGAATCCGGTTCCGTCCGTATTCGTTCCACGCATATCGCCGGTATCGGGATCTCGGTAGATCGTGTTGACGGCCTGCAGACGTTCAGCGGGCGGATCAACGAATGGGCTCAGCGCTTCGAACGCTGCTTTCTTATGCGGCACGGTGACGTTAGCGCCGCGAAACCCAAGCGTCGGCAGGTAGCGTAACGTATCGACAAGCTCCGCGGGTTCGACGGCGAATTTTGTGTATTCGCCGTCGATGCCATGACGTTCAAGCCAGGTGTTGTGAATGAGGGGCGAGCGGGAATGCTTTACCGGCCATCCGATGACGCAGACTTTTCTGGGGCCTGCGGCTGCTGTTGATTGGCCGCTCATATATCCAGCGCGCCTTGATTGCGCAGCTCTGTCATCAACGGCAGCAGCGGCAGGCCGAGAATGGAAAAATAGTCGCCGTCGATTTTTTCAAACAGCTGCGCGCCAATGCTTTCAAGCTGATAGGCGCCAACACTGGCAAGGACTTTGTCGCCGGTGCTTTCAAGATAGGCATCAAGAAATGCATCGCTGAAATCACGCATGGTCAAATGTGATGGTTGGTAGTGATGCCAGATCGTTTCACCGCCGCGCGCAAGCGCGACAGCCGCATGCAACAGATGTGACCGGCCCCGAAACTGTTGAAGGCGGGCGCGGGCTTCAGCCATGTCCTTGGGCTTGTCATAACAATCGCTGCCCAGCGTCATCACTTGGTCGGCACCAATCACCAACGCGTTCGGGTGCGCCGTTGAAACCAGCTCGGCCTTGGCCTTGGCAAGTGCCCGTGAAATGGCTGGGCCCGCACCGTGTTCATTATGACAGGCGGGGTCATTCTCCAGCTCGCGCTTGAGAATGCTTTCGTCCAGGTCCGGTGGAATTTTTTCAAACGCTATCTGTGCGCCTTCCATTAAATGGGCACGCACGGCAGAACCGGAGGCAAGAATGATTTTTGGTTTTTGCAGAGTCATGATTTTCTAAACGGCTGGTGTTTTACGCTCGGTCACCAGATTGAGAATGGCGGCGGCGGTTTCTTCGATGGAGCGGCGGCTGACATCAATCGTCGGCCAGCCGTGGCGGGCACAAAGCCTACGCGCCGCCGTTACCTCTTCGCGGATACGATCAAGATCCACATATTCGGTTTGCGTGTCTTCCTTCAAAGAAAGAAGCCGCTGCCGGCGGATCTGCATCAAACGTTCCGGTGATGCGAGCAGGCCGACGACCAGGGGCGCTTTAAGCGTTTCGATTTCATTGGGCACCGGGATTTGCGGCACCAGTGGATAGTTGGCGGCCTTAACGCCGCGATTAGCGAGATACATGCAAGTTGGTGTTTTCGACGTACGGCTGACACCGACCAGCACGACATCTGCTTCTTCCAGATTATCAAGGCCCTGACCGTCGTCATGGGCCATAGTGTAATTCAGGGCATCGATGCGGCCGAAATAATCCGCATCCAACGTATGTTGCGAACCGGGTTTATGGGTGCGTTCGGTTCCAAGATAGGCACCGAGAACCTGCATGACGGGATCGAGCACGGCAATGCATGGCACCTGGAGTTCGCGGCAACGCGCTTCAAGCTCGCGGCGCAGTTTGTCGCTGACCATAGTGAACATGACGATGCCCGGTGCCGCCTCGATCTGGCGGACAACACGGTCAAGTTGGCGGGGTCCGCGCACCAGCGCATATATGTGTTCGATGGGGTGCACCATTTCGAACTGCGCCACGGCTGCTTTGGCAACCGCATTGAGGGTTTCGCCGGTCGAATCCGAAACCAGATGCAGATGGAAGAATGACTTGCTGTCGTCGGGTGCGATCAACGAAGGGCGCCTTGCTGGTGGACGGATTGGAACTTGGCGGGCAACACGTGGTTACAGGCACAGGTGATGAGACGCAAACCTCACCTCAGATCTACCTCGCAGAGTTTATGGGGTAGACCAATGAGGCGCCATCACCACCTTCTTGCATATCCGCTGGGTCGGTTTGTGGACGGGATAAGATCGCCCGGAGATTTGTGTCAGTGGGGATAGATTCGGGTTTTTCGGCAGGGCCTGTGAATCACAAGGGTTAATAAAGAGTTAATGCCTATTTCATGAGTCTGGGGAGGAAATGGTCTGGCAGACGGTCTGAATACGGGGAAGATGGGGGTAAGTTTTTTCGGCTGCGTCACTTAAACCCGTTTTCCCCGCTTTTCAGTCGCCTATGGTGCGGGGGAATTTCCGAGTTACCCACAAAGTTCTTCCGTGTGGAGAATGGGCATTCGGTCTTACAGGCATATATGCCTGCATGATATGGGGACACAGGTGTCATCCCCGCTTTGCATCCCACCTACTACCCTCATCTATTAATAAAAGAATCATAGTTTGGAAGAGCGACGTGTCTGAGCCTCAATCCGTATCTCAAACGCCCAGACCGGATGGTCGCCTCCTGAAGGCTATCAAGGGAGAGGTAATGTCACCTCCTCCCGTATGGCTCATGCGTCAGGCAGGGCGGTATTTGCCTGAGTATCGTGAGCTGCGCGAGAAGGCAGGCGGGTTCCTCGATCTTTGCTATTCACCGCAGATGGCGACCGAAGTGACGTTGCAGCCGATCCGGCGCTACGGCTTTGATGCGGCGATCCTGTTTGCAGATATTCTTTTGATCCCACAGGCACTTGGCCAGAAGCTGTGGTTTGAACCCGGCGAAGGCCCACGTCTTGATCCGCTGGAAGACGGCAAGGCGGTTGCGAAGCTTGATGTGGCTGCGGTGGAAAACCATCTTGCGCCGATATTTGAAACTGTAGAACGGTTGCGCGGTGCATTGTCGGCGGAAACAGATCTGATCGGCTTTGCAGGATCACCGTGGACCGTTGCGACTTATATGATTGCCGGACGTGGCACGCCGGATCAGGCACCGGCGCGGCTGTTTGCCTATCGGGACCCCAAAGCCTTTCAGGCGTTGATGGATGTTCTGGTGGAAGCAAGTGCGCTTTATCTGGCAGCGCAGGTGCGTGCCGGGGCTGACGTGCTGCAATTGTTTGATACCTGGGCCGGTGTATTGCCGGAAGGTGAGTTTGCGCGCTGGTCCATTGCACCCACCAAGGCGTTGGTAGCGCGTTTGCGGGCGCTTGGGGTGACACAGCCGATCATCGGCTTCCCGAAAGGCGCAGGTCCACTGCTGGCGCGCTATGTGGCGGAGACGGGGGTAGACGCGGTGGGGCTTGATCCATCCGTGCCGCTATCCTGGGCGACGACGGCACTGCCGGCGGATACCATATGTCAGGGCAATCTCGATCCGCTGTTGCTGGTAGCTGGTGGTGATCAGATGCTGCGTGCGGCAGACGAAATTCTTGAGGCGTTTGCCGGGCGGCCGTTCATTTTCAATCTTGGGCACGGAATTGTGCCGCAAACGCCGCCTGAACATGTGGCGCAACTGGTCAAGCGGGTGAGGGGCGAATGAAACGCGCGGTCGTCCTTTTCAACCTTGGTGGACCTGATGCGCCGGAGTCCGTCCGGCCATTCTTGTTCAATCTGTTCAATGACAGGGCGATTATTGGTTTGCCACAGCCATTGCGTTGGCTGGTGGCGAAGCTGATCTCCACACGCCGTGCGCCGGTTGCACGCGAAATCTACGGTCAGATTGGTGGCCGGTCGCCATTGCTGGAGCTGACCCAGGCGCAGGCGCGCGCGCTGGAGACAAGTCTCGCGTCGCAAACGCCTGGGGATCAGTTCAAGGTTGTGATCGCGATGCGCTACTGGCATCCGTTCACCGAGGAAGCGGTTTCGGCGCTCAAGGATTTTGCCCCGGATGAGATCACGCTGCTGCCGCTTTATCCGCAGTTTTCAACAACGACAACCGGCTCCTCGGCGAAGGAATGGGCGGCAAAGGCAAAAAAAGCGGGGCTTGATGTCCCGACCCGTACGGTTTGCTGTTATCCGCAGCAGGGCAATTTTATTGCCGCGCATGTGGATGCACTCAAGCCGCATCTGGGCGATGAAAATATCCGCGTGCTGTTTTCAGCGCATGGGCTGCCAAAGAAAATTGTCGATGGGGGTGATCCCTATCAATGGCAGGTGGAGCAGACCGTTGCGGCAACGGTTGCGGCGCTCAACATGCCCGGGCTTGATTATGTGACCTGCTATCAAAGCCGCGTCGGGCCGCTTGAATGGATTGGGCCGTCCACCGACGATGAGATCAAGCGGGCGGGCAAAGACGGCAAGTCACTTGTCGTTGTGCCGATCGCCTTTGTGTCGGAGCACTCAGAAACGCTGGTGGAACTTGATATTGAATATGGTGAGCTGGCCCATGAATCCGGTGTTCCATCATATGTCAGAGTTCCGGCCCTGGGGACGGCGAAGCCCTATATTGATGCGCTGACCAGTGCTGTGGTGGATGCGAGTGGCGGCGTTGCACCGATGGGTGGCCGGCGTATATGTCCGGCCGGGTTTAGCCAGTGTCCGTGCGGAAGACTTGCGTAAATTGAAGGGTGGGGGCTGTGGCTGAGTATTATCTCTGGATCAAGGCGCTGCACATCATTTCGGTGATCTTCTGGATGGCCGGGATGTATATGCTGCCGCGGCTTTTCATCTATCATTACCCTGCGAAGCCGGGGTCTGAGCTGTCTGAAACCATGAAGTCTGCCGAACGGCGGTTGCTGCGGATCATTGTCAATCCGGCAATGATCGCAACCTGGGTTTTTGGCATCTTGCTTGTCTTCACGCTCTATCCAGGGCTTGACGGGTTAGGTCAGGCTGGCTGGCTGCATGGCAAGCTCATATTGGTTGTCGGGCTCAGCGCCCTGCACGGCATGCTGGCTGGATGGCGTAAGGCGTTCGCGCGTGATGAGCGGCCGAGGACTGAAAAATTCTTCCGGATGATCAATGAGATCGGGCCGGTAGCGACAATCTTCATCGTCATTCTGGTGGTGGTAAAACCGTTCTAACCGGCGCCAAAAGACCTTATATGGAATAGGGCTTTTCGTTTGCCCGCAGGTGCGCTATTAGTTCGGCGTCTTGAATGAAGTTCTTCATGCACTGTTTCCCGTTTCCGGGCATGGTGTGTTGCTGCGGAGAGGGAACCGGACCGCCGGTTGCCAATTTGTATCAGCTGAAATTGCAGCAACGATCTGACCGCCAGACATACACTCCCCATCAACCGCAGAATGTTTGCCAGCCAAGGCCGGTTTCACGTTTTGGGAAGATGACCCACCTAGTTCAAATCCAGACCGACACACTCCAAGCCGATCTTGTTTTCAGCCGCCACACAGATGGCGGGCCACATGAAATCACCTGACTTGAAGCCGGATGACCGGTTGTTGTTGACCGGTCCCTCAGGATTTTCCCCGCACGGCGCCGCCTCGTATGAGTGACCCGCGTCTTTATTTGTTACCGCCTGCCATCCGCCACATCCCGTGGAAGCGATGGCTATATCCAGAGCGTAAAAAGTCCCTATGGAACCAGTTAAACTAGCAGACCTCAAAGCCAAGAGCCCGACTGAGCTTCTCGTCACTGCGGAGGAGCATGAGGTCGAGAATGCCAGCGCGCTTCGCAAACAGGAATTGATGTTTGCGATCCTCAAAAAGCTTGCAGAGAAAGAGGTCGATATTATCGGCGAAGGTGTTCTGGAAGTGCTGCAGGACGGCTTCGGCTTCCTGCGCTCACCGGACGCCAACTATCTGCCAGGTCCCGACGACATCTATGTGTCTCCCTCGCAGATCCGCCGCTTCTCACTTCGCACCGGTGATACGGTAGAAGGTGATATCCGCAGCCCGAAAGACGGCGAGCGCTACTTTGCATTGCTGCAGGTCAACCTGATCAATTTTGAAGATCGCGACGCTGCAAAGCACAAAGTCCACTTCGACAATCTGACGCCGCTTTATCCTGATGAGCGGCTGACGATGGAAGTTGATGACCCGACCTACAAGGACAAGTCGGCCCGCGTCATCGACATCGTTGCTCCGCTGGGCAAGGGCCAGCGCGCCTTGATCGTTGCCCCGCCGCGCACTGGTAAGACCGTGTTGCTGCAGAACATCGCGCACTCGGTCGCTGCCAATCATCCCGAATGCTATTTGATTGTGCTGCTGATTGACGAGCGGCCGGAAGAAGTGACGGACATGCAGCGGTCGGTGAAGGGTGAGGTCGTGTCCTCCACCTTTGACGAACCCGCAGTGCGCCACGTACAGGTCGCCGAAATGGTGATCGAGAAAGCGAAGCGCCTGGTTGAACATGGCCGCGACGTGGTGATCCTTCTCGATTCAATCACCCGGCTTGGTCGCGCCTACAACACGGTGGTGCCGTCGTCGGGCAAGGTTCTGACCGGTGGTGTTGACGCCAATGCGTTGCAGCGTCCCAAGCGGTTCTTCGGTGCAGCGCGTAACATCGAAGAAGGTGGCTCGCTCACCATCATCTCCACGGCGCTGATCGATACCGGCAGCCGGATGGACGAAGTGATCTTCGAAGAATTCAAGGGCACCGGCAACTCGGAGCTTGTTCTTGACCGCAAGGTCGCCGACAAGCGGATTTTCCCGGCCATGGACATCCTCAAATCCGGCACCCGTAAAGAAGAGCTGCTTGTGGACAAGAAGGTCCTGCAGAAAATGTATGTGTTGCGCCGTATCCTCAACCCGATGGGCACGACGGATGCGATTGAGTTTCTGCTCGATAAGCTCAAGCAGACGAAATCGAATGACGAGTTCTTCGATTCAATGAATACGTAACAGCGGGTTTTGGTCGGTGTCGGGCTTGCTGAATTGCAGGCACGACACTGATCCGCTCCGGCAGATATGACGGACAGGCACGAATTTGTGCGGATGCCGGGTCGTCTGTTGCTTCCATTCAATGAATGGGTAAGGAAATCCGTCTATCCCTTGTGCCGCGCTGCGTGACTATGCGGGCGCTGCAGGGAGATGAAGCAGTTGGTATGGCAGCATCACGAGAAAGGGACTGTTGTTCCTGGTTGGTCGGTGGATGTTCTTGATCCCCGCCGGGCGCTGATTGCAAAAACTTCCAGCTCTCATCTCAAATCTGAGATTCCCGACACGCATGGTGGTATCCGGCTTACCCATGTCGGTCATGAAATGCTTGCCTACTGGCACGGTGTACGTGGTGGCAAGGTGATGCCGGATTGCTCGGATATCAGTCCTGCGGGGTTTCGGTCGCTGCTTCCTTACTCACGCTATCTGAGCTGGGAAGGGCCGGAGGATCTTCGCATCCGGGTTTTTGGCAGTGCGCTGTGCACGGTTCTTGGAACTGATATGACCGGGGACAATATGCTTGAGACCCTGCTCCCGGACCAACGGGAGAAAGAAACCGCGTATCTGCGCGCTATGCACGAACATCCGTGCGGCCTCATCTTTGTCCGGCATTCATTCATCGTTGGTGGCGGTAGCCGCGAAATTGAAGTTTTGCATCTTCCCATCGGACCGGAAGGGCCTGAAGCGTCAGAGCCTGGAAAGTCGCGGATACTTGGCAGCATCATGGTGCGTGAAGTTCCCGAACACTGGGATGGGGAGACCGACCGTGATCAGCCTTTGGAACGCATCGACATGGCCTGCATCGATATAGGGTTCGGGACGCCGGATTGGGTTGTGGGCGATTAACGCTTCCTCGACCTATCGCGGGCAAGTTGAAGCGTATGATTGAACCTCGTCCCCATTCTCCATCGATGCAACCTGTGCCGGCATCCGCTGTGGGCGTGCGCGGGGATGCCGCCGTTTTGTCGCAACGAAGCAGCACATTCCTTGATTACTGGATGGATTTGCGTGGCAGCAATCCGATGCCCGCTGCGGTTGATATAAATCCCGCCGACTTTGTCAGCCTCCTGCCATATATGCGCTACATGTCGTGGACGCCCGATGGCGACGTGATCTACCGCGTCTGGGGGACCACGCTGGTGCAGTGGATGAAGGCAGATTTTACCGGGCGCAGTATACTCGATCTGCTGCCCCCGTCAGAACGGACGCTGGAACATACGCGGTTGACGAACCTGCATCTGAAACCATGCGGGTTTGTGCAGCAGCGCGAGGTCACAGACCTTCAGGGCATTGTGCATATGTTTGAGTTCTTGACCCTGCCTGTTGGGCCCGGGCCTGATGGTGCAAACCGGATGATTGGCCCAGGCTCCATCTGCAACAATGCGCTCCCGCATCATGTGGAGTTCGAGGTCAATCCCAGAACCATCATCAAGAGCTTTCACTATCTTGATCTTGGTTTCGGCGTTCCGGTCGATCTTGTCTGATGGTTAGCCTGCCGGTTTAAGGTATCAGGACCGTGGCACCGGTTGTCTTGCGTGCTTCAAGGTCGCGATGGGCCTGTGCAACATCGGCCAACGCATATTCCTGACGGACATCTGCTTTGACGGCACCGCTTGCCATCACCTCAAACAGATCCGCCGCGGTGGCAGCCAGATCCTCGTCACGCCCGACATAGGCTGCAAGTGAGGGGCGGGTGATGAATAGTGACCCCTTTTGATTGAGAATGCCGATATCAAATGGCGGTACTGCGCCCGATGCGTTGCCGAAACTCACCATCAGCCCCAGCGGGGCCAGGCAGTTGAGCGACATCTGGAATGTATCCTTGCCGACACCGTCATAGACAACCGGCACCATCTTGCCGCCGGTGATCTCTCGTATGCGGGTGGGGACATCCTCGTCGCGATAAAGGATCACATGGTCGGCGCCGGCCTGTTTGGCGAGGGCCGCTTTTTCAGCGCTGCCGGCAGTACCGATGACCGTTGCGCCCAGATGCTTTGCCCATTGGCAGGCAATCAGTCCAACGCCGCCTGCGGCCGCATGAAACAGGATCGTATCGCCGGGCTTCACTTTGTAAGTGCGCCGCAGCAGATATTGCGCGGTCATGCCTTTGAGCATCATGGCGGCGGCATCTTTGTCGCTGACACCGTCGGGAACAGTGACAACGCGATTTGCAGCAACGTTTTGTGCCTGTGAATAGGCGCCAAGCGGGCCGGTGCCATAGGCCACACGGTCACCGGTCTTGAGCGAGGTCACACCTTCGCCGACAGCGTCAACAACACCGGCCGCTTCCATGCCAAGGCCGCAGGGGAGCGGGGCGGGGTAAAGCCCGGAGCGGAAGTATGTGTCGATATAGTTGAGGCCGATTGCCGTATGGCGTACCTGCACCTGGCCGGGGCCGGGAGCAGCAAGATCCACGTCCTCGAATTTCAGGACGTCGGGTCCGCCGGTTTCATGGATGCGAACTGCCTTGACCATTGAGGCCCCCCGTTGCGGTTTGATTCGTATACGGAACGATGCTTGTGTTGACTCTTGTTTTGCCCTGACCGGTTAGCTCAGGTTCTGCCGGAAGAAGGCGAGGGTGCGGCCGTTGGCGAGGTCCGCATCGTCCTGATGGTAGTGCGCGCCACCTTCGCGTGCGAAAGCATGATCGCGGCCGGCATAGGTATGGAGCGTTATCAGCTCATTGCCTGCGAGGCCGGCTTTTATCTGCGCCTGTGCTTCGGCGGGCACGAACTCGTCATTTTCAGCAATGTGCAGCACGAGTGGCTTTTTGATGTGTTCAGCTTCGTCGAGCTTCTCTTGAATATTGACGCCGTAATAGCCGACGCTGGCATCGACATCGGTACGCGCCGCGGTGAGGTAGGCGAGCAGGCCGCCGAGGCAATAGCCGACTGTGCCAACCTTGCCGGCGCAGACATTCATCTGCCGCAGATGTTCGATGGTGGCGTCGATATCGATGATGCCGGCGTCCACATCAAACCGGCCGAACAGGTCGAAGGCCTTCTTCCACTCTTCTTCCGTCTTGTCGGTAATCTGGATACCCGGCTCAAGCCGCCAGAAGAGATCCGGGCACAGGGCAACAAACCCCTCATCTGCGAGCCCGTCACAGATATCGCGCATCACCTGATTGACGCCGAAAATCTCCTGAATGACGACGATGCCCGGGCCTTTGCCATTGGCGGGGGTGGCCAGATAACCGGCAAATTTGCCGTCCGGGCCGCTAATTTCGATGTCCTGTCCGCTCACGGGCTGAGCTCCATTTTCGTTGTCAGGTTCGCTGGCTGGCCGGCCATCCGGGGAGAGCGACCGCGAGGAAGATATTCAAGCCGCGCACCTTACATCGCAAGGCGGCTGGTGCAAGCGTCCTTGCTGAGGTGGGTAAATGCGTCCCGAGGCGAGATTCTAGAGGGGGCGGGCCAGCATGCTGTGCAGCGCGGCGGGTGTTTCGACCGGCAATGAGCAATTCATGCCCTCGCAGACATAGGCTGCAGCGGTTGCACCTTCGGGCACGGTCTTGCCAAATGCGGGGTGGCTGCGGGGGAGGTTGTTGTGCGCCGTGCTCAGGACCCGTGTGGGAAGTGGTGCCTTGAGCGCAATATTACGCAGAGCGTCCGCTTCGGCCCCTTCTCCGGCAATGACGATCTGTACCGCGTTGAGCAGCGTGTCGAAGCCGTTGAGATATGTGCACATGGGAAAGAAATTACGACCGAGGTCACCGGCAAAGGCATGGATGATGGCGTTGGCACGCTCGCGATAGGCGGGCTCTCCGGTCAGGTACCAGAGCCGGGCCAGGTTTTCGATCATTGTGCCATTCGCCGCCGGGGTGGCATCGTCGGTGACGTTTCGCGTGCGCACAACCAGTGCTTCGGCATCGTCTGACGTGAAAAAGTACCCGCCACCTTCATCGTCCCAATAATGGGCGTGGAGCTCCTGCGCCCAATCGCGGGCCTGAGTGAGATATATGTCCTTGGCCGTTACTTCGTGGAGGGCAAGGCTGGCCTTGATCATGTTTGCATACCCGTCAGCCATGGCAAGGTGCTGCAGGCGACCGGCCCTGAAAGAGTGATGCAGCTTGCCATCTGCAACCATTTGTGTACGGATGAAATTGAAGGCGCGATCGGCAGCTTCGAGCCATTGCGGCTCGTTATGGGCGCCTGCGGCGCGTGCCAGGGCTGCGATCATCTGGCCATTCCAGTCGGTCAGGGCCTTGTCGTCCCATCCGGGGCGGATGCGTGGTGCGCGCGCTTCAAACAGCACTTCGCGCATGCGGGCAAAGATAGCTTCTTGCGATGTCTTGAGATCCTGGGGGTGGTCGAGGCGGTTGAGAATCGTGTTGCCTTCAAAGTTGCCTTGCGGCGCCACGTCATAGACCTGCTTGAACAGGATGATCTCGTCGGGGGTAAAGTCGGACAGAGCTTCGTCAATCTGGGCATCGGTCCAGACATAGAACTTGCCTTCCTCGCCCTCGCTGTCGGCATCAAGGCTGGCCGCGAAGGCACCGTCTGCTGTGACCATTTCCCGCAAGACCCAGTTGACGGTCTCGTGCAGGCGTTCTGCGAACAGGTTGTTGCGGGTTCCCAGCGCCACGTCGCTCAAAAGGCCGATCAAGGTTGCGTTGTCGTACAGCATTTTCTCGAAATGCGGGACGAGCCATTTTTCATCGACCGAATAGCGCGCCAGACCGCCGCCGATATGGTCGTAAATTCCGCCCTGGCACATGCGGGTGAGAGTGTGGGTGACGGCATGACGGCAGCGCTCGTCGCCGGAGCGCAGCCAGGCGCGCCACAGGAGTTCCAGCAGAAAGGGCTGCGGGAACTTGGGGGCTGACCCAACACCGCCGTTTTCCGGGTCAATATGGCTGACGAGACGGTCGGCTACTGTGTCGAGGATATCCGGGGCCGGTTCGCCGGGGGAGGTTGCTGCGGCCTGCTCCTTGAGGGCGTTGCGCAGGGCATCGCGGTTGCTTGCAACCTTGTCGCCCTCTTCATGATAGAAGCGCGATATCTCGCGCAGTACGTCCGGGAATCCAGGTCGCCCGTAGCTGGCCGTTTTGGGAAAATAGGTGCCACCCCAGAAGGGTTCGCCGTCGGGGGTCAAAAACATGGTCAGCGGCCAGCCGCCCTGTTCGCCCAGATGATGCAGGGCCGACATATAAATGGTGTCGATGTCGGGCCGTTCTTCACGGTCTACCTTGATGGGGATGAAGAGCTCGTTCATGACGGCAGCGACCGCATCATCCTCAAAGCTTTCATGCGCCATCACATGGCACCAATGGCAGGCGGCATAGCCGATTGAGAGGAGGATCGGTTTGTTGGCAGCTTTTGCAGCGGCCAATGCTTCGGTGCCCCAGGGTCGCCAATGCACCGGGTTATCCTTGTGCTGAAGGAGGTATGGACTGGTCTCACCGGCAAGCATGTTTTGTGACATGGTGGCTTTCACGGCATATGTGTGGGCAATAGGTATTGATCGGGGTGAGGCGTGTTACTGCGCCCTTGGGTCAAGCCATGCAGGAGCAACAGATGAAGATCAACATTGAAGTTGAGATGACGCC
>Ga0307929_1000550_pt1 | contig 35664 bp, 36 predicted proteins | sample AceLakmetage1330_FD_203160 | JGI IMG/M metagenome (GOLD analysis project Ga0307929, IMG submission 203160) | Saline water microbial communities from Ace Lake, Antarctica - #1330 | ecosystem: Environmental > Aquatic > Non-marine Saline and Alkaline > Saline | place: Antarctica: Ace Lake...
GAAGCCATGCTGGCCGCCGCCGAAGAGATGGGGCTGAAGCCCGATGCAGCCCGGACGCTGGCTCTCCAAACGGTGGAAGGCGCCGCGCGGCTGATGAAAGACACCGGCGAAAGCGCGGCCGCGCTTTGCGAACGGGTTACCTCCAAGGGCGGAACCACCGAGGCGGCCATTCACACGCTCAATGACGAGAATGTGAAAGGGGCCATTGTGAAAGCTCTAAGAGCCGCTCACGATCGCTCCGTTGAGCTTTCGGTTTAATCGATTCATCCAAAGACCGAGGTCTTGGACCTCGGCTACACTTGAGAAACAGAGGCATCTCTGTAGCCGAGGCCCGAGGCCTCGATGATCCTGCTTTTGTTGCGCTTTCTCGCGGCAGACCCTTGACGAGGAACGGCGGGTGCTGTATTAATTTCCGCTCTTGATTGGCCAATGTAGCTCAGTTGGTAGAGCAGCTCATTCGTAATGAGCAGGTCAGCGGTTCGACTCCGCTCATTGGCTCCAGCTTCAAAAACCCTGTAAACGCCTTTGTTTGCAGGGTTTTTCTTTTGGCGGGATCGTGATGATGCAGGCCCTTTTCCATAAAAAAACGCCGCCGAAAATGGGCAAATAGGGTGATTGATACCGCTTTGCTACGATTTCACCTTGGCTTTTTACACGCTTGGAATAGTTTGAAACACACGGAATCAACCGGAACAAAACCAAGGGGCGCAAAATATGCCACAGGTGTTTAAACGTGAATGGAAAACGAAGGACGGGAAAACCCAGACTTCCAATTCTTACTATGCCCGCTTTCAGATTGCCGGAAAGGATGTTGTTCGTTCGACAGGACAAACCCAAAAGCCCGCCGCTGAAGTTGTTATGCGGGAAATGATGGGCGAACTGAAAAACGGCGACGGAATCAGGCTTCATTTTAAGCGGTTGGAGTATGCGTTAAATCGTTTGCCGCAACCGGAACAGTCAAAGCATCGACGAAAGATAGCAAGCCGTTTGCTGGGCGGTATTGAACAGAAACTTGCTATGAATAAAGTTTGGCCGGTCTGGTTGAAAAGTCCCAACAAACGCAAACCCGGCCCGAAAACGCTAAAGAACTATGCTGGCCGCTGGAAACGATTTGAAGAGTGGGCAGCCGGAAACGGGATTGAATACCTGCATCAAGTGACACCCGCACAGGCGCAGGAATACGCCGCCGATCTAATGCAGTCCGGCTGCTCCATGAGTACATACAATACTCACCTTGCCCTTTTGCGCGGCCTGTTCAAGACGCTGCGGCTTGTGGCCGGCATTGAAGATAATCCCTGGATGGATGATTTGAAGCAGGAGTCCACCCCGGAATCCCGGCGCAATCTGACAACGGAAGAGCTGCAAACTGTTTGCGCGGCGGCAACGGGAGTTCTGCGCTATCTGTTTGCGCTGGGTCTTTATACCGGAATGCGGCTGGGGGATTGTGTTTGCCTTCGCTGGGATGCCGTAGATTTTAAAGCTGGGATCATAACCGTCATGCCGATGAAAACCCGCCGAAAGAAAAAGGTGATTCGGATTCCTCTGCACCCGGTTCTTGCCGAGATGCTTCACGAGCTGCGGGAAAAGAGCCCCGGAGAACTCCTTTTCCCAGAAGAGCGGGAACTTTACTTGAAAGACCCATCCAACCTGTCCAAGTGGATTCAGAAATTCTTTACGGGTTGCGAGATCCAAACGCAAAAAACGGGAACGGGCAAAACCGAAGAATACAAAAAGGCTCTAAAGGCATGGATAAAAGGCGGGCGTAAAGGCGACAAACCAACCTATACCCGCGCCGTGGTCGAAGTGGGCTTTCATTCGTTACGGCACTCGTTTGTTTCGCTTTGCGCTGCCAACCGGGTTCCGCAGGTTGCCGTTATGGAACTGGTCGGCCACGGCTCCCCCGCAATGAACCGGCTTTATTCTCATGCGGGCGATGAGCAGAAAATAAAAGCGATTGCCGCGCTTCCGGCTATTGATTTTGAGGGATAAAAAAAGGGAAGGAAAATAGCAATGAGCGCGAAAGAAAAATGTTCCAACCGTGAAAAGCCAGTTCGTGGATCATGGGTAGCAAAGGATCTTTTGCGGTTTCTGCGGGATTGCCGGAAGAGCGAAGCTGAAAGCATTCATGATTTAAAGAACGCTCACACGGAAGAAATTGAATGGTGGGAAGAAACGATCCGCGAAACGGTAAACGACCGCCGACGCAAACCGCGTGATATTCTGGAACTGGATAGCGCAACTGTCGCCGCCTTGGATGAGTTGTTTTGCCGAGGGGTTCAAGCTTCAAATCGGGATGCGGCACTTCAATTCCGTCGCCGCTTCGCTTTAAAAATGATTCGTGAAGGATGCGAGGCCGTCATTCGTAAAAATGATTGGCGGCGCAAAGGCTTTTTGGATTTCGCAATTGAATTTCGGGGTAAGACCGAAGCGGAACTGGAAACCGAACAACTTGTACGGCAGGTTGAAACGCTCCATTGACAATAGAAACGGATAAGTTACTATATGAAGTATGAAATCAGGGAATACGAAGAACGCGGACGCTCTCCATTCCATAAATGGTTTTCAGGTTTAGACGGGGCGGTTAAGGCGCGGGTCTTCCGCCATATTGCCCGCATGGAAGGCGGGAATCTGGGGGATTATAAGTCCGTGGGTGGAGGTGTGACAGAACTTCGGATGCACTTTGGCGCAGGGTATCGGGTCTATTATGGACGGGACGGGGATACTTTAATTATCCTATTGGGTGGGGGATCGAAGCGGGGGCAATCCCGCGATATTAACGCCGCAAAGGAGCGGTGGGTAAACTATTTGAAAGCGAGGTAACGACATGGCACTAACAAGAAATTACAAAGAAACGATTCTGGCAGAACTCCAGAAGGATGAGGAATTCCGCAAAGCAACGTATGCAGAAGCTCTTTCGGCATTGCAGGAAAATGAAGTGTCGGTGGCGTTGTCTATGCTGCGGGATTTGGTTCATGCAACTCTCACGTTTAAGGGGTTGGCAAAGGAAACCGGAATCAGTGAGAAATCACTGCATCGAATGCTTGGCGAACATGGAAATCCAACCGCCCAAAGCATCGGAAAAATTTTGAAAGCCATTAGTCAGAATTTGGGTGTTCATCTCGCTGTAGCCGCATAGCCTAAATAAAGCGGAGGTTGGTATGGAACGGCAATTTAAAATCATGCGATGGGACGGGTTTCATTTCGGAGCCGTGCTGACGTATTGGGGGCAGGAAAATACGGTTGCCGGGACGGTCTGGCGGTTCGTGATGGATCGAGGGGAAACGCTGGTTGCAGTTCCCTATCAAACTCCAGAGCGTCCGGCAGCAACTCCTCATTGCGTGCCGGAGCGGATTGAGCCGATTCTTGCGGGCGGCCTGTTTGGGTGGGCTGTTCGTTATGCCGCCGGGGTGAATGCAAACCTTGAAGATTTAGAGGAAGCAGAGTCCCACGCGAATTTGGAAAGGGAATTTGCCGAGTGGGAGGCAAAACAGGATTTGCCGGAAACAGCCAAATTTGAGGCTTCCCTCCTCGTTTGCATGAGAAGTAACGCGTCGCCTTGCCGAACGAGGCTGGAAGCCTCGTCTACGCTTGAAAACAGCCCATATCATTGGGAGTAGTTTCACTCAAAACGATCCATGCTCAGATCCCTGCGGCTTGCATGCCAGATATAGTAGGCTGGTGTGCTAACCGGATAGGCAAGGTTGGAACGTTATGCAGCTATCGGCGGTAACGCGGTGAGGACACCGCGTCTACATTTCCAAACATTGGAAACTTATGCAGCTATCGTCGGTAACGCGGTGAGGACACCGCGTCTACATTTCCAAGCATTGGAAACTTATGCAGCTATCGGCGGTAACGCGGTGAGGACACCGCGTCTACATTTCCAAACATTGGAAACTTATGCAGCTATCGTCGGTAACGCGGTGAGGACACCGCGTCTACATTTCCAACCATTGGAAACTGTAGGTGCGGGCGTTATCAGATTTCTTCGGTGAGCGACGCGACGGTGTTGGTGGCTTCTGGGGCGTTGTCTTTGGGGCCGAAGATGCTTTCGAGCAGGCGTGTGGGTTCTGGCTCTGGGTCTTTTTCCGGCTCGTCATTACTCAGCGGGCTATCCGACCAGCCGCGCGGCCATTCCGTGTTTTTAGCATCTGATGCATCCAGGCGACGTTTTGCCTCGGAGGTGGCTTCTTCCGGCGTATTTAGCACATAGGGGGTGATCAGAACAACTAGCTCTTGTCGGTCGGCTGACTTGTTATGAGAGCTGAAAAGCCATCCGAGTAGGGGAATGTCGCCGAGCAAAGGGATTTTACTCGAACTTTCGTCTGTTTTGTTTCGAACGAGTCCACCGAGTACCACGGTTTCGCGGTCTTTTACGCCGACGGTGGCACTGATTTCTCGTTTCAAGATAGTTGGAACTTTATTTTCATCAATTAACACATCGTCGCCGACATCATCGGCCGACTGAGATATTTCCATCAACACAAAGTTGTTCGGATTGATGCGCGGAGTCACAGTCAATTCAACGCCGATTGTTTTGTATTCATAGGTGGAGCGGGCGCTAATACTACTCGTTCCGGTAACTGAAGATGTGACAACTGGTTTTTCATCAGCCACTGTAATTTTTGCCTCGGTGTTATCAGTCGTTAGCACAATGGGGGTGGAAATGATCCGCGCATCGGCATCAGATTTTGCTGCTTGAATCAAAGCCTTCATGTCCAGTTTTGGAATGGTTTGGTAATAACTAAACGTGGCACTTTCAACGGCTGCGCTCAAAATATTAGATGTGATGAGACTGCCTAATGATGTTCCAAATGTCCTATTGTCAGGAAGGTTTGCGCCTCGCTCATAAACCCAGTCCACACCTGTTGCAAAAGCATCACCGACAGTAACGTTGAGAATAACGGCTTCGATCAAGACCTGCTGAAGCATGATGTCGAGAGTTGCGATCACCACTTTGAGAGCATCGATGTCGGACTTGCGGCCCATGAGGAGCAAGGAGTTGGTGCGTTCGTCGGAAAGGATTTTGGTGTCGGCAGAGAGGCGACCGATGGCGCTTTTGGCAGAGGAACTGATCTCGCGGTTCGGCGCGATGCGCGCTTTGATGATTTCGTCGACACTTCGGCTGCCACCCGCGCCATCCGTGGCGGTGCTGGTGGTTTCTTCGGTCGCTTTGGCCGCGCCGACAAATTCGTTAAGGATGCCGGAGATTTCGGAGGCTTCGGCATATTCGAGGTTGATGGTTTCCACGACGACGTCGGGGTCGACGGGGACATCGAGCACTTTGATGATGCTGTCGAAGAAATTGAAGTTGGCGGCTTTGGAAAAGATGATGAGGATGTTGGTTCGTTCGTCGGAGACGAATTTGACTTCGCCCTGAATCATCTGGGTTTCGTCGGCGAAGGCGTCGTTGCCTTGGGTGGTGGTCGTGGTTCTCGGGGCGCGGATGACGCCGGGGACGCGGCGCGGCGCGGCAATAACCGTTTGAGAGCTTTTTTCGGTTTTAGCGGCGTCGACCAGTTCTTTGAGTTTTCCGGCTACGCTTCCGGCTTCGGCATGTTTGAGTTGATAGATGCGCGGTTCGATTTTTTCGAGCGGCTGGTCAACCATGGAAATGACTTCCACAATGCGGGCGATGTTGGCGGAGGTATCGGTGACGAGGATGCTGTTGACGCGATCCATTTTGATGACTTTGCCGTACCCGTGGATGAGTTGCTGTACGATTTCCTGAACGTCGGTGTAGACGACGTAGCGCAGGGGAATGACTTGGGTCATGAGTTGGTCGGCGGCGGCATATGTTTTTTCGGCGTCAAACTCCTCAATGGCCATGCCTTCCTGGCGGGCGGTGGCAATGTTGACCACTTTCAGGAAATTTTCACCCATGGGCACCAGCGCGACTCCATTCATCGCCAGAACGGTTTCAATGGCCTGCATGGCCACTTCTTTGGTGCGCTTGCTGTATTTGAGGGAGATCTTCTGGGTGAGGTCGGCTTGGATAATCAGGGTGCGGCCGGTCCAGTCGTTATATTTGTCGACCAGCATGGAGAGCGGGGTATCCACCGCATTGAGCGAGAAGAGTTCTTCGGCGCGCAAAGCCGGCGCGAGCAGGATCAGGCAACTGAGCAGGGCAAGAATGGTTTTATTTTTCATGAGTCAATTTTCGGTTAGTCGTCGTTTTTTTTCAACATTCAACAGTCGCTAAACAGGGTCTGTTTTGATCGCGAATCACACGAATTTTCGCGAATTGAATTTTAAGTTTATGGCTCTTCATTCGCGCAAATTCGCGAAATTCGTGATCCATTTTTATTCCGTGGTTCATTTCTCTCCCGCACGATGCAGGATTTCTTTCTGAAGCGGTTTCGAGATTCGATATCCGGCGTTACATAATGCGTTTAGATACGGTTTTACTGCGGAGATAATTCTCTTTTCTTTAGCGCGAATCAGGACGGCACCTGTGCCAAAAATCTGAACCCCTGCATTTCGCGCCGCGATTCTCCCTCTTGTTTCATCGATCAAAAGCGATGCGTTTTTTTTGAGAGCCAGCGTGATGGCCTCGGCCTCGCCGCGATCAATTGAATATAACAAATATTTTGAGGGTTCCTTGGTTTCTTCTACGCGAATCCATGTCATCGCTTTCGATAGTGCAACGGAGCCGGGTCGCGAGCTGTCTATGTGAAGTTCTTTGTGCACCGCGATGGGAATTAAAACCTCCCCAAAGAGATTTTTCAACAGGTCGAGGCTTCCGGTTTTCGCCAAGGCAATAAGCGGACCGGCATCTGCAACAATCAGGGGTGTTTTAGGTGAACTCATGAAATGGCTTTCAAATCGTCAGCCAGTTCACCTGGGATGTGGCGTACGGCCTCTATGTCGGAAATCTGCAAGACCTCTAAAAATTCTTCAATAGAAAGAGAGGCTATTTTTGCTGATTGAGCGAGGGTCGTTATGCCTTGATCGAAGAGTTGGGCTGCTAGCTGAATGTGTACGCCTTGCTCCACAACATATGAATCAAAAGGAAGAGCGATTGCCATGGGGCGACCATGTTTTGTCAGGATGGAGAGGCGACCTTCTTCCGCATCTTTTAGTAGGTTCCCTGCACGATTACGCAGGTCTCTTGACGAAAAAACATCCATTTTTTGTTTCATAACAACTCCTTTTTGTGTGCACAAAACGTAGCACAAGCCAGGTCTTAGTCAACTGGATATTGGCTGTTGGTTATTCATTTTCTTTTTCCCGCCGATAGGCGCAGTCGATGCTCATGGAGCCTCTCAGCATGCCGTCCTGTTTGGCAATGGGTTTAATGTTGATTTGCCACACATCAAAACGAATGCCTTGCGCGTGCAGGGCGTAGAGGAAGTGAACCATGGCATCCAGCTTGCCGACCCATTGGCAGGCCACGTTCACTTCGTAAAGGGTGCCCACCTTTTTTTCGACTCCGGGCACGGTGCTGGTGAGGTCGAGATTGTGCTGGTCGGCCATTCCCTTGATTTCTTTTGAAAGGAGAACCGAGACGGGAATTCGCCGATCATAGATCGGCAGGTCAGCCTGTAGGGTGTCCAGTCGGCCAATCCAATTCTCTTTCTCTTCCAGAATTCGTTTGTGCAGTTGAATCTGGCGGCGCAGGCGGACTTTTTCAGAGGCCATTTCCTTTTGCTCGGAAATGTTGGACCCGGCCATCCAGTAGGTGAAGCCAAAAAGGACTGCCGCGAGGGTGGTCATTCCAATGATGATTTCCCGTTTAGACATTTTCATTACAAATCCTCCGCGGCGGGTTTGGGAAGATTGACCTTGATCGAAAAACGGGTGTTCTCTTTGATTTTTGTGTTTTCAACCCCTTCAAAAAGTTCGAGTTCCCCGAGCGTCTGAAAATAGTCGTAAATGGGGTCTGAGCCGTCGCCCGTTCCGCTCAGCTGGATGGCTTTGCCCTTGGTATAGGTGAAGGAGGTGATTTCAACGAAGTTGGGGAGGGCCTGGGTGATTTCGCGCAGGCACTCGAGTGCGGAGCGGGAATGGTCGGCATATTTTTCGAGCGAAAGCATCTCTTCGCGCGCGGCCTGCGCCGCACGGGCCGGCCCGCTATATTTTGCGGCCTCTTTTTCAACACGGTTAAAGGAGCCTTTTTGAATTGCGAACGCGGCTCCAGTAATGCCGACCACTGCCATCCAGAGGCTGAGCACGGCGATGGCGGCGATGGTAGCCACCTGCATGAAGCGTTTTTTGCGCTGGAGTTCAATCCATTCGCGCGGAACCAACTCGATATGATGTGCGGTGCGGTCGGCGGAACGAAGGGTGAGGCCCTTCGCCAGCGAAGGCAGGGTTCCCAGATTGTGCAGGGTGATCTGCCCCGCGCATTCTTTGCCTAGCATTTTTAGAAGGGCTTCGGGAACGTCCGATTCGCTCCAGAACTCAATGGAACGAGTGTCGCGGTGGCCGTATTCGGTTTCGAGTGAAAGCAGGGTGTATCGCAGTTCTTCTGCAATTTCGTGCAGGACGTCTTCGTCTGTGAAGTTGTGGAAAAGTTCTAGAGATCGGAAGCAAATGGGGACTCCGTCGTCGATGATGATCATGGAAAACTCGGTGTGCTCTTCGAGAATGAAAATGACCCGTCCCTCGGAGGGAATATCCGAATGAGCCGTCAGCAGGCTCCACCAAGCCAGGATTTCAGCATCCAAACTGCGAATGTAGACGTTTTTGGTTTTAAACAGATCGCCCAGATCGTCTACCGCGTTGCGGGGTGCGGCAACCGCCAGTACGCGGGAATGATTTTCGGTCTCTTCGAGCAACTCGTAGGAAAGCGTGAGCTGGTCAGCGGGGAAGGGAGAAATTTGATCCATCTGCAACTCCACCATTCCGTTGATTTCGTCCGGATCGGAGGAGGGAAGTTCGAGCACGCGCATCAGCAATTGCGAGGAGGGAAGGGAGACGGTTATAATCCCCCGAAAGTTTTTGCGGAGATCCGTGAGAACTTCGGCGGGGAACAACGGGGATTCGTCCTGCTCGAAGAACCCCTGCGGAATGGGTGCAGACCCCTCGTGCAGGGTTTCCGTTTCGGAACGGGTTTTGCGCAACACAGCCCACTCGACGATTTCGTCGGTGTAGTGAATTCCCGTGGTATGGCGGTAGAAGAGCATGATGGGGGGGAGTCTAAAGGTCGAATGTCGAAAGGTCAAAGGTCTAAAAGTCGAAGGTCCAAAGGCGGGGGTTTGCAGGCGGGACGCCTGCGGTACGTATCGCAGGCGTCCCGCCTGCTTTATTCTTCTAGCCAAAAGAGAGGCACGGCCTCCTTTTCGCCCAGTTTAAAAACGGAAGAGATGGTGCTGACCAGTCCGCCGACCGATCCCTCGCTGATGACGGTGACGTATTCAGGTTTCAGGGTGAAGACATCACCGCTCAATCCAAGCGCCGCAAATTCCTCTGGGGTGATGGTTCCGTCGTCTTCGGTTCCCGCTTCGCCATCCGGCCCGAGGCGGGTTTCCAGGATGGTATCCACCATTTGATCGGAAATGTTTAGACTGTTGAGCACCTCGCGGCAGGCACTGTTGGGATTGATCTTTCCGTCGCCCCAGATGGTGAGATGTTGGGCAATGCCGCTCATCGGAGTTTCCGCCTCTTCATCCTCCCTATTTCCGTAGAGGATTTCCTGCGTCCAGTTTTTGATGAGAAGCAACTCGTCGATGGTGTCGACCGGCGCGTTCTTCGGCTCATAGCCCTGATCGCGGTAAAATGGATCGTCTTTTTCTGCGCCGTTGAGCTGGTGGGTGTCGTTTGCATCTTCCCAGTCGGTCAGGCAACCCAGCAGGCTGTCTCTGTCAGTAGCATCCACGCCTCCTTGATCAAAAAGTTCGGTCCACTCCTCCGGGCTCATTTTATGGATGTTTTGTCGCCCCTTTTCATAGTCAATGCGCAGCGTGATGGTTCCATCGCCGAACTCCTCGACGAAAAGAACGGGGACTCCTTCCGAGATTTTGGAGGCCTCCATGAGATAGGGGTCGTCATAAACAATGTCGTCTCCTTCGAGCGGATCTTCTTCAAAGGCGAGCATGGCCTTGGCGAGCTCCACGCCGGCCAGCGCAAGCTGGTCGGCTTTGAACCGCTTGCGCTGGGCGGAGATCAATCGGGATTCCAGCTGCATTTCAAAGGCGAACGTGCTGACAATCAGCGAAACAATGATGAGTACCCACATCACCACAATCAGGGCGGCACCCGATTTTCGATTGACGATTGACGATTGACGATTTTCCAACCCTTGGAGCTTTTGTCTTTTATTTTTCCAACCCTTGGAAAAAAAGTTTCCAACCCTTGGAAAAAGTCCTTTCCCAAAATCCTCAATCGTAAATTGAAAATCGTAAATATTTTTCATCTCGCCTCCGAAACATCGTTGGTGACGGGTGGGCCAAGGGGGATTTCGATCAGCTGGCGGAATTCGATCGGGTCGTCATATCGATCGATGGGGTCGGCGTAGAGGGTGATCTCAATCAGGCCCGGAATGGCATTGCTGTATTCCCACTCATCTCTCCAGCGCTCTTCATCCTGATCCGTGTCATACACCTGACAGCTCAACCCTTTAATGCTATCGGTGATAAACCAGCTCTTCTTTTCCGCCTCGTCGTCGTCGATGAGGTGCGGCCAGACGGTGACGATCAACCCCTCGGCTCCGTCGTCGTCGGTTCCGCCGCCGACTTCGATGCGGTGGAGCCCGTGTTCGAAGGTTTCTCCGCGCGGAATGAACGCGTCGCTGGCGGTCACCCAGCTGATGGAGTGTTCCCCGTAGCCTTCGGAGTTGTTTTCCATTCGAAAGCCGTAGTGTTCTTTCGACTTCTCAAAAAAGGCCATGGAGCGCAGTGCGGAGGAAAGTTGTGTCAGCACAAAATCGCCGTGGTGCATTTTGTCGATCAGCTTTCGCCCGCCTGTCCACGCGCGGGTTGCCGTGGAGAAGGTTTGCCACGCGAGGGTTAGCGCGATGGATAAAATCACCATCGAAACGAGAATCTCTAAGAGGGTGAAGCCGTGCCGCGCGTTGCGCGGATGGAGTGTGGGAGTATTGGAGTATTGGAGTGCAGGAGTACTGAACGGGAATTTTTTCACCGTTTGTTTCCTCTTTTTCCCATGACTCCACCAATCCAACATTCCATTACTCCGTTCTATTTTTCTTCCGGCTCGATGTAGTGCCAGGTGACGATTTCTTCGAATTGTTCTTTGCCGCGGGTTGACCAGCTTACGCGGGTTCGGACGGTGTAAAGGCCCTCGCGGTTTTCATCTTCCGACTCAATGACTTCGCGCTCCCATGTGTAGCCGTCATCAAAATCGCCCGACTCCGTTTCGTCACGAAGCTCTCCGCGAGAGAGCGGGTTTTCTGCGCCGACCCGCAGGACGAGCCGTTGGGCGTTGCTGTAGTGGCGTGCCTTCGAAACCACCGAGAGACAACGTGCCGTCGCCAGCATCAGCGCGCCGGAGCCGATCCCTAAAATGATAATGGAGAGCATCACTTCAATCAACGTCAGGCCGCTTTTTTTGTAGGACACGCTTCCCGTATTCGGGAGCGTGTGTAATCCTGCCCGCGCGTGGGACACAAGCTCTCTGAATACAGAGAAGCTTGTCCTACAAACAGAAGGAACGCTTAACCTCCCACTCATGACCACTCCCCAAAAACATGGAGCTTTTGCGTTGAGTTTTTCCAAACCTTGGAAGATTCGGCCTCTATTTTTCCAAGCATTGGAAACTTCGCACGGCAGGCGGGACGCCTGCGGTACATTTTTTCCAAGCCTTGGAATCTTTTTTTCCAAACCTTGGAACGTATTGGTTTTTCAACATTCCAACATTCCGCTATTCCAGTATTCCAATCTCTTCTCATTCTTCCACGGTGACCTTTCCGGAAATGGGGTGGCATTCAATGGTCCGGCTGCGACCTTTGTCGTTTGAAAGCGTGAGCTCAAAGCCGTCGTTCATTCCGTTGGAGTAGAAGTGGACGACGCGCGCATCAGTCGAGGTATTTTTCTCTGTGCTGATTTCAAACTGGCTGATTTTGATATCGGCGGGAAATCGCCGCGAGGTGTCGGGTTCGTTTTCGTCCTCGCAGGTCAGGATCATCTGGTCTTCTTTAAAGGTCAGCGTGCAGTCGCTTTGTTTTAGAATGGAGAGGCTGCGCGCAAAACGGGCCATGCGAACGGTGGAGCGTGCGGCATCGGTCATTTGAGTGGATTTAAACGTTCCTCTGAATACCGGAGCGGCAACGGCCGTGGCAATCAGAATGATCACCGCCACCAGCATGATTTCAATCAGCGTAAAACCTCTTGAACCGCAGAATATCGAACAAGGAATATCGAATTTCGAAGGGATGCGCTTCTTCATTCTTCAGTTCCTTATTCGGTGTTCAAAATTCAAGCGGTGAAGCCGCGCCTAGTCCCAGTTGTTGAAGCTGTCGCCATCGGGAGAGGTGGTGGAGAGGTCGAAGCCCATGCCGTGTGCGCCGCCTTTGCTGTACTGATATTTCTGGCTCCACGGATCCGTGAGTTCGCTGGGTTTGAGGTAGGGGCCGTTGCTGTTCTTCTGTTTGGTCAGATCCTCCAGGCTGTCGGGCAGGCGAAGGTTGTCCATTTCGTAGCTGCCAATGGCCGTCTCGAGGCTTTTGAGGCTGGCGCGCGCGGCCACATTCTGGGCTTTGCCGAGTTTGCCGCCGATTTTCGGCGCGGCGATTCCAACAATGATGCCGATGATGACAATCACGAGCATGATTTCGATCAACGTAAATGCACTTTTAGATTTCCGGTTTTTCATCTTCTTTTCATATTTCATATTTCATCCTTCATTTTTCTCTCTAAACGCCTAAGCCGCTGGTGAGGTCGAATACCGCCATCAGCATGCTGATGGCTACAAAGCCGATGATGAGGGCCACGCCTAAAATCAGAACCGGTTCCAGGACGGTGGTTAAAATTTTGATGCTGAAATCGAGCTCTTCATCGTAGCGGCGCGTAATCTGAGCGAGGGCGCCGGGCAGGTCGCCGGTTTCTTCGCCGACGGCGAGCATGTCGGTGAGCAGCGGCGGAAAGACTCCGCCTTCCGCCAGTGGTTTGGCAATGCTTGAGCCATCGGTGACTCGGTTGCGGGCGGCGGCAATTTCTGCGGCGATCACGCTGTTGCCGACGGTTTCTTCGGAAATGGTTAGGGCTTTAAGAATCGGAACGCCGTTGCGGATGAGGGTTTCGAGCGTGCGCGCAAAGTGGGCGAAGGAGTTGGCGCGCGCAATTTTTGAAACTACCGGCAGTTGAAGTTGGCGGGCGTCCAGCCACTTTCGGCCGTCCGGTGTTTTGATGTAGCGACTGAAGGCAATGCCCGCTCCGGTGAGAATCAGAAGCATGATCCATCCGTATTGGATCATTCCGTTGCTGATGCCCATCAGGATCTGAGTGGGAATGGGCATGGTTCCGCCCAGCTCATCGAAGATGGTCGAAAATTTCGGGACAATGAAAATCATCAGTCCGATGACAGAAAGAACGCCGACCCCCAGAACGATTGCCGGGTAGATCAGGGCCGTGATGACTTTGCTTTTGGCTTCTTGCACGCGTTCGTAGTGGAAGCAGAGTCCTTGGAGGGCTTCGGCGAGCGCGCCGCTGGCTTCTCCCGCGCGCACCATGCTCACGTAGAGTTTGGGAAAGGAGTCGGGGTAGATTCGGAGTGCATCGGAGAGCGAGCTTCCCTGAACGACTTCGTCGCGCAGGCGCGGGATGATGGTTGCGTTGGCCGAATCGGAGTCGCGCTTGGCCTGTGTGTGCAGTGCCCGGCCCAGCGTCATGCCCGAGGAGAGCAGGTCGGCCAGCTCACGGGTAAATAGAAGCATGGCCCGGGGTTTCATGCGTATTTTCTGATTCGTAGAAAACTTAAATTTTAATTTTGCGGAGCCCCCGGCTTTTTTAGCTCCGGCGGTCTGCGTCAGCGAAAGCGGCGTGCAGCCCATTTGCTGCAGGAGAAGTAGCGCAGAGTTCCGGTCCGCGGCATCGACTGTTCCGTCTTTTCGTGCACCTCCGCTGTCGCGGGCAATATAGTTGAAGGTCGGCATATTTTGAAATTCAAATTTGAAACTCGAAATGCGGGTAGAAAACGGCAGAATACTAGCTGTATTTTTTAGATAAATGGAGTTTTTTTATGCGACAACGTTCTTTTCTTCTCATGGGTGCTCTTCTGCTTTTGATCGGGTGCTCTCAGGCCCCGCAGGAAAATGCCATTACACTGGTGAATGCCGCCGCGGTGGATGCGGATCTTTTGGAGCGTATCCGCCTGTTTGCGGAAAAGGAACTTCATGTTCCGGTCCGAACCTTGGAAAAACCGAGGCTCGCGCGGTCGAAAAGTTTCCAAGCCTTGGAAAAAGCCGCGTTGCGCATCAAAACCGATGCCGATATTTCTTTCATTGTTTTGGCAGGGATCAACGGGGAAGAAAAACATCTGGAGGTATATGCGGAAGACGGAGTGGCGCTGGTCAATACGCAGTCGCTCTATACGGATGAGACCGAGACCTTTGCCCGCCGTATGGAGCGGATGGTGATGCGAGCGGCCGCGTTCGTCTTCGACATGCCGCCCACGCCCGATCCGTTCTGCGTCACGCGCGACTATCGTTCGCTGGAAGATCTCGACCGGATGGGCCGGAACTATTCTCCGCCGTGGATGGGGCGTTTTGCCGATGAGGCCACGAAACGGGGCCTTGCGCCGCTGCCTGCAGGTGGATCGCGCCTGCCACTTCTTCCATAGTTGAATGTATAGTTTGTTTCTGCAGGCGTCCTAAGGTTCGTAGTTCCGCCTTTAGGCGGCTCGTCCGCAAAGCCGCCTAAAGGCGGAACTACAAACCTTTTCCACATCTTCCGTAAAATCCGCATTCAAGCCGTAGCCGGAACGAACAGAAAACAGACAATGTATTGGACGTCATTTTTGAGGGCTCTTTTGTTTGTCGAAAGAGGCTTGAATTAAGACGATTTTGGAAAACAATCTCGCCTTTTTTCCAAGGTTTGGAAACACTCTCCAGCTTATGAATCCCTCTTCTCCAAAAACAGCCTCTTATCGCGAACTGTTTCGTATTGCGTTCCCGCTGATCATCACGTCGGCATCGTTTACGATGCTTCATTTTTGTGACCGCATGTTTTTGTCGTGGTACAGCCCGGCTGCCATCCAGGCCGTGGTACCTGCCGGTATTCTCTCCTTCACGCTGATTAGCTTTTTTATGGCGCTGTGCGCGATGGCGAACAGTTTTGTGGCGCAGTTTTACGGAGCAGGGGAATATAAAAACTGCAGCCGTGCGGTTGCGCAGTCTCTTTTTATGGCGGTGCTTTCCCTGCCGCTGATCTGGGCGCTCATTCCCGTGGGAGTTCAGTTGCTGGTTTGGAGCGGCCATGCGCCGGAGGTTTTTGCGCAGGAAAAAATTTATCTAACCATTGTGATGCTCGGCGGTGTGAGTATTCCATTGACGGCGGCGGCGGGCAGCTTCTATGGCGGACGCGGGGAAACCCGCGTCATCATGGCGGCGCACCTGATTGGGAATAGCGTGAACGTGGTCCTCAACTGGTTTCTGATTTTTGGAAACGGACCGTTCCCGGAACTCGGAATCAAAGGGGCCGCCATCGCGAGTCTGATTGCCGGATTCGTGGCTCCGACCATTTTGCTGTTGCTCTATTTTTCGAAGAAAAACGATGCGACGTATCGAACACGCGAAACGCTCCGTTTTGACCGCCCGCTTTTTGCGCGAATGCTCCGGTTCGGGTTGCCCTCCGGTATTCATATGGCGCTGGATATCGGCTCGTTTTCTCTGTTTGTGCTCTTGCTGGGTCGTTTGGGTGAAACGGCCTTTCTGGCGAGTAACATTGTGCTCAGCATCAACATGATCGCTTTTATGCCGTCGATTGGAATGGGGCAGGCGGCCTCGGTACTCGTTGGGCAATTCATGGGGCGCGGAGACACTGATGGCGCGCAGTCCGTGGCATGGAAGGCCATGCGTGTGGCCTGGGGGTATACCCTGATTGCCGTCACCTCGTTTGTTCTGTTCCCTGAGCTGTTTGTCCGGGTTTTTGCCCGGGGTGATGTGGCGTTTGATGAGGTGTTTTCTACCGCACGAATCATTCTTTTCTTCGCCGCCGGATGGGGGCTGATGGAAGCTGCCAATGCGGTGCTTTCCGGCGCACTGCGTGGTGCGGGCGATACGCATTTTGTCATGTGGTTTCACACCACGGTGGCATGGGGCTTCTTTGCGCTGGGCGAGGCGCTGATTGTGCTGGTTCTCAAACTCAACGTCTATGCGGCGTGGGGATGGGCCATTGCCTACTTTACGATTTTGGCCGCCGGATGGATTTGGCGCATGAGATCGGGGCGTTGGAAAACGATCGAGCTGATTGAGCGCAAGCCCACCGCAATTGAGCAGGCGGGCGGAGTGCCGGTGTAGGGGATTGACGATTGACGATTGAAGATTTCGGACTGGTTTGCAGGTCGCGTAGGCACTTGAATTGAAAATCGCCCCGAAGCGCAGCGCAGATAATTTCCCGAAGGGAAATAGCGACAAAGGAGCGGTTCATCGCCAATCATCAATCTTTTTTGGGCCACGTTCTGATTGTTTGAAGGATATCTCTGACCCAGATGCATTCGCATTCCACCGGTTTTGGCATCATGTCACCCTGATGCACACAGAAGTCCGAGCCAATGCAGAGTTGCTTGTCGCGTTTCGCGAGTAGCGGGCGGTCATTCAGGGAGAGAAAATCTGTCACCGGGATCGCGAGGGTCGTGAAGCACCCTTCATGATGATGAGTAAAAAAGAAAAGCCCGCCTTCCAGATTATCAAAATGAACCTGATACCCGTTCATTTTTAGTTCCGGATCGGACAAAAACGTTTCCATGGTTTCCCATAGCGTTTTGCAGTTCGGGCAGACTTTGAATGGCTCCGTGTTCATATGGGATCTTTTTTATCATATTTGGCGCGGGTTGTCTTTGTTTTTTTTCAATGCTTGGAAAAATAAAAACCCCGCCGGGTGAGGGCGGGGTCGGAGAAACGGATTAATGGAAGTTCAATAATCCATTATTCCATTACTCCAGTATTCCATTCTTAGTGAGCCACGCTCACTTTGGCGCCTTTGGCCTGGCCAATGTCGGCCAGCAGTTCGCTGAACCACGGGGCGTCGATGTCGAGCGGCTTGCCGCCCGCAATGCGCGGAAACTCGCAGGCGCGAAGTTCATCGTTTTTGTCATCGTCTTCACCAATCACGCCGCCAATTCCGGCCAGCGCGCATTCAACGGCTTTATCGCAACAGGCGATGATCAACTTAAGGTCGGCTTCGTTCGAAGCGGCCGCGCGGGCGTAGTAGCCCGATTTCTGAATCAGCACTTTTTCCGCGCCGAGCAGTTCCGCAAATTGTTTTCCGAACCACTGGCCGGGATTCACCGCGTCGAGTTTGACGTGTCCAAAGGCATCACGCGGAACATCCTGACCCGTCGCTTCCATTTCTTTCACGATCGATTCGAGACCCGCACCTTCAGAAATAAAGATGTTCACGTTATCGACATCATCCATCACTTTTTTGAGGCGTGCGGCTTCGGCTTGAATATCCACGGCCATTTCGGGAACAAAGATGGCGTGCACATCTTTGCGCTCTTTGCTCAGTCCGAGCTGCGGGAGGAAATCGAGCTCTTCGAGTGCCTCGTGGTAGACCTTGGCGGTGTAGCCGGCCAGCCATCCGCAGTTGCGGCCCATCACTTCGTGAATGATCAGCATGCGCGGGTTGGCGTTGTGTTCGGCCACCACGTTCGCAAAATATTTCGCCCCTTCTTCGGCTGCCGTCCAGGCGCCGAGCGACTGTTTAATCGGGAACACATCGTTATCGATGGTTTTAGGCAGGCCGACCACGATCAGTTCGTAATCGTTTTCCGCGAGGTAGGCCGCGAGGTCGGCCGCGGTGGTGTTGGTGTCGTCGCCGCCGATGGTGTGGAGCACGTCCACGCCGTCTTTGACGAGTTGGGCGGCCGCCACTTCGAGCGGGTTTTCGCCTTCTTTGACGAGGCCGCGTTTTTCACAGTCCTTTACATTGGTGAGCTTCACGCGGCTGTTGCCAATGGGGCTTCCGCCATGTTTATAGAGAACCGCAGCCTTTTCGCGAATTTCGGCGGTCACCTTAATGGATTCGCCGAGGAGAAGACCTTTATAACCGCCGGTGTAGCAGATCAGCTCAATGCCGGGGTGGTCCTTTGTGTAGCGCTCGATCAGGCCGCCGATGGCGGAGGAGAGACAGGGGGCGAGTCCGCCCGCGGTGAGTAGGGCTACTTTTTTTACTTCTTTCATAATAGGCATCCTTTCAGAGGGTTAAAAATCAGCCGCCCATGATGGGAATTTCAGCCCGCAAGACAAGGGAAAAAAGAAATGGAATGTTGGAGTAATGGAGCCGTGGAGTGCTGGGTTTTTTGTCCTTCACCATTTTTCTTATTCCAGCACTCCGTCACTCCGGTATTCCATTACTCCATTCCCCTTGACAAGAGCGGGTTGCATCTCTTTAATGCGCCCCTTCATTCCGCAGGAGGATGTTCACGATAAGTGATCGCCTGACCTCAGTCATTCGAAACAGGCGGCCCGATAGAGGGCTTAATCAGACGGAATACAGGAAAACAGAAACCGAACAGGAGAAAACATGAAGTATAATGGACCGAAAATTAAGAAGTCTCGCCGTCTAGGCATTGCCCTGACCCCGAAAGCCGAGAAATATCTCGAACGCCGCCCGCATCCTCCGGGACAGCACGGCCCGTCGCGTCGTCGCGGCAAACAGTCTGACTACGGTAAACAGCTGGTTGAAAAACAGCGTTTGCAGTATCAGTACAACCTGACCGAAAAACAGGTTCGTAAATACTACAAAGCCGCTTCCCGCAAGCCGGGTAACACCGCGGAGCATCTTTTGCAGATGATTGAAGTTCGCCTCGATGCGCTCGTTCTGCGCGCCGGACTGGCCCGCACAATCTATCAGGCTCGCCAGCTCGTCGGCCATGCGCATCTTCGTGTGAACGGCAAGAAGGTCAACATTCCTTCGTACTCTGTTCGCATTGGTGATGTCATCACGGTTCGTGAAAAAAGCCGCGATCTCGAAATCTTTCCCGCTGCACAGCAAATTGCCAGCACCCCGGAATACCTCACAGTTGACGACAAAAAGCTGACCGCAACGCTCAGCCGCTTGCCTGAACCCGGCGAAGTGCCGATCCAGTGCGAAATGCCCCTCGTCGTTGAGTTCTACTCACGTTAAACCGCTTCGCGGTTTAATTCAAAAAAGCCTCCGCAATGCGGGGGCTTTTTTTGATCTCCGATTTTTCCAACCCTTCAGGGTGAACCTTCAGGATGAACCCTTGGACCTGCGTGTCCCGCCATCCCGTCTCGCCGGCTTGTCCGCCGTAGCCTCTTGACCTCCGAAGCCTTGGCGAAGGGGGTTGGCGAAGGCAGAAGTTGTACGAAGGCGGAAGCTCTCAGAGCGACGGAGGAAGCGACAGCGAAAGTGCTTTTTGTATTTCCTAAAAGAAGCAACCCATAGGGGAGCGGCAAAACATAACGGGGTTTGGCTTGGCACATTCCAGCCTGTTCTGCATAATCCGCGCTTCATTTTTTGAGGAGAAATTTATGTTCAATGCATCCGATCTGAGAAAAGGGCTGAAGATTGAAATCGACGGCGACCCGTGCGTGATTACGGACTTCCAGTTTTCCAAGCCCGGCAAAGGCCAGTCCATTTATCGCTGTAAAATCCGCAACCTGAGCACCGGAAACAGTTTCGATAAAAGCTATCGCTCAGTCGAGAAGGTCAAAAAGGCGTCTTTGGACTCCCGTGACTTTACCTTTTCCTATCAGGCGGGCGATGATTTTGTTTTCTCCGACAACAACACCTACGAAGAAATCCATCTCACCACCGAGCAGCTTGGCGACAGCCAGTATTTCATCGTGGAAGACATGCAGGTTGAAATCCTTTTCCACAACGACAAGGCACTCGATGTCACTCTGCCGAACTTTGTTGAAAAAGAGATCACTGATACCGAACCCGGCGCACGCGGCGACACAACGACCAACTGTAACAAGCCTGCAAAAATTGACAACGGGTACGAAATTGCTGTGCCGATCTTCATCAACGAAGGCGATATCGTTCGCATCGACACCCGCACCGGCGACTACGCCGACCGCGTTTCCAAAGGATAAGCGATATTTCCGACGATGGATGAAAGAGGAAATATGAAGTATGAAAATGGAGCTCAGGCGGCGCTGGCCTTTTTAAATAAAAGCTGTCGCAGACCCGCTTTCATCTTTCATAGTTCATCTTTCTTTGCGAAATATGATTGAGCAACTCAGAGAAAGAGACGCCCTGATGCAAAGCATCCGGGCGTTTTTTCGTGCCGAAGGCTTCGACGAAGTCGAAACGCCCCTCGTGCTGAAAACGCCCTGTATGGAACTGCACATTGATGCCATTCCATCCGGCGACGGATTCCTCCGTACTTCGCCAGAACTTTCCCACAAAAAGCTACTCGCCCGTGGCGCAGAGAAGATCTTTGAAATTGGGAAATGCTTTCGGCAGGGCGAGCGAGGGCGCTTGCACAACCCCGAGTACACCATGCTCGAATGGTATCGTGTAAACAGCGACTACATGACAGCGCTCACCGATACGCAGGCTCTCCTTTCCAATGTTTCCAAACATTGGAAAACAATAGGCCTGTCGGCTCAGCCGACTTCCAATGCTTGGAAAATCTTCAGCATAGAAGAAGTTTTTGAGGAATTCGCGGGTTGGAATCCAGTCGAGGGTTTTGATGCCGATCGCTTCGACTTAGATTTGATTGAAAAGGTAGAGCCCGCTTTACCGACTGATTGCCCTGTCGTGCTCAAAGATTATCCGGCAGAGCTTTGCGCGCTCGCGCGGCTCAAGCCCGGTAATCCGAAAGTGGCTGAGCGCTGGGAGCTTTATCTGGGCGGCGTTGAAATCGCCAACGCGTACAGCGAACTGACCGATCCGGTGGAGCAGCGCGCGCGGTTTGAGCATTGGGGCGAGCAGAGAAGGGCGCTCGGTAAAGAGGTCTATCCCATCGACGAAGAATTTATCCAAGCATTGGAAAACATGCCGCCTACCTCCGGCGTCGCCCTGGGTGTAGATCGTTTGCTCATGATTTTAATGGGCGCCACAACCCTTGATGCGGTTCTCCCATTTCGCCGCTAAATTAAACGCAAAGTCGCCAAGGGGCATAAGGATCGCAAAGAGCCTCTGCGGGGCTTCGCTTCCGCCTTCATAAATTACGGCGCGACATGCCGGACATTTTCGCCCGGATGGCGAAAATGGTGGAGGTGTCGGGTGTCGGGCGGGGTGTTGATGGTCAACGGGTTACGTTTCGCGGGGCAGTTATGGCGCAGTTAAAAGGCCTTTTTGTGCGATCCAGGCGACGGTGCTGTCGAATAGGTATTGTTCCATTTCTTTGGCGCGGGTGGTGAGTGGCATGAAGGGTGCAACAGGGAGCAGCCAGATGCTGTTGTAGGTGGTTAGGATGTCGTTAGAGGTAAAGGTGTGCTTCTTTTTGGTGCGGCGGTCCATGACGGTTGTGCGGAGGGTGTATTCGTAGGTGTAGGGTTCGGCATAGAGTTGGAGGGTTGCGACGCTCATCCAGAAGTCGGCCCAGTTGTGGGTCATTTCGCATCGGAGGGCGCAGTGGATTTGCAGGTCGGTGGGTTGGTTTTCGGTGTGGATTGCGCCGAAGAGGTTGGTTTGCTTTGCTTTTTGTTCTGCTGTTTTGAGCAGGTCTTTGCGGCAGTATTCGTTCATGAATGCGCGCAGCTGTCCGTTTTTATAGCTGGAATAGCTGGCGGTGAGGTAGACGCTGGGTTTGCTGGTCTGATATTCAGGCAGGTTGATGGTTCCTTTTTCGCGCATGGCGACGCAACCAGATAGGAGGATGGCCGCGCAGGCGGTGAGGATGGTTTTTCCAAGGGTTGGAAGTTGCATTTTCTATTCCTCGATGACGATGCCGTTGATGGTTTTTTGAGTGGGCGGGGTGGATTGGATCGGCTGGCTGTCGCGTTGAGCTTGGAGGATGTTCTCTAGTAGGTAGACGATCCGGTTGATGCGGAAGGCCCACCGAAGAATTCCGGCGATGACGCAGGCAATTAAGAAGATTGCGAGGGCTCCGAAAAATAGGATGCTGATGGGGCTGTCTGTCATTTTACATTTCCATGGAGTTCGTTGTTTAAGGCGTCTATAAGGTACTGCTTTTTATCGGATTGCAATGTTTTGTGTTCGGCGGTTGCTCGGTCGAGTTCCCCGGTGGTGTCTTCGATTTCGCCGGTGATGCTTTCAATTTCGCTCTCAATGTCTTCGCGGTCGTATTCATCTTTTGTTTTATTGAGTAGGCTGGTTTGTGTTTTCAGTTTGCCTCTCAGCGTGGTGATGTCTGCTTTGTATTCGCTGGCCTTTTCTTTTAGCTGTTGGAGTTCGTCTTTGATCTCTTCTGAAAAGTGATCTGCGTGGAATCCGACTTCCTGTTTGTCGAGGTGTCCGGTTTCGAGCATGACTTTTCGATAGAACTGTTTGGCTTTTGCTAGTGTGATTGGCACATCTGGTGGGTCAAACATTTCTGCCGTAATGACCGGATATTCTTTGTGTGTCGGTGGCCGGAAAAGAAAAAATAAAATCAGACCGATTACTACGAGAGAAATTATGATGACCATAGATACCGTTCTGTTTTAGTGGCTCTGTTTGAATTGGATTATCCGGCACGTTTCAGAACCTCCACAGAAACCATTACCATCCTGGAGCAGTTATGCGCAGTTAAAAGGGCGACAACCCGCCGAACCGTGTTCGACCGTAACACATCGCGCATATTGAAAACCAGCCGCCTCGGCCCTGATACCATTGATTGAACCAATGAAGCTGGGGGGATCTTTCGATCCCCCCAGAACAAGGGTGTGGAGGTGGGGGGAATCGAACCCCCGTCCGACTAAGAGTCACGACAGCTTCTACGTGTGTAGTCATACTATAAATATTCGCCCCCGCAGCTGCCGTATGACAGGGCCACTTTGGACGCTAGGATCCTGTTATTTTCTCGCGTCGCCATCCGGATTCCCGATATTGACACCAGCCTGTTGTCGTCGCCTTTAGCCCCTAACAGGCGTCAGGGTAAAGACGTCGCGCCTTTATTTAGGCAGCGAGTGCGTAACTTTCGTCAGCATTTAATGTTTTGGGCTCCTTTTAACGAGGCCTGGAGGCCAACCTCGACACGCAACTGTTGCTTCAACTTAACCGTCGAAACCAGTCACCCCCGAAAAGGGAGGGGCATTGTTGCACAACGTGTGTAGATGGCAACCCTTTGTGCTACTCAATCACGAGACTTCCGTCGTCGTTGAATTTCCAGCAGTCGCCATAGGCAACTTCCCAGAGGTGTCCGTCGGGATCGGAAAAGTATCCGCTATAGCCACCCCAAAAAGCATCCTGTGCCGGTTTAACGATTTTTCCGCCCGCGCGCTCGGCCAGCTTAAGCACTTGGTCGACTTCTTCTTTGCTTCGCGTGTTGTGGGCGAGGGTGATGCCGGAGATGGAGGGCGGCTCACTCGGAGAGTTCGCCCCACCTTTTGGATCGGGACTTTTTGGTAGGGCGACGCCTCCGGCGGAGCCGTAAATATCTTCGGCCAGCTTATCGTTCGGGTAGAGCGCCAGACAGGTACCCGAAGTTTTGAAGAAGACAATCGCCGCATCGTCTTCCGTCACGGAGGTGGGAAGGCCCAATCCGTCGCGGTAAAAGCGGATTGATCGCGCCATATCCGCTACACCCAAAGTAATAATGCTGATTCTCGATTCCATTTTTTTTACCGGTAAAGCTCACAGCAGGCTGAAGCTCTTGGTTAGGCTCAAGCCGGTGGTTGGCTAAATTTTTATAATTCCGGTTCATCTGGAAGTCGCTTTAGATTCTTCAAATATCGATCTGGGTTAAATTCCTTTTGGTATTTCATGATGTCAAAAACCTCAACGCTGACAGCTTGTGCGATGTGTATTTTTGCATCGTCTTCCGACATGCCTTGTGTGATCAGACGGTCGAGTGTTTCTTGGGTTTCTGGAGGATCGTTGTCTGCCAATTGATTATCAACTGTCTCTAAGAATGCTGCTTTCAGATGTGGATTATGTTTTTTCATATTTTTCCTTTTCTGTAGCCAACGTTTAATGAGTGATCGGTCATATTTCCGGTTAAATTTAGGCGTTCAGCTTACTGCGCATCATTTTGCACATCAATGAAAACCCGGAAAGTATTAGGATTTCTTTGGAAATAGGGAGAGCCCGTGAGGTCGCCGGGCTTATAAAATGATGGAATCTGTTGGGCGGGTTCCGCGAACCCGCCACCGCCCCGAATATTCGGGGCGGCTACAGTTTCCGAGCCTTGGAAACCATACCTTGCAAGGTATGGTTTATGTCGGTGGAAGTTTCCGAACCTTGATGCTGCCGGCACAAGTCCAAAATCGCGCTCGGAGATCGCGATCCATCTTTAAAAACATTAACAAACAGGGTGGTCGCCGACCTCCGGGCGGCGATGCTGTAGACTTTTGTCGGGTTCATGAACCTTGGAAACCATACCTTGCAAGGTATGGTTTATATCGGTGGAAGTTTCCGAACCTTGGAAAAATTCTGTCCAACCGTCTTCGCATTCAGCTTCGCTGTGTCACGAAGGTTGTCGCGCCCTTTGGGTCGCTTCTTTTTGGGAATACCAAAAGCACTTTCGCAATAGCTTCCGCCGTCGCTCTATGAGTTATGGCGGGACACAGCAGGTCCAAGGGTTGGAAAAATGCCCAATGCTCAATACCCAATGTTCAATTTTCAATGAGCTCTGAGCGTTGCTCAGAGCACGGGGGTCATGAGGGAGGCGAGGTTTTCGAGGAGGCGGCGGGCGGCGGGGCGCTGTAGCCACTGGGAAAGGAAGATTTCGTCGCTGAGGGCGATGTCTTCGTGGATGATGTTTTTCATGGAGTCGGCGAAGGTTTCGCTGTAGACGGCGACGGAGCTTTCATAATTCAAATTCAAGCTGCGTTCGTCGAGGTTGGCGGTTCCAACCAGCGAGAATTCACTATCAATTACCAATGCTTTGGCGTGTATGAAGGGCGGGCGGCGTTCGAAGATTTTGACGCCGGCGAGCAGGAGGTCTTCGTAGAGCGCGCGGCTGGCCAGTCCGGTATAGAAGTGGTTGTTTTTTTGTGGGACAACGAGGCGGACATCGAGCCCGCGCAGGGCAGCGGAACGCAGGGCGCGGAGGATTTCGGGCGGCGGGACGAAGTAGGGGGTGACGGCGAGGATCTGTTTTTTGGCCAGCGTGATGCTGCTGAAGAAGGTTTCGATGGCGACCTCTTTTTCAGTGGAGGGGCCGCTGTTGATGAGGCGGGCGGTGATGTCACCCGCCGGGTCGATGCTCGGGAAGTGGCTTCCGGACAGAAGGGTTTCGGGATTCTCTTCGGTGATGAAATACCAGTCGCGCAGGAAGGAGTATTGCAGCTCCTGAACCAACGGACCTTCGACTTCAAAGTGGTAGTCGCGGATGGGGCCGCGTCGGTGGGCGGAGGTGTTTTCGTCGTGCAGATTGATGCCGCCGAAGAAGGCGGTTTCCCCATCAATGATCAAGACCTTCCGGTGGTTGCGTAAATTAATCTGGAACTGGCGTTTGAGGAGGTTGGCTTGTGTCCAGCCGGCAATTTGGATGTTGGGAAGGCGGGCGAATTTCCGGAAGAGGCCAGATAGATGGGCGCAGGTGGAGCCGAAGCGGTCGTAGAGCAGGCGAATCTCGACGCCTTCGTCGGCTTTGGCGGCGAGCTCTTGTAGGAATTTTCGACCGGTGGCGTCGTTGCCAATGATGAAGCTTTGCAGGTGGATATGCTGTTGAGCACCGCGGATGGCTTCGAGCATTTTCGGGTAGGCTTCGTCGCCAGTGACGAGCGGCTCAATTCGGTTACCCGCCAGTGCGGGATGGTCGGGAAGCAGGGCGTTGAGGGCGCGGTTGAATTCGCGCTGAAATTCATTCAGAGCCGGTGCGCCGGTGAGGTGGTGCCAGTAGGCGCGTGGCGCGGCTTCCTGCGTTCCTTTGCGGGTGCGAAGCAGGTGCTCTTCGGTTAAAAATTTGCGGAAGCCGCGGTCGGCCACACGGTCAACCCCGAAGGTGAGATAGAACAGCGCTCCGAAAAAGGGAAAGGCCCAAGAGAGAAAAATCCAGAGGATGGTGGAGGTGGCGTTGCGGCGGCGGCGCAGGCAGTGGAGGGTGATGAGAATAAAGATGATCAGGTGGAGAATTGTTCCGAGTGCCAAAAAGAGAGGGTGGTTCGTCATGCGTTGAAGTATGGAGCTGCGCAGTCGGTTTGTGAATCCTGAAGTTTCCCAACGTAGACGCGGTGTCCTCACCGCGTTTCTTTGGCAGGGTCGAACGCGGTGAGCCCCGAAGAGTCGAGGGTCTTCGAGACACCGCGTCTACGTTTTCGGACTACCTGTTCAGGGCACTTTGAATTGCTTCCGTATATAGATCCGGCTCCAGCAGGAAGGAGTCGTGCCCTTTGTCGGAGTGAATGGTCAGATAGTCGCATTTCACTTGTGCGTCTAAAAGTCGGTCGCGGATTTCCGCCTGTTCTCCCGGATAGAAACAAACGTCGTCGTCGATGGAGATGACGAGGTAGTTCTGATGAGCGCACCGGCTGAAAAGATCGGCGTAGTCGGGTGCGCCGGCATCTTTGAGGATGTCGAAGTCGGACCAGGCCGCGATGAGCTGGATGTAGCTGTTGGCATCAAAGCGTTCCACGAGTTTCCGACCTTGATGAAGAAGGAACGAGGCAAGGGGCGATCGGATTTTGTACCAGGAGAATTCGTCGTGCTCCTGTTCAAACCGGTTTTGTGTCCGCTCTTCAATGACATGGAGAGAGACAAAGGTTTTGTGCGAAATCATCCGGGCGAGTGCGAGGCCGCGACGGGGCGGTTCGCCGTCGTAGTAGTTGCCATCTTTGAAGTTGGCATCGTTTTCAATGGCTAGGATCTGTTCGAGATTGTGCGCGCGCGAAAGAATGCTGGCTTTGATTCCACAGGCAATTGGAATGACGTTGGTGACGCGTTTGGGATGGCGGGTGGCAAAGTTTAGGGTGAGCACGCCGCCGAGCGATGCGCCGATTACGGAGTGGAGTTTTTCGATGCCGAGATGGTCGAGCAGAGGAATTTGCGAGTCGACAATATCGCTGAAGCAGACGTGTGGGAAGGATCCGCCGTACGGCTTGTCCGTTTCGGGGTTGATGGAGGAGGGGCCGGTTGAACCGTAGCATCCGCCGAAGTAGTTGGCGCAGACGACAAAAAAGCGGTCGGTATCGATCGCTTTTCCGGGGCCGATAAACTCATCCCACCAGCCGGTCTGACAGGCCGCGTTCCAGCGGTCGCCGACCGTTGGAACCTCGGGGGTGATGCCCGCGACATGGTGCGAACCCGTCAGGGCATGAAAAACCAATACCGCGTTGTCGCCCGCCTCGTTGAGCGTGCCGTGGGTCTCGTAGGCAAGCGTTACGGGGCCGAACGTTTCGCCACTGGCGAGCGTTAGCTCATCGTATTCAAAAAACTTTGTTTCAATTTTTTTCATGCTCTCACCGGAATGGTGGAGTAATGGAATACTGGAATTGCTCCCAATACTCCATCATTCCTTCACTCCAATATTCCATTCTTATTTCAGCGCCTGTTTGATATCGGCGAGGAGGTCGTCGATGTGTTCCAGGCCGACCGAGAGGCGAACCAAGCCGGGGGTGATTCCGCCGGAAGCCTGTTGCGCTTCGTCGAGCTGAGAATGAGTCGTTGAGGCCGGATGAATCGCCAAACTTTTCGCGTCACCGACGTTGGCAAGGTGCGAGAAGGTCTCGAGCTTTTCAATAAAGTTCCGTCCGGCTTTTTCGCCGCCCTTGAGTTCGAAGACGACGGTTGCGCCGAATCCATTTTTGAGCAGTTTCTTTGCCGTTTCGTGCGATGGGTGGCTTTCGAGTCCGGGGTAGCGGACCCATTCGATTTCATCCTGATTTTCAAGGAACTTTGCGGTCGCTAGCGCGTTCTCACAGTGTCGCTCCATCCGAAGCGGCAGCGTTTCGATGCCTTGCAGGAACTGCCAGGCGTTGTCGGGCGAAATACACGCACCGAGATTGCGGAGCGGTACGAGCCTCATCCGCAGGATGTAGGCCAGCGGACGGAGTTCGTCGGGCAGGTCGATGGCGTAGCGAATGCCATGGTAGCTTTCGTCCGGCTCGGAGAGCAGGGGATGCTTGCCGGTGGCCCAGTCGAATTTTCCAGAGTCGACGACAATGCCGCCGATGCCGTTTCCATGTCCGCCCAACCATTTGGTGAGCGAGAGGACAACGATGTCTGCGCCGTGCTCGAGCGGGCGAAGCAGGGCTGCCGTGGTGAAGGTGCTGTCGACGATCAGCGGCAGGCCGTTGTCGTGCGCGATTTTTCCAATCGCTTCGATGTCGGAGACGTCGAGCGATGGGTTGCCGATGGTCTCCGTGTAGAGCGCCTTGGTCTTATCCGTAATTGCGGCGGCGAAGTTTTGCGGATCGGACGGATCGACAAATTTCACGGTGATGCCTAGTTGCGGCAGGATGTTGTTGAACTGCGTGTAGCTTCCGCCGTAGAGGTTGCTCGATGCGACGATTTCATCGCCCGCTTGTGCTAGGTTGATGATGCTGTAGAAGATCGCAGCCGTTCCAGAGGCGACGGCGAGCGCACCGGCCCCGCCTTCGAGCGCGGCGACGCGCTGTTCGAGCACATCCGTGGTCGGATTCATGAGGCGGGTGTAGATATTGCCGAGCTCTTTGAGGCCGAAAAGATTGGCGGCGTGTTCGGTGTCTTTAAAGACATACGCGCTGGTCCGGTAGATCGGAACGGCACAGCTGCCTGTGGTGGGGTCTGGGGTGTAGCCCGCGTGAAGTGCCAGTGTTTCTATTTTGTTGCTCATGAGTTTCTCTCTTTCATTCTTTTTTTACAAAGTCGTTAAGAGAGGCCGAGCGTTCGCGCTGGTGGTGAGCCAACTTTCCCCGTTCGGGGCGCATTGCCGTTCCGTTTCCGGAACTGGACATTGGCACCTTCGTTGTCAGGTTGCCGGGCACGTTTGCACGCGCCTCTCTTAATGCATGGCGTGGAAGATACCTTATTTCTCGGAGCTGTCAACCCCCGCTCCGCAAAATAGTACTAAACCAGTAATGTTTCGAGGGTTTAGGGTTTCCAGATCATTCCCTGTTTTCGTGGGTGGACATGAAAGGCTGGGGATATGACAGAATGATTAAGGGCTGATCCGATTCTGACCCACGGCTTGAGGGAAAGAGCCGGTTTTCCACCCGAAACGCAGTGAAGTGGCAAACCTTGGAAAACGCTGGAATCCTCAAAGCAGGCGCCTTCGCACTTGCCAACTTATGGCGGCTTCCGTAGTCTCGGGCGCATATGAAACTTCAAAAAAAATCGCTCTTTTTCGTCGGCATCCTCGCCGTTTCTACTCTCCTCTCTCTGACGGTATATTCCGATGAACTGCCGTATGAAGAAACGAGTCAGGGAAACTACACCTATTTAAACCCATTTGCCCATAAGCCGGCCACCGCGGAGGAACATCTGGCGTACGCCCGGTCGTTCCTGGAGCGCGGAAAAGTTACCGCCGCGCGTAAGCAGTTGGAAATTTTCGTGAAGCGCTGGCCCGATAGCGAACGGGCCGCAGCGGCTCAGAAGGCGGTGGGGGATTTGTATTTCCGGCAGGGGAAATCAAAGAAAGCATTTGAGGCGTATGAAGTGCTGATCCAGAAATATTACACGGGCATCAAGGGGTATGACTCCGTGCTCGAAAATCAGCTGGCGATTGCAGACTCCGAAATGGAACGCCGGCGGATGCGCTGGATGTTTGGCGGCTATACGGCCCCCGAGCGCGCGATTCCGTATCTCGAATCCATTATTCGCAATGCCCCGCAGTGGGAACGCACGCCGGAGATGCAGTACCGAATCGGCGAGGCCTATCAGAAAAACGATAACCACGAGATGGCCATTGTTGCTTATACCACCGTGGAATACCGCTATCCCGACAGCGCTGTCGCCGAGGAGGCCGCTTTTTCAAAAATCAAGAGTCTGCGTGAGCTGGTGCGCTCCACGCCTTACAGTTTGTACCTGCGCGAACAGGCTGAGCTCGCTGTCCGCCTGTATAAGTCAATCTATCCCGATTCCGAGCATCGACTCGAGGTGGACACCTTTGGTCAGGCCCTGTACAACACCTCCGCTCGCGCGACCTATGAAATTGGAGATTTTTATGAGCGGGTTCCGGTCCCGCCGCGCAACGAGTCCGCGCGCATCTATTATGAAAAAGTGATCGAACTTTATGGCGGAACCGAATATGCCGTGATGGCCGCCGAACGCCTCCGTGTACTTTTCCCCGGAAGTGTTGCGCCCGATGGCTCGCTGGTGCGCCCCAAAATTTTCCCGGTACCCGAGGAGGTTCTCGATGTCGAGGGTAAGGTTCTCACCAATCAGCTTGCGGCAGGTTCATCCGCCGAAGTGTGGCCACTTCCCGAGCGGATGGTCGACGACCCCGAGGCCATCGAAGTGACGGCGGATCGGATGGAGTATCAGGGCGATCTTCTAATTGCCGAGGGTCACGTGGCTCTTCAACAACAAGGAACCAGCCTGCGGGCGGATCATGTGACCGTGAATCACAAAACGGGCGAAGTGATTGCCAACGGCAACATTCTGATGCTTCGTGACGACAATTTGTGGGAAGGGCAGGAGTTGGTTTATAACTATAAAACCAAGCAGGGTGACTTTGGCGAATCTTCGATGTATTTCGACCCTGTTTATATCACGGCGGAAGAAACTGAGCGCGTTTCCAGCAATGAATACGTCATGTACAACGCCCGAATCACCACCTGTTCCGGCGACAAGCCCCTTATTTACGCCAAGGCTAAGGAAGTTCGGATTATCGACGAAGACAAGGCCAGCGGTCGCTATATCAAAGCGAAGGGTGTGACCTTCTACATTGGAAAAGTTCCCGTCCTTTACACACCGGTCTGGCAGCGCCACCTCGGCTACCGTATCTTCACCTTCACGGTCGGGGCGGGCGGACATTTAGGTGTCTTCGTGATGGGTCGTGCCGAACTGCATCCGACGGACTGGCTGACCGCCAGCACGCATTTCGATTATTACTCCAACCGCGGCCTTGGGTTGGGACAAGACTTCCTGTGGGAAACAAAAAACGGAAACGGATCCTTTGAAATCTATCACATCAATGATAGCTCTCCGTTCGAAAGTACCGAAAATGCCGCTGAAGAGGCGCTGGTCAATTCTACCCGCTATCGCGTAAAGATTGGTCATCAAGAGCAGATCAATGATGACACCTATTTCATCACCAAAATCAACTACTTGAGCGATCCCTACATCCTCGAAGATTTCTTCGACGAGGAGTTCCGGAACAACGCCAATCCCGAAAACTATGCCGTGGTTCAAAAAGCCACGGATGAGTACGCCGCGAGCCTGCGTGTGGATAAGCGCCTTAACGACTTCTACACCGCCGTTGACCGCATGCCGGAGCTGGAGTTCAACTGGTATCGTTCGCAGGTCGCAGAGAGCCCGTTCTACTTCCAGAGCGATAACAGCGTTTCTTATCTGACCCTGAATTCGGAAACGAACCTGACGCCATCACTGGTCAATACAAATTACAGCAGTGTGCGGGCGGACACCTATAATCAGGTCTTCCTTCCAATACGCATCAATGACTTCTTCAACGTCATTCCGCGCGCCGCCTACCGGGGAACCTGGTACAGCGACACGCCCGGCGGTGGGGCTGATGTTCGCCATATCCTTGAGCTGGGTACATGGACCTCTTTCAAGGCCTATAAAACACTCACCGAAAAAAGTGGATATTATGGCGACGGCCTCCGTCATATCGTTGAGCCCTACGCGGATTATAATTATCGCTACAGCAGCATTGGAACCAATGCGCTGTATCAGTTCGATGGAATTGATGCGCTGGACGCTGAAAACCGGATTCGCTTCGGGGTGCGCAATATTCTGCAAACCAAGAGTGGGATCAATCACATGAGCAACGTGCTGGATGCCGATGTGTTCACCAGCTATCGCTTTGATCCCGCCGCTGGCGAAACACGTGTCGGCCCCCTTGAGGCCGATGTTGAACTGCGTCTGACGGATCGCATCAGCGTCCTCACGGATCTGGAGTACGACTGGTATCAGGGCGGGTTTAACGACTTCAATGCACGTGCGAAATACACGACCGACGATTTGAGCGAATACGCCTTCTCCTATCGCTACCTCGATGGGGAACGTTCGCTCTTCACGCCGTCCTTCCGTCTCTTCCCGAATGACGATTGGTCTTACTCGTTCTACGCTCAATATGACGCGTCGCTCGGCGAGTGGCGTGAGCGCAAGCTCCTCGTCAATCATAAGTTTGACTGTCTCGGCATGGGACTCGGTCTGAAGGTCGATGAAGATGATGTGCCGATGCTGTGGGTGCAGTTCTGGCTGACCGCCTTCCCGGGCTCCACGCCAACGATCGGTCGTTAAAGACCGCCGTTTCCAATCCCTGGAAGAAATATTTTCAAGGATTGGAAAAATAGATGGAATGTTTCCAGCCTTTGGAAAAAAGAAAAAGCCGATGCGTATGCATCGGCTTTTTCTTTAAATTGGCTCCTGCGGTAGGACTCGCCCTGTCATTCGACAGGGCGCCCCGTCGGATGACGGGGCGAACCATTTGTTTTAAGAACGTCCCGTATCTGTTGCTGAAGAAGACGTTTTCCCTCGGTGGTTTTTAAAAACTTTTCTCTGCGCCGAGCATCACTTTCCAGCGTATAGGCTTCGTAGTGGATCAATTCTAAAGGATGCCGGTGCTTTGTAGATTTTACCTTGCCAGCGCGGTGTTCGGTTAAACGACGGCGAAGGTCGCCTGTGAACCCCGTGTAAAGCTGGCCGTTGGCCTGCTGAAGAATATAAACGTAGTACATGACTAAATTTGGCTCCTGCGGTAGGACTCGAACCTACAACCAAGTGATTAACAGTCACCTACTCTACCATTGAGCTACGCAGGAAATGTTGAAGGCGAATAAGGTATAGAATTTAGCGGGCAAGTCAAGGAATCGAGTCTTTAAAATCGTCCTTTTTCCAACCCGTATAAAAACTGGGTTCAAACGGTCCAGTGTCTGGAAGGAAATGGATGGAGCTACAGTGATTGCCGGCCCTGAATCGCGCGCTGTAGGGTGGTGGCATCGGCATACTCAATGGCGCTTCCTGAGGGCAGACCGAAGGCAAGACGCGAGACCTTCACCTTGCGACTCGAAAGTACATCGGCCAGATAATGAACCGTCGCTTCGCTTTCCACATCGGTTCCAAGCGCAACGATCACTTCCTGAATTTCTTCGGGTTGCAGGCGGCTCAGTAGTTCGTTAACGCGCAGGTCGGACACGCTTTTCCCGAGTGCGGGAGAAAGGTGACCGCCGAGGACATGGTAGCGTCCTTTGAAGCCGTGAGATTTTTCAATCTTCAGGATATCACCGGGGCCTTCCACCACGCAGAGCAGGCCCGTGGCACGACGTCCGTCGGAGCAGAGCGCGCAGGGGTTTTCTTTTGTAACGGTAATACTTCCGCACACGGAGCAGCTTCCAACTTGTTCATCCGCTACGAGCAGGGCGTGCGCCAGTTTACGGGCCAACCCTTCACGGTTTTGCACCACCGATAGCGCCATGCGTTCCGCCGAGCGTTTTCCAATGCCTGGAAGTTTTTCGAACGCCGCAGCGAGGTCATCTAATGGAAGGAGATGTTTCATGACGGGGAATGGAATGTTGGAATACTGGAATAGTGGATTGTTGGAATGGGAGAATGGAGTGTTGAAATAAAAGAGAGCAGTTCTCCTGTTTTTCTTTCTTCTCCATTATTCCAAGATTCCTTCATTCCATTATTCCTCTTCTAAAACGGGAGGTCCATACCGGCGGTGAGGCTTTTCATTTCCTTTTCGGCCGCGCTTTGCGCCAGATTGATTGCGCCTTTTACCGCGTCGAGAACGGCACCCTCAAGTTTTTTGATTTCAGCGGGGTTCACCAGCTCCGGCTGGATTTCGACGCTTTGCGTCTTCAAGTCGCAGGTCATCTTGATCGTGACCGCACCGCCGGTAGATGAAAACTCAACCGTCTCCTTTGCGAGCATCTTTTGCTTCTTCTTCATCTCTTTTTGCATGGCGGTGGCCTGCTTCATCATCTTCATCATATCCATGGGAAACTCCTTTGGAGAGGAATGTTGGAATGAAGGAATACGGGAATGCTGGGGGGAACAAATGTTCTAAGCCCAATATTCCACTGTTCCATTATTCCGCTCTTATTATTTTCGTACGGTTTCAATGTCGCCGCTGAACGCTTCAAGAACGCTTCGCACGGCTTGGTTCTCATAATATTGTTTTTTGTCCAGATTCTCCGGGGTCGCTGTTTTGGATTCTGCCTTCCCCGTGAGCACGTCAAAGTTGACGGAGACGGATCGGTTTAGAAAATCCGTCAGTGTTTTCTGTATAAACAAAAGGGTTCGTTGATTCTCAAGGCTGCCTTTTTCCGCTGCGAACTCGGGATCGAGCCCAATGGTGACGTGGGTTTCGTTAACGCTTAAGGGCGCGGTGTCCATCAGGTAGGGTTTGGCTTGCGGAATCCCTTTAGCAAACTGCTCAATCAGCTTCGGCCAGGCTTTTTTGAGAAGGACTAGATCGTTAGAGGGCTTTTTTTTTACGCTATAGTCAGTCGGAGCTTCCTGAACAGTTGTAGGGCGGGAATGGTCGGAGACCTTCCCGCCGCTCTGTAATGCGGCAATTTGCTGCATCAGCTCGTCGATGGTGGCCACGGTGGCGGCGCGCGAAGCGCGGATTAGCGCGGCTTCGAGCAGGGTGCGTTTGGACAGGGCGTAGCGCATGCGGCTGTCCGCATCAATCAGCAGGTCGACAATGCGCAGCAGACGTCCGTCCGAACTTTTCGCCGCCTGCGTCTTCAAGGTTTCAATTTGGGCTTCCGGCAGATCAAACGCATCGGTTTTCTTTCCGGCATGCAGGACAATCAGCAGATTGCGGAAATGGTCGAGCAGTTCGAGAACCACGCGTTGCATGTCTTTTCCGCTTTTATCAATCTGGGCGGTCGCTTCAATAATAGAGGGAATGTCGCCAGAAAGAATGGCACCGGCCAGTCCTTCGAGCTGTTCGCGGCTGATGAGCCCAAATACCGAGAGCACATCCGCTTCTTCAATATTTTTTCCACGGAAGGAAACAAGTTGGTCCATTGCACTTTCGGCATCGCGCAAGCCGCCTTCGGCGCCGCGGGCGATCGCGAGCAGGGCATCTTCGCTAACGGTGATGCCTTCCGCTTTAGCAATTTTCTTCAGCTGGGCGGTGATGTCGGCCACGGAAATGCGGCGCAGGTCAAACCGCTGGCAGCGCGAAAGAATCGTTGTGAGCACTTTTTGTGGCTCGGTGGTCGCAAAGAAAAACTTCACGTGCGGCGGCGGTTCTTCGAGCGTTTTTAGAATCGCGTTGAAGGCTTCCCGTGTGAGCATGTGCACTTCGTCGATGATGTAAATTTTGAACGGCCCGCGGACGGGGGCGTAGCGGACATTGTCGCGCAGTTCCTGCACATCGCCGATTCCTCGGTTGGAGGCTCCG